>OFTX01000285.1_pt1 | contig 29746 bp, 23 predicted proteins | sample 1775051 | NCBI WGS metagenome assembly OFTX01 (sample SAMN08195772, study PRJEB24354) | sludge metagenome | isolation source: sludge from phenol fed wastewater aerobic bioreactor A | place: India: Nagpur | collected 2016-09-15
GGCGACGACGTCGAGCCAGCGCCGGACGATCCGGGCGCGGCGCGCCGGCCCGACCCGGCGGTGACGCAGGCCGGTCACACCGGCGCCCCGGACCTGGTGGCCGCGCCGCGTCGCTGGGCCGGCGGCATCGACCGGTTCGCCGAGGCGTTCCGCATGGCGTGGATCGCGCTGGTCTCGCATCGTCTGCGCACGTTCCTGACGATGCTGGGGATCATCATCGGCATCACGTCGGTGGTCTCGATCGTGGCCATCGGCGAGGGCGCCAAACGCTACATGCTGGCCGAGATCGGGAGCATCGGCACGAACACGATCAACATCTATCCCGGCAAGGACTGGGGAGACAACCGCTCCACGACGATCCAGACGCTGGTGCCCGAGGACGTGCTGGCCCTGTCCGAGCAGGTCTATGTCGACAGCGCCACACCGGAGACGGCGCGCAGCCTGCTGCTGCGCTATCGCAACATCGACGCGAGCGCGATGGTGACCGGCGTGGGCGAGCACTACTTCCAGGTGCGCGGGCTGAACATCGCACAGGGCATTGCGTTCGGTGCCGACGAAGTGCGGCGTCAGGCGCAGGTCGCCGTGATCGATCAGAACACGCGTCGCAAGCTCTTCGGCGCGAATCCGAATCCGCTGGGCGAAGTGATCTTCGTGGGCAACCTGCCTTGCGTGGTGATCGGCGTGACCGCCGAGAAGAAGAGCGCGTTCGGGGACATGAAGAGCCTGAACATCTGGGTGCCGTACACCACCGCCGCGGGGCGCCTGTTTGGCCAGCGCAACGTCGACAGCATTACCGTGCGGGTACGTGACGGCCAGCCGAGCAAGGCCGCCGAAAAGAGCCTCGAGACACTCATGACGCAGCGCCACGGGCGCAAGGACTTCTTCACCTACAACATGGACAGCATCGTGAAGACGGTCGAGAAGACGAGCCAGTCGCTCACGCTGCTGCTCTCGCTGATCGCCGTGATTTCACTGGTGGTGGGCGGGATCGGTGTGATGAATATCATGATCGTGTCGGTGACCGAACGCACGCGGGAAATCGGCATTCGCATGGCCGTCGGCGCGCGTCAGAGCGACATCATGCAGCAGTTCCTGGTCGAGGCGGTGATGGTATGCCTGATGGGCGGTGCGATCGGCATTGCCCTGTCGTTCGGCGCGAGCTTCGTCTTCGCGCTGTTCGTCGCGAAATGGAAGATGGTGTTCTCGATGGGCTCGATCGTCACGGCGTTTCTGTGCTCGACGCTCATCGGGGTGGTATTCGGTTTCATGCCGGCGCGCAATGCCGCACGGCTGGACCCGGTGGAAGCGCTGGCACGCGATTGAGGTACGGCCAAATGATCCGAACGACTCCCAAGAATGCCGCAAGGCGCCTCGAGAAGCCGGCGCGCACGTGGCTCGCGCTCGCCAGCGCCGCGGTGCTGCTTGCCGGCTGCGCCGGCGTGCGCCACGATCCGCTGCCGGCAGTGCCGGTGCCCGCGCAGTGGGCCGGGGCGCCCGTTGCCTCGACGAATCCGCCGGCCATGCCCGGGCCGAACGCCGCCGCGCCCACCTCGGGCGTGTCGATGGCATCGAACGCATCGAACCCGGTGGACCCGGCGGATCCGTTGGCTGCCGCGATCGCGCCCGAATTCTGGCGCGCGTTCGGCGACCCCGTACTCGACCGCCTGATCGCCGAGGTGCTGGCCGTCAACACCGATCTCGCAGCGGCCGGCATTCGCGCGTACCGAGCGCAGTTGCAGTCGGGGCTGGCCGACACGAATCTCACGCCGTCGGTCAGCGTGAACGGCAAGGGCGGAGTGTCGCGCACGCTCGACACCCAAACCATGGCGCGAAGCAGCAGCCTGAACGCCACGGCGCAGTACGAGGTCGACCTGTGGGGCAAGCTCGCCGCCCAGCGCGACGCCGCCCGCTGGGAATACGAGGCCACACAGGCCGATCGCGAAGCGGCGCGCCTGTCCATCATCAGCCAGACGGCCCAGTACTACTGGACCCTCGGCTATTTGAACCAGATCATCGCGTACTCGCAGAGCAACATTGCCTATGCCGAGCGCGTGGTGGCACTGGCGCGTTCGCGATACGCCGCCGGCGCGGTCTCGGCGCTCGACGTGGCACAGGCCGAACAGTCGCTGGCCGACCAGCGGGCGACGCTCACGCAGCAATTGCAGCAGCGCACCGAGAACCGCAATGCGCTGGCGATCCTGTTCGACCGCGCGCCCGAGCAGATGGCGGCCGAGCCGTCGACGCTGCCGACGCAGGCGTTGCCTGACGTGCCGGCCGGTCTGCCTGCCGAGCTGCTCGGACGGCGCCCCGACCTGCGCGCGGCGGAGTGGCGTCTGCGCGAATCGCTGGCCAATGTCGACGTCACGCGCACCGGCTTTTACCCGACGTTCTCCCTCACAGGCTCGCTCGGCACCTCGAGCGGCACGCTCGAGCGCGTGCTGAGCAACCCGATCGCGGCCCTGGGTGCAGGACTGACCTTGCCGTTCATTCAGTGGAACACCATGCAGTTGCAGATCAAGGTGTCGCAAACGCAATACGAGGAAAACGTGGTGAACTTCCGCAAGAGCCTGTACACGGCGCTGAGCGAGGTCGAGAATGCGCTCTCCGCGCGCGACCAGCTGACCAGGGAAAGCGAGCAGCGTGTCCTGTCGCTGGCGCAGGCACAGCGCGCCGAGTCGCTACTGCGCTCGCGCTACCTCGCTGGTGCGATCGACATACAGCCTTGGCTGCAGCAGCAAAAGTCGCTGCGCGATTCGCAGGCGGCCGAAGCCCAGGTCCGCCTGAATCGTCTCAACAACCGAATGGCGCTTTACAAGGCGCTCGGCGGCGCGGGCAATTCGGTCGACGCCAACTCACCGGCGTGACCCGATGGCGAAAAACGGCGAAAAGATGCGAAAGGACGCGAAACGACGCGAAATGCGAAAAGGCCGGCGATGCCGGCCTTTTTCGTTGGTGATGTCCAGCGCGAATCTCAGGCCGCGGCTTCGTCGGATCCGGACGTCTGCGAGCCTTGCGGCGACTTGGGCAGCGTCACGGTGAACGTGGTGCCCACGCCGACCTGGCTGGCGACGTCGATGGTGCCCTTGTGGAATTCGATGGCCGCATAGACCACGGCGAGCCCCACGCCCGAGCCGTCTTCGAGCACCGCGTTGCTGCGTGAGCGGAACGACATCTGGAAGATTTCCTTGAGTTCGTCTTCCGGAATGCCCGTGCCGTTGTCGCGCAGCACCACACGCAATGCCTCGCCCGCATCGCTCACCCCGATGTCGATGGCCGGCGGCGCCATCGTGTACTTCGTGGCGTTGCTCACCAGATTGATGAACGCATGGAACAGCACGTTGCTGTCGCCGATCATGCGGCTATCCAGCTCCGGCGCGGCCTGCACCGTGATGCTGGCGTTCGGAAACATGTCGGTGCCAACGCCGCGCACGTCCTCGAGCAGGGCCACGAGCGAGAGCTCCGCGCGCTTGCCGAACTTCGGGTCTTCGAGCGAAGCGCTTTGCGCGGCGTCGAGCCAGTTCTGGATCAGATGGTTGAGCTTGGCGACGGCCTCGCGAATCTTCGTGTAGCGCGGCCGCGAATCGGTCTCTTCGTTGCGCGGATTCAACAGCCGCTGCGCGTGTCCGTCGATCACGCTGAGCAACGTGCGGAATTCGTGCGTGGCCATGGACCGGAACGTTTTCTGGAAGTTGTTGAGCCGTTCCTCGTTGGCCAGGGCGCGCTGCAGGATGGTGTTCTTCGCCGTGGCGAGCTTCTGGTTGCGAACGAGCGACGACGTGCTTTCCTGGAATTTGGCCAGCGAGCGCGACAGCGTGCCGATTTCGTCCCCACGTTGCAACCACGGCAGACGCAACCTGGCCTTGCCGGTCACGGCGTTGCCCGACATGCGGATCAGGCGGGTAAGCGGCCTGAGAATGACGGCGTCGACGTAGATCAGGCACAGCAGCGTGACGACGATCATGGCGGCGATCAGCGCGTCGATTTGCAGCAGGCGATGGCGGGCGGCCGCGTTCTTCGCCTCGACGTCCTTGATCAGCGCTTCCGTGCTGCGAAACACCAGCGCGCCGAACGTGCTGTTCGCCTGCGTGTATTTATTGTTCGACTCGCCGCGATAGAGCTTTGCGGCGTCCACCAGCTTGCCGGCCTGCGCCAACTGGAATACCTGGTTCGACGCGCGGCGGTACTGTGCCCACTGTGATTGAAACTTGCCGAAGGCGAGGCGGAATTCGTCGTGCACGAGCACCTTCTGGTAGCGCTGCGACGCGGCCTGGATCTTGACGTCGAACTCGTTGGCGGCGGCCCGGATGTCGGCGAGCGCCTTGGGCGGCATCGGGGCGAGCGCTTCGGATTCGACGGTGCGGAAGTCGGAGATGTAGTCGTTGAGTTCCTCGAGCACGCTCAGATGCTCGATCTGCGTGCGCTCGGCGGCAATCGCGCGCTGCTGCGCGGCGTCGACTTCTCGATGCACGATCACGCCCACGGCGATCATGGCCGCGAGGCACAGGGCGAGCAGGAGGTACATGCGCCCCCGGATCGGGAGCGGCTTGCGGGGGGAAGACGAGGCTTTAGCCATGCGAAAACGTTCCGGCGCGATGGCGCGCGATCAAAGCTGAATGATATTGAGCAGGGCGGCCCGCACCACGGCTTCGGTGCGCGTGGCGACGTTGAGCTTTTCGCGGGCGTTGTCGATGTGGAAATCCACCGTGCGCTTGCCGAGATCCAGAATGATGGAGATCTCGGCCGAGGTCTTGCCGCGCGCCGACCATTGCAGCACCTCGACTTCGCGTTTGGTCAGGCCGAACGGCAGGGGCGCGCCGTCTTCCGGCTCGTCGTGGTCCGTGTATTTGCGGATGACGGTGTCGAGCACGTCGAAATCGACCGGCTTGAGCATGTACTCGTCAGCGCCGGTGCTGTGCCCGCGCATGATCGACGCCTTGTCGGCGTTGCCCGTGAGGAAGATGAACGGAATCTTGCGCTCGCCCTGGATGATGCCGCGCGCGCTTTCCAGGAACTCGAAGCCGGTCATGCCCGGCACGTTCACATCGCACAGGATCACGTCGGGCATGAACGACGCGAGCGTTGCCAGGGCGCTCGAGAAGTCGTGCGCCACCTTGACGGTATAGCCCCGATCGGTCAGATCTTCCCGGATCAGGTCGGCTGAGTCGTGGTCGTCTTCAATACAGAAAACTTTGGTGGGAGATGACATCCCGCTGGCCCCGGTTTTTTATGTGGAATGGTGAAATCGTACTAAAAAATCACCGGACGGCGAAATTTCCGTCGTCCGTGCCCGCGAGGCCGGCACGACAGGCGGTGCCGCGAAGGGGGCGGCACAAGGAAAAAAGGACCGCGCAGGCGGTCCCTTCCGAAGGCTTTTCGCCGTCCACCGGCGATGCGCCGTCGCCGACGTTCCGGCAAGCGCGTCAGAAGCCGAAGACGTGCCCAACGTGGACGGCGCATTGCATCCCGGCTTCCACGCACACGTCGTTGCCGAGCAGGCTGTCGATGAGGTCGATGAGATGGGTCATGGAGGTTCTCCGTGGGTCGTTGGGCTTGGGGGGGCAGGGGTCAGCCGAAGATCGGGGCGATAACGCCGACGAGGCCGAGGACCGAGGCGAAGCCGTAAGCGATGAGTGCGGGCATGGTGTTTCTCCTTGTGTCGATGCGTCGTGGTTTCGGTTTCCGGCTGCCGCGGTGTCGTGCCAGCCGTTGAGTGAAGTATCGTCGTCGCCCCCGAGTGGCGAAACTGTGATTAATACAAGACGGGACGAAAGTGCCCGGATCGAGACCTCCGGCGAAGAAAAAGTCCTTATTCCACGGTGGGTTACGGGCGATTTTCGAAAAACCCCGTATAAATCGCAGTGACGTCCGAGGGACCGCTCCGTACCATTCGCTTCGCATTACAAAGCCTTACGGAAGCCATAAATGGATACGGAGTACTGAATGAGCACCATTCGTATGACGAGCGTTGCGTTCGCGGCGCTCTGCACGATGATGTCGTCAGCGATGGCGGTAACGTCGATCGACATCAACGACCGATACGGCACGCCGTTCATACAGGCGCGGCTGTTCTCGCCGACGGACGACCCCTACACCTTCGGCAACGACGGCGTGACGCCCGTGAGATCGACGGGCACGCTTTCGCCGCTGCAGACCGACCAGGTGCGAGCCGCGCTGGACTATTGGGCGGAGATCATCAGGGTGGCGCCTGGGCGCTCGCCGGCGATCATCAATGTCGGCATGAGCACCGACGGGGGAGCGCACGCGCAAAGTCCGTATGTGTACGAAGCGACGGATCCGCGCGCGGTCGGCAACCAGAACCCGACGCTCGTGCAGGCGGCGTTGCAGAACAGCAATCTGGGCGGCCCGACCTACTTCGGGGCACATGGCGAGATTACGCTGGGCAAGATGGACTTCTCGACGGCACCGTACGCCGCTTCGCAAATTCCATTGACCGAGAAGGCCGACATGACGGCCGTCATGGCACACGAAGTCGCCCACGCGCTGGGTGTCGGGACCAACATGTTCGTCGGGACTTACACGGCGAACGGCTTGCCTTACGCCCAGTTCGCCACCGTGCTCGACGACTGGTCTGCGCATCTGTACGACGACAATGGGAATCCTGCCCGGCCAGGCCAGGTGATCATCTCGCCGGCAAACGCGAGCATGTACGACCCGTCCGTGTTCGACATTCGCAAGGACAACGGCTATTTCACCGGCGACCATGTGCAGGAGGTCCTCGCGGGGGCCATGAACGGACATATCCCGGTGAAGGCGATGTTCGAGCAGACCACCTACGACTCGCCGATTCTCTCGCATATCGAGCTCAAGAACAGCCTGATGAGCCACCAGACGTACCGCAATTACACGGGGTTCATGGAGGCGGAGCTGGCGATGCTGCAAGACATCGGCTACAACATCGACCGGCGCAATTTCTTCGGGCGATCGATCTACAACGATGGCCTGAGCGTTGTGAACGACAACCCGTTCTTCGGCCGCAACGCGGACGGCACGGACTACATACCGAACACGTACAACACCGCGACGCAAGGCCTGGGGCTGCACATCTACGGCAGCGGCAATACCGTGTCGCAACGCGCCGACCTGCTCACGATCGGCGCGGGCGGCGCGGGCATTCGCGTGGACGGCGTGGGCAACAACGTGACCGTGCTCCCCGGTACGCGCATCTACGCGGACGGCAGCAATGGCCGTGGCGTGATGTTCACGTATGGCAAGAATCATACCTTCGTGCAGCGCGGCGACGTTCAGGCGCTGGGCGCGAACGGTATCGCCGCGAGCTTCGATTTCGGACACAACGCGCTCGGCGATTACGGCGACGATGGCTACAGCGGCGACTATCGCGGCTCGTACATCTTCGTGAAGTACGACTCGCAACGACAACCTCTGGCGCTGCTCGACGAGCTCGACGGCCCCCTTGTCGCGCGCGCCGATATTACCGGCCGCCTCGCGGGGAGCTATGCGTCGCTGTATATGTCGGAGAACGGCTATGTCGGGCAGATCAACATCATGCGCGGCGCAGCGCTCTACGGCGACATCATCTCGAAGTACGCCCAGCGTGACGCCAGTGGCGCGTTGCGCCTGACGCGACTGAGCTTCGGTCTGACCCCCGATGCGAACGGTGTCGCAACGGCACAGGCCGACCCCACGTTCAACCTGCGCTACGACGGCAATATCGTCGGCGGCAACCTGTCGCTCGCCCTGATCGGCGGCACGACGCAGATCAATGGCGATCATACGGTGCACGACGTTGCCGTCTCCAGCGGCGCCACGCTGACCGGTAACAGCCGTTACACGCTCGATCCCACGGCCGGCTTCGTCAACGCGGGCACCGTCGCGCCGCTGCTCACGGGCGGCTTCATCAGCATCGCGGGCGACTACACGCAAACGAGCACCGGCCGCCTCGTGTCCTCGCTGTCGGGAGACGGCACGTTCAGCAAGCTGATCGTGTCGGGCACTGCGACGCTGGACGGCACGCTCGCGATTGCGCCGCAGCGCAGCTGGTACGCGAACGGTTTCACCGTCACCTCGAACCAGTGGCTGGGCGCGTCGAGCGTCAACGGCGCTTTCGCCAGCGTCACCACGCTGCTGTCGTCGCCGACGCTGCTTGCCACCGCGTCGTCGCTGGGCAACAACACCTACCGTGTCCAGCTCGCGCGGGCCGCGAATGCCTACTCCCAATATGGCGCGGACGGCAACAGCCGTCGGGTAGGCGCGGCACTGGACCAGATCGCGGGCAGCGTGGGGGCCGACTTGCAACCGCTCGTCACGGCGCTCGACTTCTCGGCGGCGAATGGCAGCGATATCGCCAGGGCATTGCCGCAACTCACACCGGCGGCCTACGGTGCGATGTTCACCGGCGCATTGCTGCGCGAGCGCCAGATCACCGACATGGTGGCTGCCGCTGTCGGCGCGGACGGTGCCAAGGGCGCAGGCGAGGGCGCGCTCACGGGCAACTGGCGTGGATTCGCCATGCCGTTCGGCAGCGGCTACTGGCGCGGTCGCGACGGCGACATGGCCGGGGCCAGCGGCAATACCTACGGCGTGGTGTTCGGCGCCGAACGGGTGGCCGGCGAGGGGCGCGACTGGACGTTTGGCGTGCACGGCGCGATCAGCGGCCAGTCGACCCGGCTTGACGGCCAGACGCCCGGCTCGGGCAAGACCACGGCGTTCGATGTCGGTGTGCAAGCGCGCTTCGCGCCGGACCCGAACGCGGGCCCGCATGCGTTCGCGTTGGCACGCGTGGGGGTCGAGGACGGCCGTATGGATCGCTCCATCGCGGTGAACGGCTATAGCGCGTCGCCGCGCGGCACGTGGACCGGTGCCACCGCGTCGGCGACGGTCGGCGGCGGATGGCGCTGGCAGCTTGGCAGCACGGTGAGTGCCGGTCCCCTGGCGGCGCTCGATTACACCGCGCTGTATCGCCCGAGCCTGACCGAAGACAATGCCGACGGCGCGCGCCTGCATCTCGACGGCAAGACGTTCAACTCGCTGCGCACTCGTCTGGGCGGTGAATTGCGCTTCGATATGCCGATGATCTCCGGCAATGCGCTCACGGCCAACCTGCAAGCGACCTGGAACCACGAACTGACGGGAGGCGCTGTAACGCAAAGTGCCAGCTTTGCCGGTTATCCGGGGGCATCGTTCACGACGCGCAGCGAAGTCGTCGGTCGTGACAGCCTCGGCTTGCAGGCCGGTGTGTCGTATCGCATGGCCAAGCGCATCGTGTTCGGCGCCGCGGTGTCGAGCAACTTCTACAAGGCCGGCAATGCGGATGTTGCCGGATCGGTGTCGGCGACCTGGCGCTTCTGATGTCGGCAGGCCGCAGGCGTCCGCACGCCTGACCGGTCATTACGTGTAAAACGCCCGAGGGACGAAATACCTCGGGCGTTTTTTGTTTCCGTCGCCGCCTTGCAGACGATGAGAAGCGCGGGAAGCACCGGTTCGCGAGTGCGTCATTATGTCGCGATGTATGGAATATGTGTATGCGTAGCATTCGAAACGCAAATTCCTTATACATACATCGAGGCTGTAAATGTCCATGCATAACGTCTCCCCGCCGATGCGGCGCAGGGCGGACACATCGCGCGGCACGCGTTGGCACACGTTGTGCGTCCGCGCCGCGGCGCTGATGGCAACAGTGCCCATGAGCGGTTGCACGCTCGAACTGCTCGACCCGAAGGGCAGCGTTGGCGAGCAGGAGAAGCATCTGATCCTGATTGCAATGGGCGTCATGCTGCTCGTGGTGATCCCGGTGATCGTGCTCACGCTGGTGTTCTTCTGGCGATACCGCGAGACGAACACGGCTGCCACGTATTCGCCGCGCTGGGCGCATTCGACAAAGATCGAAGTGGTCGTATGGACCATTCCCGTGATCATCGTCGTGTCGCTCGCCGTCATGATCTGGGAGACGACCCACAAGCTCGACCCCTATCGTCCCATCGAGCCGGTGGCCTCGGGCACGCCACCGGTGCGCGTCGAAGTCGTGGCGCTGAACTGGAAGTGGCTGTTCATCTACCCGGACTATCGTGTGGCCACCGTCAACAAGCTGGTGCTGCCGGTCGATACGCCCGTCGAATTCAAGCTCACGGCCGAGTCGCTGATGAACGCATTCTTCATTCCGCAACTGGGCAGCATGGTCTATGCGATGTCGGGCATGCAGACGAAGCTGCACCTGATCGCCAACGAGACCGGCACCTATGCAGGCATGTCCTCGGCATACAGTGGCCCGGGATTCTCCGACATGCACTTCAAGGCGCATGTGACGTCGCGCGCCGATTTCGATCGCTGGGTGAAGGCGGCGCAGGCCGTGCCCGACACACTCGACGCACCGGCCTACGTGAAGCTCGAACAACCGGGCACCGGCGCGCCGGTGGCTGTCTATGCCAACGTCATGCCGGGCTTGTTCGACGCGATCGTGGGCAAGTACATGGGACCGATGGAAGGGGGCTCGCAGGGCATGCGGGTGTCGGGTAATGCCATCGACGACATCATCGCCGCCGCGAATTGCCGCGCGGACGGCCAACTGGACCGCCGCGCCTTGCTCGCGCAGCGTGCCGAGCGCGCGGCAGGCACCCCGTCGGTGCCTGCCGAACCGCGTGCGCTCACGGAGTAATTCATGTTCGGAAAACTCGATCTCGACGCCATCCCGCTGCACGAACCCATCATCATGGGCACGCTCGCCGTGGTGCTGCTGGGCGGCGCGGCGCTGCTCGGCGCCATTACGTATTATCGGAAGTGGGGGTATCTCTGGACGGAGTGGATCACGTCCGTCGACCACAAGCGCATCGGCGTGATGTACATTGTGCTCGCGCTCGTGATGCTGCTGCGGGGCTTTGCCGACGCGATCATGATGCGCGCGCAGCAGGCCATCGCCGCGGGCGGCGAGGCGGGCTACCTGCCGCCGCATCACTACGACCAGATCTTCACCGCTCACGGCGTGATCATGATCTTCTTCGTGGCCACACCGCTGGTGCTCGGCCTGATGAACGTGATCGTGCCGCTGCAGATCGGCGCGCGCGACGTGGCATTTCCGTTCGTGAACTCGCTCTCGTTCTGGCTTTCGGCGATGGGCGCCGTGCTGGTGATGATGTCGATGTTCGTGGGCGATTTCGCCGCCACCGGCTGGGTCGCCTATCCGCCGCTGTCCGAACTCGGGTACAGCCCGACCGTCGGGGTGGATTACTACATCTGGTCGCTGCAGATATCGGGGCTCGGCACCACGCTCACGGGTATCAACTTCATCGTGACCATCCTGCGCATGCGCGCACCCGGCATGAATCTCATGAAGATGCCGGTGTTCACCTGGACCGCGCTGATCACCAACATCCTGATCGTTGCCGTATTCCCCGTGCTGACCGCCACGCTCGCGCTGCTCACCGCCGATCGCTATCTGGGCATGCACTTCTTCACGAACGAACTGGGCGGTAACGCCATGATGTACGTGAATCTGATCTGGATCTGGGGGCACCCGGAGGTCTACATCCTGATCCTGCCCGCGTTCGGCGCGTTCTCCGAGATCATCGCCACGTTCTCGCGCAAGCCGCTGTTCGGCTACAAATCGATGGTCTACGCCACCTCGTCGATCGGTATCCTGTCGTTCTTCGTGTGGTTGCACCATTTCTTCACGATGGGCTCGGGGGCGAACGTCAACGCCTTTTTCGGCATCATGACCACGATCATTTCGATTCCGACCGGCGTGAAGCTGTTCAACTGGCTGTTCACGATGTACCAGGGGCGTATCCGCTATCACTCCGCCACCCTCTGGACCATCGGCTTCATGGTGACGTTCGCCATCGGCGGCATGACGGGCGTGCTGCTCGCCGTGCCGGGCGCCGACTTCGTGCTGCACAACTCGCTGTTCCTCGTGGCGCACTTCCACAACGTGATCATTGGCGGCGTGGTGTTCGGGTGCCTGGCAGGCATCACGTTCTGGTTCCCCAAGGTCTTCGGCTTCACGCTCAACGAGCGCTGGGGCAAGATCTCGTTCGCGTGCTGGCTGGTCGGCTTCTACCTGGCCTTCATGCCGCTCTACGTGCTCGGTTTCAAGGGCATGACGCGCCGCATGAACCACTACGTGCAACCCGACTGGCAGCCGTATCTCGTCGTCGCGATGATCGGCGCGGCGCTCATCGGGCTCGGCATTCTGGCGTTCGGCGTGCAATTGGTCGTGAGTATTCGCGATCGCAACGCCAATCGCGACCTGACCGGCGATCCGTGGGACGCGCGCAGCCTCGAATGGGCCACGTCGTCGCCCGCGCCGTTCTACAACTTTGCTCACGTGCCGCACATCGACTCGCTCGAGCAGCATTGGGACGACAAGGCGCGGGGCCTGGCATGGCGCGAGCCGGCGCGGTACGACGACATCCACATGCCGCGCAACACCGGAGCGGGATTCCTCGTGTCAGTCGCCAGCGGCGTGATGTGCTTCGCGCTCGTGTGGCACATCTGGTGGCTGGCGGGCGCAAGCCTCATCGCCTCGATCGCCATTTTCCTATGGCGCGCCTACGACCGTGACGTCGATTACTACGTGCCGGCGGCGGAAGTGGAGCGTATCGAAAGCGCCCGCTTCGCCGGCCTGCGTGCTGCGCTTCCCGCGCGTCAATCCCTGCAAAAGGCGGCCTGATGTCCTCGGCAACCCTTCACTCCAATTCCGGTCGCGGCGCGAAGGCGCCGGCCAACGACCACGCCGATCACGCGCACCACGACAGCGGCGCCACCACGACGCTCGGCTTCTGGATCTACCTGATGAGCGACTGTCTCATCTTCTGCGTGCTGTTCGCCACGTTCGGCGTGCTGGCGCAGAGCACCGCCGGCGGGCCAACCGGGCGCGAGCTCTTCGAGCTGCCGTTCGTGCTCGGGGAAACCGTGCTGCTGCTGCTCTCGAGTTTCACGTTCGGGCTGGCCTCGTTGTCGATGCGCCCGGGCAACGAGGCGGTCGTGCAGCGCTGGTTGTGGATCACGTTCGCGCTGGGCGCGGCGTTCGTCTCGATGGAAGTCCACGAGTTCACGGCATTGCTCCACGAAGGCGCGGGCCCCGGGCGCAGTGCGTTCCTTTCGGCATTCTTCACCCTGGTGGGCACGCACGGTCTGCATGTGACTTGCGGCCTGCTTTGGCTGGTGGTGATGATTCATCAGATCGGCCGCTTCGGCTTCGATCCGGTGGTGCGACGCCGCCTGCAATGTCTGAGCCTGTTCTGGCACTTCCTGGACCTGGTCTGGATCTGTGTCTTCACCTTTGTCTACCTGCGGGAGTTCGTATGACGAGCGCTCAAGTCCATGACCACGGCGCCTATGCCTCGCAAAGTCACCTGCGCGACTACGTGGTGGGGTTCTTCCTGTCGTTACTGCTTACGTTCGCGTCATTCGGCGTGGTCATGCTGGGCGTGGTGCCCGCCGGCATGGGCCTGACGTCGATCGTCCTGCTGTGCGTGGCGCAGCTGGTCGTGCAACTGGTGTACTTCCTGCATATCGGTGCGAAGCGCAGCCAGCGGCAGAATTCGGCCATCTTCCTGTGTACCGCCGGGCTGATCGCGATCATCGTGGCGGGCTCGCTCTGGGTGATGCATAACGCCAACACGAACATGATGCCCACGCACATGTCCATCGAGCGTGCCAAACTGCGCGACTGACCATGGATCGCTTCAAATGCATGGAAGTGTTCGTGCAGGTCGTGCGTGCCGGCAGCCTCTCGGCGGGCGCGGCGGCGTGCGGCATGACGACGGTCACGGCCGCGCGTCACGTGCAGGCGCTCGAAGCTCGGCTCGGACAGCCATTGTTGCGGCGCGTCGGACGGCGTCACGCGCCGTCGGCGCTGGGTGAGCGCTATTTCGTCGAATGCACCGAGGTGCTCGCACGCGTGGCCGACGCCGAGGCGCTCGCAGACACGGGCGCAGTTGGGGGGCGCCCCGCGTCGGTGTCGGGCGCGTTGTCGCGTCACGTCGGGCAGATTCGCGTGAGCGCGCCCACCACCGTGGGCGCGCATCTGCTCATGCCGATCTTCGCGGAATATTTGCAGACACATCCGGACGTGGCGCTCGATCTCGCGCTCAAGGATCGCGCGGTCGATCTCGAGGAGGAGGGCATTCACGCGGCCTTCCAGGCGGGGGGGAATGCCGAACCGGGACTGGTTGCGCATGCGCTGCGCGGTGTAACGCACGTGGCGTGCGCATCGCCGGATTATCTCGCGCGGCGCGGCGTGCCGCGTCAGCCGGCCGATCTTGCGGGGCATGACTGTCTGGGCTTCCGATACGACGATGTCCTTGGGCGGTGGCATGTCGCCGAGGCCGGGCGCGACGCCCGGCTCATTGCTCACAACCCGCTGGCGCAGTTGCAGGCGGCCGTGTGCGGCATGGGCATTGCCCTCCTGCCAGAGTACCTGCTCGCGCCGGAGGTCGATGCCGGGCGGCTCGTGCGCGTGCTCGAAGCGGATGCGCGACTGAGCGAGCCGATGCAGCTCGTGCATCTGGCCGGGCGCTACGTGTCGTCGAAACTGGAGCATTTCGTGCGCTATATGGTGGCCAGGCTCGGGCCTGAGGCCACCATGGCGCCGGCGGGCGCGTCGGCCGCCGTGCCCGCCGGGGCGAGCGTGCTCGCGCTGTCGCCTGCCTGAGGGCGGGAGCGGCCGGGGCGACACCGCGATGCGGCCCACTGCGCGGCGACATCGGATAAGATGCACGCATCGACGTCGTGGCCGATGCGATATCTCCGAGAGCGAGGCCGTTCGAGCCCGCCATTGCGATGATCCGGCAATGAAACTACGTGGCAAGATTTTGCGACGCCTGCCGGCCTGCGCATTCGCAGGCGCGGCGTGCCTCTGGATGGTGCTCGACACGACGGCCGCGCTGGCCCAGCCGCCGCAGTACAAGAACGACGCGGAGCTGATGGGCGCCGCGATCGCGTCGCCCGAGGGCGTGGGCGAAGTGTTGGCGCGACTGGTGCAGAAGTGCGGGTTGTATGGCGCTTCGACACGTGACCATGGCAATTCGGCCCTGCGCGCATGGCAGGCGCGGCATCGCGACTATCTGGCCGAAGGTCGACGCGTACGCGCCGAATTGCAGGCAACCTACACGGATTCCCAGGCGCGCGAGCGCTTCGACGAGTTGCTGCGCACGCAGTTGCCGATGCTCGTGGAGCGCCAGTTCGTGGTGTACTCGCGCAGCATCGACGATCAGCCGACCGAGTCCGCGAAGGCGGACCTTTGCGACGGCTATTTCTCCGCGGTCGATGATCTTCAGTTCGATCTCAAGGTGAACGACCCGGCGCTTGCCGCGTTTTTCGACCGGCGAATCTCGGCGCATGGTGCGGCGCGTGGTGCGGCGCGCGGGGCGGACGACGGCGGCTCGGGCACCGCCAATGCCGTGAGCGCGGCCGGCGACGCGGCGGGCCCGCCCGCTGCGACGAGTGCGCCGGTGGCGAGATGAGCGCCCGGGGAGACGGTACCGGAAAGCGTCAGACCAACGCCGCCGCGCGCGCGGCGTCGATATCGTCCGGCCGCTCGCCGGTGAGCAGATAGCGCATGAGCTCGGCCACGGGGCGAATGCGTTCACCGAACGGCAGGGGGTCGCGGCCGCGGAAAAACAGGCCGCGCGCCACGTCGCCCCGCACGGCCTGCGCCAGCTTCAGATCGATGCAGAACTGCCCGATGCGCGCCACGCCGTCACGAAGGCCGCATGCCTGAAGGCAATCGAATCCCTCGAGGCACTGGCGCACTTTCGCCTTGGCCTGCAACGCGGTTTCGCGCGATAGATATTTTTTGAGCCATGGCGTGAGCACGGCGCGCGCAGGGAGTCCGGCCACGCTGGTGAATTCGGCAATGTCCTGCGGCTGCGCGCTCGCGAGCACCGCCTTGAATGCCGGATGCGCGTCCGACTCCTCGGTCACGGCGAATGCCGTGCCCAACTGCACCCCGGCCGCGCCTTGGGCGAGCCAGTGCCGAACCTGTTCATGACGGTGGATGCCGCCGGCAACGATCAGCGGCACGCGATGCCACTCGATGCCGAGCGTGGCGTAGATCTCGCGGCACTCGCCGAGCACGCGCTCGAACGAGAACCGGGCGTCGCCGAGATCCTCGATGCGCGACGCTCCGAGGTGGCCGCCCGCATGTGCGGGATGCTCGATCACGATGGCGTCGGGCAGGCGTCCTTTCTTCATCCATTTGCGCAGCACGAGGCTCACGCCGCGCGAATCGGACAGAATCGGGATGAGCGCGACGTGGGGGTGCGACGCCGTGAGTTCGGGCAGGTCGAGCGGCAGGCCGGCGCCCATGACGATGGCGTCGGCACCGCTCTCGCACGCTTGCCGCACGAGCGCGGCGTGCGCGCTTACCGCTTTCATGACATTGACCGCCACGAGTCCGTGGCCGTCGGCAATGGCCTTGGCCGCACGGATTTCCCGATCGAGCGCGATCAGGTTGACGGCTTCTATCGCCGCTTTATCGCGTGTGCCTTCGACGCGGGCGAGCAGGTCCGGATGATGATGGCGCAGATCGATGCTCGCGATCGTGCCCATGGCGTTGTGCCGCGCCACCGTGCCCGCCAGCCGGTGCGCCGAGATACCGATTCCCATGCCGCCTTGCACCACCGGCACCAGCCGGCGGCCGGCCAGCGTCAACCATTGCTCGTTCATGTCATTTCCGTTCGTCGAGGATTGCGCGCGCGGTGCGAGGGTCGGCACCCGCGAGATCGCAGTCTGTCATCGGCGCGGCGAACGAATGTTGCGATGGGTCAAGCGTGACGCGGCTCAGGGCGCGCGGCCGGTGCGGCATGGCGTCGCAGCGGTTGGCTGCCCGCCCGGGACGGTGCCGAGCGCAATGCCGCCAACGATCAGTGCGAGGGCGAGCCAGACATCCCATCCCAGCGGTTCGCGCAGGATGAGCGCCGATGCGAGCGTGCCCACGACCGGCACGCCGAGCAAGCCAAGCGAGGTGACGCCGGCCGGCAGGCGTCGTGTGACCACGCCTGCGAGCCAATAGGCAATGCCGCCGCCCACGACACCGCCGTACGCCATCAACCCCGTAAAGGCCGCCCATCCGCTCACGTGCGGCGCACCGTCGGCAATGCAGGCGATCGCCGTCATTACGACCGTCGCGAGCAGTAACTGCCAGGGACTGAGCTCGAACGGGCCATTGACCCAACGATGGGCACGCATGTGGACAATGGCCACGGCCCACACGAAGGCCGCCACCAGCACCAGGCCGTTGCCGAGGATCGCCAGGTGATCGTGCCAGTCGAAGGAGAGCGGATTGAACATCACGCCCAATCCGATCAGGCCGCAACCGAGTCCCGACAGTCGCCGCGGCGTGAGCACCTCGCCGAGCCAGAGGCGCGCCGCGGGCATGACCCAGAGCGGGGTGGTGTAGGCAAGCACGGCGGAGCGCCCAGCGCTGACGTATTGGAGGCTGAGCGCGACGAGCAGGGAGAACACCGCCATGTGCAACAACCCCACGCTCAGGATCACCGGCAGATCACCCCGTCGCGGCAGCACGAGACGCCGCGTGAGCGCGCAAATCACGAAGAGGGTGGTCATGCCGACGGCTGAGCGCAACGCCGCGCTCCACCACGGTGATACATGCGCGAGCAAGGCCTTGCTGACCGGCCAGTTCACGCCCCAGGCCACGATCACGATGGCGAAGAGCGCGCCGGCATGCGAGCGCAACGGGGCGCGCTTCGATGCAAGGCGTTGCAGGCTGGCAGGCAAATTCACGCGCGGACTCCCTCGGGTGGCGGCCAGGGCGTTCGGGCGGAACGCGCCTTGCCATCACGGTAAGGGAATCGTGGATTGCCGAGAAGCGCCAAAGGCGACGCAATCGGTGGTGCCACGCCGGTGGGTGGGTCGTTACGCCGCGCGATCCCGGGGCGGCCTGCCGCGCATCTTCATGCACAGGCCGCGCAGGAACACTCGCAAGCCGTCGGCCTTGCCTAATTGCGGACGGTGACGGAAGACGTCGTAATCGGCCGCCTCGATCATGTCGAGGATGCGCAGGCCGCCATGCACCACGCAGCACAACTCGAGGCCGAAGCGGCCCGGCACGCGGTTGGCGAGCGGGGCGCCGCGCAACATCATGCGACGCGCGAAATCGACCTCGTAGCGCATGAGTGCGCGCCAACGGTCGTCGAAGGCCCGCGCCCCGATGTCGGCATCGCTCACGCCAAAGCGGGCCATGTCCTCCTGCGGCAGGTAGACACGCGCCTTGCGCCAGTCGACTTCCACGTCCTGCCAGAAATTGATGAGTTGCAGCGCGGAGCAGATGTCGTCGGAACAGGCGATGTTCTCGGGCGTGTCGAGCTTGAACAGCGCGAGCATGATGCGCCCGACCGGATCGGCCGAGCGCCGCGTGTAGTCGCGCAGGTCGGAGAACGTGGCGTAGCGTTTGGTCTCGATGTCCTGGTCGAACGCGCTGAGCAGGTCCGAGAAGGGCTGGACGCTGAGCCGGTGTTGCGCGATCACGCGCGCGAGCGCCGCGAACAGCGGCTTGTCGGGCGACGTGGGCAGACCTGCGGCGATCTTGTCGAGTTCTGCCTGATAGGCGGCGAGGCCGGCGTGACGCTCGGCATTGGTGGCGTCGCCTTCGTCGGCGATGTCGTCGGCCGTGCGGGCGAAGTTGTAGATCACGCCCACCGGTGCGCGCATTTCGGGCGGCAACAGGAGGCTGGCGACCGGGAAGTTCTCGTAGTGCTCGATCTTGGCGTCGGAAGTCATCGACTGGGGGCGGCAAAAGGGGCATTGCCGTTCGCCGGCCGGGCGGTGCGCCCGGTGCGGGAAGGGCTGCGATAGCAGAAACCGGGACAATCCGGAACCCCCGAGATTCTATGCTATCGTTCCGAATTCTGGCGGGAAAGTCACGCCAATCCCCGGTATACTTCCTTCCTTGCAAGAATCCCCCAGAGTTTTTTTCGTGGTGTCACCCTGTTCCCCTGCACGACGAGGAGCCTCGTGAGCGTCGCCGAACCGATCGAAATTTCGCCTGAGCAGAGCAACGCCCGCGTGGCCTCCGGCAGCAGCTTTTACGCCGCCATGCGCATCCTGCCGCCCGCGCAGCGCGAAGGCATGTTCGAGATCTACGCGTTTTGCCGCGCCGTGGACGACATTGCCGACGATGGCGACGATTCCCCGGCGAGCCGCATGGCGCGCCTGGCAAGCTGGCGACGCGATCTGGCCGATCTTTACGACGGACGCCCGACGCCGTCGCTCGCCAACCTTGCCCGTGTGGTCAAGCAGTTCGGCCTGAAGCACGACGACTTTCTCGCGGTCATCGACGGCATGGAAATGGACGCGTGCGGACCGATCGTCGCGCCTGATCTGCCCACGCTCGATCTGTATTGCGATCGCGTGGCAAGTGCCGTGGGCCGGCTGTCCGTCAAGGTCTTCGGCATGCCCGAGCAGGACGGTATCGAGTTGTCGCACCACCTCGGCCGGGCGCTCCAGTTGACGAACATTCTGCGCGACATCGACGAAGATGCCGGCATCGGTCGCGTCTATCTGCCGCGTGAAACGCTGGCGGACGCCGGGGTCGTCGACCCGACGCCGGCGTCGGTGGTCGCCGCCAACCTCGATCGCGCCTGTGCGCCGCTGGTGGCCGAGGCCCATGCGCATTACGCCAAGGCGCGCGCGATCATGGCGCGTCACCCGCGCCGCGTGGTCGTCGCGCCCGCCGTCATGGCCAAGGCATACGGCGCCATCCTCGATAAATTGATTGCGCGCGGCTTCGCCGTGCCCCGCGAGCGCGTGCGTGTACCGCGCTGGCGTCTGATCCTGATGCTGCTGCGGCAGATGATCCTCTGATGGTGGGCACGGTTCACGTCATCGGCGCCGGCCTTGCGGGCCTGGCTGCCGCGGTCAGGCTTGCCGCCCGCGGCGAGTCGGTCGTGCTGCACGAAGCGGCGCCACAGGCGGGCGGGCGTTGCCGTTCGTATTTCGACCGTCAACTGAACGCCGTGATCGACAACGGCAATCACCTGGTGCTCTCCGGCAACGGCACGATGCGTGAGTTCACGCGCACGATCGGCTCGGCGCACACGCTGACCGGCCCGGATCGCGCGGAGTTCGCCTTCGTGGATCTCGACAGCGATGAGCGCTGGACAGTGCGACTCTCGGAAGGACGCCTGCCATGGTGGATTTTCGACAAGCAAGCGCGCGTGCCCGGCACGAAATGGTCGGACTATCTGTCGCTGGCGCCGTTGCTCCGCGCCGGACCCGACGCGACGATGACCGACGCCATGCGTTGCCCGCCAGCGCTGTACAAGCGACTGATTCACCCGCTGTTTCTTGCTGTACTCAATGCCGACCCCGCCGAGGGCTCGGCACGGATGGCGGCCGCCGTCATTCGCGAGACGCTCGCCGCGGGCGGCAAGGCGTGCCATCCGCTCATTGCCGGTGAAGGACTCGACGTGTCGTTCGTCACACCGGCGCTCGCGTTTCTGGAAGCGAACGGCGCCCGTGTGATGATGCAGCACCGTGTGCGTGCACTGGGTTTTGCCGGGGACGACAGCCGCGTCGACGCGATCGATTTCGGCGATGGGCCGCAAGCGCTCGCCGTGGACGATGCCGTCGTGCTGGCCGTCCCGCCGAATGTCGCGGCCTCGCTGGTGCCGGGTCTGACGACGCCCGACGAATATCGCGCCATCGTCAATGCGCACTATCAGATTGCGCCGCCGCCGGGATGCCCGCCGATGATCGGCGTGGTGAACGGCGTGAGCGACTGGATCTTCGCTTTCGACGGTCGTCTGTCGGTCACGATCAGCGGGGCGGACCATCTGCTCGACGAATCGCGCGAGTCGCTCGCGCTTCGTATCTGGGAAGAGGTGGCGCGTGCCTGCAAGGTGCAGTCGACCCCGATGCCGGTGTGGCAACTGGTGCGCGAGAAGCGCGCCACGTTCGCGGCAACGCCGGCGCAGGACAAGCGCCGGCCCGGCGCGCGCACGCGCTGGCGCAATCTCGCGCTGGCCGGAGACTGGACGGCCACCGGGCTGCCCGCCACCATCGAAGGGGCGCTGCGCAGCGGCAACCGCGCCGCCGATCTGCTCCGGCCTGCGTGAGCCAGGGATCAACGCGGCGCAAATGAAGCGCAAATGCAGCACGAGCGAAGCGCAAACGTCGGTAACGTTTCTCGCCCGAGCCGGTCGCAGAGCCGGCTGCCAACGCAAGTGTGAATGTTTAACCGGTGCGCCCGGCGCGCCGTCGATACGCCTTTGAACAGGCAAGAACGCCATGGATACGATACGCGATGCTTCCGAGAAGGAAGCGCGACGCACGGCCACCGCCACGGCGGTGGACCTCAAGCTGCACACCGAGCTCGCCCAGAAGGTGAGCACGGCAATGGCCACGCAGACGCTGGAGTCGGGCATCGAGCGCTCGATCGCCGCGCTACTCGACCTGCAACAGGACGACGGCCACTGGCTCTTCGAACTGGAGGCCGACTCGACGATCCCGGCCGAATACGTGCTGCTGCGCCATCATCTGGGCGAGAAGGTCGATGCTGAACTCGAAGGCAAGATCGCCGCCTATCTGCGTCGCATCCAGGGCGAACATGGCGGCTGGCCGCTGTTCCAAGACGGCAAGTTCGACATGAGCGCGAGCGTGAAGGCGTACTTCGCGCTGAAGATGATCGGCGAGCCGATCGACGCGCCGCACATGGTGCGCGCCCGCGAGGCGATTCTGTCGCGCGGGGGCGCTCAGAATTCGAACGTCTTCACGCGCATCCTGCTCGCGTTGTACGGCGTGCTCGATTGGAAGGCGGTGCCGATGATGCCGGTCGAAATCATGCTGCTGCCGAAGTGGTTCCCGTTCCACCTGTCGAAGGTGTCGTACTGGGCGCGCACGGTGATCGTGCCGCTGCTGGTGCTGCAGGCCCGGCGTCCGCTTGCGCGCAACCCGAAAGGCGTGCAGATCGACGAGCTGTTCATCGGCAACCCGAAGGACGTGGGCCCGCCCAAGCGGGCCCCGCATCAGAGCCGCTTCTGGTTCACGTTCTTCTCGGGCGTCGATCACGTGCTGCGCGCGCTCGACCCGTGCTTTCCGAAGCGGCTGCGCCAGAAGTCGATCGATCGCGCGGTGGCGTTCGTGGAGGAGCGGCTCAACGGCGAGGACGGGCTCGGTGCGATTTATCCGGCCATGGCCAATGCGGTCATGATGTACGACGTGCTCGGCTACCCGGAGGATCATCCGAGCCGCGCCATTGCCCGCAAGTCGGTCGAAAAGCTGGTCACGCCGGCCGACCACGAAACGTATGTGCAGCCCTGCCTGTCGCCCGTGTGGGATACCGCGCTGTCGGCGCACGCATTGCTCGAGACGGGAGACAAGCGCGCCATCGAAATGGCGGGCAAGGGGCTGGAGTGGCTCATCCCGTTGCAGATTCTGGACGTGCGCGGCGACTGGATCTCGCGTCGTCCGAACGTGCGCCCCGGCGGCTGGGCATTCCAGTTCGCCAATCCACATTACCCGGATGTGGACGATACCGCCGTGGTGGCGATGGCGATGGACCGCTATGAGAAGCTTGCCGGCAAGTTCGAGAACGACAAGGTCGACGCCAGCACTCGTCCGATGCGCCATGCCATCGACCGGGGTACCGAATGGGTCATCGGCATGCAAAGCAGTAACGGCGGATGGGGCGCATTCGAGCCGGAAAACACGCATCTTTACCTGAACAACATTCCGTTCTCGGATCACGGGGCGCTGCTCGATCCGCCCACCGTCGACGTCTCGGCCCGGTGTCTGTCGATGCTCGCCCAGTTGCCGTCGTCGCCCGAGCGTCGCGCCTCGGCTGAACTGGCACTGAAATATATTCTCGACGATCAGGAAGCCGACGGCAGCTGGTACGGCCGCTGGGGCATGAATTACGTGTACGGCACGTGGTCCGCCATGTGCGGCTTGCAGGCCGCGGGATTGACGCCGGAGCACCCGGCGCTCGCGCGCGCGGCCCAATGGCTGATCTCGATCCAGAACGCCGATGGCGGCTGGGGCGAGGACGGTGACAGCTACAAGCTCGAGTACAAGGGCTACGAATCGGCGCCGAGCACGTCGTCGCAGACCGCCTGGGCATTGCTCGGTCTGATGGCGGCGGGCAAGGCCAATGACCCGGCGGTCAAGCGCGGCATCGACTATCTCCTCGACACGCAGAACGATGAGGGGCTGTGGGACGAAGCCCTCTACACGGCCACGGGGTTCCCGCGTGTGTTCTACCTGCGCTACCACGGCTATCGCAAGTTCTTCCCGCTGTGGGCACTCGCCCGCTACCGGAACCTGACGGTTCGCAACGACTGCCCGGTCCCTTGCGGCATGTAATGACCAAGCGCGCGCAAACACTCATGCGTCCCTCCGTCATCGTGGTGACCGGCATGCCGTTCGAGGCGCGCATTGCGCGCGGCGACGGTGTACGGGTGGTGTGCGCGCAAAATGCCACGCTTGCCGCCGATCTGGAGGGAGCGATCGCCTCCTCGGGCGGCGCGCGCGGGTTGGTGAGCTTCGGCACGGCCGGTGGGCTGATTCCCGGTCTGACGCCCGGGCAGTGGGTCATCGCGCACAAGGTACTCGACATGCCGCGACAGGCGCACGAGTATGTCACGTCCATCGCCTGGGCCGACGCGTTGCATCGCGCGATGCCCGGCGCCCTGCGTGCCGACATGGCGGGCGTGACGGCGCCGGTGGTCAGCGTGGGCGACAAGGCAGCCCTGTTCCGCGAGAGCGGGGCGGCGGCGGCCGACATGGAGTCGCACATCGTCGCGCGTGTCGCTCACGCGCACGGCCTGCCGTTCGTGGTGGCGCGGGTAGTGATCGATCCGGCCGAGCGGACGTTGCCGCCGGCGGCGCTGGCGGGCATGCGCAGCGACGGTTCCACCGATATCCTCGGCGTGCTGCGCTCGCTCGCCGCCAATCCGAGGCAACTGCCCGCGCTACTGCGCGTCGGACAGGACGCCGGCCGCGCCAGGCAGGCGCTGCGCCATGGCCGCCAGATCGTCGCGCTCAAGTTGGGCGAAGGCTTCGGTGCGGACGCGGCGGGTATCTGACGCGATTCGTGCGCGCCGCCCGGTATCGGCAGGCACCGGATAGACGGTCGGAAGGTTGCTGGCGCCGCGTGTCTAAAAAAATGCCAGCGTGTCTTTGAACACGCTGGCATTTTTTTCTCGGAGGCAATGGCGCCGACGTTCGTGATGGCGTCGGATCATGCGTCCGAGGATTGCTGCCCGCGGGCCTGTGCGCGTCCCTTCCACATGCCGCCGCGACCGCGCCAATGCTGCAGCGCCGAGTCGAAGGTGAAGACGGTGTAAAGCGCAGCCACCAGCGGCAGCATGGGACCGAAGCTCGACGGCTGGCGGTAGAAGCGCAGTATCGGCAGATATGCCAGCGTCATGGCCAGCCAGGCGAACAACCCCAGCCACTGGGCGATTCCCGTGGCGAAGATCGTCATGACCGGTGGCACGATGAATGTGAGCAGCAGCGACACTAGCGTGCCCGCGAGCAGCACCGGCGAATACTTCAACTGCGCGTACGCGGTGCGCGACACCATCTTGCGAATTTCGCCGAGGTTGTCGTACGGACGCACGCTCACGGCGCGCTGCGTGAGTCCCAGCCAGATCGATCCCTGCTTCTTGAGCAGACGGCCCATGGCGCAGTCGTCGATGATCTCGTCGCGAATGGCTTCGATTCCCCCGCCCGCTTCAAGCGAGGCGCGATGAATCAGCATGCACCCGCCGGCCGCGGCCGCCATGCGCCTGTTGGGATCGTTGACCCACGCGAACGGGTAGAGCATCTGGAAGAACAGCACGAACGCCGGGATTAGCGTGCGCTCGAACCAGGCCGTGCAGCGCAGCCTCGCCATGAGCGAGACGAGCACGCGATCGTCGCCCGTGGCACGCGTGACCAGACGGCGTACGTTATCTGGCGAGTGCGCGATGTCGGCGTCGGTATGCAGCAGGTAGTCCGGCGGCACGCCGTCGTCGTTCGTGGCGGGGTCGCTTGCAAACGCCACGCCCTGACGCACGGCCCACATCTTGCCCGTCCATCCCCCCGGCAGGGGCTGGCCGCCGAGCACGTCCACGCGGCGCGTGAACCCTTCGGCGGCGGCACGCGCGGCGGCGTCGCGAGCCAGATCGGCGGTGCCGTCGCTGCTCTGATCGTCGACCACCACGATGCGCAGGCGCCCCGCGTAATCCTGACGACACAGCGATTCCACCACCTGGCCGATCGACTCGGCTTCGTTGCGCGCGGGAATGATGACGGCGACCGCCGGCCACGTCGCGGGAACGGGCAGGGTGTCGTCGTCGAGATCGTCGCGCTCACGGGCGCGCCAGAAGCCGCCTTGCGAGCTGAGCAGATAGATCCAGATGGCCAGCGAGAGCGCGGCGATCCAGGCCAGAACAGTCATGAGAGATATCCAGCGGAACCAAACCAGGCAAGCGCATCGCGCAGGCCGTCGGCGTAGGGGCGGGCAGTGTAGCCGAGATCGCGCCTGGCCTTCTCCGACGAGAAGAACATGTGATAGCGCGACATCTTCAGGCCGTCGACCGTCACGAAGGGCTCCTTGCCCGTGAAGCGCGCCACGCCTTGCGCGGCCAGCGCCAGCGGGTAGAGCGGCCAGCGCGGCAGGGCGATCGTGGGCGCCTTGCGGCCGACCATGTCGGCAATGCCGGCGAGCATGTCGCGCAGCAGCACATCGTCGCCGCCGAGAATGTAGCGCTCGCCGATGCGGCCGCGCTCCAGCGCCAGCAAGTGCCCTTCGGCGCAGTCGTCGACATGCACGAGATTCAGGCCGGTGTCGACGAACGCCGGAATCTTGCCCTGCGCCGCTTCTACGATGATGCGTCCGGTCGGCGTAGGCTTGATGTCGCGCGGGCCGATCGGGGTGGACGGATTGACGATGACGGCCGGCAGGCCGTCGTTGGCGATCATGCGCTCAACCAGTCGCTCGGCCGCGACCTTGCTGCGCTTGTAGACGCCGATGGTCGTGGCTTCGTCGTTCGGGCGGGTTTCGTCGACCGGGCCGACGGCATCGTGCACGCGCAGCGTGGCTACGCTGCTCGTATACACCACGCGCTGGACGCCGGCGCGCAGCGCGGCGTCCATCACCGTGCGCGTACCGTCGATATTGGCCCGCATGATGTCGTTGGGATCTTTTGCCCAGAGTCGATAATCGGCGGCGACGTGGAGCAGGGCGTCGCATCCGGCGAGCGCGCGTTGCATCGAGGCAGCGTCGCGCATGTCGCCTTCCACGACCTCGACAGGCAGATCGGCGAGATTCGCGCGGGGGCTGGAGCCACGCACCAGCAGGCGAACCTCGTGACCGCGTGCAAGCGCCGTGCGAGCCACCGCGGAACCGACGAACCCGGAGGCGCCGGTGACCAGCACTCGCGACGGCATTTACGCCTTGGCCCGGCGCAGTTCGTCGAGCTTGATCTCGACGTGCTTCGAGAACACGTACTCGGCCGGCCGCTGCTTGGCGAACGAGATGTCGTCGGCCATCGGACCGTCGGTGCGCACGCCCTTGAGCGCCACGCCCAGCGCGCGCAGCGGGTGCGACATCGTCTCGTTCACGGCAGTGGCTTCGAAGCCGCTGTGGACCATGCAGTCCGCGCACTTCTCGTAGTTGCCCACGCCGTACTTGTCCCAGTCGGTGGTTTCCATCAGTTCCGTGTACGTCTTCGCGTAGCCTTCGCCAAGCAGGTAGCACGGGCGCTGCCAGCCGAACACGGTGCGCGTCGGGTTGCCCCACGGCGTGCAGTGATACGAGCGGTTGCCGGCGAGGAAGTCGAGGAACAGGCTCGACTGGCTGAACGTCCACTTCTTGCCACCGTCACCGCGCTTGAGAATGTCGCGGAACAACTGCTTGGTCTTCGAGCGATTCAGGAAGTGTTGCTGATCCGGGGCGCGCTCGTAGGCATAGCCCGGCGAGACGGTAATGCCGTCGAGACCCAGGTCCTTGGTCGAATCGAAGAACCTGGCGACTTTCTCGGGATCGGCGTTGTTGAACAGCGTGCAGTTGATGTTCACGCGGAAGCCGCGCGACTTGGCCAGCTTGATGGCGGCCACGGCACGGTCGTACACACCTTCCTGGGACACGGCCGCGTCGTGCATTTCACGGTCGCCGTCGAGGTGGATCGACCAAACGAAGAACGGGCTCGGCTCGTAATCGTCGATCTTTTTCTCGAGCAGCAGTGCATTCGTGCAGAGATACACGAACTTCTTGCGTTCGATGATGCCCTTGACGATCTGCGGCATTTCCTTGTGCAGCAGCGGCTCGCCACCGGCAATGGAGACAACCGGGGCGCCGCACTCGTCGACCGCGTCGAGCGATTCCTTGAGCGAGACGCGCTGATTCAGGATGGGGTCCGGATAGTCGATCTTGCCGCAGCCCGAGCAGGCGAGGTTGCAACGGAACAACGGTTCGAGCATGAGCACCAGCGGGTAGCGCTTGTTGCCCTTGAAGCGTTGCTTCATCAGGTAGGCGCCAACGTACGCCTGTTGGAGGAAGGGGATGGCCAAGTTCGGCTCCTGTTCGTGTTGCGTTAGCCGGCGACCGCGTGGCGCGCGGCAACCGGCTCGTCTTTGGTCAATTCCGACGGCAGGCGAAACTGAATGGTTTCTTCGATGCCGTCCATGAGAGTCACTTCGACCGTGTCGATGCGACGCAGCGCGTCGATCACGTCTTCGACCATGCGCTCGGGCGCGGACGCCCCCGCGGTAATGCCGATGCGGGCCTGACCGCGTACCCATTCCGGATTTACCTCGGAGCCATCGGCCACAAGGTAGCTCGGCAGCCCCATTTCGGCGCCGATTTCGCGCAGGCGGTTCGAATTCGAGCTGTTCGTCGCGCCGACCACGAGCAGCACCTCCACACGCTCGCACAGCTCGCGCACGGCGGTCTGGCGGTTCTGCGTGGCATAGCAGATGTCCTTGGTGTTCGGGCCGACGATGTCGGTAAAGCGACGCTGCAGCGCAGCAATGATACCGCGAGTCTCGTCGACCGACAGCGTGGTCTGCGTCACGTATGACACCGGGGTGTCGACGGCGAGCGCGAGCGCATCCACATCGTCCTCGGTCTGCACCAGGTGCACGGGGCCGTCGATCTGCCCCATGGTCCCTTCGACTTCCGGGTGGCCGGCGTGACCGATCAGAATGACTTCGCGGCCCGCGGACACGTAATTCTTGCCCTGGATGTGCACCTTCGTCACGAGCGGGCAGGTCGCATTGAGCACCTTCAGGCCGCGGACTTCCGCTTCCTGTTCGACGACGCGCGCGACGCCGTGCGCGCTGAAGATGGTGACAGCGCCCGCGGGGGCTTCGGACAACTCGTCGATGAAGCGCGCGCCCTTGGCCTTGAGCGAGTCGACCACGTGCTTGTTGTGGACGATCTCATGACGCACGTAGACGGGGGCGCCGTATTTTTCCAGGGCGCGCTCGACGATATCGATCGCACGTATGACACCCGCACAAAACCCGCGGGGTTGGGCAAGTATGACTTGCATTCAGCTCTCCGGCTCAGGTCGGCCGGGATGGCGGTTGCTATCGGGTTCCCATGTCGTGCATGTGGCCGCATGGAACGCGCGAGGCCAGTTTTGATGGCAAATCGCGTGTACCCGTCGAGGGGACCGCCGTCCGGTCGTTTGACAAGCGACGATTGTAACCGCCGCGGCCAATTATTGCTGATGACCCCCGGTTGACGGGCGTCGCGGTGTGTTGCGAAAACGTCGATCCATCACGCCTTGTTCCGCCCCTATCCGTCCCCCGATCCGGAGCTTGTCCTGCCCCTGTCCGGCGCCCGTCTCCCGCCAACGCCGCGCACAGACGAGTCCGGCGCCGGGATTGGCGCGCCCGGAGGACCGCGCCGGCCCTGAAAATCAATGTCAAGTCCTTGTTTTATTTGCCAAATCTTGCGTTCTTCTCGCGCAGGTAGCCAATCAGGCTGTCGATGCCACCCTGCTCGATGCGCGCCTTGAACTGAGGTTGATACAACTGGATGAGCCAGGCATTGGCCACGTTCTCGCCCATCATGTTGATGTCGTAGATCTTCCAGCCCTTGTCGGTTTTTGCCAATCGGTAGGCCACCGACAGATTGTCGCCGGTGCCGCTGACCGTGGCGCCGACCACGACGTCGTTGCTGGCCGCGGTGAGTTTGGCCGGGGCGAACTTGAACGAAATCTGTGTGCCGCGCACCTGCGAGAGTTGCAGGGCGAAGGTATTCACCAGCAGTTGCTGGAACTGTTCGAAGACTTGCTGCTGCTGCGCCGGCGTGGCGCTGTCGAAGGCCTTCGGGCCGACCGCGTAGCGCGTGGTGCGAAGGAAATCGGTGTAGGGCAGAAAGTCGCGCGCCACCACGCGGGCCGTGGCCGCCACGTCGCCGTCGCGCGCGGCAGGGTCGGCCTTGGCGGCCTTGACGACCGTCTCGACGGCCGTTTTCACCATGTCGTTCGGATTGGACGTGCCGGCCTGCGCCCAGGCGCTCGACATGCCGATGCCGCTGAAGGCGACAGCGCTGAATGCTGTCACGAGGAATTTGTTCATACCTGAGATCGTCGGTTTAAATCGGGTAGGCGGTAGTGTAGTGCACGCGGCCTTGTATACTGCTGCGATTTCGTCAATACACCGTTTCCCCGCGTTTCAATGGCTGATCGACGGACAACGTCCGCGATTGGTTCCCCGCCAGGCCCTCCGGCTAACGTTTCGTTACGTGTTTGGGGGCTGCGAGCGCGGCGGAGGCACCGTCTTTACCTTCCGGAACCGCTACATGCTGACTTCGCTC
>OFTX01000286.1_pt1 | contig 29719 bp, 32 predicted proteins | sample 1775051 | NCBI WGS metagenome assembly OFTX01 (sample SAMN08195772, study PRJEB24354) | sludge metagenome | isolation source: sludge from phenol fed wastewater aerobic bioreactor A | place: India: Nagpur | collected 2016-09-15
CCTGTGACTGGAGTTCAGACGTGTGCTATTCCGATCTGCCTGCGTCCTGTTACCGTTGTTGGCCAGGGGATTTCGCGATCAGCGGCTGCTGGCAGCAGGATTCGCCGCGCTCACCGGCGCTGGCTACCTCGGGATCGCGCTGGCGCCGGCAGCCGCACCGGTCGTCTGGTCGGTGCTGCTGGGCCTCGGGCAGGGCGGTGCGTTGACCATCGCGCTGATGATGATCGTGGTCCGCTCGCCGGACACGGCGGCGGCGGCACGGCTGTCGGGCATGGCGCAGGGCGTGGGATACCTGCTGGCGGCGGCCGGTCCGCCGGTGGTCGGTGCGCTGCACGACCTGGGAACGCTCGACGAGGCGCGCAAGCGCCATCTGCTGCGCACCGAGTGGGGCTTCGTGGAGCAGAACCCACGCGACGGGCTGCGCATGAATGTCTCCGCGGGCGGCAATATCGGCGACCGGCTGATGGCGGTGGGCGCACGCCACTTCGGCGACATCCGCGCCAAGGCCCGCCACTGGATGGCGCAGGTCGAGCTCGACCCGGCCCGCGTCGACGACATGCCCGGCGCGTTCTCCGGCGGCATGCAGCAACGTCTGCAAATCGCGCGCAATCTCGTGACCGAGCCACGCCTCGTGTTCATGGACGAGCCGACCGCCGGGCTCGACGTGTCGGTGCAGGCACGCCTGCTCGATCTGCTGCGCTCGCTCGTGGAGCGCCTTCATCTTGCCGCCATCATCGTGACGCACGATATCGGCGTTGCACGCCTCATCGCACACCGCCTGATGGTGATGCAGGCGGGCCGCGTGGTCGAGGCGGGCCTCACCGATCAGGTGCTCGACGACCCGCAACATCCCTACACGCAACTGCTGGTCTCCTCGGTACTTCCCGTATGACGCGCATGCTTTCCTCGAACGACACAACGACGCCCCAGGCATCCGTTGGGCTCGCCATGCACGAGCACGACGTGATGCTTCGTGCGAAGGGCCTGCGCAAGGCGTTCGTGCTGCACGCCCAGGGCGGCGCGACCATTCCGGCGCTCGACGGCGTGGACCTTGCCGTGAGGCGTGGCGAATGCGTCGCGCTCGTCGGCCCCTCGGGCGCGGGCAAGAGCACGCTGCTGCGCTGCCTCTATGGCAACTATCTCGTCGGCGAGGGCCGCATCGAGATTCGACATGACGACGGCAGTGCGCAGCGCTGGGTGGACCTGAGCACGGCGAACGCGCGCGAGGTGCTCTCGGTGCGCCGCACCACGCTCGGCTACGTCAGCCAGTTCCTGCGCGTGATTCCGCGCGTGAGCGCGCTCGACATCGTGGCCGAGCCGCTGCGCCGCCTCGGCTGCGACGACCGCGACGCCGCGCAGCGCGCATGTCATCTGCTCGATCGCCTGAACATTCCCGAGCGGCTCTGGTCGCTCGCTCCGGCCACGTTCTCCGGCGGCGAGCAGCAGCGCATCAACATCGCGCGCGGTCTCATCGCCGCCCCCCCCGTGCTGCTACTCGACGAACCCACGGCGTCGCTCGACGCGTCCAACCGCGCCGTGGTCGCGCAACTGATCGTCGAAGCGCGCGCGGCCGGCAGCGCGATCGTCGGCATTTTTCACGACGAGGCAACCCGCGACGAAGTGGCCACGCGCACGCTGGCCATGCGTCCCGTGCTGCGTCCCGCTCATTGATTTCCGGAGTTTGTTCATGCTCATCAAGAACGCCCGCATCGTCACACCGGAGACCACCTTCATCGGTGTGGTCGAGGTGCGCGAGGGTCGCATTCACGGCGTGGAGGAAGGCACCACGCAGGTGCCCGGCGCCGTCGACTGGGAGGGCGATCATCTGCTACCCGGACTGGTCGAGCTGCACACCGACAATCTGGAGAAGCATCTCGCGCCGCGCCCCGGCGTGATCTGGAACACGCACGCCGCGTTTGCCATTCACGACGCGCGGGTTGCGGCGGCCGGCATTACGACCGTGTTCGACTCGCTCGTGCTCGGCGAGCGCGACGCTTTCGGTCTACGCAGCCGCAAGGTGCAGAACGCGTGCGGCCAGGCACTGCTCGACACGGCCGCGGCCGGTCTGTTTCGTGCCGAGCACTTCCTGCATCTGCGCTGCGAAGTCGCCACGCGCGACGCCGCCGACGCCTTCGCCGAAATGTGCGAGCACCCGCTGCTGCGCCTGGTCTCGGTGATGGATCACACACCGGGGCAGCGCCAGTGGCACGACCCGGCGATGTACCGGCAGTACCACGAGCGCAACGGCAAGGTGTCGGACGAACACTGGCGGGCCATGCTCGCGGAACTCATCGCGCAGCAGGAGGCGTTCGCGCAGCCGCACCGCCGTCGGATCGTGGAGATGAGCCGTGCGCGCGGGCTGCCGCTGGCGAGCCACGACGACACGTCGCTCGACCACGTGGCCGAAGCGGTGCGCGACGGCGTGGCGCTCTCGGAATTCCCGACGACGCTGGCCGCCGCGCGCGGCGCGCACGCCCACGCGATCGGTGTGATCATGGGCGCACCGAACATCGTGCGCGGCGGTTCGCACTCGGGCAACGTAGCGGCGGCCGATCTCGCGCGCGAGGACGTGCTCGACATACTGTCGTCGGACTATGTCCCGTCGAGCCTGCTGCAAGCGGCCTTCCAGTTGCACACCGACATCGGCTGGACGTTGTCGAAGGCAATGCGCACGGTGTCGTGGAATCCCGCGCGCTCAGCGGGCCTGGCCGATCGCGGCGGCATCGTGCCCGGCCTGCGCGCGGACATGGTGCGCGTGGCCGTGCGTCCCGGCATGCCGCCGGTGCCGCGCGCGACGTATCTCATGGGGCAACGTATCGCATGAGGCTCACGTCTGTCGGAGAGGTGTCGCGCACGTAGTCCTTCAAGATATAGTTGGCGCAATCCGTGTCCAGTTCAACGCCAGCGTGCGGTGCGATGATGGCGTAGCTTGCGTCATCGTCTCGGCTTTGTTCGGCCGACGCAACGTTTGCCCAATATCCATCAGTCGCCACGATCCATTGCGCATCCCCTTCGATCTTGAGCCGCGACATTTCCGGAGATTCGAATCCGCGCCGTGCGCGGAGCGTTCTGGTGACGATATGCCGAGACACTGGGCGTTGGTCGCCATAGCGAAAAACGCCACTTTCAGAATATGTATGCGGTCGCGATACCCAAAGGACCCTCCCTGACGCGAGCTGCAGCCCGACACGGCAGTCGCCACAGGTCAGCGTTGTGGCGTTGCCTTCACCGTCCAAAAGCAGAGCCGCATAGCATGCGCGTTCATGAAGGTAGCGCCTGACATCCAACCCGCCATGGGCTTCGCGCATCGCCGACACAACATCGTCCGCTGACGGTGCCTCTTGCGACAGCAAGCCGGCAATGCTCGTCAGCCAGGCGCCATTGAACTCAACGCCCAATGCGCCGTGGTCCGTCGCGTCCATCACGACGACCAACATATACTCGCTCGAGCGAAACATCCCGCACGCGTCACGATTTTCCATTTTGGACATGCCTCGTCGGCTGCACCAACGCATACCCAGCGTGCACGGCGAGTTCATGTCAGGCCGTTCAAGGAAATAATGCGTGCGACTCTCCCGGCGATCTCGCGCTCGCGACCATCATCTCCATTGGCGGCCGCTGCGATCGCGTATTCGAAGTCCCGGTGTCCCGTCAGTGCTCGCAACTGGGTCGAGACATAGACTCTCAAATCGGTTGGCGCAGCGAGAAGTTCGTCAAGGAGTTCCGCTCGCCCATCAATCAGCGTCAGGATGTCCTCGATATCCTGGCTCATCAGTGGGTCTCCCTTGCCTCGGGATAGGTACGCTTCGATCTTCGTGGCCACGAAGTATGCTGGTGCCACGAGCTTGATTCTCAATCCGTTCGGCAACGCCAGCGTTGACGAAGTTCGATGTGCGCTTGCATACCATTGATTCGAGAATCCCAGAATATCTGGATCGTCCGGCATGAAATCCACACGCAGATCGTCAAGAAACATTGCGCAAATCGGCCCGTCCTCGTCCATCCGCTCCCGAAATCCCGCCCCCCTCAAGCGATCCACCATCGCGTGCCAACCCGCGGTGCTGATGACGTGAACGATCAGATCCACATCGTCGGTATGACGCACCTGCTGTTTAGTGAAGTCGTCTGTCAGAAGCAATGCCGTTGTGCATCCTCCGACGAAAGCAACCTCATCGCATATCGGCTGCCCCATTGCGGATGCGACTGCGCTGATCATGCCGAGATGATCTTCGTAAGTAGCCATGCTCACCCTCGTAACAGAGCTTCCAGTTTCGATGCGGCCAATTTCTTTTCCCGCGGTTGTCCGATTCGAATGGAATCGACCAACGCCAACATGGCATAGAGATCGGCGTCGACGCGAACCGCTCTTGGAACGGTCCGGAAAAGCGGCTCGACGGCCAGCCCGGAAGTATCGCCCTTTGGGTCAGGCCATACCGGGACGAAATCCGTGCCGGCACGCAACGCGCCGCCGAAAATAGGCGCCGTCAATCCGGTGGCGATCCCCCGGGTCATCTCGCCCATGGAAGCGGGGAAAACGTACCGGATACCGAACGTAATGAACTCACAGAGTGCTTTCGTGTTGACGACCGGATGACCGGCTTCCACGGAGAGTTTCGCAAGCCCTGATCGGTAGCACCGCTGAAGAATGTTGCTAATCTCTGATTTGCTGATACCGGTCGCCACTGCCAGCGAGCGAACACTGTACTGTTCATGCAGGGAGATTGCATGAGCACGAGACCGGGAAACACTCCCGGACTTCTCGTCGGACCAGTCATGCCGCTCGTCTTCGACATGCGCGCTGGAATCGAGCACGGGGTTCCCCGGGTCGCTCAGCTCGTCACCGCGAACCGAACGCCGGGATAGCGATACGAGCTTGAGAAGCAGAAATATGTCTTGACTTTTCAAGTTGGCCCTCCATGTTTCGTCCACTGTCCATGGACAGAGGACATGTTATTTTTTCACGCATCGAAATGTCAAGTCCCAAGCCCGCGCACTGGCGTCGTGAATCCAATCGCGAACGGGAGTCCGCGCGACAAAAAAATCAAAGGGCGCCGAAGCGCCCTTTGTTCCATTCCCTGGCCCGGCCGGGTGCCGCGATGTCAGATCACCATCTTTCGCACGCGCGCCGAGAACACGTCGATGCAGGTGACCACGACGATCATGATCAGCATCACGGCGCATGTCTGTGCGTACTGGAAGCTGCGGATCACTTCGTAGAGCACCACGCCAATGCCGCCCGCACCCACCATGCCCACCACCGACGCCGAACGCACGTTCGACTCGAAGCGGTACAGCGTGTACGAGATCCACAGCGGCATGACCTGCGGCAGCACGCCGTACAGGATTTCGTCGATGGCCCGCGCACCGGTCGCGCGAACGCCCTCGACCGGACGCGGATCGATGGCCTCCACCGCCTCGGCGAAGAGCTTCGAGAGCGTACCCGTCGTGTGCACCCATAGCGCGAGCACGCCCGCGAACGGCCCCAGTCCCACGGCCACGATGAAGAGCATGGCAAAGACCATCTCGTTGATCGCGCGGCACGCATCCATCACCCGGCGCACCGGCTGATACACCCACGCAGGCACCATGTTGGACGCGGAGAGCAACCCCATCGGAATCGAGCACACCACCGCCAGCGCCGTGCCCCACACCGCGATGTGAATCGTCACGAGCATTTCGTGAACGTAGACGCGCCAGTCCTTGAAGTCCGGCGGGAAGAAATCATGCGCGAACTGGCTCATGTTGCCGGAATCGCGAAACAGATCGAGTGGACGCATGTCCGCGCCCCCCCAGGACCACACCAGAATCAGAAAGAACGCCCCCCAGCCGATCAGGGACAACCACGAACGCTTGGGCGGCTCGCCCGGCAGACGGCCATTTGCAGTGAGGGGAACGCTGGTGTTCATGTCGAGTACCACAGGTCGTACCGGTCGCCGCGCCGTGCGACGCCACCGGCGAAATTTCGTTCGGCATCGACGCTGGCGGGCCGTACCACACGATCCACGGGCCCGCCGGCTTCGATGGCAGGGCAGCAGGCGCCGCCCTGCGAGACAACGTCGAATTGCGTCTGCATCGATGCATTTGCGAGACGCATGCCGCTGACGTCGTATGACTTACTTCGTCTTGGCGATTTGCTGATCGAGCGCAGCAAGCTTGCTGTCGATGTCGGCCAGTTGCGCCTTCTTCTTCGCCGCGTCCACGCTCGTATCGGCTTCGAGCTGCGTTCTCTGCTTGAAAAGCTCGAGCTGGCGGATCGGCAGGAGTTGGGCATCGGACGACGCGCGGAAACCGCCGTAGTTGTAGATGTTCTTGAGCACTTCCTTCTCGTGCGCATCCTTGCCGTAGGCGAGGAAGAAGTCACGAATCTTCTTCTTGGTCGCGTCCGGCAGGTCCTTGCGCCACAGCAGCGGGTCCGACGGGATCAGCGGCGACTTCCAGATCACGTGCACCAGCTTGGCCTTCTCCGGCTGCGTGGCTTCGAGCTTGTTGAGCTCTTCGGTATTGTTCGTGGCCACGTCGACCTGATTGTTGATCACGGCCATGAGGTTCGCGCCATGGTTCGAGCTGCGTGCGGTCTTGAAGTACGTGCGCGGGTCGATGTTGTTCTTGGCGAACACGTAATAACCCGGCACCAGCGTGCCCGACGTCGAGGTCGGATCGCCCAGGCCGAAGTTGATCTTCTTGCCGTTCCTGATCACGTCGTCGAGCGTCTTGTACGGGCTCGACGCGTTCGAGATCAGCAGCGAGTAGTAGCCTTCGGTGCCGTCGGCGTACTGGATCTTCGCGAAGACTTCGCCCTGCGAGCGGTCCACGGCCTCCATTGCGCCCTTGTTGCCCATCCATGCGAGCTGCACCTTGTTGAAGCGCATGCCTTCGATCACGCCGGCGTAGTCCGTCGCGAAGAACGGCGTCACCTTCAGACCCGTTTGCTTCTCCATATCGTCGATCAGCGGCTGCCAGCGCTGGCGCAACGCCGCGCTGGAGTCCGTCGAGATAATGCCGAAGTTGATTTCCTGCGCGTGTGCCGCCGCTACCGAGGCGATCATGGCCGCGCCGGCCAGCAGGGTTTTCCACAGTTTCATGAGAGCAAGCTCCTGGTCAGTTCAGGCTTAGGGACATCGAAGTGAGAAAGGGCGCCTGCTCGTCGGCAGGCTCGGCGTGCGTGCCGACGCCCGTGCTTTCCGGGCCATCGGCGGATTCGTTGAGCAGCTCGCCCGCCTGCACGCCGTAGAGGCGGCGCAGCAGGTCGGGCGTGAGTGCCGCGGACGGACCGTCGTACACCACGCGCCCCTGGTGCAGCGCCACGGTGCGCACGCAATAGCGCATGGCCACATCCACCTGGTGCAGCGAGACGACGACCGTCAACTTGTGATCGCGGTTCATGCGCGCGAGCATGTCCATGACCTTGCGCGCGGACTCGGGGTCGAGCGAGGCGATCGGCTCGTCGGCAAGAATGACCTTCGCGCCCTGCACCAGCGTGCGCGCCAGCGCCGCACGTTGCTGCTGGCCGCCGGAGAGCGTGCTCGCCCGCTGAAATGCCAGATCGGCGATGCCCACTTCGGCCAGCGCCGCGATCGCCGCCTGACGCTCGGCCGACGTGAAACGGAACAGCAGGCTGCGCCACAGCGGCACGCGGGCAAGCAGCCCGGTGAGCACGTTGGTGATCACCGGCAGACGCCCCACAAGGTTGAACTGCTGGAACACGAAGCCGATGTCGCGACGGATCTGGCGCACTTCGCGCACGATGCGGCCATCCCGCTGGATGGGGCGTCCCAGGACTTCGATACAGCCCGGCTGCGGGTCGGCAGCGACGAAGCCGGCAATGTGACGCATCAGCGTCGACTTGCCCGAGCCCGAGGCGCCGATGAGGGCAATCATCTCGCCCGGCATGACTTTGAGCGCCACCTCGTCGAGCGCGCGTCGGCCGCTTCCGAAAGTCTTGGTCAGTCGCTCGATTCGAATCGCTTCGTCCACGGTTCACCTGTCATTCAGTTCGCCTGCCGGGCAGTGCGCCCCGTGAGGAATGCACGCCCCCCCGAAGGGATGCATCCCCAGCGCCTCCGACTAGCTGTTTTGTGGCAATTTGTGCCAAAAGTGAACGCAGTCTAAAAAGCGTCGATGACACCACGGTGACAATCGACCAGCTTTTTCGTGGACGTCGAAAACCCTTATCAGGTCAATGATTTGGGAGCGCTTGCAGGCGCATGGGAAGGGCTGCCTCACGGGCGTCACAGTCGCGTCGGACGCACGGCTGCGCCGACATCCGGTGCGTCGAGGGGCGATTTTGTCTACACGTTCTTCCAGGCGACGAGCGATGCCGCGACCGGGTCGCTCCACACGCTGCGCGCATCAGGCGATCAGCAGCTCCGGGCCGCGGGCGCGCAATTGCGCGAGCATGCTCTTGTGAGGCGCGGCGTCGCTGATGAGATAGCGCGCGGCCTCGAAGTGGCGAATCCGTACCGGCGTGACGCGCCCGAACTTCGTGTGATCCGCCACCACGGCGGCGACGTTCGCACATAGCAACATGCGCGCACGCAATTCGGCCGCCGCACGATTGAAGTCGGTGATGCCGCCATCTTCGGTCACGCCGCCTACCCCGATGAAGGCGAAATCGGCGTGATACTGCGCGATCTGGTTGATGGCGTCCCAGCCCTGCACGGCGTCTTCATTGTCCTGCAGCTCGCCGCCGAGCAGCGTCACGCGGTTGTCATGGTGACGCCCGAGGAGCCGGGCGATCTGCCAGTCGTTCGTGTAGACGCGCAGCCGATGCTTGGAGAGCAGCGCCTGCGCCACCGCGCGCGTGGTCGTGCCGTAATCGATGATGACCGAGGCGCCGTCGGGCACCAGTTCCGCCGCACGCACGCCGATGGCCCGCTTGCCCACCGCATTGACGTTCTCGCGCAGTGTCCAGTCCGGCTCGCTGCGATCAGCGGCCAGCGCGCCACCGTGCGTCATGAGCAACAGCCCGCGGGCGGCCAGCGTATTGAGGTCGCGCCGCACGGTCTCTCGCGAGACACCCAACTCGCGCACGAGGTCGCTGATCGCGAGCGCTCCGGTCCTGGCAAGTTGTTCGAGCACGTATTGTTGGCGTTGTTCGGCAAGCATGATCGGGCAATGTCGGTTGGACTACGAAATCTTGATGGCGTGACGGACGACGGGTCGGGAACCCGCTATCCCTGCAACGCGACGCGCAGCCCCAGGCCGATGAAGATGGCCCCGGCCACACGATCGAGCCAGCGTCCCGCGCCCGGGCGACGCTTGAGCCACCCGCCCAGCACCCCGGCGAACCAGCCATATGCGCTGAAGACGACGATGGTCTGCGCCATGAACACGAGACCCAGCACCAGCATCTGCCAGCCGGGATGCGCCGCGTCGGCGCTCACGAACTGTGGCAGGAAGACGAGGAAAAACAGGGTGACCTTCGGATTGAGCATGTTCGCGAACACGCTCTGGCGAAACACCGCGCCGAGCGGCTGCGGGGCCGCGCCGCCGGCCAGGGTCATGGCGCCGCGCGCACGCAGTGCCTTGATGCCGATCCAGACGAGATAGGCCGCCCCCGCGAGCTTGATCGCCTCGAATGCCCACGGCGACGAGCGCAGCACGGCAGCCAACCCCACGGCCGCGACAGTCGTGTGAAACAGGCAGCCGAATGTGAACCCCGCAGCGGCCGCCAGGCCGGCACGACGGCCCTGCGCAATCCCTCGCGCGATGACCTGCATGTTGTCCGGGCCCGGCGCGAGCGTGATCGCCACCGAGGTCAGCAGAAACAGCCAGAGATTGGGCATCGGAAGATCCGGGGCGTAGTTGGCGGGGTGGGCGCAGTCAGGTTCAGCAGGCGAAGCGGGAAGGCCGCCTCAGTGGCCCTCGAACGAACACAACAGGAACAGCGGCAGGCCGGCATCGCGAATCAGGCGCGACCCTCCCAGCTCGGGCAGGTCGACGATCGCCGCGCCTTCGATGACCGTCGCGCCGAGACGCTCGAGCAGCTTCTTGCCCGCAAGCATCGTGCCGCCGGTCGCGACCAGATCGTCGATGAGCAGCACGCGATCGCCCGGCCCGCAGGCGTCGGCATGAATCTCGACCGTCGCGCTGCCGTACTCCAGTTCATATTCTTCGGCCACGGTCTGATAGGGCAGCTTGCCCTTCTTGCGGATGGGGATGAAGCCGATGTTCAGCTCGTAGGCCAGGATCGATCCGAGGATGAAGCCGCGCGCATCGAGACCGGCGATGTAATCGGGGCGCTGCGCCATGTAGCGATGCACGAACACGTCGATGAGCACACGCAACGTACGCGGGTTCTTGAGCAACGGCGTAATGTCGCGGAATTGCACGCCGGGCGCGGGCCAGTCGGGCACGGTGCGAATCTGGCTCTTGATATAGGCGGCAGGGGACTCGTCGATCTGCACGGGGATCCTTGATGGGGGACTGACGGGGAACATGCCACATTATGCCAAAAAGGACCCGACGGTCCCATGACGGTCGGCTCGCCATGCGGCGCCCGTGGGACGCCCGCCCGCGCCGCCTCAGCGCCGCCGCTCGCCCTCGCGGCCCAACAAACGCTCCTGCGCGGCCACGAGTTTCTCGGGCAACCCCCGCAGCACCACGATGTCCTCGGCCATCAGGCGAGTCTCCGACACAGGCTCCACGCCGCGAATGCCGTGGCGCCGGATGGCCGTGACCGTCACGCCCAGCCGGTCGAGACGAAGCTCGCCCAGCGTGCGGCCCACGGCGTCGGCATTGAGCGGTAGCGGTACGGACTGCAGCCGGACCTGCTCGCGCTCGCCCCCCTCGTCCTCGTCGTCGAGGCCGTGGAAATAGCCGCGCAGCAAGCTGTAACGCTCGTTGCGCGCCTGCGCCACGCGACGCAACACGCGGCGCATCGGCACGCCCAGGAGCACGAGGGCGTGCGACGCGAGCATCAGGCTGCCCTCCACGATCTCGGGCACGACTTCCGTGGCGCCCGCCGCGATCAGGTCGTCGATGTGCGTTTCATCGACCGTGCGCACGACCACGGGCAGCGTGGGCTCCAGCGCCTGCACCTGCGCGAGCACCTTCAACGCCGCCGGGGTGCTGTCGTACGTCACCACAATGCCCGCGGCGCGGTGAATGCCCGCGGCAACGAGCGCCTCGCGCCGGGCAGCGTCACCGAACACGACGGTCTCGCCGGAACGGGCCGCCTCCATCACGCGGTCGGGGTCGAGATCGAGCGCCACGTAGCCGATGCCCTCCTGTTCGAGCATGCGCGCGAGGTTCTGGCCGCACCGGCCGTAGCCGCAGATGATCACGTGCCCCGACGTCTTGATGCTCTGCGTGGCGATCTTCGTCATCTGCAACGACTGCATCATCCATTCGTTGGCGACGAAACGCAGCGCGATGCGGTCGGCGTTGATGATGAGAAACGGCGCGCACAACATCGACAGCAGCATGCCCGCGAGCACCGCCTGCGAGAGCGACGCATCGAGCAAGTGCCGATCGATCACCAGATTGAGCAGCACGAAACCGAATTCGCCCGCCTGCGCGAGACCGAGCCCCGTGCGGATCGCCGTGCCGGGCGAGCTGCCGAACAGACGCGCCAGGCCAGCGATGAGCGTGAATTTGACGACCAGCGGGCCAACGAAGAACAACAGCACGAGCAATGGCTGCTTCAGCAGGATGGCCGGATCGAGCAACATGCCCGTGGTGATGAAGAACAGACCGAGCAGCACGTCGCGAAACGGCTTGATGTCGTCTTCCACCTGATGCCGGAACGGCGTCTCGGCAATCAGCATGCCGGCGATGAATGCGCCCAGCGCCATCGACAGGCCCAGATGTTCGGTGACGTACGCCAGACCGAGCGTGAGCAGCAGCAGATTGAGCATGAAGAGCTCTTGCGAGCGCCGCGCGGCCACGATGTGAAACCAGCGTCCCACCAGCTTCTGTCCGACCCACAGCAACAGCGCAAGGGCCCCGGTGATCTTTAGCGCCGCGAGTGTCAGCGCGAGCACGAGCGCCTTCGAGTTGCCGCCAAGCGCCGAGATCACGATGAGCAGCGGCACCACCGCCAGATCCTGGAACAGCAGCACACCCATGATGTTGCGGCCATGCTCCGTTTCCAGCTCCAGCCGCTCGGCGAGCATCTTGGTGACGATCGCCGTCGACGACATCGCCAGCGCACCGCCCAGCGCCACCGACGCCTGCCACGAGAACGACCAGAACAGATTGACGATCGCGCCCAGGCCCACCGCCACGAGCAGCGTGCCCAGCACCTGGGACACCCCCAGTCCGAGCACCACCCGGCGCATGCTCTTGAGCTTGGGTAGCGAGAATTCGATGCCGATGGAAAACATCAGGAAGACGACGCCGAACTCGGCGAGGTACTGCACGCGCTGCGAGTCGGCCGCCACACCGAGCGCGTGCGGGCCGATCACGATGCCGACACTCAGATAACCGAGCATCGGCGGCAGATGGAGCATGCGGAACAGCACCACCCCGATGCAGGCGGCGAACAGCAGGACAAGAGTGAGTTCGAGAGGCGAAGCCATCGGCTGGGGTCGGTTTCCTGAGTCAGTTGGAAGGCGCCCGGCACTTCTCATGCAAGCGCCGTGCCAGATTGCACCCGGACGGCAGGGGCGAGGCAGAAACCGGAACGGTTCGGGACGTCTCCCGAATCGCGCAAGCCCAGGCGTGGTGCGGCTGTCCTCGGCGCGGCGTCCATTTTGATATACTCCGCGCATGATAGCGAAAATCAATCCAGACCGGGCACTCGAGGTCGCCCGGGAGGTGTTGCGCACCGAAGCCGACGCCATCGAACGAGTCTCTTCGCACCTCGACGACAGCTTCTTCGAAGCGGTTTCGCTGCTGCTCGCGTGTCGCGGTCGCGTCGTCGTGACGGGCATGGGCAAATCGGGGCACATCGGCCGCAAACTGGCCGCCACGTTCGCCAGCACTGGCACGCCCGCCTTTTTCGTTCACCCCGCCGAAGCCAGCCACGGCGATTTGGGCATGATCACGGCCGACGACGTCGTCGTCGCCCTGTCGAACTCCGGCGAAACGGGAGAACTCGTCAGTATTCTTCCGATGATAAAGCGCCTCGGCGCAAAGCTCATCGCCATGACCGGCAACGCCGCGTCGAGCCTCGGCCGTCTGTCCGACGTCCACCTCGACGCGCACGTGGACCGCGAAGCCTGCCCGCTGGGCCTGGCGCCCACGGCCAGCACCACCGCCGCGCTCGCGCTCGGCGACGCCCTGGCCGTGACGCTCCTCGACGCCCGCGGCTTCGGCGCCGAAGATTTCGCCCGCTCGCATCCGGGCGGCGCCCTCGGGCGGCGCCTGCTCACTTTCGTGCGCGACGTCATGCGCACCGGCGAGCGCATTCCGAGCGTGCGCGCCGACGCAAGCCTGTCCGAAGCCCTGCTCGAGATGACCGCCAAGGGTCTCGGCATGACGGCCATCGTCGATGCCGACGATCGCGTCGTGGGCATCTTCACCGACGGCGACCTGCGCCGCCTGTTCAAGCGCACGCTCGACTTCAGCACGCTCAAGCTCGCCGACGTCATGAAGGCCGACCCGCGTACCATCGGGCCGGATCAGCTCGCCGCGGAAGCCGCCGAGCTCATGGAGCGCTTCGGCATCACGCAGTTGCTCGTGACCGAGAACGGCCGCCTCGCCGGTGCGCTGAACGTCCACGATCTGTTCGCCGCCAAGGTCGTGTGAGTCCGCTGCCCATGAATCGACCCAGTACCGCCAGTACCGCCCCACTCGCGCCACTCGCCGCATTCGACGAGGCCGCCGCCGTCCGGCGCGCCGCCCGCGTGCGCGTGATGGTGTTCGACGTCGACGGTGTACTCACCGACGGCGGCCTGCGCTACGGCCCGGCCGGCGAACTCATCAAGACCTTCGACTCGCTCGACGGCCATGGCATGAAGCTGCTGGCCGAAGCCGGCATCGTCACCGCCATCATCACCGGTCGCCAGTCCGACATCGTTGCCAAACGCGCCTCGGACCTGCGTGTCGAACACGTCTACCAGGGCGTGCGCGACAAGCGCGAGGCGTTCGAGGACCTGTGCGGCAAATTGTCCGTGACGGCCGACGTCTGCGGCCACATCGGCGACGACTGGCCGGACCTGCCGGTGCTCACGCGCGTGGGCTTCGCTGCCTGCCCGGCCAACGCACATGCGGAAGTGAAGGCGCGCAGCCACTGGATCGCCGCCACGCGCGGCGGCGACGGCGCCGTGCGCGAACTGTGCGACTTCGTCCTGCGCGCGCAGGGGCGTTACGACGCCCTGCTCGCCGAAGCCCTCGCCTGACGCGCCGAAGGAGCCCATCCCCCCATGGCCATGCAACGCGTCTCGCCCGCTTCGCTGATCGCAATTGCCGTGCTCGCCGGACTTGCCGCCGGCACGTACTGGCTGGTGCAGCGCACGCTGCCCTCGGACGCCGATCGCGCGCCGTACGTCAAACAGCACATTCCCGATTACTATGCCGACGACATGGTGATCTCCATGCTCTCGGCAAGCGGCATGACGCAATATCGCGTCAACGCCGTTCACATGACGCACTTCGAAGACGACCAGACCACCGCGATGACGATGCCCGCCGTGCGCGCGTTCACCCCGGATCAGCCGGAAGTGACGGCCACCAGCAAGCGCGGCACGCTCAATGCCGACATGTCGGTGGTGGACCTGTACGACGACGCCGTCGTGGTGCGCCAGGCCGGCCCGCGCGACCCGGAAATGCGCGCACTCTCGGAACATTTCCAGGTGCTGGTGAACGAAGACATCGTCCGCACGGAAAAACCCGTCCAGCTGTATCGCGGGATGTCCGTGATGTACGGCGATGGCATGATTTTCAATAACATCACGCGCGCCGTACAATTGCTCGGCAACGTGCACGGCACGATCCAGCCGGCGGAACTGGGCAACAAGTCCCCGGCACCGCCCGCCACGCCCGGCGCGCCATCCCAGACCAAACAGGGCTCCAAGACCCCATGACCGATCGCCGCAATCCGCGACCCGCATCCCTTTCGCTGCGTGCCCTGCGCGCGCTGGCCGCCGCCTTCGCCGTGCTCGGCGCCCTGGCGTCGCCGCTCGCCCATGCCGAACGCGCCGACCGCGACAAGCCGCTCAACATCGAGTCGGATCACATGAGCTACGACGACCTCAAGCAGGTCAACATCTTCACGGGCAACGTGACGATGACCAAGGGGACCATCCTCCTCAAGGCCGATCGCGTCGAAGTGACCCAGGATCCGGAGGGCTACCAGTACGCCACGGCCTACTACAAGCCGGGCGGTCCCCTCGCCTATATGCGCCAGAAGCGCGATGGCCTCGACGAGTACATCGACGGCTGGGGCCAGACGATCTACTACAACGGCAAGACGGAAGTCGCCACGCTCACCACGCAGGCCACGCTCAAGCGCCTGGCCGGCGGCACGCGCGTGCTCGACGAAATCCATGGCAGCGTGATCACTTACGACACCTACAACGAGGTCTATACCGCGAACAGCGGGGCCGACCAGGTCAACGCCAACAATCCGAACGGCCGTGTACGCGCCACGCTCGCGCCGCGCAATGCGACGGGTGCCGCACCCGCGGCCGGCGGCCCGGGCAGCAAGCCGGCCGCAGCCCCCAAGGGCGATCTGCCGCCGCTGTCTCCCTCCAAAAGCATCGGGAATCCGCGTGAGTAATTCTGCCAACAACGCCTCGACCATCAACCCGGGCGCCGGGCCGTCGGGCAAGCCGAGCGCGCTCGTCGTGCGCTCGCTCAAGAAGCAATACGGCGCGCGCACCGTCGTGAAGGACGTGTCGCTGGACGTGAAAAGCGGCGAAGTCGTGGGATTGCTCGGCCCCAATGGTGCCGGCAAGACGACCTCGTTCTACATGATCGTGGGACTCGTGCCCGCCGACGACGGCGAAATCCAGCTCGACGGCAACCTGATCAGCGAATTGCCGATTCACGAACGCGCCCGCATGGGCGTCTCGTACCTGCCGCAGGAAGCATCGGTGTTTCGCAAGCTCACGGTCGAGGACAATATTCGCGCCGTGCTCGAACTGCAGGTCGACGCCCAGGGCAAGCCGCTCAAGCGCGACGAGATCGAGCGACGCATCGAAGCCCTGCTCGACGAGCTCCAGGTGAGCCATCTGCGCGAGAATCCGGCCATGTCGCTCTCCGGCGGCGAGCGCCGCCGCGTGGAAATCGCCCGGGCGCTGGCGACGCAACCGCGCTTCATCCTGCTCGACGAGCCGTTTGCCGGCGTCGATCCGATCGCCGTGCTGGAAATCCAGCGAATCGTGCGTTTTCTGAAAGATCGGGGCATCGGTGTCCTCATCACCGACCACAACGTGCGGGAAACGCTCGGCATCTGCGATCACGCCTACATCATCAGCGAAGGCTCGGTGCTCGCCGCGGGCACCCCCGACCAGATCGTGGCCGACGAGAGCGTCCGGCGCGTCTATCTGGGCGAGAATTTCCGGATGTAAAGCAAATTTTTCGCATGTAAACCCTGCCTCCGATAGGGCGCCGGGCCGGTTCCGCTGGCGTGACAAAGCCTCTACAATGAAGGCGAGACACGCTATGAAACCGACTCTTCAACTTCGCACCTCGCAGCACCTGACCCTCACGCCGCAGTTGCAGCAATCCATCCGGTTGTTGCAACTGTCGACGCTCGAACTTCAGCAGGAAGTCGAGCACGCCCTCACCCAGAACCCGATGCTCGAGCGCGAGGACGACTGGCTCGCGGGCTCGGTACGTGTCGGCACGGACGGGTCGCTTCGCAACGAGCGCAGCACGTCGGCGAGCAGCGCCAGCGAGGGCCATGAGTCCGCCAACGGCCATGACGAAACCCGCGAGCTCGACGGCCAGACCCGCTTCGACGACAGCAACCAGGACAGCGGCAGCGATTGGAGTCTTAACGATTTCGCCCGTTCGGGCAGCGCCTCGGACGACGACGACAACGCGCGCCCGCAGTTGCACGTCGATCACCCCAACCTTCGCGAACACCTGCTCGCGCAGCTGCGCCTGACCAAGGCGGGGCCGCGCGATCGCGCGCTTGTCGAATTCCTGATCGAATCGCTCGACGAAGACGGCTACCTCGGCACCATGCTCGACGAAATCCAGGCGGATATGCCTGAAGAGCTGGCGCTCGAGACCGAGGAGATCAACGCGGCGCTCGCGCTCCTGCAGAGCTTCGATCCGGCCGGTGTGGGTGCCCGTACGCCGTCCGAATGCCTGCGCCTTCAGTTGCAGCGCCTGCCGCCGAGCAATGTGCGCACGCTCTCGCTGCGCATCGTCTCGGATCACCTGGAACTGCTCGCCGCGCGCGATTACACGCGTTTGCGTCGCCTGCTCGGCGTGAGCGAAGACAGCCTGCGCGCGGCGCATCACCTGATTCGCTCCCTCGACCCTTTCCCCGGCGCGGCCTACGGCTCGCCGCAGGCCGATTACGTGGTGCCCGACGTGCTGGTGCGCAAGCACGGCAGCAACTGGATCGCCGAACTCAACCCCGAGGTCATGCCGCGGCTGCGCATCAACGAGATGTACGCGCGAATTCTGCGAAACAACCGCAACGATCCGGGCACCGGCAATCTGCAGCAACAGCTCCAGGAAGCCCGCTGGCTGATCAAGAACATCCAGCAACGGTTCGACACGATCCTGCGTGTCGCACAGGCGATCGTCGAGCGTCAGAAGAACTTCTTCACGCACGGCGAAATCGGCATGCGGCCCTTGGTTTTACGCGAGATTGCTGATACGCTGGGTTTACATGAATCCACGATTTCACGGGTGACAACCAGTAAGTACATGCTCACTCCATTCGGGACTTTCGAGCTCAAGTACTTCTTTGGTTCGCACGTGGCCACGGAGGCGGGCGGCGCAGCGTCATCGACGGCCATCCGCGCACTCATCAAGCAACTCATAGGAGCAGAAGACCCGCAGAGCCCCCTTTCCGACAGCCGTATCGCGGAACTGCTGGCAGAGCAAGGGTTCGTGGTGGCGCGGCGCACTGTCGCGAAGTACCGCGAGGCCATGCGAATCCCCGCAGTCAACTTGCGCAAATCTTTGTAGTACGGTCCTGGTGCGCCATGTTGGCTCGCTGGGGCATTACGCCGCAGTGCGACATTGCGTCACGCCAATGGCTCTCGTCAGCCGGCGCCGCTCGTGACGCGGCCTGCACTTCGGCATTTCAGCAAGGAGAGCAGCTATGAATCTGAAGATCAGTGGACATCATCTCGAACTCACGCCGTCGCTGCGCGAATTCGTCGTCAACAAGCTCGAACGCGTGTTGAGGCACTTCGATCAGCTCATCGGCGCCGAGGTGATCCTCTCTGTCGACAAGACCAAGGAGAAGACCGGGCGCCAGATCGCCAGCATCACGGTGTATCTCAAGGGTAAGGAGATTTTCGTCGAGAAGTGTGACGAAAATATGTACGCTGCCATCGACAAGCTGATCGATATGCTCGACCGCAAGGTAATGCAATACAAGGACAAGGTTCAGGATCACGGCCGCGAGGCACTCAAGCACCAGCAACCTCCAGAGGCGGAACCGCTGCAATAAGTCCATCCGGGAGAGGTCGTCGCATTGACCGACACTGACGCGAAGCCGCACGGAACCTCACGCGCGAACCCACGTCTGTCATAAGTCTGGCATCACCCACCGCGGGGCCGTTGAACGGCCCCTTTTGTATGGTACCGACGAGTTCCGCGCGTTGGCGCGGGCGCAGCGACGGGTGGTCTATAATGCGAGGTCAATCGGGGGTTGGAGGGCGACTACGCGTTCGCCCGCATTACAAGATGAATCGTTTAGTCAAACTCTTACCTGCGTCCAACATCCTGCTTGGACTGTCCGTCACCAGCAAGAAGCGCGTCTTCGAGCAAGCCGGGCTGCTCTTCGAGAGCAATGCCGGGCTCACGCGCGCGCTTGTCACCGACAATCTGTTTGCGCGCGAGCGTCTGGGCTCGACCGGGCTGGGGGAAGGCGTGGCGATTCCGCACGGCCGGATCAAGGGTCTGAAACATCCGATGGCCGCCTTCGTGCGCCTGGCCGACCCGATTCCCTTCGAAGCGCCCGACGGCCAGCCCGTCTCCCTGCTGTTCTTCCTGCTGGTTCCGGAACAGGCGACCCAGCAACATCTCGAGATTCTGTCCGAAATTGCCCAGTTGCTCTCCGATCGCTCGATGCGCGAGACATTGACCACGGCGCCCGACGCCGAAGTCATTCACGCCGCGCTCGCGAACTGGCAGCCCTGAGCCCGCGGGGGCTCGCCGATTTCCGCCGATATTCACGGGTATCGCCGCAAAGACTGACGAATTCCGTAGCTCCCACACCCAACCGAACGAGGCGACGCGGTGGAACTGACCGGCATCAACGCGCAGAGCATATTCGACGACAACGCAGCCACGCTGCGCCTGTCGTGGCTGACCGGCCATGAGGGATGGGAGCGCGGTTTCACGCCTGAAAGCGTGGCTACCGCAACCTCCAGCGCGGACCTCGTGGGTCACCTGAACCTCATTCACCCGAACCGGATCCAGGTGCTTGGCGAGGCCGAACTGCGCTATTACCAGCGCCTGACCGACGAGAACCGCAAACGTCACATGGGCGAAGTCATCGCCCTGGAACCGCCGTTCCTGGTGGTCGCGGACGGCCTCGAAGCGCCGCCCGACCTGGTGCTGCGCTGCACCCGTTCATCGACCCCGCTGTTCACCACGCCGATGTCGACGGCCGCTGTCATCGACAGCCTGCGGCTGTACATTTCGCGCGTGTTCGCCCCGCGATGCACGATGCACGGCGTATTTATCGACATTCTGGGCATGGGGGTGCTGCTGACCGGCGACTCCGGCCTGGGCAAGAGCGAGCTCGGCCTGGAACTGATCAGCCGGGGTCACGGGCTGGTGGCCGACGATGCCGTCGATTTCGTACGTCTCGGCCCGGACTTCGTGGAAGGCCGCTGTCCGCCCTTGTTGCAGAACCTGCTCGAAGTGCGCGGGCTGGGCCTGCTCGACATCAAGACGATCTTCGGCGAAACGGCCGTGCGCCGGAAGATGAAGCTCAAGCTGATCGTGCAACTGGTGCGCCGCCCCGACGGCGAATTCCAGCGCCTGCCGCTCGAGGCGCAGACGGTCGACGTGCTGGGGCTGCCGATCAACAAGGTCATTCTGCAAGTGGCCGCCGGGCGAAACCTTGCCGTGCTCGTGGAAGCCGCCGTGCGCAACACGATTCTGCAATTGCGCGGCATCGATACGCTCAAGGACTTCATGGAGCGCCAGCGCCAGGCCATGCAGGACCCGGACGGGATGCAGGGCAAGCTTCTCTGAGCGGCGCGACGCGTCGTCGTCCCCTTTTTCCCCGGGTTTACCGCAATTTTTGCGATTTTCTGTCAACGCCGCGCGATTGCGGCGCGTTTTCTTTCATGTTGTAATCGCCACGCGGCCCATCCCCGTGCGTGTCGACCTTATGGAGAGACGATCATGAAGAAAGCACTTGCTGCATTGCTCCTGGTATCCCCGCTGCTCGCATCGCCCGTGTTTGCCCAGACGGCCGCGCCGGCCCCCGCGCCCAAGGCGTCCAACTCGCAACAAAGCAAGATGAGCGCCTGCAATGCCCAGGCCGGCGACAAGAAGGGCGATGAGCGCAAGGCGTTCATGAAGTCGTGCCTGTCGAACAAGCCGGCCCCGGCAGCCAAGCAGACGCAGCAGGAAAAGATGAAGGCGTGCAACGCCCAGGCCGGCGACAAGAAAGGCGACGAGCGCAAGGCGTTCATGAAGTCGTGCCTGTCGAACAAGCCGGCAGGCTGATCCGCCGAGATCCAGGACCCAGCGATTTCCGCCAGACGGCGCCCCTTGCGGCGCCGTTTTTGTTGAACTGGCGCGAATTCGCGCGACAAAGCGCGACGTGTGCGGAACATTATCGCGTTCCGCTGCTCGACACCCGTAAGACACAATCGCTTACCATGAGGGTTGTATCCGGGAAATGTCATGAAGATCGTATTGATTACTGGCGTTTCGGGCTCCGGCAAGTCGCTCGCGCTGAATGTCCTCGAAGACGCGGGCTACTACTGTGTCGACAATCTGCCGTCACGCTTCCTGCCTGAACTCGCCGAGTACCTCGAAACACAGAACTACACACGCCTGGCCGTTGCCATCGACGCGCGCAGCGGCGGCGCCCTCGCCGATCTTCCGCCGATCATCGGCGGGCTGCGCCGCTTCGGCCACGACGTGCGCGTACTGTTCCTGAACGCCAACACGCAAACGCTGGTGCAGCGCTATTCCGAGACGCGTCGCCGCCATCCACTGTCGGTGGGCGGGGACGATACCGTTTCGGCCAACGGCTCGCTCGTCGAGGCGATCGAGAAAGAGCGCGAAATGCTCAACAGCGTGACCGAACTCGGTCACCAGATCGATACGAGCAATTTGCGCGCGAGCGCCCTGCGCCGCTGGATTCGCGAATTCGTGCAGCACGATCACACCGGACTCACGCTGATGTTCGAGTCCTTTGGCTTCAAGCACGGCGTGCCGCTCGACGCCGACCTCGTGTTCGATGTCCGTTCGCTACCCAATCCGTATTACGACTCGCAATTGCGCCCGCTTACCGGCCGCGATCAGCCCGTGATCGACTTTCTCTCGGCGATTCCCGAAGTCGACGAGATGATCAACGATATCGGCAATTATCTGCAGAAGTGGCTCCCGAGCTACATGCGCGATAACCGCAGCTATCTGACGGTGGCCATCGGCTGCACCGGCGGCCAGCACCGCTCCGTGTTCATCGCCGAGACGCTCGGCGAGCGCTTCCGCACCGAAGCGAGCGTGCTGGTGCGGCATCGCGAACTCACGCCTGGCGAGTCGGCCTGAGGGCCTGGCGATATTGTCGGGACGCGCAGGGATTCACGCAGGCAACCGTAGTTGGCCGTCGTCCTGCACGGTGAGCGAGAGCGCGTCGGCGATCTTGCGAATCGGCGACGGCAAGCCGGCGGCGGCCATGCCCGGCGCGTCGAGCCACGCGTGACGCGAACCGGCTGCCGACGCTGATGGCAGCGTCACGAGCCACGGCCGCAGGAATAGCTTGAAGTGCGTGAAAACGTGCGTCAGCCCCTGCAGCGGCACGATCGACGGCGCCACTTCCTGCGCGCCCAGGCCGTTCTCCGCGCCCTGGGCAAGTGTCACGGCAAGCGCCGTCAGGCGCGCGCGCAAGGCGGCATCGTCCGGTGCGCAGGCATCCGTCGGCGGCGTGAGTTCCGGCAGACTCCACAGTCCGCCCCAGATGCCGCTGTCCGGACGCCGCTCGAACAGCACGCGGTCGGCCGCACGAATGACGAGCACATCGACATAGCGCTGCGGCTGCGCCTTCTTCGGCTTGGCCGTCGGCAACGTGCGCTCGCGGCCCGTGGCGTGCGCCACGCAATCGCCGTCGAACGGACACTCTCCGCAACGCGGCTTGCCCCGCCCGCAAAGCGTCGCACCGAGATCCATCATCCCCTGCGTATAGGCCGGCAGATCCCGTTGGGGCAGCAGCGACTCGGCCAGCGCCCACATCTCGCGCTCGATCTTCGGCGTGCCGGGAAATCCTTCGATGCCAAACACTCTTGCGAGCACGCGTTTGACGTTGCCGTCGAGAATGGCCGCGTGCGCGTCATACGCAAACGCCGCGATGGCGGCGGCCGTCGAACGACCAATGCCCGGCAACGCGGCGAGGACCTGCGGATCGGACGGGAAGCGGGCCCCGTGCTCGGCCACCACGACCTGGGCGCAACGATGCAGATTGCGCGCCCGCGAGTAGTAGCCAAGCCCGCTCCACAGCGCCATGACGTCGTCCTGCGGCGCATTGGCCAATGCCGTCACGTCGGGAAAGCGTTCAAGAAATTTCGTGTAATACGGAATGACGGTGGCGACCTGCGTCTGCTGGAGCATGATCTCCGAGAGCCAGATGCGATAGGCGTCGCGGGTGTTCTGCCACGGCAGGTCGTGACGCCCGTGCTCGGCCTGCCACGCGATCAGGCGCTCGGCAAACGTGGCCGCCAGCGCGTCGGTGCCTGCGTTTTCGGGGGATTCTGTCATAAGCGATTCGGGGGGAATGTCGGATATCGTGCGTAGGGCGCCGCGCGCTGCGCTATTTCTGGCAATGGGGGCAGAAGAACGTGGAGCGCTGCCCCTGCACGATCTGCCGGATCGGCGTGCCGCACACCCGGCACGGCAGGCCGGCGCGATCGTAGACGAAATATTCCTGCTGGAAATAGCCGCTTTTGCCGTCGCTGCCGACGAAGTCCCGCAAGGTACTGCCGCCCTTCTCGATGGCGGCGGCGAGCACTTCCTTGACGGCCGCGGCGAGTTTCCCGGCGCGCGGGCGCGTGAGCTTGCCCGCCGGCATGCGCGGATGAATGCGCGCGCGAAACAGGCTCTCCGAAGCGTAGATGTTGCCCACACCCACCACGATGCTGCCCGCGAGCAGCGCCTGCTTGATGGAGACCGTTCGCCCGCGCGTGCCGGCATGCAGCCAGGCGCCATCGAAAGCGTCGGTAAGCGGCTCGACTCCCAGACTGGCGAGCAGCGGGTGCAGAAGCACATCGCCCGAGGCGCGCGGATGAAACAGCACGGCGCCGAAGCGCCGGGGGTCGCGATAACGCAGTGCACAGTGCTCGAAGACCAGATCGATGTGGTCGTGCACGCCGGCCGCTGGCAATGCGTGCGGCTCGGGCATGACACGCAACGTCCCGGTCATGCCCAAATGCACGAGCAGCCATCCGGGTGCATATTCAAGCAGCAGGTACTTGCCGCGACGGGTCACGCCAATGAGCGTCTCGCCGCGCAGGCGTGCGTCCAGCCCGTCGGGTACCGGCCAGCGCAGCGAGGCGTTGCGCACGTCGATGCGTGCGACACGCGTGCCCGCCACATGCGGCGCGATACCGCGGCGGGTGACTTCGACTTCTGGGAGTTCAGGCATGCCTGCGAACGTTTGCTGAGGATTTAGACTCTATTGTATCGGGCGCGCTACAATCGCTCGAAACCTGCCGTGGATCCCTATGCCGAACACCCGATTCCAGTCCGATTCCGCCGTTGCCAACCCGGCGGCACCTGTGGTTTTGCGCCTGCGCGGCGCCCTGGCACGCGGGGCCTGGGCCGGCGCGGCGGCGCTTGGCGTGGGCTGCGCGAGCGCCGTCATGGCGTTCCTGCCGTCGACGAGCGCTTTCGCCCAGAGCGGCCCCGCCGCACAATCGGCGCCGAAAGCCCCTGCCGCACCGGCCGTCGCGCCGGGCAAGGCCAACGGCGCGGGCGCGGCCGGCGATGCCAGGACCGATGCCGACAGCGAGGACGTGCCGCCGAATGCGAGCGTGCCGCATGAAAAGCTCCCGAACGTCGCGTTGACCAGCGAGATCGTCTTCGAAGTGATGGCCGCGGAGCTGAGCCTGCAGCAAGGCAACCTCGCGCCGGCCTTCAATACCTACATCGCCCTGGCCAATCGCACGAAGGACCCGCGCATGGCACGCCGCGCCGTGGAGATCGCGCTCGGCGCGCGCCAGCTTGGCGACGCACTCGTCGCGGCCCGGCTGTGGCACCAGCTCGATCCGACGTGGCGTCCGGGCACGCAGTTGCTCGCGAGCCTCGAGGTCGGCACCGGCCATCTCGCGGAAGCCGAGCCCCTGCTCGTCGACGAATTGAACAAGGTGCCCGAAGCACGCCGCGGCCAGGCCATTCTCGAACTCCAGCAGATGATCGCTCGCAGTCCGGAACGCGCCACGGGCATCGAGTCGCTCAAGCGCATGCTGGCCAACGACATGCAGCGCCCCGAGGCGCAACTCGCCATCGCCCGCTCGCAGCTCGACGCAGGCGACACCGCCGGCGCCCGCGCGTCGCTCGAAGCCGCCCTCAAGCTCAAGCCCGACTATGAAGCCGCCGCGCTGCTGTACGGTCAGATGGGCCCCGCCGAGCGCACCAGCGCGATCGCCGGACTGAAGGCCTTCCTCGATCGCAACCCCAACGCGAAAGAAGCGCGCTTCGCCTACGCCAAACTCCTGCTCGCGGACAACCAACTCGACGCCGCGCAGAAGCAGTTCGAGACGCTGGAGAAGCGTTATCCGCATGAACTCTCGACGCTCATGGCGCTCGCGTTGCTCAATCTGCACGCCAAGCATCCGGAGATCGCCGAGCAATATCTGCAGAAGTACGCCAGCGAAGCCGAAGCGCAGAACACCGACGGCGCGCAAGCCTACATCTATCTGGCGCAGATCGCGCAGGATCGCAAGGACTACCCGGCCGCCGACAAATGGCTCTCGAAGATTCGCGAGGACAGCAACGCGTATCTGCCCGCGCAAATCGGACGCGCGCAATTGCTCGCCGACCAGGGCAGGGTCGACGAAGGCCGTGCGCTGCTGCACGGTATCAAGTCGAGCGACCCGCGCGAGCAGCTCGCGCTCAAGCGCGCCGAGTCGGATCTGCTCGTCAAGGCCAAGCGCTACGACGACGCCGAGAAGCTGCTGTCCGTCGAAGTGAAAAACCATCCGGACGACGCGGACCTGCTGTATCAGTACGGCATGGTGGCCGAACTCAACAAGCACTACGACGTCATGGAAAAGGCGATGCGCCGTGTCATGACGGCGCAACCGGATAACGCGCAGGCCTACAACGCGCTCGGCTACTCGCTCACGGAGCGCAATACGCGTCTGCCTGAAGCCCTCAAGCTGCTGCAGAAGGCATCGGCGCTCGCGCCCGAGGATCCGTACATCATGGACAGCCTGGGCTGGTTGAAGTATCGCCTCGGCGACAAGCAGCAGGCGCTCGAACTGCTGCGTCGCGCTTACGGCATTCAGGCGCAAGCGGAAATCGGCGCGCACCTCGGCGAGGTGCTGTGGGAAACGGGCCAGCAGGACGAAGCGCGCAAGACATGGCGTGAAGCGCTCAAGCTTGACGGCGACGACGACACGCTGCGCTCGACGATGAAGCGCTACAACGTGGCACCGTAATGGATCAGGTACGACGGATGCATGGTTTGACGAAGGGGTTGGTGCAAGACATGACGCGCGCGATCGCGCGGCCCCCGTCGCGCGACGGTCGTTCGTTTCGTGTCATGCGCGGCGCGGCACTGGCGCTGGCGTGCTCGGCCACAGTATTCGCGGCCGGCTGCGCCAGTCTCGCGCCGCCGGCCGCCGTCGAACAGGCGCCCGGAGCGAGTGTCGAGCACTATCGCGGCCGCTTCGCCGTGCGCTATGAGCAAAACGGCGAGACACGCAATACCTACGGCAACTTCGACTGGCAGCAAAACGGCGAGAACGCGACCGTCCAGTTGCTCGATCCGCTCGGGCAGACGCAGGCAATCGTGCGTGAAAGTCCGCGCAGCGCTTCGCTCGAATTGCCGGGCAAGGCGCCGCTGACCGGGCCGCGCCTCGAAGACGTGATGCACGATGCGCTGGGATTCGCACTCCCGGTCGGCGGGCTGCGCTACTGGCTGCGCATGCGCAGCGCTCCCGGCTCGCAGGCAAGCATCGAAACCGATCCGCAGACGCAGCGCCCGTCGCATCTGAAGCAGGATGGATGGACGATCGACTATCAGGCGTTTTTCGACGGCACGCCGTTGCGGGTCAAACGTCTCGACCTCTCGCGCGATCTCGACGGCTCGCCGCTCGCCGTGCGTCTGGTGATCGACGAGTAAGCCTCCACATCCCCTCTGCTGCACGCGTTCCCCGCCTCGTTCGCGGCACGCGGCGCGCCCGCTCCCGAACGCCCTCGCTCGGGCGGTGCTATGCTTGGCACCGCCCGCGCCGGCATCTGGGACGCCGCACGGGCAACGTCCCCCCGTATCCGGCCGCCGGTGTCGTCTGTCGATGACCGCGGCATCCCATAAGTCTTCGTTCGCATTGCCATGTACGAAATCCTGCGTGACTGCCCCGCACCGGCCAAGCTCAATCTCTTCCTGCATATCGTGGGTCGCCGGCCGAACGGCTATCACGAACTGCAAACCGTCTTCCAACTGATCGACTGGGCGGACACACTGCATTTCGAGCGCCGCGGCGACGGACAGGTCGTGCACACGAATCCGCTGCCGGGCGTGCCGCCCGAGACCGACCTGACGGTGCGTGCCGCCCGTCTGCTCCAGGCGCATTGCGGCGTACGCTTCGGCGTGGACATCGGCATCGAGAAACGATTGCCGGCAGGCGGCGGCATCGGCGGCGGCAGTTCCGACGCGGCCACGACGCTGCTCGCGCTCAACCGCATGTGGCAGTTGAACCTGCCCCGCGAAACCCTTCAGACGCTTGCCCTCGAACTCGGTGCCGACGTGCCGTTTTTCGTCTTCGGTCGCAATGCATTTGCCGAGGGGCTCGGCGAGGTGTTGCGGGCCGTGGAATTGCCGCAACGACACTTCCTCGTGGTGAACCCGCGCGTACACGTCGCGACGGACAAAATATTTCGCGACCCCCTGTTGACAAGGGATACGAAGATCGTCACAATGGCGTTCTTTCTTGAGCACGCCAACAAAAACGTGTTCGAAACGGATGAAATCTTCCGTAACGACATGCAGGCGGCAGTCACTCGAGAATACGCGGAAGTCGCTGCTGTGATTGACTGGTTCAGAACCTTCACCCCGGCACGCATGACAGGATCCGGCGCCAGCGTGTTTGCAGTATTCGACACGAAGGCGGAAGCGGAAGACGCATGCAAGCGATTGCCAGAGCGCTGGATCGGCCAGGTGGCCACCAGTCTGGCCGAACATCCGATGTTCGCCTTCGCGTGAAAAAGTTTTACTTTGTTGCGTTTCCTACGGCGCAGCAAAGGCAACGGTTAGTGTAGGGGAGTCGCCAAGTTGGTTAAGGCACCGGATTTTGATTCCGGCATACGAGGGTTCGAGTCCTTCCTCCCCTGCCAATTTCTCTGTCGTGCAGTGTCAGCATCCATACGTCCCGCAGGTAGCCAGATGAGTAGTGATAACCTAATGGTATTCACCGGGAACGCCAATCCCGCCCTGGCCCAAGCGGTCGTCGACACCCTGGGAATCCCGCTTGGCAAGGCCATGGCGAGCCGATTCTCGGATGGTGAAATCCAGGTTGAAATTCAGGAAAACGTGCGCGGCAAGGACGTCTTCGTCCTGCAATCGACGTGCGCGCCGACCAACGACAACCTGATGGAACTGATGATCATGGTCGACGCGCTCAAGCGTGCTTCGGCCGGCCGCATCACCGCTGCCATTCCGTATTTCGGCTATGCCCGTCAGGATCGTCGCCCCCGCTCGGCGCGCGTGGCGATCTCGGCGAAGGTCGTGGCCAACATGCTGCAGATCGCGGGCGTCGAACGCATCATCACGATGGACCTGCACGCCGACCAGATTCAGGGCTTCTTCGATATCCCGGTCGACAACATTTACGCGTCGCCGTTGCTGCTGGCCGATGTGCGCGAGCAGAACCACGAAAACCTCCTCGTGGTTTCGCCGGACGTCGGCGGCGTGGTGCGCGCCCGCGCGCTGGCCAAGCAACTGCATTGCGATCTGGCCATCATCGACAAGCGTCGTCCGAAGGCCAACGTGGCCGAAGTGATGAACATCATCGGTGAAGTCGAAGGCCGCACCTGCGTCATCATGGACGACATGGTCGATACCGCCGGCACGCTTTGCAAGGCTGCCCAGGTGCTCAAGGAGCGCGGCGCGAAAAAGGTTTATGCGTACTGCACGCACCCGGTGCTCTCCGGCGGCGCGGCAGCCCGTATCAATGCCTCGGAACTCGACGAGGTCGTCGTGACGGACACGATTCCGCTGCGCGATGACTCGAAGGGTGGCAAGATTCGCCAGCTGAGCTGCGCCAATCTGCTTGCCGAGACGTTCTCGCGTATCCGTCGCGGCGACTCGGTGATGTCGCTGTTCGCGGAGTAAGCGTTCGGTAAAGTTTTGCGACGGCGCCTGTGTGGCGCCGTTGTTATGTCGGCAGGGAGCATCTCCCTGCCTTTGTCGTTCCTGAAGCTCGCTTTTTTTGCGGGATATTCGGGAAGAAATCGCTGCCTGGTCGCGGGCAGTCCAAGGAGTTGTTATGAAAGTCGTCGCTTTTGAGCGTACTCAGCAAGGTACGGGTGCGAGCCGCCGCCTGCGCAATGCCGGTAAGACCACGGGCATCGTGTATGGTGGTAACGTCGATCCGAAACTGATCGAACTGGATCACAATGCACTGTGGCACGCCCTCCGCAAGGAAGCCTTCCACTCGTCGATCCTCGATCTGGAAGTGGCTGGCAAGTCCGAACAAGTGCTGCTGCGCGATGTGCAGTATCACCCGTTCAAGCAACTGGTCCTGCACGTGGATTTCCAACGTGTCGACCCGAACAAGCCGATCCACGTGAAGGTGCCCCTGCACTTCCTGGGTGCCGAGAACGCCCCGGCTGTGAAGCTGGCTTCGAACGTGATCAGCCACACCGTGAACGAACTCGACGTCAGCTGCCTGCCGGGCAAGCTGCCGGAATTCCTGGAAGTCGATCTGTCGACGCTGGAAGCCGGCAAGACCGTGCATGCGAAGGACGTCAAGCTGCCCGCCGGCGTGACGCTCACGCTGCACGTCGAGCAGGAAAACCCGGTGGTGGCGCAAGCCGTTCAACCGGCTGGCGCTGCTGCTGACGAAGCGGCCGCCCCGGCTGCCGAAGGCGAAACGCCGGCTGCCTAAGCCACGCGTGTTGGCCTTCAGCGGCGACGCTGGACGCAAGACCCGCCGCGACATCATGTCCGGCGGGTTTTTTTATGTCGGCGCGCACGCCGAATCGGCGCGCGCCAAGATCCTGACACCGAAATGAT
>OFTX01000287.1_pt1 | contig 29704 bp, 29 predicted proteins | sample 1775051 | NCBI WGS metagenome assembly OFTX01 (sample SAMN08195772, study PRJEB24354) | sludge metagenome | isolation source: sludge from phenol fed wastewater aerobic bioreactor A | place: India: Nagpur | collected 2016-09-15
GGACGCTGCTGCCGTCGTCGCCGGCGCACGTGGCACAGTTGCGGCTTCGCCCGAGTTTCGTCGACGAACTTCAGCGGCGCGGCAACAATCTGGTGCACCAGCTGGAAGAGGCGACGTCATCGGTCAACAAGCTGCTCGCACCGGAGAACCGACAGGCGATTCTCGACTCGATCAACAGCGTGAAGACCGCCGCGCAAAGTGTGAATCGCGTGGCGCAGCAACTCGAGCCGGTCACCCGTCAGTTGCCCGACACGGTGCGGGAACTCAATGGCACTTTGTCCGGCGCGAATCGTCTGACGAATCAGTTGGCCGACCCGCAAGGACCGCTCGTGCGCAATCTGAACAGCGTCGGTCGTGCGGCCGATCAGGCGACGTCGAGTCTGGCGGCGTTCGAAGGCACGATGCACACGTTCGAAGGATCGCTGCAGCAAGAAGCGCTGCCGCGCCTGAACCGGTTGTCCGACGAACTGCGCTTCACGTCGCAGGCGGTCGGGCAGGCCGCCGACACCATCAATCGCAATCCGCGCGCGTTGCTGTTCGGCACGACGCCGCCGACGCCCGGTCCGGGCGAAGCGGGCTTTTCGTGGCCGGGCGCGGCGGGGCAGTAATGCGCGACATCGTGATGCAAGGGGAAATCGAGATGACCAAGCCGAGCACGGCGAGCACACACACAGTCCACACCGGCGTCGGTCCGCTGCGTCTGCTAAGCACCTGGATGCTGGGTCTGGGCGCGGCGATACTGGTCGCGGGATGCGCGGCACCGTCACCCTCGAATTCGGTCGCCCGGTTCGACCTCGGGCCGCCGACGATGCCGGCGGCCGCGGGAGCCGCGGGAAATCCGGCCGTCGCCGACGTGGCGGGTGCCCCGCGTCTCGCGCCGTTGAAGGTGGTGGTCAGTGCGCCGAGCTGGCTGGATACCGAGATGATCTATTACCGCCTTCCCGCTCGCGATGGGGACCAGGCGCGCGTGTACGCGAACAGCCGGTGGCTGGCGTCTCCCGCTCGGCTCTTCGGCGACCGCCTGCGTGCGGCGCTGTCCGTCGACCGTCCGGTACTGGCTGCCGGTGATCCGACCGCGGCGCCCGCCCTGCGTGTCGAGATCGAGGAGTTCGCACAGTACTTCGACAGTGCGTCGACCAGTCATGGGGTCGTGCAGATGCGCGCCACCCTGTTCGACGGCCCGAAGTTGCTCGCGCAAACCACGTTGCGCGCCCAGGCGCCCGCGGCGACAGCGGACGCCGCAGGGGGGGCGAAAGCCCTGGCAGCGGCGTGCGACGCCGTGCAGACGCAACTCATCCAGTGGCTCGCCGGGCGCGTGCCTGCGCCATCCGCGACAACGCGGGGGCCGGCCGAGTCGCATGCGACGCCGGCGTCGATGGCGCAGCCGGCGACTTCGGGTGCCGCCGCGCCCGCCCGATAGGCAGACGTCGCCGATGCCCGAGCCGGATGTCAAACCCTGGCAACGACGCGCGTCACCGCTCACGCGTCAGGCGCTGATCTGTCTGATTCTGCTGATCGCCTACGCGAGTCTGTATCCCTTCACGTTCCAGCGCGCGGCCGTCGGGCCGTTCGACTATCTGTTCGCCCCGCTGCCCCGCTGGATGACGATGTTCGACGTGGTGACCAATGTGCTGGGCTACCTGCCATTGGGCGTGCTCACGGTGCTGGCGCTGCATCCGGCCTGGCGGGGCGTGCGCGCGGTGATCGCCGCGCTCGTGCTCGGAGCGTTGCTCTCGTGCGGCATGGAGGCGTTGCAGACCTATCTGCCGACGCGCGTTGCGTCGAACGTCGATCTGGCGACGAACGCGCTCGGTGCGCTCATCGGCGGCGCGATTGCCGTGCCGCTCACCAGCCCGCTGCTCGATCGCGGATGGCTGCGACACTTGCGCTTTGCCTGGTTCGAGCGTCAGGCGAGCATGTTGCTCGTCTTGCTGGCGCTTTGGCCCTGGGCCCAGGCGTACCCGCAGCAGTTTCTCTTCGGCGACGGCGACCTCGTGCGCCAGATCTGGCTCTGGCAAGACCCGGACGTGACCGATCGCGTCATCGACTGGGTGCCTCGCCTCGGACAACTGCAGGACTATCTGTCCGCGCTCGATGCCGTGGCCAGCCATGCCTTGTGGGAGACGATCGTCACGGCATGTGGCACGGTCCTCGCAGGTCTGCTCGCCACGCTGGCAATGCGCCGCACGGCGCCGCGCGTGCCCTTGCTGTGCGCCATGTTCGCGAGCGCGTTCGCGATCAAGGCCGTTGCCTCGGCATGGCAGTTCTCGGCGGCTCAGGCCTTTGACTGGGTGACGGCGGGGGCCGTCTATGGCCTGGTCGTCGGAGCGCTCGTGCTGTTTCTGGCCGGCAGGGGGCCGCGCGCCTTGCGCGGTGCGGTCGCGCTTGCCGCACTCATCATATTGCTGGTGCTGGTCAATCTGTTGCCCGCCAATCCGTACTATGAGGCCGCGCTCCAGTCGTGGCGTCAGGGGCAATACGTTCACTTCAATGTGCTCGCGCGCTGGCTCGCGTGGACGTGGCCCTACCTCGTGCTGATCTATCTGCTCGCCATGTTCGATCCGAGCCATCGCGGCCCGGCCCGCAGCGTCGGAACGTCGCGGTGACGGACTTTTTTCTTGCTTCGCAAGGGGGATACGCTCGAGTTTCACCGCGCATTGTTTCTGAATCTGCAATAGCGTATTGGCCCGTCGCCGGTTGGTCTCGGGCGCCATGAATCCTAAACTCCCATGTAAGGCACGCTGATATCCCGCGTGCCGCGACCGCCCGGCATCGACAGGCAGATTCCGGGCGTTTTTCATTGGCGAGGCAAAGATGAGTACCTGGGGATTGGCGTTTGCGCACAAGACACGGCAGCGCGTGCTGATGGCCGTGATCGCCGCCGCCACGGGTATCGAAATGCTCGAAAACGGCATGTTCGTGTTCGCGTCGTCGCACATTGCGGGCGGGGTCGGTGCGGCCCCCGAAGAGTACGCTTTCGTCTCCACCCTCTATGCGGTGGCTGGAATTCTCGTGATCCTCAAGCAGCGCTGGCTTGCGTCGCGCCTGGGGTACCGCACGTTCCTCGCCGGTGCGCTGACGCTCATGGCATTCGGCGCATGGCTCTGCGGCATGGCGCATACGCCGACGCAACTCGCCGTCGCCCGCTTCGTGCTCGGTCTGGGCGCGGGGTCGCTCTTCACCGCGAGCCGCATCCTCATCAACCTGTGCTTCGCCCCGGAATTGCGGCTGCGCGCACTGCTTTTCTTCACCTACGGCTTCTTCGGCGGACAAATCTCCGCACCGCTGCTCGCCAGCTATCTCGTCGACCACTTTCTATGGTCGTCGGTGTTCTTTGCGGTTGTGCCGATTGCGCTGGCCGGCGCGCTGGCTTCGTGGATCGTGATTCCTGATTTTCGCGAGCGTTTGCGCGACGAGGGCGAATTCGAAATGCGCGGCATCGTGTTCTTTGCGGCAGGCGTGTTGTTCGTCGAAGTAATGATGCAGCGATCGCGGTTCGACTTTTTCTCCAACCCGCTGCATCTGCTCGAACTGTGTCTGGTCGGGGCGATCTGCGCGATCGGCTACATGTGGCATCAGTACTCGCACCACAAGCCGCTGATCGACTTTCGGGTACTGGTGCGCAACCCGGTCTACGTGCTTGGGTTGGGTGGCTACGCCGTGTATTACTTCTTCTCGTATTCGACGTCGTATCTGTTCCCGATCTACATGCAACGGGGGCTGAACTGGAGCGTCGAGCACACCGGATATCTGCAGGCGGTGGCGTCGGTCACGAGCCTGGTGGTGGCCGTCATGTACACCCTGGCGCGTCCGAAGTTCGTGCAGCTCAAGCCGTTTGTGCTGATCGGGTACCTGTGCCTGCTCGGGTATGCGTTCCTGCTTTCGCAGACGTACCCGGGTGTGTCGAGTCAATGGCTGATCCTGCCCATGGTGCTCAGTGGGCTCGGCGGCGTGTTCGCCATGATCCCCATCGCGGAGCTCACGTTTCGCGGCATGGACGAATACGTTTTCCAGCATGGCTATCAGACGAAGAACATCGTGCGCCAGTTGGTGAGTTCAATGTCCGTGTCGATGATGGCCGTGCTGATGCAGGATCGTCAGGCGGTGTTCATGCATCAACTCACGCCGGCGATGACGCCACTCAATCCCGCCTACAATGCCGCGGTGTCGCAGGCGCAGCAGGTGTTCGGCGCAAGCGTGGATGCGACGACGGCCGGGCACATGGCATCAGCCTGGGTGGGTAATCTCGCGTCGCAACAGGCGCTGGTACTCGCCAGCGTGAATGTGTTCTTCGGTTTTGCATGTCTTGCCGCGTTTTGCGCGTTGTTCATGGCCGTGCAACGCCGGCTTCGGTGAGCACGGCGGTCTCCGCACGCGCGGGGCAGGTCGGTTAGAATGGGCCGCAATACGCGAACACGTTGCCACTTCCCGATAGCCCCGACATGGCCACCCAGCCGCAGTTCTACAAGCATCACGTCTTTTTCTGCCTGAATCAGCGCGAGCCCGGCGCCGACCGTCCGTCGTGCGCAAACTGCAATGCGCAGTCGATGCAGGAATACGCCAAGAAGAAGGTCAAGCAACTGGGCCTCGCCGGCCCCGGCAAGGTCCGTGTGAACAAGGCCGGATGCCTCGATCGCTGCGAGCAGGGCCCGGTCGTGGTGATCTATCCCGAGGGGACCTGGTACACCTACCTCGACGAGTCCGACATCGACGAGATTGTCGAAAAGCACTTGGTGCAGGGCGAGATCGTCGAACGCCTGCTGATCGACTGATCCGGCCGCGGCTTCGACCGCTCCAGGTCCCGCCGCGTGTGTCCGACACCGAACTTCCCGAACCGGCTCGCCCGCTCCCGCACCCATTGGCGCAGCGCGGGCGCTGCCGCATCCCAGACCTCACATCGCCATGAACGCTCAGACTGAACGCTTCACCATCGACGGCCCGGTCGGGGCCATCGAAATCGCCATCGACCGACCGGCCGGCGCGCCGCGCGGCATCACGCTGGTCGCCCATCCGCATCCGCTGTTCGGCGGCACGCTCGACAACAAGGTTGCCCAGACCCTCGCCCGCGCTTTCGTGCAGTTGGGTTATGCCGTGGTCCGCCCGAATTTTCGCGGCGTGGGGCAATCGGCGGGCGAGCACGACAAGGGCATCGGCGAGCGCGACGACTTGCTCGCCGTGATCGCGTGGATGCGCCGACAGCCCGGCTGGGACGCGCTGCCGCTCGCGCTTGCCGGTTTTTCGTTCGGCACGTTCGTGCTCTCGCACGTCGCCAAAACGCTCGAGGCCGCCGGCACGCCGGCCCAGCGGCTGGTGTTCGTGGGTACGGCCGCGAGCAACTGGGACGTGGCCGACGTGCCCGCAGACACGCTCGTCATTCACGGTGAAGTGGACGACACCGTGCCGCTGCAGTCGGTGCTCGACTGGGCGCGGCCGCAGAAGCTGCCCATCGTGGTCATCCCGGGCGGCGAGCACTTTTTCCACGGTCTGTTGCCCCTGCTGAAACAGATCGTGGTCGACGCGTGGCGTCATTGATACATCGCCGGCGAATTTTGCCGGATTTGGGGCGCCCGGGCGGTTGGCGCTGGGGTGTCGAAATCATGGCGGGTATAATTCGCCCCTGAACCTTGTCATGTCCCTCGGGGTCTATGTCCCCGACAGGCATGGCACCGGCACTTCGGTGTCGCTGTCTTCGTCGCCGTATCGCAGGCCCGCCGGAATGCCGGTGCAATGCCAACGCAATGCCAACGATGCGGCGCTTCTTCAAGCGCAGATGCTCCTGAGTCTCACTTCGTCCTCCTCTTCGCCCATGAAATTCAACGCTTCGCTGTCCCGTGCCGCCGCCGCTGCGGCGCTTGTCGTTTGCGGCTCGCTTGCAACGCTTCCCGCCCGTGCCCAACAGATCCCGCCGCCGCCGATGACGGCCAAGGCGTGGACGATCGTCGACGTGACCAGCGGTCAGGTGCTCGCGGCCGGAGACGCGGAGGCTCGCGTGGAACCGGCATCGCTCACGAAGATCATGACCTCGTACCTGATCTTCGAAGCCTTGCGCGACAAGCGCATTTCGATGGACCAGACGGTGATTCCAGGGGAGTCGGTCCGCAAGGTCGGTCGTGACGAATCGCGCACCTTCATCGAAGCCGGCAAGCCGGTCACGGTGCACGATCTGGTCTACGGCATGATCATCCAGTCGGGTAACGACGCCTCGATCGCGCTGGCCGAACTCGTCGGCGGCTCGCAGCCGGGCTTCGTCGAACTGATGAACCGTGCCGCGCAGCGCATGGGCCTGAAGAACACCCATTACACCAACGTCGACGGTCTGACCGACCCGCAGCACTACACGACCGTGGCCGACATTGCCACGCTGTCGACGCGTCTGATCCAGGACTTCCCCGAGTACTACAAGATTTACTCGGAGAAGAGCTTCACGTACAACAACATCCGCCAGCCGAACCGTAACCGTCTGCTGTATCTCGATCCGACCGTCGATGGTCTGAAGACCGGCCACACGAAGGAAGCCGGCTACTGCCTCGTGTCGACGGCGTCGCGTCCGATGCCCGGTGCCGCCGGCGTGAACCGTCGCGTGCTCTCGGTCGTCGTGGGTGAGCCCACCGAGCGTGCGCGCGTGCAGGACAGCCTCTCGGCGCTGAACTACGGCTATCAGAACTTCGACACGCTGCGCGTGTACGCCGCGAATCAGGTCGTGGCCACGCCCAAGGTGTGGAAGGGCAAGGAAAGCGAGCTGAAGATCCGTGTGAAGAAGGACCCCTTCATTACCGTGCCCAAGGGCATGGCCGACAAGATCAAGCCGCAGCTCGAACTGCGCGAACCGCTGATCGCTCCGCTGGCGAACGGCGCGCAGGTGGGCACCGTCAAGGTCATGGCCGACGGCAAGCAACTGGCCGAGTTCCCGGTCGTGGCGCTGGCCGACGTGCCTCAGGCCAGTTTCATTGGCCGCGCATGGGATGCGCTGCGCTTGATGTTCGTGAAAAAGTAAGCCCCATGGACAACCCCACTGTCTGGCTCAACGGCGAGCTGATCGCGCTCGCCGATGCGAAGATTTCCGTACTCGATCGCGGTTTCCTGTTCGGCGACGGCATTTACGAAGTCGTGCCGGTCTATCACGGCAAGCCGTTCCGTCTTGCGCAGCACCTCGACCGGCTCGAGCGCAGCCTCGCGGAGATTCGCATCGCCAACCCGTACACGCGCGCCGAATGGGAGGCTTTGTTCGCGCGCCTGTCGGCCACGTGCGCCGCCGACCCGCACAGCATCTACGTTCAGGTTACGCGGGGCGTGGCACCGCGTCAGCATACGTTTCCAAAGGACATCGCTCCGACCGTGTTCGGCATCGCAACGCCGCTCACGCTGCCGGGGCGCGAAAAGGTGGAGCACGGCGTGGGGGCGGTCACGCACGAGGATCGCCGCTGGCTGAACTGCCACATCAAGTCGACCTCGCTGTTGGGGAACGTGCTGATGGCGCAGTACGCCGCCGATCACGAAGTGCAGGAAACGATCCAGTTCCGCGACGGCAATCTGACCGAGGCGTCGTCGAGCAACGTGTGGGTCGTCAAGGGCGGTGAAATGTTCGCCCCGCCGCGCGATAATCGAATCCTCGAGGGCATCCGTTACGGTGCGCTCGAGACGTTTGCGCGCGAGTGCGGCATTGTGTTCCATGAGCGTCCGGTCAGCGAGGCGGAAGTGCGTGACGCCGACGAACTGCTCATCACGTCGGCCACGAAGGAAGTGCTCGCCGTGGTCACGCTCGACGGCAAACCGGTGGGCGACGGCAAGCCGGGCCCCGTTTTCCGCGCGCTCTACGCGGCCTATCAGCGGGCCAAGGAGGCACTATGACGACGGAAAAGAAGGAAAGCCTGCTCGAATTTCCGTGCGACTTCCCGATCAAGGTCATGGGCGCGACGCAGGACGGTTTCGCCGACGCCATCGTGGCGCTGCTGCGCGAGTTTGATGCGCAGTTCGATTCCGCCACCGTGGAGATGCGTCCGTCGAGCTCGGGCAAGTACCTCGGCCTGACGGTCACCGTGCGTGCGCACTCGAAGGCGCATCTCGACGACATCTATCGCGCACTCACCGGACATCCGATGGTCAAGGTCGTGCTGTAAGCGGCGTGGTCAGGGCGAGCCCGGCGCGTATGCGGGGCTCGCGCATCGGGATGTTGCGCCCGTGGCGCCTCGTGCGCGCAAGGTACCTTGGGTGCCTGCGGCGCCTGGGGTGTCTAATGTCCTCGCCGCGCCTGATGCGCCGATAAGCACTTCACGCGTGTGTGGGTGCGCCGTCGTCGGGCGGCAACGCGGGGGCGGCGTCGAGGCCCATTCGCCCGCCCGCCGTGGCGGCAATGTCGGCCGCCAGCGCCGCGGGAGTCGGCTGCGTCGGACGGCGCTGCATGTGCTTCACCGATTCGAACGCCGCCAATTCCTCCAGAAACCACGTCCGGAACGCCTGGACGCGCTGCGTTTCCAGCACCGCTGGCGGGCAGACGAAGTAGTAATCCCACTCGCACGGCGTGTCCACGTCGGAGAGCCGCACGAGCCGGTCCGCCATGATGTCGCCCACGGCGAGAGAGCGACGTACGAGCGCCACGCCCTGACCGACGATCGCCGCCTGCGACAACATCCCCGAGTCTTCGTACATCATGCCTTGCGTCGGTTCGGGCAGCTCGAACCCGGCGGCCGCGAACCAGGGCGCCCAGGGCTCTCCCTCGGAGCGAAGCAGTGTGCTGCGCCGGAACTCCTCGGCGGTGTGCGGCAACTGCCCCCCGTTGTAGACCGGGCTGCAAGCCGGAAAGAACACGTCGTCGAGCACCTTCTCGATATGCAAGCCGGGCCAGTTGCCCTTGCCCATGCGCAGCGCGACGTCCACGTCGTCGCGTTCGAAGTCGATCAGGTGCGCGCTGCAACGCAATTCCACTTCCAGCTCGGGATGACGATCGATGAAGCGCCCGATGCGCGGCGTGAGCCATCGACTGGCGAACGACGGCATGGTCGTGAGCACCAGGCGCCGCTCGCTGCGCGTGCCCGCCTGCAATTTGCGCGTGGCTTGCGCGATATCGTCGAGCGCGGCGCGGATCGACGTGGCGTACTGGCGTCCCGCTGGCGTGATGCTGATGCGCTTGCCGTTGCGTGCGAAGAGCGTGGTGCCGAGCTCCTGCTCCAGCGCGCGGATCTGGTGGCTGATGGCGCCGTGTGTGACGAACAGCTCCTCCGCGGCGCGGGAGAAACTCTCCAGGCGGGCAGCCGCCTCGAAGGCGCGCAAGGCGCTCAGGTTGGGAAGTCTCCGAAGGTCCATGTGAGCCCTATTCGCAAGGCCGTGAAAATATGTCGTTTGGTACGGCGCTTGGCAGTCCCTATGATTCAGTCATTGTCTCGCACTGAGTGGGGGTCGTAAAATGCAAAACAATTTGACAAAGGTGCAGTACTTCTACGGTATTCGTCCGGGGGAAGTCATCGCCCTCGACCTGCACCACGAGCATACGCTGGTTGCGCGCGGATCGGCGGTTTGGGTCACTCGGGCAGGCGATCCGCGCGATTATTGGCTGATGCCCGGTCAGCGGCTTGCCGTCGAGCCCGGGCGCCGCTACTGGATCTCCGCCGATGCCGACGCCGAAGCGGCGCTCGAGCGCGAGGTAGCGCACCGCTTCCCGCTCGTTCGCGTGCTGCGCAAGTGGCTCGCCGGACGGCGTGCGGCGCGTGAGGCGAACTCCTGCACGGCGGCAGCCTGAAGCGTAGCGCACGTCGGTCCGTCGACGCCACGCGCTCCGAGGCGAAATTCGCCGGGGAGCGCGTTTTTCGTCTCAGGCACTGGTGCCGTCACGCCCGATATGTCAATCGAATTCACAACAAGGCGCGCAATAATCCGTTCGAAAGCCGTCTATAGCACGTCAAAACCAGAGAAGTCCCTGCCTGATGACCCGAGCTTCATCTCCCGCCCCCATGTCGTGCCCACCGCAGACCGACACGCCGTCCCGTCACGCTCAGGCCGATGAGCGCCTTGGCCGCCTTTTGATGATTGCCGCCATGGTGATCTCGGGGACGATCGGTTACTTCGTGCTGATGTCGGGGCAAGCGGCGCTCAACGTCGTGTTTTTCCGGTGCCTGATCGGGGCGACCAGCCTGTGCGCCTGGTGCGCCTGGCGTGGCTACTGGCGCGGCCTGCGCATGGCGCGCTGGCAAATCGTGAATGTGACCCTGGGCGCCATCACGCTCGTGTCGAACTGGTATTTCCTGTTCACGGCGTACCGGCTGACCTCGGTCGGCATTACCACGGTCGTCTATAACGTCCAACCATTCCTGCTCGTGCTCGCGAGCGTGGTCGTGACCCGCGAGCGCCCGTCGGTGGCCACCCTGGGTTGCCTGGGCGTGGCGTTTGCCGGGCTGGTGATTCTGGCGGAGCCCGGTGGCGTGCACGGTGACGGTTACCTGCTTGGCGTGGCGTGCGCGCTCGCCGCGGCGTCGCTTTACGCGGCCACCACGTTGTTCACCAAGAAACTCGCGGGCACGATTCGCCCGGAGATCATCGCGGCGCTGCATATGGTCATTGGCGCGGTCGTTTTCGTCTGGATGGCCGATTTCCGCCATCTGCCTTCGGCACCGCGCGAGATCGGGGCTATCGTGACGCTGGGGCTTTTCCACACGACCTTTATGTATTTGCTGCTCTACGGGGCGTTTCAGAAGGCGTCGACATCGAGTCTCGCGGTCTTCGGCTTCGTTTATCCGGTCGTGGCGGTGGCGGTCGACTTCCTGGCGTTCGGCATTGTGTTGCATCCGACGCAGTGGCTGGGCGGCGTGATGATTCTGCTCGCCGCCGGCGGATACGCTCGGGGGATCGGCGCGCCTGCGGTGCGAAAGGTCGCCTGACGGCGCGCGGAGCACGCCATCGGCCAGCGGGAAGGCCAATCGGCGCAAACGGGGCGGTGGACACCGTTGCGCCCGGGCAACACCGGCCGCGGACGCCCTTGTGGCGGGGCTGCGAGCAAGACTGTGCCGGTTTCGATAAAATTGCGGGCATGACCTCCCCGATCGAAGTGTGCTGGCGCGGCACCGAAGACTACGCCACATCGTTCGACGCCATGCGTGCCTACACCGACACGCGCGGCCCGCACGGCCCCGACCAGCTCTGGATCGTCCAGCATCCGCCGGTCTACACGCTCGGACTGGCCGGCGATCCGGCCCATCTGCTCGTCGCCGACACCGGCATTCCGCTCGTCAAAGTCGACCGTGGCGGCCAGATCACATATCACGGCCCCGGTCAGGTCGTTGTCTACCTGCTCGTGGACTTGCGTCGGCGCAAGCTCGGTGTGCGCGAAATGGTGCGTTTGATCGAGCAGGCAGTGATCGACACCCTCGGAGCGTATAATCTCGAGGTTGAGCGCCGGGCCGGCGCACCGGGCATCTATGTAAGTCCCGGTGACGGCACCGCAGCGCATGCCGGTGCGAAAATCGCCGCGCTTGGATTGAAGATCCGCAACGGATGCAGTTATCACGGGGTGTCGCTCAACGTCGCCATGGATCTGCGTCCGTTCGAGTGGATCAATCCGTGCGGCTACGCCGGCCTGCGGACCGTAGACATGGCCACGCTCGGCGTGGTCCCCCGCTGGGACGAAGTGGCCGCGCGACTGGCGCAGCAACTCGGTCATCACCTCGAACAGCACACCGCGACGGCCGTCGCCGCGCCGACTTCCGGCGCAAACGCCGCCGCCTGAATGGACGTCTGGAAAGCCCCCAACATGACCACCGTGACTCAGAACGACAACGCGAACAAGGAAGTTCGCACGATCGACGGCGAATACGACGCCACCGCCAAGCAGAAGTCGCAAGCCAAGACGGCGCGCATCCCGATCAAGATCGTGCCGGTCGAGCGTCTGAAGAAGCCGGAATGGATTCGGGTGAAGGCAGCCACGCACACGTCGCGCTTTTACGAAATCAAGCAGATTCTGCGCGAGCACAACCTTCACACGGTGTGCGAAGAGGCGAGCTGCCCGAACATCGGCGAGTGCTTCGGCAAGGGCACGGCCACGTTCATGATCATGGGCGACAAGTGCACGCGCCGCTGCCCGTTCTGCGACGTCGGCCATGGCCGCCCCGATCCGCTCGACGCCGATGAACCGCTGAACCTGGCGAAGACCATCGCGGCCATGCGTCTGAAATACGTGGTGATCACGAGCGTGGATCGCGACGATCTGCGCGACGGCGGCGCCCAGCATTTCGTCGACTGCATCCGCCACGTGCGAGAGCTTTCGCCGCAAACCCGCATCGAGATTCTGACGCCGGACTTCCGCGCCCGCCTCGATCGCGCGCTCGGCATTCTCAATGCCGCACCGCCCGATGTGATGAACCACAACCTCGAAACGGTGCCGCGCCTATACAAAGAAGCGCGTCCGGGTTCGGACTACCAGCATTCGCTCACGCTTCTGAAGGAATTCAAGGCGAAGCATCCCGACGTCTCGACCAAGTCGGGCCTCATGGTCGGCCTGGGCGAAACGGACGAAGAGATCCTCGACGTGATGCGCGATCTGCGTGCACACAACGTCGACATGCTGACCATCGGTCAATACCTCCAGCCGTCCGAGCACCATCTGCCGGTGCGCCGCTACGTCACGCCGGACACGTTCAAGATGTTCGAGGAAGAAGCCTACAAGATGGGCTTCACGCACGCAGCCGTGGGCGCGATGGTGCGTTCGAGCTATCACGCGGACGTGCAGGCACACGAAGCCGGGGTGGCCGACGCCATTTGAGCGGGCGCGCGGCCTGCTCGTTATTCGATCTTGCCCAGATCGGCCATCGTGAAGTCGCGCGATTCACCGTCCCAGTTTCGAAGATCGATGAATCCGAGCCCACCGGGCACCACGCCAAAATCCGGATGTTCGGTGTAGTGTGCGCCGCCATTGGTGTGGATGATCGTAGGCTTGCCCGGGGCGCTGATGCCCACGCCCTGTTGTAAAAGGACGTACTGACGCGACCTCACGGCTTGGATGAGTCGATCCTGATTTGCGCCCTCAATGGTCGGCATGAACATCAACGTCGGTCGGATTTCGTTGCCTTCGCCATGCACGAGTGGGCCGGCCGAAGTCAGTTGAAAGTACGCACCGAGCCCGACTCGATACTCGGTGGTCCAGAGGAGATTGATCCAGCGCTGGAAGCCTGGAACGCCGCTGAGCGTCTCCTCCAGAGCGGCGCCTGGCGGAATGCGCAGCCCCATGCGCTCGTACGAAAAGATCACGCGGTAGTCGTTATTGACGAGGTATTCCGGATACTTCTCAAAGAGACTTTTCGCGACCGCGATGGTCTTCTCGGCGCTCGCGCTCAGCATCGTCATCTCCAACGTCGCGCCCCAAAGACCTGGTGACAGTTCACTGACGTTCATCGACCCTTCGACGAACGATCCGGCAAACCGCGGCTCGTGTATCAGCTTCGCATTGTCATCCTCGATACCCGCCTTCGGTGGCGGACGTCCGGTCGACCGCGGAAACGAGAGATCCACAAGTGAGATCGCATTCGAAGTGCTGTGCATGGTCATGACGTTCTCCTGTTCGTGTGCGCCAGATCGGCGCGATGTGGTTCGAATCTATATGCCGAAGTCATATTGCGCACCTGTATACGTTGACAGGCACGTTGGCCCGGGCTCGGACTGCCATCTAAGCCCGGCGCTGCCTGCCGGTGGGTCCGTTGGTTTACGTGGCGTCACACGCCGCGCCCGCTTCATGACGTGATACGCGCCACGATGACATGGGTGCGAGGGCAAAAGTGTTTCAAATTGCCGCCATCTGCCGTGAACGCCGCGTAAATTTCGTTTCGCCGCCGACATCCCCGGCTTCGCGCTCCCGAAATATGTTGTAACAAGCCGTGCCTTGTCGATGCCTGCTGGTTGTTTCAAAATATTCGAACCTTGTTTTGCTTGGCAAAACAATGGGCTCGCCACGGGCTTCCGGCGAGGGGAAGTCACGGATGCACGCAAGGAGAGGGCATGTCCCGTCAGGTCACCGAGGGCCGGTATTTTGTGGAAGCACCGCAAAGGGGCTCGGCGGGCTGCGGAAAAGACCTGCCGCTGGTGATCGACGCGCCGCACAGCGGTCACGTGTTTCCACCGGATTTCGACACCATCGCGCCGACCGCGGCGATTCTCGCGTGTGGGGACGCCCACGTGGACGAACTGTGGTCGGTCGCCACCCATCACGGCGCGACGCTTGTCGCCGCCCTGTTTCCCCGGGCGTACATCGACCCGAATCGCGCCGAGCACGACATCGATCCCGAATTGCTCGCGAGCCTGTGGCCGCACGACGCGCGTCCGCAAGCCTACAGCGAACGCGGCGTCGGACTGCTGCACCGCTTCGCCGCACCCAATGTGCCGCTGTACGACCGGCGGCTGACGGTGGCCGAAGTCGAGCGCCGCATCCATGACTACTACCTGCCGTATCGACACGCGCTGCGCGATGCCCTTGATGCGGCCTGGCAGCGCCACGGCGTGGTCTGGCATCTGGACTGTCATTCGATGAGCTCGCGCGGCGGCGCGCTGGACCCTGACGCCGGCATGTCGCGCCCCGACATCGTGGTGAGCGACGGCGACGGCACCACGGCCGACCCGGCGTTCTCGCGCTGGGTCATTGCCGCATTGACGCGCCTGGGCTATCGGGTGGCCTACAACACGCCCTATCGCGGTGGCGATCTGGTGCGCCACTTCGGGCGCCCGGCCGAGCGGCGCCACAGTGTGCAGATCGAACTGAGCCAGGCGCTTTACCTGAACGAATCGCACGGCGAGAAGCATGACGGTTTCTCGACGCTGCAATCGCAACTGGGCCAATTCGCGGCGGCACTCGCCGCCTATGCCGAACAACATAGCGAGGAAGTTTGATGGACTACACAGTCGCTTCGGTCGACACGGCGCTCACGCTGCTGTCGCTGGTCGGGGAATGCCCCGGCCTGGGTGTGACGGAACTGGCGCAGCGCGCCGGTCTCAACAAATCACGGGCGTTTCGTCTGTTGGCGACGCTGGAACAACACCGCTGGGTGGTGCGCGAGGGTAGCCCGGTGACGTACGTGCTGGGCGCGCAGGCGCTGGTGCTCGGCGTGGCCGGGCACGAGCAGGTGAATCTCGTGAAGGTGGCGCATCGTCACCTCCAGTCCCTTAACCGGGCCCTCAACGAAAACATTCAACTGCGCGTGCGCGATGGCCTCGAGTCGCTGTGCGTGGCGCGGGTCGAGTCGACGCATGAGCTGCGCGTGCACGGCGTGGTCGGCAATCGCCGTCCGCTGTACGTCGGCGCCTCGGGACGCGTGTTGCTTGCGTTCGCCTCGGATGACGTGCGTGCGCAGGTGCTCGGCCGACCCCGCAAGCGATTCACGGCCGGCACGCTCATCGAGCGAGACGAACTGGCGGCCGAGTTGCTCAATGTGCGACGTCAGGATTGCGCCGTGAGCTTCGGCGAACTCGCCCCCGAGGCAGTGTCCGTGGCCGTGCCCGTGCGCGACGCCTCTGGTGAAGTCATCGCCTCCCTGTCGGCTTCGGGACCTTCGTCGCGCATGACGCGTGCCCTGCTGCCCGATATCTCGTCGCGCCTGTCGGCATGCGCCGCCGAAATCTCCGCTGCCCTCGGTTACCAGACGCCGGTGCCGGAAGCCCTTTCGGCCTGACGCCGGCAGCACGCCGCGTTACCGCGACACACCCCGGCCGCCGCCGGGGGGGGGCCTCCTCGTCGCGTCGCCCGATTTTCCGGAAATCCAGAATGACTGTCCGCCGGTTTTCTGGATTTCCGTATTGCTGACTATCGGGTTTTCCTCAGTTTGACACTTTAAAATCAATGACTTGTGTCATTGGCATAGGTTTTGCTTTATTGGTCGTGTGCTGCCGCGTTGTCCGGGGTGCCAACGGAAATCCGGAAAAATCAGGCAAGCCGATCCAATAAGAGAGGAGACCCTATGTTCAAGCAATGTCTTGCCGCCGCAGCGCTGTGCGCGGCCTCGCTACACGCTTTCGCCGCCGACGATCTGGTGCGTCTGGGCAACCTGAAGTTCGCTCACTACGGTGCGGTGTCGTACATGAAGGTGATCGGACCCAAGTACGGTCTGAAGATCGAGGAGCGCATGTTCGCCAAGGGCGTGGACATCATGCCGGCGATCGTGGCGGGGCAAATCGACGTGTCGGCAAGTGCGCTTGACGCCGCCATCGCGGGCCGTGCACAGGGCGCGCCGATCTATGCCGTGGCCGGCTTCGCGAAGGGCGGTGTGCGCCTCGTCGCGAAGAAGGGCGAATCGATCACCAAGGTGGCCGACCTCAAGGGCAAGAAGGTGGGCGTGGCCCGTGGCGGCGCTCAGGAACTGATTCTCTACGCCGAGCTGGCCAAGGCCGGTCTCACGTGGTCGGATCAGCCCGGCAAGGACGTGCAGATCATGTTCATGGCGTTCGCCGACCTGAACCAGGCGCTCGCCGCCGGCAGCATCGACGCCATGTGCCAGTCCGAGCCGCAAGCCTCGCAAGCCATCAACAAGGGCTTCGGTGTGGAAGTGCTCAAGCCGTACGACACGCCAATCGGCGAGCCGGTGCGCGCGCTCGTGATCACCGAGAAGCTCTACAAGGAAAAGCCGGACGTCGCCCAGCGCCTGATGTACGCGTTCGTGGAGGCGACCGACTACTTCATCAAGAATCCGCAAGCGGCCGAGAAATACGTGCGCGAGGACATGTTCAAGAACCAGATCACGTCGCAGGATTTCACCGACGCGATCGGCAACTCGCCGTATAGCTACGACCTGAGCCTCTCGCATGTGCAGCTCACGACCGACCTCATGAAGAAGTACGGCGTGGGCAAGCTGCAGGATCCGGTGCCGAAGGCCAGCGACTGGGTCAAGCTCGACCTGCTCGCCAAGGCCAAGGCCAAGCTCAACATCAAGTAAGGCGGGGCGCACGGATGGCCGCTGTCCTTGCTAATTCGGGCGTCTCGCGCGCCACGCGAATCCTGCGTGGCGTGCTGATTCCGCTCGCGGTCCTGGCGCTCTGGCAGATCGTCACGGGCCTCGGGTGGATCAACCCGATCATTCTTCCGTCACCCCTGGCCGTGGTGGCCAAATGGTGGCAATACCTCAAACCGACCGTGACGATGGCCGAGGGCTTCGGCGCGTGGCTGCAATCGAGCGAGTTGCTCATGGACGCCACGCACAGCCTGTACCGCGTCGTCATGGGCTTTCTCGCGGGCACCGTGATCGCATTGCCGCTGGGGCTGCTCATGGGCACGAGCACGCGCGTCTACGGCTTGTTCAATCCGCTGGTGCAGGTGGTGCGGCCGATCCCGCCGATCGCCTACATTCCGCTGGCCATTCTCTGGTTCGGCCTGGGCAACCCGCCCGCGTTCTTCCTCATCGCGCTCGGGGCGTTCTTCCCGGTGCTGATGAACACGATCGCCGGCGTGCGTCATGTCGACGGCATCTACCTGCGTGCCGCGCGCAACCTCGGTGCGAACCAGTTCACGATCTTTCGCCGCGTGATCATGCCGGCGGCCACGCCTTACATTCTGTCGGGTGTTCGGATCGGCATCGGCACGGCTTTCATCGTCGTGATCGTGGCCGAGATGATCGCCGTGAACAACGGCCTGGGCTACCGCATTCTGGAAGCGCGCGAGTACATGTGGTCGGACAAGATCATCGCCGGCATGCTCACCATCGGTCTGCTCGGCCTGGTCATCGATCTGGGCATGGATCGCCTCAACAACCACCTGCTCAAGTGGCACCGTGGTCTCGAAACCAAGTGAGGCGAACGACATGCTCATCGAAATCGAACACGTCAACAAGCAGTTCCCCATTCCCGGCGGCGTCGTCGACGCGCTCAAGGACATCGACCTGAATATCGCCGCGGGCGAGTTCGTCTGCCTGCTTGGCCCCTCGGGCTGCGGCAAGTCGACGCTGCTCAACGCGCTGGCAGGCTTCGTGCAGCCGAGCTCGGGCACGATCCGCATCGACGGGCGCGCCGGTGCGGCCGCCGAGCCGGGCCCGGATCGCGGCATGGTGTTCCAGGAGTACGCGCTGTTCCCGTGGATGACCGTGGCGCAGAACATCGCGTTCGGGCTGGAGATCAAGGGCATGAAGCGCGCCGAGATCAACGAGCGCGTGGACCTGCTGCTGGGCAAGCTCAACCTGCGCGAATTCCGCGACCGGTTTCCGCGCGATCTGTCCGGCGGCATGCGCCAGCGCGTGGCGATTGCGCGCGTGCTCGCGCTCGACAGCCCGATCCTGCTCATGGACGAGCCGTTCGGTGCGCTCGACGCGCTCACGCGCCGCACGCTGCAGGACGAGCTGCTGCGCATCTGGGAGGAGTTCAGGAAGACGATCATTTTCGTCACGCACAGCATCGAGGAGTCGATCTATCTGGCCGACCGGGTCGTCGTCATGACGTACCGGCCGGGCACGGTCAAGCAAGACGTGGTCATCGAACTACCCCGTCCGCGCGACACGGCGGGCAGCGAATTCAACGAATTGAAGAAGACGCTGGCCCAGATGGTGATGGAGGAGCAAATGCGCTTTGCGCAAAGCGAGATTCGCGGCGTCACCGCGGATTGATAACAAGGGCGGTGGCTTGCCCCGCCGCCTGAAGAGGAAACGACATGCAAACCCAGACCAAGAAACCCTTTTACCGCATCCTGTACGTGCAGGTGCTCATCGCCATCGTCATCGGCGTGCTGCTTGGGCACTTCAAGCCCGACCTTGCCGTGCAGATGAAGCCGCTCGGCGATGCGTTCATCAAACTGATCAAGATGATCATCGGTCCGGTGATCTTCTGTACCGTCGTGACCGGCATCGCCGGCATGGAAGACATGAAGAAGGTCGGCCGCGTCGGCGGCAAGGCCCTGATCTACTTCGAGATCGTCTCGACGCTCGCGCTGATCATCGGTCTGGCCGCGACTCACATCCTCAAGCCGGGTGCGGGCTTCAACGTCGACATCAACTCGCTCGATCCGAAGGCGATCGCCGGCTATGCCGCGAAGGCGGCACATGGCGAGACGTTCGTCGACTTCCTGCTTCACCTGATTCCGAGCACGATCACCGACGCGTTCGCCAAGGGTGAAATTCTGCAGATCCTCGTGATCGCGATACTGTTCGGCGCCGCGCTGGGCGCGATCGGCGAGCGTGGCCGCGTGGTCACGAACTGGATCGACAGCGTGTCGGGCGTGCTCTTCCGCGTGGTGCACATCATCACCAAGGTGGCGCCGCTGGGCGCCTTCGGTGCGATGGCCTTCACGATCGGCAAGTACGGTATCGCCTCGCTGGTGCCGCTGGCCAAGCTCATGGGCACGTTCTACCTCACGGCGTTCCTGTTCGTGATCGTGGTGCTCGGGCTGATTGCCAAGTTCACCGGCTTCTCGATCTTCCGCTACCTCGCTTATATCAAGGAGGAACTGTTGATCGTGCTGGGGACCAGCTCGTCGGAAGCCGCACTCCCGCACCTCATGGAAAAGATGGAGAAGGCCGGTTGCTCGAAGTCGGTGGTCGGTCTGGTGATTCCGACCGGCTACTCGTTCAACCTCGACGGCACGAACATCTACATGACGATGGCGGTGCTGTTCATCGCGCAGGCCACCAACATCGACCTGACCTGGGGCCAGCAGCTCACGCTGCTCGCCGTGGCGATGCTGACCTCGAAGGGCGCCTCGGGCGTGACCGGCGCCGGCTTCATCACGCTGGCCGCCACGCTCGCCGTGATTCCGACGATCCCGGTGGCCGGTATGGTGCTGATTCTCGGTATCGACCGCTTCATGAGCGAATGCCGCGCGCTGACGAACCTCGTCGGCAACGGCGTGGCCACGATCGTCGTGTCGGCCTGGGAGAAGGAGCTCGATCGCAAGAAGCTGGCCGACGCGATGGCTGGCAAGCAAGGTCCGGAGCTGGCCTGACGGCCGGCGGCAGCGGCGGCCAGTGCGGTGCGCGACTCGGTTCGCGCGCCGGCGCCGGCCGGACATGAAACCCGCTGCCACACCCACGTTCGCCACCGGGCGGCGCGGCACAGGCACAATAGCGCCTGAGCTTCGCCGCCCGGTGGTCCTTCGGTACCCAGCGCCCCAATGGCCACCCTGTACGACACCCTGATCCGCGCATGCCGCCGCGACTCGCCCGCGAGTGCCGCCGACGCGCGCGCGAGGTCACCGGATCGCCGGCGCGACGAAGTCCCCATCGAACTCGAGAGGACCGTGCCGATGCGCCGTTGGTCGTGGATCGTCGTCATGCTGTTGGCGAGCGTCCTGTTCTGCTGGTTGACTTACGCCCTGAGCTGGCAGCGCGGCGTGGCCGATCTGCGCGTGAATGCCGGCGCGCGCGTCGAGCGCTATGCCGGAAGCCTGCGCAGCACCGTCGACCGCTACGAATTCCTGCCCTACCTGTTGTCGCTGCACCCCTATGTGCACGATCTGCTGCGCAATCCCAAAGACCGCGCGGTCGTGCAACGCGCCAACGATTATCTGTTCGATGTGAACCACCGCGCCAAGGCCTCGGCCGCCTACGTGATCGATGCCAATGGCCTCGCCCTGGCAGCGAGCAACTGGCGCGAGAAGGCCACGTTCGTCGGACAGGAGTACCGCTTCCGCCCGTATTTCATCGACGCTATCAAGGGCGCGCTCGGCCGGTTCTACGGCGTGGGCACCACTTCCGGCGAGCCGGGCTATTTCGTTTCCCAGCCGATCCTGGTGGATGGCGCGATTCGCGGCGTGGTCGTCGTCAAGTTGAATCTGGAATGGTTCCAGCGCGCGGGCGCCGACGCCTCCGAGCCGGTCGTGGTCGCCGACGATCACGGCGTGGTGTTCCTGTCGTCGGAGCCGCGCTGGCAGTACCGCTCGCTTGCACCGCTCTCTCCCGAGGTGACTGCGGCGCTCAACAGCACGCGCCAGTATTACAACCAGCACATCACGCCGCTGGCATGGCACGAGGATGAGCGGCTCGACGCCGACGGCGAGGTGGTGACCGTGCGCGACGGTCGCGGCGCGGGCAGAAGCCGGCGCTTTCTCGCCGTGCAGCGCAAGCTGGGAGAGCCGAACTGGACGCTCATGTACTTCGCCCCGCTCGATCAGGTGATCGCCAATGCACGGATCGCGGCGGTGGCCGCGGCGTGCCTGGCGGCGTTCACGTGCTTGCTGGGCGTGGCTTGGAATCAGCGTCGCCAGCGGGTGCGCGACATGCTCAAGAGCCGGGAACTGCTCCAGGCCGCGTACGCCGAGCTGGGCGAGCGGGTGGCCGAGCGCACGGCGGACCTGCAATCCGCGAACGAGCGATTGCAGACCGAAGTGCAGGAACGCTCGCGCACGGAGCACGAATTGCGCGAGGCGCAGAGCGAACTCGTGCAGGCGTCGAAACTCGTGGCGCTCGGACAGATGGCCGCCGGCATCACGCACGAGCTCAACCAGCCGCTCTCGGCACTGCGCAGCTTCTCCGACAATACGCGCGTGCTGCTCGAGCGCGGTGAACACGACGCGGCGCGCGAGAACCTCGAGGCCATCGCGTCGCTGACCGATCGCATGGGCAAGATCACGGGACAACTGCGGCTGTTCGCCGGACGCGCGCGGCGCGGCGACTCGGAGGCATCGGTGCGGCGCGCGCTGGAAAATTCGCTGATGTTGCTGCGCGGGCGGCTGGCCGGCATCCAGGTCGCCACCATGTTCTCCGACGGTCTCGACGACGTGCAGGTCGCCTGTGAAGGCTTGCGTCTGGAGCAGGTGCTCATCAATTTGGTGGGCAATGCCATCGACGCCGTGCTGAGCGTGTCGGGCACGCCTGCGCCGCCGTCGATCTGGATCGATGTCGACGCCGACGCGCAATGGGTGCGCATTTACGTGCGCGACAATGGGCCGGGCATTTCGGAGGCACATATGCCGCGTCTTTTCGAACCGTTTTTCAGTACCAAGGAGGGCGGGCAGGGCATGGGGCTCGGACTCGCCATTTCATCGTCCATCGCGCAGGAGAACGGCGGCCAGCTGGTGGCGCGCAATGTTCCCGGCGGCGGTGCCGAATTCCTCGTGACGCTGCGCCGCGCACAGCGCAGCACCAGTGCAACCCTCGCATGATGTACAAGAACCTCCAGATCCTTTTTGTCGAAGACGACGAACTCGTGCGGCGCGCCACGCTGCAAAGCCTGCAACTCGCCGGCCTCGACGCCTTCGGGCTCGCATCGGCCGAGGCGGCGCGCGAGCGCATCACGCCGGACTTCGCCGGTATCGTCGTGTCCGACATTCGCCTGATCGGCATGAGCGGGCTGGAGCTGCTCGCGCACCTGCGGCAGCACGCGCCGGAAGTGCCGGTGATCCTCGTGACGGGCCATGGCGACATTTCGATGGCGGTGCAGGCCATTCGCGACGGCGCGTACGACTTCATCGAAAAGCCCTTCGCGCCGGATCGTCTGATCGAGTCGGCCAAGCGCGCGCTCGAAACCCGCAAGCTGATGCTGGAGAACCAGGCCTTGCGTCGCGAACTGGCCGAGCAGGGCGGACGGGCGTCGCGCATCATCGGCCGCAGCCCGTCGATCGAGACGCTGCGCACGCTGATTGCCAATGTGGCGATGACCGACGCGCCGGTGCTCATCAACGGTGACACCGGAACCGGCAAGGAGCTGGTGGCGCGCAGCCTGCATGAATTGTCGCGTCGACGCGATGCGCCGTTCGTCGCACTCAACTGCGGGGCGTTGCCCGAAGCCATTTTCGAGAGCGAGATGTTCGGCCACGAGGTCGGTGCGTTCACCGGTGCGGCCAAGCGTCGTATTGGCAAGCTGGAGCATGCCTCGGGCGGCACGCTGTTTCTCGACGAGATCGAGAGCATGCCCGCCGCGTTGCAGGTCAAGCTGCTGCGCGTGCTGCAGGACGGCGTGCTGGAGCGACTCGGGTCGAATCAGTCGATTCGCGTCGACTGCCGCATCGTGGCGGCCGCCAAGGGCGACATGGAGGCGCTCGTGCGCGCGGGCACGTTCCGCCGCGACCTGTACTATCGGCTGAACGTGGTCACGCTCGCCTTGCCGCCGCTGCGCGAGCGCCGCGAGGACATCCTGCCGCTGTTCGAACACTTCCTGCTCGACGCCGCCGTGCGTTACGGCCGCCCCGCGCCGGTGGTCTCGGACCGGATGCGTCAGGAGTTGATGCAGGCGGACTGGCCCGGTAACGTGCGCGAGCTCCGCAATGCGGCCGACCGTCTCGTGCTGGGGGTGGCGAGCGCGCCCGAGGGCGATTCGCTCGCACCCTTGCCGCTCAAGGAGCAGGTGGAACGCTTCGAGCGTGCGGTGCTGCAAGAAGCGCTGGAACACAGCAAGGGAAATGTGGCCGCCACGGCCGAGGCACTGCACGTTCCCAAGGCCACGCTCTACGAAAAGCTCAAGCGCTACGGGCTGCAAACGCGCGGGCAGGGCGACGGGAGCGAGGGCGTGCGCTGAGGCGCCCAAAACGAAAAAGCGCCCCGAAGGGCGCTGTCTTTTCATGCTCGGTGACCTGACCGTGCGCGGGGCGTCAGGCCTGTTTGGCCAGCGCCTTCTCGATAAGCTTGTCGAGTTCCGCGTATTCCGGCTCGCCAACGTACTGCTTGAGCACCTTGCCGTCACGGTCCACCACGAAGGTCGTGGGCGTGAGCTGTACGTTCCCGTACTGCTTTGCCACGCTGCCGTCCGAGTCCATGGCGACCTTGAACGGCAACTGACGCGATTGCGCGTAATTCACCACATACATCGGCGGGTCGTAACTCATGGCCACCGCCACGAACTCCAGACCCCGGCCCTTGTACTTCTCGTACGTCTGCACCATCGTGGGCATTTCCTTCATGCAGGTCGTGCAGCTCGTCGCCCAGAAATTGACGAGGTAGACCTTGCCCTTGAGTTGCTCGGTGCCGAGCTTCTGGCCCGAGAGCAGCGTGAAGGTGGCGTCCGGGGCGCGCTTCTGACCGGCGAACGTGAAGTAGGCGGCAATCGCGACGACGGCGACGATCGCCACAGCGACGATCTTGCCAAGCGGAGACTTGCGGGAGGTCGAGGTGCTCATGACACAGCCGTTGGGATGAGGTTGTTCATTGGGTGACGTCGATTCTACTCTGATTCTCTGGGATCAATCTCGACGCGTAGCAGCGCCGGAATACCCATTTCCCCCGTGAAGGCGGGCTCGGCCGCGCGCGATGGCGTCGTCGAGGTAGGCGCCGTAGAAATCCGGCAGGCCGGCGCCGATCAAAGGCTCGGCAACGGGCCGTCCGTTCGTATCGAGGAACAAAACCGTCGGCGACACCTTGGCCCCATGCGCGCGCGCCCATGCGACGCCGGTGGTGGTCGAGCCATCGAAGTCGCGTACCGCCGCTGTGCTGTCCATGCCGATCTCGCGCACTTCGTACTTGCCGCTGCGCACCAGCGGCGCGAGCTCACGTTGGCGGATGGGCCCGCAGTAGACGCAGTCGCGCAGCGACACCAGCACGATAAGCGGCACGTCGAGTGACTTGGCACGTTGTGCGTGTGCGGCGAAGTCCGTCGCCAGCGGCACAGCGGCGGACTCGTGCGCGGACGCTTTGGCGTCGCGCGAGAGGGGCGACGCGGGCGAAGCGGAAGACGACGAGACTGCGCGCGGAAACGTCACGCCGCCCGGCTGCGCCGATTCTCGCCCGGGCGTGACCGAACGCACGTCGCCGCCCGGAGTGGAGGCGGCGGTTGCCGCACCCGGGACGCCGCCGAGCATCGACAGCACCGCGAGTGCCTTCGCCGCCAGGGTGACGGCCGGCATCAGACGCCCGGTGCGTGCGGCAAGGCCCGCACGGGCCGTATGGGCCTCATGGTCCTCATGGGCCGTATGGGTTGCATCGGCCGCACGTGGGGCGCGTGAGGCCGGAACGGCGTATCGAGGCCATGGCGTCCGCGTGGTCCCGGGGACGGGGCGAGCGGGAGCGAATGCGTTTTTCATGTCGCCGATGATACCGGGAACGGTGTGTATGCGTGAGCGCCTCAAGGCGCGATAGTGACGCGACATGACGGATAATGGCCGTTTCCCGGTCCTTCGAAAGTCTCCCGTCCATGAACCGTGTTGTCCGTGTCTGCGTGATGCTCGCCTCAGCGGTGGTACTCGCCGCCTGTTCCCCTCGCTACGACTGGCGTGAGGTGCACGACACGGACGGCGGCTATGCCGTGACGTATCCCGCCAAGCCGACGCAGGACGCCCGCGAAGTCAAATTCGCATCGGGTGCGTTGCCCATGCGCATGCAGGCCGCCCGTGTGGACGCCGCCTTGTTCGCCGTGGGCGTGGTGACATTGCCGTCCGACGACGCCACGTTGCGACAGACGGTGCTTGCCGAATTGCAGCAAGGATTGCTCGCTAACGTCAACGAAGCCGCGGCCAAACCGGCGCAGGTGATGGTGCGCCAGGCGGGCGACGCGCCGGCCGTGCCCGGACTGGCCGTCGCCGCGCAGGGCGTGGCAAGCGACAAGACACCGCGCTACGTCGCCGCCCGGTTTGTCGGGCGCGGCAATCACGTCTATCAGGTCGTGGTCCTCGCGACGAAGGCGCCCACACAGGATCAGGTCGACCAATTTCTCGACTCGTTCACTCTGGAGTGACGCCGTCCGGTCGCCGCCGTGTCGTCATGCGGTCAACTGGGGGCCTCTCGATATTGCACAGCTTCGGCGACGTGATGGGCATCGATGGCTTGGCATTGCGCAAGATCCGCGACGGTGCGCGCCACACGCAGCACGCGATGATAGGTGCGAGCCGACCAGTGGTGCTGCGCCACGGCCCGATGCAGGACCGCTTCGGCGTCGCGCGACAATGCGCATTGCATCTCCAGGGCCCGTCCGGACAGCGCGCAGTTCAATTGCCCCTGACGCGACAACTGCCACTCCCGCGCCTGCCTGACGCGCGATGCGACAACCTCACTCCGCTCGCCGTCGGCCTGGGCGGCGAACGTCTCGGCGCTCAGCGCCGGCACTTCCACGTGCAGGTCGATGCGATCGAGCAGCGGCCCTGAGAGCCGGTTGCGGTAGCGCGCCACCGCGTCGGCCGTGCAGCGACAGCGTCGCGACGGGTGCCCCAGATCGCCGCAGGGACACGGGTTCATTGCGGCGACCAACTGGAACGCGGCGGGGAACGTGGCATGTCCGCCGGCACGGGAGATGGTCACATGCCCCTGCTCGAGTGGTTCGCGCAGAACTTCGAGCACACGCCGCTGGAATTCGGGCAATTCGTCGAGAAAGAGCACCCCGCGATGGGCCAGGCTGATTTCGCCAGGGCGCGGCGTGCTGCCGCCGCCCACGAGTGCGGCAGCCGATGCCGTGTGATGCGGGGTGCGAACGGGGCGGCGTCCCCAGTGGCGCAAGTCGAACCCCTGCGCGCTGAGGCTCGCGAGCGTGGCGGATTCCACGGCATGTGCCTTGCTTAACGCGGGAAGCAGACCGGCGAGCCGCGTCGCCAGCATCGACTTGCCCGTGCCCGGCGGCCCATAGAAGAGAATGTGATGTCCGCCCGCGGCCGCCACTTCCAGTGCCCGTTTAGCCGGGGCCTGCCCCTTGATGTCCGACAGATCGGGCGCATCGGCCACCGGATCCGTGGGGATCGGCCGCTCGCCGGTGCAGGGCGACAACGCTGCGCCGTCCTGCCGCATCGACCCACCCGGCACGGTGGCACGCGGCAACGGCGTCGCAACGTCGGGTTCGGCAAGATGCGCACAGACATCGAGCAACGTGCGTGCGCCGAAGACGGTGGCGTCTTCGACCAGGGCCGCCTCCTGAGCGCTGTCCATCGGAAGCACCAGCGCGCGCGTCGACGCCTCGGCGGCGATGGCGCCCGCCATGGCGAGCCCCCCACGCACGCGGCGCAGCTCGCCCGTGAGCGACAATTCGCCCGCGAACTCGTGCGTCCGCAGTCCCGCCTCGGGCAACTGGCCACTGGCCGCGAGAATGCCGAGCGCAATCGGCAGGTCGAAACAACCGGATGCCTTCGGCAGGTCAGCGGGCGCCAGATTGACCGTGATGCGCCGCGCCGGAAATTCGAACCGGCTGTTCTGCAATGCCGAGCGTACCCGCTCCCGGCTTTCCTTGACTTCGGTGTCGGGCAGACCCACCAGCGACAGGCCAGGGAGCCCGTTCGCAAGATGGACTTCGACCGTCACCGGGCGCGCTGCCATGCCCGTAATCGCCCGGCTGCTCACGATGGCCAATGTCATGCCTTCCCCCTTCGAACGTTGCGAAGCATCGCCTGAGCATCGATCGTCGGCCCGGAGCGCGGCGGGCGCAATGGCCGCACCGCGCAAATGTGGCCTGCGGAGCGGTTTTCGGAGAAGGGGTGCGGGGGTGTCGGAAGCGTCAGTGTCGAACCTAGGACGATTCCGACCGTCGAGGCGCAATTTCGGCGAATGTCCGGGGGGGGGGCACCCGGCGGGAGCAGAGGCAGAGGCAGGGACGCGCAAACCGCTGGCCGACGCCTTGGCGCCGGGCCAGAAACGACAAGGGGCGCCGCAGCGCCCCGTTTCGGGTCGTCAGTCCTGCGCTTCGCCGCGCAGGCTTTCGAGTTCGGCCCCGCGCGTCTCGAGCGCTTCGAGTTTCTCGCGCGTGCGCGCGAGCACCTGCGCCTGAACGTCGAACTCCTCCCGAGTCACCAGATCGAGACGGTTGAAGCCCTGATTGAGAAGGCTTTTGACGTTGCGCTCGATATCCTTCGCGGGCGATTGCCTGAGCAGGTCGCTCACCTTGGCTTGCATGTCTTGCAGGATCTCGTTCGGTTTCATAAGCCTTCCTCTCTCCATTTGTTCGCACCAACGTGGTGCCTGCACCGTCAGTGTGCTGCGTCGTGCCGGTCTGACCGGTGCAAGGTGGTGCATCGGAGACGGTCCATAACGCTGGCGCAACTCTAACACCGTTTATCGCGGCCAGCCAACGCAGCTGAGGCGTCCGATCGTTGCCCGGCAAGGGTTCGACACGATACCCCGCGCGGGGTTGCGGCAGGTGACGACATGGCCAAAGTGCGCTTCGCCATGCGGACGGCACTGCAATTTTGCCCTTTTTTTATCCCGAAATTCGTATCTTGCGCGTCGCAGCAAACGCAGACGACGGATCTGGCACGGGAGTTGCTCTACCCAATCCGGAACCTGCCGCACGCTGTACCAAGACTTCAATACTCAACTTAGGGGAAAGTGATGAAAAAAGTGTCGACTGCGATGGCTGGCGTTGTGTTCTTCGGGGCGATGGCGGGATCCACGGGCGCTTTCGCGCAGGCAAGCGGCGACGCGTCCGCCGCCAGTGCGGCGCCGGCCGCCGCAGCTGCGGCTGAACCGTTCACCGTGACCGCCAACATCGGGTTGTTCTCGGACTACCGTTTCCGTGGCATCTCGCAAACGGCGAAGCGTCCGGCGGTCCAGGGCGGCTTCGACCTCGCGCATGAGTCCGGCCTCTACGCCGGCGTATGGGCATCGAACATCAGCTGGATTTCGGACGGAAATTCCGCGGTGAGCGCGCCCATCGAAATGGACTTCTACGGCGGCTGGAAGAAGGAAATCGTTCCGGACTGGACCATCGACTTCGGTGGCCTGCAGTACTACTACCCGGGCAGCTATCCGTCCGGCGCCTATTTCCCGCGTCCGCATACCTTCGAACTGTATGCCGCCGTGGGCTGGAAAACCATCACGCTGAAGTATTCGCACTCGCTGACCCGCCTGTTCGGCCTGGTGAGTCCGGACGGCCAGGACACGACCAACAGCGGCTACCTCGACCTGACGGGCACCTACGACATCGGCTTCTGGGGCTTGTCCGCCGTGGGTCACGTGGGTCACCAATGGGTGCACAACTTCAGTGCGGCAAGCTACACCGACTGGAAGATCGGCCTGCAGAAGGATCTGGGCAAGAACTTCACCGTGTCGGTCGCCTACATCGATACGAACGCAGACGAGAAGTACTACACGGCCGGGAACTCGGGCAAAGTACTCTCCAAGGCGACGGTCGTCGTAGGGTTGTCAAAGACATTCTAAGGAGCGACTCATCATGAAGCTGATTACCGCCATTGTGAAACCCTTCAAGCTCGACGAGGTGCGTGAAGCCCTCTCGAACATCGGTGTGGCAGGCATTACGGTGACCGAAGTCAAGGGCTTCGGTCGCCAAAAGGGGCACACCGAGTTGTATCGGGGTGCGGAATACGTCGTCGACTTCCTGCCGAAGGTGAAGATCGAGGTGGTGATGGAGGATGCCCTGGTCGAACGCGCGGTCGAGGCGATCCAGCAGGCCGCCCACACCGGCCGGATCGGCGATGGCAAGATCTTCGTCACTCCCGTCGAGGAGGTGATCCGGATCCGCACCGGCGAAAAGGGTGCCGACGCCATCTGACGGCGACGCCCGCCAACCCGAACGTCCAGACAGCATGCGCCCCATCCGCACCCTGCAACGCGACGCCCTCCGCCGCCCCGGCGGGTCAGGCCGGTCGCCCTGGCCCTTGGGCCTAGGCCGTTCCGCACGTCGCGTTGTAACCGCGGGCAAGACGTGACATAACCTCCGCCGCACGCGCCGTCACCAGCGGCCCAATCGCAAGAGCCGGAAGCGACGCTGCGGGCCCCAAAACTCCTATAGCGTGGAATCAGACACATGTCCGACATCAGCAAGGTCTTCGACCTGATCAAGGAACACGACGTCAAGTACGTGGACCTCCGCTTCACCGATCCGCGCGGCAAGCTGCACCACACGGCGCAGCACGTGACGACGATCGATGAGGACGTCTTCGAGGACGGCATCATGTTCGACGGGT
>OFTX01000290.1_pt1 | contig 29408 bp, 32 predicted proteins | sample 1775051 | NCBI WGS metagenome assembly OFTX01 (sample SAMN08195772, study PRJEB24354) | sludge metagenome | isolation source: sludge from phenol fed wastewater aerobic bioreactor A | place: India: Nagpur | collected 2016-09-15
CCGAATTGGTGGCCCAGCACTTCGCGCCGGAGGAGTTTGCCGTCGTCACCGGCGGGGTCGACGTGGCCACGGCCTTTTCGGCGCTGCCTTTCGATCACCTGTTCTTCACCGGCTCCACCACCGTGGGCCGGCAGGTGGCCGAGGCCGCCGCGCGCAGCCTGACGCCCGTCACGCTGGAACTGGGCGGCAAGTCGCCCTGCATCGTCGACGCCTCGTGCAGTGACCTGGATGATGCGGCGCTGAAGATCGCCGTGGGCAAGCTGCTCAACGGCGGCCAGACCTGCATCGCGCCCGACTACCTGCTGCTGCCGCGCGGGCGCGAGGCGGCCTTTGCCGACGCCTATCAGAAGGCCGTCACGCGATTGTTTCCGCAGTTGGTGGGCAACGCCGACTACGCCGCCATCATCAACGCGCGCCAGCACCAGCGGCTGCAGGCGCTGGTGGACGAGGCGAAGGCGCTGGGCGCGCGGGTGGACGACGTGGGCCCGCCGGCGCTGGGCACGCCCGGCAACGAGGCCGAGGCACGCCAGATGCGCCCGCTGCTGGTGTTCGATCTGCCGCCGCAGGCGCGCCTGCTGCAAGAAGAGATTTTCGGCCCCGTGCTGCCGGTGCTGCCCTATGACGACCTGGGCACGGTCATCGCCTACATCAACGCCCGCCCGCGCCCGCTGGCGCTGTACTGGTTCGGCGAGGACGAGGCGGCACGCGACCGCGTGCTGCAGGGTACGGTGAGCGGCGGGGTGACGGTCAACGACACGCTGATGCACATCGCCCACGACGGCCTGCCCTTTGGCGGCGTGGGCGAAAGCGGCCTGGGCGCCTACCACGGCGAGACGGGTTTTTTGCGCTTCACGCACGAGAAGGCGGTGTTCGTGCAGTCGCGCTTCGGCCGCGGTGATTTGCTGTACCCGCCCTTCGGCGCGCGCTTCGACCGGGTGATGGGGCTCGTTCGGCGCTGGCTGCGCTGATGCGCCGGGGCCGCTACCATCGAACGCTTTTGCCTTTCGCCGCCGGCCCCCGTTCATGAACACCGCCACCGTCACCGCACTGCCCATCGACCAAGCCGCCGCCGCGCCGCCGCCCGGCTCGCTGCGCGAGGACGCTGCGGTCATCGGGCTGGTGGGCCTGGCGCATGCCAGCTCGCACTTCAGCCACCTGCTGCTGCCGGCGCTGTTTCCGGTCTTCATGAAAGAGTTCGGCCTGAGCTTTGCCGAGCTGGGCTTTCTGTCCACGGTGTTTTTCTTCATCTCGGGCTCGGGGCAGGCGCTGTCGGGTTTCCTGGTCGATCGCGTGGGCGCGCGGCCGGTGCTGTTCGCCTCGCTGGGCTGCTTCATCGCGGCCTGTCTGGCGGGCTATCTGGCGCAGGGTTATTGGGGCCTGATGGCGGTGGCGGTGTTCGCCGGCTTGGGCAACGCGCCGTTTCACCCGGTCGATTTCAGCATCCTCAACCAGCGCGTGTCGGCGCACCGGCTGGGGTATGCCTACAGCATGCATGGCCTGTCGGGCAACCTGGGCTGGGCGCTGGCGCCGGTGTTCCTGATGGGCTTTACCGCCTGGGGCGACTGGCGCGCGGGCTACCTGGCCGCGGCGCTGATGTATGCCGCCATCCTGGCGCTGCTGGTGCTGCAACGGCGGCGCCTGCACACCCAGGTGGTGGTGCACGCCAGGCAGGACGGCGCCAGCGCCGGCGTCAACTTTCTGCGCCTGCCGGTGGTGTGGTGGTGTTTCGCGTTCTTTTTGCTGTCCACCATGACGCTGGCCGTGGTGCAGAACTTCAGCGTGTCCATCATGCAGGCCATGCACGGCGTCAGTTTCGAGTCGGCCACCACCATGCTGACGGCCTACATGCTGTGTGGTGCGGTGGGCGTTTTCATCGGCGGTGTGGTGGCCGCCAAGGTGCCGCTGCACAGCGACCGCGTGGTGGCCTGGTGCATGGGCGTGGGCGCGCTGCTGATGGCGCTGGCCGGCAGCGGCTGGCTGGGCGGCCTGGGTTCGATGGTGGTGCTGGCCGGCACCGGTTTTGCCGTTGGCGTGGGTGGCCCCAGCCGCGACATGATGATCAAGAAGGCCGCGCCCAAGGGCGCCACCGGGCGGGTGTACGGCACGGTGTATTCGGGGCTGGACCTGGGCTTTGCCATCGCCCCCATGATCTACGGCGTGTTCATGGATCGCCACTGGTACGCCACCACCATGATCGTCGCCGCCGTGCTGCTGATGGCCTCGGTCTACGCCGCCGTGGGCGTGGGCGCGCGCACCGACCACGCGCGCTGAGGGGCGCGGACGCGGCACAATCGCCGCATGACCCAAGCAAGCCCCTCTCCCATCGCCGGCCATCTTCTGATCGAATGCCTGATCGAGCAGGGCGTCGAGCGCGCCTATGGCGTGCCGGGCGAAAGCTATCTGGCGGCGCTCGACGGCTTTTACGCGCACCGTGACCGCATCCGCTTCGTCACCTGTCGGCAAGAGGGCGGGGCGGCCTTCATGGCCGAGGCCGAGGGCAAGCTGACGGGCCGCCCGGGCGTGCTGTTCGTCACCCGCGGGCCGGGCGCGGCCAATGCCACGGTGGGCATCCACACGGCGTTCCAGGATTCGACGCCGATGGTCGTCTTCATCGGCGACGTGGCCAGCGACATGCGCGATCGCGAGGCCTTCCAGGAGGTGGACTTTCGCGTTTTCCTGGGCCCCAGCACGCAGGGCTTTGCCAAGCGGGTGGAGCGCATCGACGACGCGCGGCGTATCCCCGAATACGTGGCGCGCGCCTTCGCCAGCGCCATGAACGGCCGCCCCGGGCCGGTGGTGCTGGTGCTGCCAGAAGACATGCTGACCGAGCCGGTGGACGCGCGCCCGCTACCCCGCGTGGCGCCGGTTCAGTATCAAACCGAGCCGCAGCGCTTGCTGGATCTGCGCGAGCAGCTATTGAAAGCGAAGCAACCGCTGGTGATCGCCGGTGGCCCCGGCTGGACGCCCGCAGCGGCGCAGGCGCTGCAGCGCTTTGCCGAGCGCTGGCGCTTGCCGGTGGCCAATGCCTTCCGCTTTCAGGACACCTTCGACAACCACCACGCCCTCTATGCCGGCGACGTGGGCATCGCCATCAACCCCAGGCTGGCCGAGCGCGTCCGGGCGGCCGACCTGCTGCTGGTGGTCGGCCCGCGCCTGGGCGAGATGACCACCGGCGGCTACACCCTGGTCGAGGCGCCGCTGCCCAGGCAGAAGCTGGTGCACATTCACCCCGACCCGCAGGAGCTGGGCCGCGTCTATCAGGCCGAGCTGGCCCTGTGCGCCACCATGCCGGCGGCAGCCGCCATGCTGGATGCGCTGCCCGCGCCCGCCAGCGTGCCCTGGGCGGCGTGGAGCGAGGCCGCGCACGCCGACTACCAGGCCAACCTGGTGCCGCAGGCGCTGCCCGGGCCCATCGACATGCCCGCCATCGTCGCCACGCTGCAGCGCCTGCTGCCGGCCGACACGGTGGTCACCAACGGCGCCGGCAACTTCGCCAGCTGGGTGCATCGCTTCTGGCGCTATCACGGCATCGCCAAGGGCCACAAGACGCAGCTTGCGCCCACCAGTGGCGCCATGGGCTACGGCGTGCCGGCGGGCATCGGCGCGTCGATCGCCACCGGGCGCGCGGTGTTCACCATCGCGGGCGACGGCGATTTTTTGATGAACGGGCAGGAACTGGCCACTGCCGTGCAGCACGGCGGCAAGAGCATCATCGTGCTGCTGAACAACGGCAGCTACGGCACCATCCGCATGCACCAGGAGCGCGAGTTTCCCGCCCACGTCAGCGGCTCGGACCTGCACAACCCCGACTTCGTCGCGCTGGCGCGCGCCTATGGCTGGGCGGGCGAGCGAGTCACGCGCACCGAGCAGTTCGAGCCCGCGCTGCAGGCGGCGCTGCACAGCGAGCAGGGCAGCCTGATCGAGGTGATGCTGAGCGAGGACATCATCACCACGCGCGCCACGCTGGGCACCATCCGCCAGCAGGCGCTGGCGCGGCAGAAGGCTTGAGCCAGGCGGGCGATCAGGCCCGTGGGGTGCTGATGACCTTGTAGCGCAGCCAGAGGCTGTCGCCCAGACCCTTGTCCACATGAGTCAAGGCGAACTCGACGGGCGCGCTGGCAGGCAGAAAGTCGGATTTTTCGAACAGGGTCGGTGTCTTGTTCTCGCCGTCCGCCAGCGGCGCGATGACCAGGCTGAGTTCATCGACCAGGCCCGCCTGCAGGAACGACCAGTTGATGAAGCCGCCGCCCGACAGCATCAGCGTCTCGATCTTGAACAAGGCCTTCAGCTTCTCGGCGGCGAGCTGGCAGTCGAGTTGGTCCTCGCCGGCGACGATGTAGGAGATTTTCATCCGGCGCAGGAAGGCCCGGTAGGCGTTGCCGGCCTTCTCGGTCAGCACCTCGATGATGTGGGCCGCCGGTCGGTCCTTGTACTTCAGGGTGTTGCTCTCCCAGCCGATCCGACCGGACGCATCCACCGAGACGTAGTGCATCTCGGCGCCCTGCACGGCGACGTAATCGCCCGCCGGCACGGCGGGCGCGTCCTCGTCCAGCGCAGGTTTTTTGTAGAACGTGAAGTTCTCGTCGGTGGTGACGCGGCCGCACAGCCAGGCCTGCGGCTTGTAGCTGGCATTGGTGCGTTCGTATTCCTGCGCCGGCCCCTTGATGGCGGCCGTATTCATATACGGGCCGGTGATCTTGCCGTCCAGCGCAGTCATCATGTGGCAGACGATATAGGGTCTATCCATGGCGTGATTCCCGGCAGCTCACAGCTCCTGTACCGTCGGGCGGAACAGGATCTCGTTGATGTCCACGTCCTCAGGCTGGCTCATGGCGAACAGCACGCAGCGCGCGAAGCTGCTGGCTGGAATGGCGTTGTGCTGGTAGTAGTCGGCGATGGCCTCGTTGACGCCCGGCGCGCCCACCGAGCCGGGCAATTCGGTGTCCACCGCGCCGGGTGAGAGCACCGTGGTGCGGATGTTGTACGGCTTGACCTCCTTGCGCAGCGCCTCGGAGATCACGCGCACCGAATACTTGGTGGCCGAGTAGATCGCGCCGCCGGCGCTGATGGTGTGGCCGGCCACCGACGAGACGTTGATGAACTGGCCGCTTTTCTGCGCCTTGAAGTGCGGCAGCGCCGCCGCGATGCCCCACAGCACGCCCTTGATGTTCACGTCTATGCACTGGTTCCATTCGTCGAAGCGCAGCATCTCCAGCGGCGCCAGCGGCATCAGGCCGGCGTTGTTGATCATCACGTCGATGCGGCCGTGCAGGCGGGCGGCATGATCGACCAGCGCCTGGACCTGTTCGCGGTCGGTCACGTCCACCTTGAAGGCGGCGTCCTTGGACAGGCCCAGCTCCAACGCCAGCGCCTGCAGGCGATCCAGCCGGCGCGCGCCGAGCACGACCTTGGCTCCGGCCTTGACCAGATGGCGCGCGGTTTCGGCACCCAGGCCGCTCGACGCGCCGGTGATGACGACGACTTTGTCCTTGATGTTCTCGCTCATGGTTTTCTCCGAAAGGTGTTGATTCCGCTTGCGCGGCCGCCGGCTTCTTGCGAGCCGACGGTGCCTGCAATCCGGATCAGGTGTTGAATTTCGTCGTGCCCAACATCTTCACCATGGCCGGATCGCGGTGGTCGAAGAACGCACTCTGATTGCTGTCCAGTGTCGCGATCGCGTGCATGTCATCGGCACTCAAGTCGAAACCGAACACGTCGAAGTTCTCGACAATGCGTTCCTTGTGCACCGACTTCGGAATGGCCACCACGCTGCGTTGTGTGAGTCAGCGCAGGATGACCTGGGCCACGGTCTTGCCATGTTTTTTGGCAAGCGACAGCAGCACGTCGTTGTGGAAGATGTCGTTTCTCCCTTCGGCGAACGGCCCCCACGATTCGATCTGGACGTGGTTGTCCCGCAGGAATTTCTGGGTTGCCATCTGCTGGTGGAAGGGGTGCGTCTCGATCTGGTTGACCGCCGGCACCACGTGGTTGTGGACGATGAGGTCCATGAGCCGGTCGGGCGCGAAGTTGCTGACGCCGATGGCCTTGATGCGGCCTTGCCCGTACAACTCTTCCATGGCCCGCCAGGCGCCGTAGACGTCACCGAACGGCTGGTGGATCAGGTACAGGTCGAGGTAATCCAGCCGTAGCCTGTCCAGTGAGCGCTGGAAGGCCCGCTTCGCGCCGTCATAACCGGCATCCTGAATCCACAGCTTGGTGGTCACGAACAGCTCGCCGCGCGCCACGCCGCTCTTATCGATGGCCTTGCCGACGGCTTCTTCGTTCTCGTAGGCGGCAGCGGTATCCAGCAGCCGGTAGCCCACTTCCAGCGCCTGCGAGACGCTTGCCTCGCACTCGGCGAGATCGGGGATCTGATAGACGCCGAAGCCCAGGATCGGCATTTCGACGCCATTGTTCAGAGTCACCTTCTTCATGGATTTTTCTCCTGATGGTCCGCGTTTCGGGTCCGGTATTGCTCGTCCGTCACGTGTTCCATCCAGTCCGTCGCCTTGCCGTCCTTCATTTCGACGATGGCGATGTGGGTCATCGCGCAATCGGGCGATGCACCGTGCCAGTGCTTCTCGCCGGGTTCTATCCAGACGGTGTCGCCGGGACGGATTTCCTCGACATAGCCGCCCCAGCGACCGACGCAGCCGAAGCCGGACGTCACCAGCAGGGTTTGGCCCAGCGGATGGGTGTGCCAGGCGGTGCGCGCGCCGGGCTCGAAGGTCACGGTCGCGGCGCTGAGGTTGCCGCTGCCGCAGAACGGGCAGTCGATGCGCACGGTGCCGGTGAAGTATTCGGCCGGCCCCTGGGCCGAAGGCGTGGAACCGGGTGGGCTGATTTTCATGATGGCTCCTTTTGGGTGGTTGAAGTGGATGGCCGCAAATGCGGGGCGGCTGCGTCGTGCTCAGCGCGGGCGCGCAGCCAGCGCCTTGGCCAGCGCCTCGCGGGCGCGCCGCCCGCTGTCGGCGCCGGCACGCTCGCCCAGCACCTGCACGGCCTGCTGCATCTGCGCAGCCGTCAGGCCGGTGTTCAGGCTCATCCCCATGTGCGACTGCAACTGCGCCTCGGCGCCCGGCAGGGCCGACAGCATGCCGACCGTGGCCAGCTCGCGGCTTGGCCAGTCGAGGTTGTCGCGCTCGAATATGGCGCCGAACAGGTGCGCCTGCAGGTACTCGCCGATGGCGGGCGCGAACTCGAAGATGGCCCCGGCCACGGGCTGGCCGACCAGCTTGGTTTGGTTGGCCGTGCCGGCGGCGCGCAGCGCTTCGCCCTTGGGGATGGCGTGGCTGGGTTCACTGCCCGGCGCGTCGTGGATGCCGCGCTGCTCGCGCGCCTGCACCACCTGCATCAGCTCGGTGAGCGCATTCAGGCTGGGCGGAAAGCCGGCATAGGCATAGAGCTGCACCAGCACTTCGCGCGCATCGCTGATCGTCAGGCCCGCATCCAGGCTCTGGTTCAGCACGGCGTTCAGCTTGGCGATGTCGCCCGCAGCGGCGAAGGCCGCGATGGGCAGGATGGCCTGCTGCTGCGCGCTGAGGGTGTCGGCCGCGGGCGCGGTGCTTTGCGTAGTCATGATCCGGGACTCCTGGGCAGGGGTGGTTTGCGCGGCAGCGCGGATGGATACGCCTGAGGCCGCGATCGCCACGCCCAGGGTCAAGACGCCTGCGAGTGCGCGGTGCCTAGCGGCCGTTGTATTGCTCATCGCTCACCAGCTCCATCCAGTCCACCGCCTTGCCGTCGCGCATATAGCTGATGGCGACGTGGCTCATGCGGCTGTCCCTGGCCGCGCCGTGCCAGTGCTTGACGTCGGGATCGCACCAGACCACATCGCCCGCCTTGATTTCGCGCTTCGGCTGGCCTTGCTCCTGCACCCAGCCGCGGCCTTCGGTGACGATCAGCAGCTGGCCGGCGGGATAGGTGTGCCAGGCCGTGCGGGCGCCGGGCATGAAATCGACCTGGCCGACGCTGCCGTAGCGACCGCTGTTGCCCGCGGCCTTGAGGTCCACCGCCGCCTGACCGGAAAAGGTCTTGGCGTCGCCGATCTGCGTCGGGGTGCTGCCCGCGGGGCTGATCTGCATGCCTTCGGCGTGGGCGCAAGCGCCGCCAACGGCGAGGGCAAGTGACAGGGTGGTGGTGGCAAGCAATTTCATGATGGCTCCTGGGTTTGTTCAATCGAAAGGGCCGGTGTCGGATGGGTTTTCGTGCCTTGACAAGGCATGTGGCTCAGTTTAGGCATCGAGTCATTCGTTGATAAGATGGAAAAATCTGAATAAGCATGTGCATGGAATGCACCAATGCCGGCCGAAAACCTGAATGACCTGCGCGCCTTCGTGGCGGTGGCGCACGAGCGCAGCTTCACGCGCGCCGCCGCGCAGCTGGGCATGTCGCGCTCGGCCCTGAGCCACGCCATGACTGCGCTGGAGGCGCGCCTGGGCGTGCGCCTGCTGACGCGCACCACCCGCAGCGTCTCCGCGACCGAGGCCGGCACGCGCCTGCTGAGCCGCCTGTCGCCGATGTTCAGCGAACTCGAGGCCGAATTGACCGCGCTGCGCTCGGCGCGGGACAAGCCGGTCGGCACCGTGCGCATCACCGCCCACGACCACGTCATTGTCGACGTGCTGTGGCCCCGGCTGCTGCCGCTGCTGCGCGAGCACCCCGACGTCCGGATCGAGCTGAGCGTGGACTACGCGCTCACCGACATCGCGGCGCAGCGCTTCGACGCCGGGGTGCGCATCGGCAGCCGGGTGGACAAGGACATGATCGCCGTGCGCATCGCGCCCGACCTGCGCATGGCCGTGGTCGCGTCGCCCGCCTACCTGCAGGGCAAACCGCGGCCCGCCACGCCGCACGATCTGGCCGAGCACCGCTGCATCAACCTGCGACTGCCCACGCAAGGCGGCCTGTATGCCTGGGATCTGGAAAAGGACGGCCAGGCCATTCGCGCGCGCGTGGACGGTCAGGTGGTGTTCAACAATACCTTCCTGATGCTCCAAGCCGCGCTGGATGGCCTGGGCCTGGCGTTTGTGCCGCTCAGTCTGGCGCAACCGCACCTCGATCAGGGGCAGCTGCTGGCGGTGCTGCAGGACTGGTGGCCGCTGTTTCCGGGCTACCACCTCTACTACGCCAACCGCCGCCAACTCGCGCCAGCCCTGGCGCTGGTGATCGAGGCGCTGCGTTGGCGTGACGGCCAGCCGGCGCGGCCGGGCGGCAAGACATGAAAAAACCGGCTCGCATGGAGCCGGTTTTTTGGGGACCGCGTGGTCGCTGGCGCGATCAGGACAGGTGGGCGTTGACCAGCTTGGTCATCTCGAACATCGTCACCTGCGGCTTCTTGAAGATTTCCTTCAGCTTGGCGTCGGCGTTGATGTTGCGCTTGTTGGCCGCGTCCTGCAGCTTGTGGTGCTTGATGTATTCCCAGATCTTCTTGGTGACCTCGGTGCGGGGCATCGGCTTGGCGCCGATCACGGCGGCCAGCGCGGGGCTGGGCGTCATGGCCTTCATGAAGGCGGGGTTGGCCACGCGCTTCTTGGCGGGGGCGGCCTTTTTGGCGGGTGCGGCGGCCTTCTTGGCCGGAGCCGCCTTCTTGGCGGGCGCCGCTTTTGCGGGAGCTTTCTTTGCAGTTGCCATGGTTGGAATCCTCTTTGTTGATTGAACCGATGCTGACGGGCCGGCACACATGAATGCATCTGCCTGGCTGACAAGAATGCTACTGGATGCGGAGCACGTTTCCAAGTGGAAAGTGCGCCCGCAGCCCCTTGGGTGTTGCTTTTTTCGCGGCGGATGTCTCACTTGGCTATGCTTGGCGCTGTTTCGGCCCTGCCGGCCGTGGTTTCGCCCCTCGCCGGGCCCTCATCGACATGACTTCCACCCCGTTTTCGACCTGCGATCTGTGCGACGCCCACGAGGGCGACACCAGCGGCGACTTTCGCGTGCTGCCGCCGGTGTTTCGCGCCTTTGGCGCCGAGCAGGCTTTTTGCGGCCCGGTGCACACCTTGCGCGCGCCGGAGGACAACTCGCGGGTGCGCGAAGCCGTGGGCAGCGCGGGCGAGGGCCGGGTGCTGGTGATCGATGGTGGGGGCTCGCTGCGCCACGCGCTGGTGGGCGGCAACCTGGCGCTGGCGGCGGCGCGCAACGGCTGGGCCGGCATCGTGGTGGATGGCAGCGTGCGCGACCTGGCCGAACTGCGTGCCGCCGGCATTCCCGTGCGCGCGCTCGCGGCCATGCCGCTGCGCACCGCCAAGCGCGGCGAGGGCCAGGCCGGCGAGCCGGTGCGCATCCAGGGCGTGTGGGTGCGGCCCGGCGACTGGCTGTACGCCGACGAGGACGGTATCGTGGTCGCCGGGCGCTCGCTGACCTGACCCGCGCTCAATTGGCGTCGGCCGATGAGGCCGGCCGAACCCGCAGCGCCGCGCGCGAGGGCAGCGTGGCCAGCAGCACGCCCGCCAGCGCTACGCCAAAGGCCAAACCCTGCGCACCGCTGAGCGGCTCGCCCAAAACGCCCACGCCCACCAGCGCGGCGCTGATCGGCAGCAGCACCGTGAACACGCCGGCCTGCGCGGCCGGCACGCTCTTCAAGCCGGTCATCCACAGCCACACGGTCCACATGCACGCCGCCAGCGCATAGAACAGCAGCAGCACCCACATGCCGGGCGCCACGGCGGCGAAGTCGAAGTCCCGCGCCAGCCACAGGCCGAAGGGCGTGGTCAGCGCGAAACCCCACAGGTTGATCAGCGACGAGATGCGGCGCGGCCCCAGGGCGCCGGTCAGCTTCTTGCCAATGACGGCGTAGCTGGCCTCGCACAGCACCGCGCCCACCAGCAGCAGGTTGCCCAGCCAACTCAGGTTGTGCGAGCCTGGCGCGCCGGCGGTGGCGCGCGGCACTTGCGCCAGCGACAGCAGGCCGATGCCCAGCACCGCGCAGGCCACGCCGGCCCACACGCGCGGCGCCACCCGCTCGCGCAGGAACAGCCAGGACAGCAGGGCCACGGCGGCCGGAATGGCGGCCATGATGACGCCGGCCGACACCGCCGTGGTCAGCTTGACGCCCGAGATCATGCACAGCGTGAACAGGAAGTTGCCCAGAAAGGATTCGAGAAACAGCAGGCGCCGCGTCGGCGGCGTCAGCGCCGGCTCGTCGGCCGGCTTGCGCAACCAGTGCGCCATGGCCACGGCGCCGATGCCGAAGCGCAGCCAGGCCAGCAGGAAAACCGGAAACACCAGCGCCAGCGGTTTGGTCAGCGCCACGTAGCTGCCCACCAGGCTCATCGACAGGGCCAGGCAGCCATAGGCGGTCAGGGAAGGGCGGGCGGGGGCGGAAGACACGAGCGGACGGGGGCACACGAGGGTGGCCGAAATATAGCGGCAGCTGCACAGTCGTGGCAGCGTGACCGGTGCATTTCAAGATGCACATTTTTCGTTTCGCCAGTTGAAATATCGAATGCTGCAGCGCCGCAATCATTTCTTGATATGAGATATTTGATTTCAAATAAAGAAACGTGTCTTCCAAAATATTGATTTCAAACGAGATAAATTTTGTCTTGTATAAGACATAAGAATCGTTCTCTGTCTTATACAAGAGTATGATTCACCCCAACGCCAGCACCCAGGGCGCGGCCTGCGGGCCGCCGGGGCTGGCGCCCCAACCCCTAGCAACCCCACGACTGGAGCATTTCATGCCGAACACCAACGAGCAACTCAGCCGCGAGCAACAGATCGCCGCCCTGGAGAAGGATTGGGCGAACAACCCGCGCTGGAAGACTGTCAAGCGCGGCTACAGCGCCGCCGACGTGGTGCGCCTGCGTGGCAGCCTGCCGATCGAGTACACGCTGGCCAAGCGCGGCGCCGAGAAGCTGTGGGGCCTGATCAACGGCGAATCCAAGAAGGGCTACGTCAACGCCTTCGGCGCCATCACCGCCGGCCAGGCCATGCAGCAGGCCAAGGCCGGCCTGGAGGCCGTGTACCTGTCGGGCTGGCAGGTGGCCGCCGACGGCAACACCAGCGAGACCATGTATCCCGACCAGTCGCTGTACGCCTACGACTCGGTGCCGACCATGGTTCGTCGCATCAACAACACCTTCAAGCGCGCCGATGAAATCCAGTGGGGCCGCGGCATCAACCCGGGCGACAAGGCCTTCATCGACTACTTCCTGCCCGTCGTGGCGGACGCCGAGGCGGGCTTCGGCGGCGTGCTCAACGCCTTCGAGCTGATGAAGAACATGATTGCCGCCGGTGCCTCGGGCGTGCACTTCGAGGACCAGCTGGCCGCCGTCAAGAAATGCGGCCACATGGGTGGCAAGGTGCTGGTGCCCACGCAGGAGGCGGTGGAGAAGCTGATCGCCGCGCGCTTCGCCGCCGACGTGATGGGCGTGCCCACCATCGTGCTGGCCCGCACCGACGCCGAGGCCGCCAACCTGCTGACCAGCGACGTCGACGCCAACGACAAGCCCTTCGTGACCGGCGAGCGCACGCAAGAAGGCTTCTACCGCGTGAAGAACGGCCTGGAGCAGGCCATCAGCCGCGGCGTGGCCTATGCGCCCTACGCCGACCTGGTGTGGTGCGAGACCGGCGTGCCCGACATCGGCTTCGCCCGCGAGTTCGCCCAGGCCGTGCTGGCCAAGAACCCCGGCAAGCTGCTGTCCTACAACTGCTCGCCGTCCTTCAACTGGAAGAAGAACCTGAGCGACAAGCAGATCGCCTCCTTCCAGGAAGACCTGTCCGCGCTGGGCTACAAGTTCCAGTTCATCACCCTGGCCGGCATCCACAGCAACTGGTACAACACCTTCAAGTTCGCCCACGCCTATGCGCGCGGCGAAGGCATGAAGCACTACGTCGAGATGGTGCAGGAGCCCGAGTTCGCCGCGCGCGAGCAGGGCTACACCTTCGTGTCGCACCAGCAGGAAGTGGGCGCGGGCTACTTCGACGACGTGACCACCGTGATCCAGGGCGGCTCGTCCTCGGTCAAGGCGCTGACCGGCTCGACTGAGGAAGAGCAGTTCCACTGATCTCGGGCGAAGGCCGGCCGACATCCTCGGCCGGCGAGGAGACAAAAAGCCGCGGCACGCCGCGGCTTTTTGCTGCCCGGCGCAGCGCTCAGTCGATGCTTGCCGGCCGGCGGCTCGGCCACAGCACCGAGGCGATGGCCACGCACATCAGCGCCATCGCGCTCCAGTCCTGCCAGTGAATGGGCTCGCCCAGCCACAGCGCGCCGATGAACACGCCCAGCACCGGAATCATCATCACGCTGAGCGTGGAAGCCACTGGCGGCAGCGTGCGCGCCAGCGAGAACCAGGCGATCTGCGCCACGCTCAGCACCAGCAGCGCGTTGTAGGCGGTGGCCCACAGCGTGTTGGCGCTGGGGACGTGCCATTGCGCGCGCTCCAGCAGCGCGCTGAGCAACACCATCAACGCGGCCGCCGCCGCCATCATCCAGAACGCCAGCGTGGGCGTGGACAGCGTGAGCGTGGAGCGGCGCAGCAGCTGCGTGCCATAGGCCCAGGACAGGGCCGCCAGCAGCATCAGCGCCACGCCCACCGGGCGCCCGCCCATGGCGCCCAGCTCGTTCCACAGCAGCAGCAGCACGCCCAGCGCCGCCGCCGCCACGCCCAGCCAGCCGCGTGGGCCCAGGCGGTCGCGCCACAGCCAGGCGCCCAGCAGGGCCGTGAAGATGGGCATGGTGTAGCCCAGGATGGCGGCACGCCCGCTGGACAGCATGGGAATGGCGATGATCATGGGCGCGTTCCACAGCGCCAGGTTGAACAGGCCCAGCCACGCCACGGCGCCCCAGGCCGCGCGCGGGACGGCCAGCGGCAGGCGCTTGATGCGCAGCCAGGCCCACAGCACCGGCAGCGCCAGCACCATCTGCAGCGCGCGAAACGCCAGCGGCGGAAAGCCCTGCACGCCGAACTTCATCACCGGCCAGTTGGCGCCCCAGACCACGGTGACGAACAAAAGAGCGATCAACTGCTTGCGGGTCAGGGCGGCCATGGCGCTCGATTGTGCCGGTGCGCGCGCGGGTGCGCCGGTGAGGGTGGCGATGTCCGGTGAGGCTGCCGGGCCTTCGGTCGGATGATTTTTGAATCACATAAATCGGTCGATTAATGCGGACGATATGCATGAAATCGGCGTATTCATGGCAATGAACGTCGATCTTGATGCGCATCATGGGCTTGTTCCGCGGCGGTTCTCATCATGGGTTTCATTACCTTGAAGGAGCTCTCCCATGACCCTCGGCCTGTCCCTGCTGCGCGCGCTCAAGAACCACGGCGCGCGCGAAATCTTCGGCATCCCCGGCGACTTCATCCTGCCGCTGTTCAAGCAGATCGAGGAAAGCGCCATCCTGCCCCTGGTCACGCTCAGCCATGAGCCCGGCCTGGGTTTTGCGGCGGATGCGGCGGCGCGCATGCACGGCGGCACCGGCGTGGTGGCCGTCACCTACGGCGCGGGTGCGCTCAACACCGTCAACGCCGTGGCCAGCGCCTACGCCGAGCGCGTGCCGCTGGTGGTGCTGGCCGGCTGCCCGGGCGAGGTGGAGGCGCATTCGGGCCTGCTGCTGCATCACCAGGTGCGGCACGTCGATTCGCAATGGCGCATCTTCGGCGAGATCACCTGCGACCGCGTGCGCCTGTCCGATCCCGACACGGCGCCGCAGCAGCTGGCCCGCGTGCTGCGCAGCTGTCGCGAGTATTCGCAGCCGGTGCTGATCGAGGTGCCGCGCGACATGACGCTGGCGCCCATGGCCGAGGTGCCGGTGCTGCCCGAGAGCGCCTTCAGCGCCGAGGCGGTGGCCGAGTGCGCCGACGAATGGATGACACGCATCCGCGCCGCACAGCGCCCGGTGCTGGTGCTGGACGTGGAGATTCGCCGCTTCGGCATCGAGGCGCGCGTGGCCGAGCTGGCGCGCCGCCTGCAGCTGCCGGTGCTGACCACCTTCATGGGCCGCGGCCTGCTGACCGACGCCGGCACCGGCGAGGGCGTTCAGCTGCACGGCACCTATTTGGGCGTGGCAGGCGATGCGGCCACCACCGCGCTGCTGGACGAGTCCGACCTGCCGGTGATGCTGGGCGCCATCCTGTCGGACAACAACTTCGGCGTCAGCGCGAAGCAGCTGGACTTTCGCCGCGCCCTGATTGCCGCGCACCGCGAGGCGCGCGTGGGCCACCATCTGTATCCCGACATTCCGCTGGCCGCCCTGGTCGAGGCCCTGCTGGAGCGCGCCCCGGCCGTGCCCGTGCGCAAGGCCCATGCGCCAGCGCCCAGCCCCGACCATCCGCGCGGCCTGGTGGCCGACGACACGCCGCTGCGCGCGGGCGACCTGAGCCGCGCGCTCAACGACTGCATCGCGGTGCATGGCCCGATCAACGTGGTGTCGGACATCGGCGACTGCCTGTTTGCCGCGCTGGAGTTGCTGCCCACGCCGCTGGTGGCGCCGGGCTACTACGCCACCATGGGCTTCGGCGTGCCGGCCGGCATCGGCGCCCAGGTGGCCACCGGCCAGCGCAGCCTGATCCTGGTGGGTGACGGCGCCTTTCAGATGACCGGCTGGGAGCTGGGCAACTGCCCGCGCCTGGGGCTGGACCCGATCGTCATCGTGCTCAACAACCAGACTTGGGAGATGATCCGCGCCTTCCAGACCGAGTCGCGCTGCGCCGCGCTGGGCGACTGGCGCCTGGCCGACTGCGCCGACGCCCTGGGCGGGCGCGGCCACCGCGTGCACACGCGGCGCCAGTTCAAGGCCGCGCTGGACGTCGCCCTGGCCGAGCGCGGGCGCTTTCAGCTGATCGAGCTGATGGTGCCGCCGGGCGACAGCACGCCCATGCTGCAGCGCTTTTCGGCGGGCATCCGTGCGCTGCGGGCGCGGGCAGCGGGTTAGTCCACGGAGCCGCGTACCACCCGCGCTGCTGATCAGTCAAAGAGCCGAACGGCCGCGGAGCAGGCCATACCAGCGATCGCCGTGGAAGGGCTCCGCCCGCCCACAGGCGATGCCCCTTGAGGGGGAGGAGTAACAACGCGAAGCGTGTGGAGCCTGGGGGGAGCGTTTACACCCAGCCGCCGGCCTGCAGCTCCTGCTTGGCGTAGGCATAGAACAGCGGCGCCGCCACCAGGCCGGCGGGGCCGAAGACCGCCTCCATCACGAACATGACGGTCAGCAGTTCCCACACGCCCATGTGCGTGCGGTGGCCGATGACCTTGGCGTTGATGAAGTATTCGGCCTTGTGGATCAGGATCAGAAAGGCCAGGCAGGCCAGCGCCACGCTGGGCGACACCGAGACGCCGACCAGGGTGATCACCGTGTTGCAGATCAGGTTGCCGACGATGGGGATCAGCCCGGCGACGAAGGTCAGCGCGATCAGCGCGGTGGTGTAGGGCAGGCGGCTGTCGGCCAGCGGCAGGATGACCAGCAGGAAGATGGCCGTCAGGCTGGTGTTGAACAGCGAGATCCAGAACTGCGCCACGATGATCTGGCGAAAGCTTTCGCCAAAGCGCAGCACGCGCTGGTGCAGCTGCGCCGCCAGCGGCTTGAGGCCGGCGGCGCTGGGGCGCACGGCCGCCAGCGCGCCGATCAGCAGGCCGACGTAGGAAAACAGCAGGCCCGACAGCCAGGCACGCCCGGTCGTGGCCAGGGTGCCGGCCTTGCTGACCAGATAGCTGGCGATGGCGTGCTGGATCTCGACCGAGCCCTCGGGCAGCTGGGCCGCCACGTCGTGCGGCAGGCGGTTGCGCAAATCCAGCACGGTGCGCGCCAGAAAGCTCAGCAGCTCGCGGTACTGCGCCGGCGCGTCCAGCAGCAGGCCGCGCGTGCGCGGCAGCGCGATGGCCAGCAGGACGATGGGCAGCAGGGCCACCAGGGCGGCGGCCAGCGCGGGCGCGCGCCGGGCCTGGGTGTGCAGCAGCGGCGCCAGGCGCGGGCTGAACCAGCGCGTGCTGAAAAACCCCACGCACACGCACAGCAGGCCGGGCAACAGGCCCTGCCACATGACGATCAACAGGGCCGCCACCATGACCAGGTGGCTGGCCACCGTGGCGGCGCGCAGACGGGCGTCGGGCAGGGCGCTCATCGAGCCGGGGTGCTGCCGTGCTGCGGGTCGGGTCAGGCCACCGTCACGGCGGGGCCGCTGCCGCGCGGCGCGATGCGGCCGATCTCGAACACCTGCTCGCCCGCCGCGCGCAGCGTCTGCGCGCAGGCGGCGGCCTGCTCGGGTGCCAGCACCAGCACCATGCCGATGCCGTTGTTGAAGGTGCGGTTCATCTCGTGCTCGTCGATGCCCGCGGTGCGCTGCAGCCAGGCGAACAGCTCGCTTTGCGGCCAGCTGCCCTTGACCAGGTGCGCCGCCAGCGCATCGGGCAGCACGCGCGGGATGTTCTCCAGCAGGCCGCCGCCGGTGATGTGGGCCAGGGCTTTGACCGGATGGGCCGCCAGCGCCGCCAGCACGCTCTTGACGTACAGCCGCGTGGGTGCCATCACCGCCTGGCGAAAGGGCTGGCCGTCCAGCGTGGTGGGCAGTTGGGCGCCGGCGCGCTCGATGCACTTGCGCACCAGCGAAAAGCCGTTGCTGTGCACGCCGCTCGAAGCCAAACCCAGCACCACGTCGCCCGCGGCCACCTCGCGCCCGGTGAGGATCTTCGACTTCTCGACCACGCCCACGGCAAAGCCGGCCAGGTCGTATTCGCCAGCCGGGTACATGCCAGGCATCTCGGCCGTCTCGCCGCCGATCAGCGCGCAGCCCGACAGCTCGCAGCCCTGGGCGATGCCGCCGACCACCGCCGCAGCGGTGTCCACGTCGAGCTTGCCGCAGGCGAAGTAGTCCAGGAAGAACAAAGGCTCGGCGCCTTGCACCAGCACGTCGTTGACGCTCATGGCCACCAGGTCGATGCCCACGGTGTCGTGCATGCCCCATTCAAAAGCCAGCTTCAGCTTGGTGCCCACGCCGTCGGTGCCGCTCACCAGCACCGGCTCGCGGTAGCGCTTGGGCACCTCGAACAGCGCGCCGAAGCCGCCGATGCCGCCCAGCACGCCTTCGCGCAAGGTCTTTTTGGCCAGCGGCTTGATGCGCTCGACCAGCGCATCGCCGGCGTCGATGTCGACACCGGCATCCTTGTAGCTGAGGGGAGGGTTGGCAGCGATGGGGCTCATGGGCAGGGCGCCGGCGGCGCGATGCTTAAAATCAAAGGCTCGATTCTAGGCGTTGGCCCGCCGGCACCCCAGGCCGCGCCGCCAACCCGATCACGGCGTCATGCCCCGCTGCCTCCCAATCATTTCCTGTCCGGTTTGCGCTCGATGAAGCAGATGGCCCTGGACATCGCGCTGGCGCCCGAGCCCACGCTGGCGGCCTTCGTGCCGGCCGGCAATGCCGAGGCGCTGGCGCATCTGCGGCTGTGGTGCGAAGGCCCGGCGCGCTCGCCGCTGCCGATCTACCTGTGGGGCCCCGAGGGCGCCGGCAAGACGCATCTGCTGCGCGCGGCGCGCCAGGCGCTGGCCGGGCAGGGGGCGGCCGCCGGCTGGCTGGACGCGCAGGCCGCGCCCCACACCGCGTTCGACGCGCGCTGGGACGTGGTGCTGCTGGACGAGGTGCAGCGCTACGGCCCCGAGCTGCAGCAGACCGCGTTCAACTGGTTCATCAACGCCGCCACGCCCGCCGACGGCCGCCCGCGCGCCGTGCTGGCCGCCGGCCGCCTGCCGCCGGCCGACCTGCCGCTGCGCGAGGACCTGCGCACCCGCCTGGGCTGGGGCCACGTGTTCGAGCTGCACCCGCTGCCCGACGAGCAGGGCCGCGCCGCGCTGCGCCAGGCGGCGGCGGCGCGCGGGCTGGCGCTGGGCGATGACGTGATCGACTACGTGCTGGCGCGCTTTTCGCGCGACCTGGGCAGCCTGATGCAGCTGCTGGACCAGCTGGACCGCTACGCGCTGCAGACGCAGCGCCCCATCACCATCCCGCTGATTCGCTCGATGCTGCAAAATGAGTAGCTGCTCGCGCTTGATCAACGGGCGCTGGAGGCCTTTTTGACTTATAAACTCACGCTGTTCGACCTGGACTACACCCTGCTGCCGCTGGACTCGGACCACGCCTGGGGTGAGTTCACCACTGCCTTGGGTTGGACCGACGCGCAGACATTCAGGCAGCGCAACGACGCCTTCTATGCCGCTTATCAGGCTGGCACGCTGGACATCCACGACTACGTGCGCTTTGCCACCGCGGCGGTGCGCGCGCACGGCCCGCAGGCCGCGCAGCAAGCGCAGGCGCGCTTTCTGCGCGAGGTGATCGAGCCGGCCATCACCCCGCAGGCGCTGGCGCTGGTGCAGGCCCACCAGCGGGCGGACGATGCGGTGGTGGTGGTGACCGCCACCAACGCCTTCGTCACCCGCCCGATCGCGCAGCGCCTGGGGGTCGATGAGCTGATCGCGGTGGAGCTGGAGCAAGGCGCGGACGGCTGGATCACCGGCGAGATCCGCGGCACGCCCTCGTTTCGCGAAGGCAAGGTGACGCGGGTGCACGATTGGCTGCGCGCGCGTGGGCTGGACTGGAGCGACGCCGAGATCAGCTTTTATTCCGACTCGATGAACGACCTGCCGCTGCTCGAACGCGCCGCCCACCCGGTGGCCACCAACCCCGACGCGCGCCTGCGCGCGCTGGCCGCGGCGCGCGGCTGGCGCGTCCTCGATCTCTTCACGCCAGAACACAAAGAAGAAACCGCATGATCAAGAACTTTTTCGACAAGCTGATCGACAAGGCCACCGGCGGCCACGGCCGCAAGCGCGGCGGCAAGCGGGTGGAGCTGGGCCCGCAGGCGCACGGCATCAATCCGGCGCTGGTGGACGAGCGCGCCGTCACGGTGGTGCGCACGCTGAAAGAGGCGGGCTATCAGGCCTACATCGTCGGCGGCGCGGTGCGCGATTTGCTGCTGGGGCTCAAGCCCAAGGACTTCGACGTTGCCACCAACGCCACGCCCGAGCAGGTCAAGCAGCTGTTTCGGCGCGCCTTCATCATCGGGCGGCGCTTTCGCATCGTGCACGTGGTGTTCGGGCGCGGGCGCGAGCACGAGGTGATCGAGGTCTCGACCTTCCGCGCCAACGTCGACAACGCGCATTCCGAGCACGTGAGCGGCAACGAGCGTACCGCCAAGAGCCAGCTGGCGGGCATGAAGCACGCGGTGGACGCCAGCGGGCGCGTGCTGCGCGACAACGTGTGGGGCTCGCAGGAGGACGACGCCGCGCGGCGCGACTTCACCGTCAACGCCATGTACTACGACCCCGAGACGCGCGTGCTGGTGGACTACCACGGGGGCATGCAGGACGCGCAGAAAAAGCGCATCCGCATGATCGGCGACCCGGCCACGCGCTACCGCGAAGACCCGGTGCGCATCATCCGCGCGGTGCGCTTCGGCGCCAAGCTCTCGCGGCTGGGCTTCACGCTCGATCCGAAGACCGCCAAGCCGCTGCAAGACGGCATCGCGCTGCTGGCCGAGGTGCCGCAAAGCCGCTTGTTCGACGAGATGCTCAAGCTGCTGCAGACCGGGCACGCCGTCGCCAGCGTCGAGCAGCTCAAGAAGCTGGGCCTGGCGCGCGGCATCTACCCGCTGCTGGACGTGGTGGTCGAGCGTGCCGAGCAGCCCTTCGTCAAGGCTGCGCTGCTGGACACCGACCGCCGCGTGGGCGAGGGCAAGCCGGTGGCGCCGTCCTTTCTGCTGGCCTGCGTGCTGTGGCAGGACGTGCAGGCCGGCTGGCAGCAGCGCCTGGCGCACAAGGAGCACCCGTTTCCGGCCCTGCAGGCGGCCATCGACGAGGTGTTCGATGCCCGCATCGGCGACGTGTCCGGCCGCGGCAAGCTGGGCGGCGACATGCGCGAAATCTGGATGATGCAGCCGCGCTTTGAAAAGCGCGGCGGCAGCTCGCCCTTCAGCCTGGCCGAGCAGCCGCGCTTTCGCGCCGGCTTCGATTTCCTGCGCCTGCGCGCCGACGTGGGCGAGGTGGACGAGCCCCTGGTCGACTGGTGGCAGGCCTTCAGCCAGGCCGACGATTCGGCCCGCGAAGACCTGGTGCAGCAGCTGCGCGCCGAGCAGCAAAAGGCCAAGAAGGCGCCGCGCACGCATCAAGTGAAAAAATCGGCTGCAGCGCCCGCCGATCAAGCGCAGGCAGCTCCTGAATCGATAGTATCCGACACCCATTCTGAGGCGACCGACACGGCACCCGCCGCACCGCGCCGCCGCCGTCGCCGGCGCAAGCCCGGCGGCAACGCGGCCGGCTCCGCACCGCCAGAGTCCGAGCAGTAAGCCCATGGAGCGCGCACCGGTCGCCGCCTTCATCGGGCTGGGCGCCAACCTGGGTGACGCGGTGGCCAGCGTGCGGCAGGCCATTCAGGCCCTGGCGCGCTCGCCCGGCACGCGCGCCTGCACCGCCTCGCGTCTGTATCGCAGCGCGCCGCTCGATGCCGCGGGGCCCGACTTCATCAACGCCGTGGTGCGACTGGACACCACCCTGATCGCGCCCGCACTGCTGCAGGCCCTGCAGGCCATCGAGGCGGCGGCCGGGCGCCAGCGCCCCTACCGCAACGCCCCGCGCACGCTCGATCTGGACCTGCTTTTGTTTGGCACGGCCCGCATCGACAGCGCGCGGCTCACCGTGCCGCATCCGCGCTGGCACCAGCGCGCTTTCGTGCTGCGGCCGCTGGCCGAGCTGGCGCCGCAGCGGGTCTCGGCCGCGCTGCTGCAGGCCGTGGCCGATCAGGCGTGCGAGCTGTTGGAGCCGCAGGCATGAGCGCGCCGGGCCGCTCCCAAGCGCGAATCCCGCAGCGCACAGTGCGGAGGGTCGTCCAGTGAGCTGGTTCACCTCGCTGCCCATTGCGGCGCAGACCGTGCTGCTGCTCATCGCCAGCAACGCCTTCATGACCCTGGCCTGGTACGGTCATCTGAAGAACCTGAGCAGCGCGCCGTGGTATGTGGCGGCGCTGCTGAGCTGGGGCATCGCGCTGTTCGAATACCTGCTGCAGGTGCCGGCCAACCGCATCGGCTATCAGCAGTTCAGCGTGGCGCAGCTCAAGATCATGCAGGAGGTGATCACGCTCACCGTGTTCGTGCCGTTTGCCTGGCTGTACCTGGACCAGCCGCCCAAGCTCGACTATCTGTGGGCCGCGCTGTGTTTGGTGGGCGCAGTCTATTTCGTGTTTCGCGGCCATTGAGGCCGCATGCGGGCGTTAAACTTCGAAACCAGCACCGACACGACAGCCTCGGGCGCGCACGCGTCATCCGCCGAGAAAGAAGCCGACCATGTTGTTCAGCAAGCTCTTGCCCAAGGAGGGCAATTTTTTTGAGCTCTTCAATCAGCACGCCGATTGCATCGTCCAGGCGGCGCAGGCCTTCGAAAAGCTGGTCGCCAACTACGCCGACCCGCTGCTGCGCGACAAGTACAACCACGAGGTCGACCGCGCCGAGCGCGCCGCCGACAAGGTCACGCACGAGGTCAGCCGGCTGATCCACACCACCTTCATCACGCCGATCGACCGCGAGCAGATCCACGCGCTGATCAACATCATGGACGACGTGGCCGACCTGCTGCAGGATTCGGCCGAGACCATGGCGCTGTACGACGTGCACCACATGACCAGCGAGATGGTTCGGCTGACCGACTTGTCGGTCAAGTGCTGCGAGCGCGTGCAGGCCGCCGTCAGGCTGCTGGGTCGCATCGGCGACCAGGCCGTGGCCGAGCAGGCGCTGAAGGTGTGCGCCGAGATCGACGAGCTCGAATCCGACGCCGACCGCGTGATGCGCAGCGCCATGAGCCAGCTGTTTCGCCACGAGCCCGACGTGCGCGAGCTGATCAAGCTGCGCGCCATCTACGAGCTGCTGGAGACCGTCACCGACCGCTGCGAGGACGTGGCCAACCAGATCGAAGGCATCGTCCTCGAAAACTCATGAGCCCCCACGCTCCCTCGCTGCGCGTAGTGCGCTGCCCCCCGAGGGGGCTCCAGCCGCCTTGGGGCGGCCCGGCGGCGGCTGGCTCGCCTCGTTTTTTTTCTGGTTGATTCATGGAAGTTGCTCAAGTCACCCTGTGGGTGGTCGTGCTGCTGGTGGCGCTGGCGCTGGTGTTCGACTTCATGAACGGCTTTCACGACGCGGCCAACTCGATTGCCACCGTGGTTTCCACCGGCGTGCTGCGGCCGACGCAGGCGGTGGTGTTCGCCGGCTTCTTCAACATCGTTGCGATCTTCGTGTTTCACCTGAGCGTGGCCGCCACGGTGGGCAAGGGCATCGTTCACCCGGGCGTGGTCGACGTGCACGTGGTGTTCGGCGCGCTGATCGGCGCCATCGTCTGGAACCTGGTGACCTGGTACTACGGCATTCCCAGCAGCTCCTCGCACGCGCTGATCGGCGGCATCGTCGGCGCGGTGCTGGCCAAGTCGGGCTCGGGCGCGCTGGTGGTGGGCGGCATCCTCAAGATCGTGGCCTTCATCTTCGTCTCGCCACTGCTGGGCTTTTTGCTGGGCTCGCTGATGATGGTGCTGGTGGCCTGGATCTTTCGGCGCACGCGGCCCAAGCGGGTGGACCGCTGGTTTCGGCGCCTGCAGCTGCTGTCGGCCGGCGCCTACAGCCTGGGGCACGGCGGCAACGACGCACAAAAAACCATCGGCATCATCTGGATGCTGCTGATCGCCACCGGCTACAGCAGCGCCACCGCGTCCGAGCCGCCGATCTGGACCATCGCCGGCTGCTACCTGGCCATCGGCCTGGGCACCATGTTCGGCGGCTGGCGCATCGTCAAGACCATGGGCCAGAAGATCACCAAGCTCAAGCCCGTGGGCGGCTTTTGCGCCGAGACGGGTGGGGCGCTGACCCTGTTCCTGGCCACGGCGCTGGGCATTCCGGTGTCGACCACCCACACCATCACCGGCGCCATCGTCGGCGTGGGCTCGACCGAGCGCGCCTCGGCGGTGCGCTGGGGCGTGGCGGGCAACATCATCTGGGCCTGGATCCTGACCATTCCCGCCAGCGCCTTCGTGGCCGCCGTGGCCTACTGGCTCAGCGGCCTGCTGTTCTGACCCACGCGCGGGCCGGCGCCGCCGGCTACTGCTGCTGCGACATCTTGCGCGCTTCGTCGATCTGGTACTCGTAGAAGTGCTGCAGGCTGAAGGCGATCGAGGCCATCAGCACGCCGGTGCCCACCAGCAGCGACGTGGTCACGCCCAGCACCGTCAGCCAGTTGGTGCGGCCGGCCGTGGCGGCGGGCTCGGCCCGCGGGTTGTGGCGGGCGTTCCATTTTTCGGGCGCCATCAGGCCGTAGACGATGGCCGTGAGCGAGCAGGCGGCAAAGGTGAAGCCCAGACACGGGATCAGGAGCCAGCTCCAGCGGTCGTCCAGGCCGTACTGCTGCACGCGCTCGATGCCGTACAGGCCCAGCGCCGTCGGAATGGGCAGCAGCCAGCCCAGCCAGTCGCCCAGGCCCTTGAGGTAGAAGCGGTGCAGGCCCAGCGGGCCACCGACAAAGGCCAGCCAGGTGGCGAGGGTTTTGTTCTTCATGAAGCGGACGGAACTGCGAAGTCCGTTGGGTGGTGGCGAAAAAGCTATAATCATAGGCTCTTCGATGTGTCGCTGGCCGGGTGGCCATGTCGCGTGTCTCAGCATCGAGGAAAGCCTGCAGACAGGCGCCGGCCCGTCGGGCAGGCAAGGTCGGCAGGTCAACCACCCACAGGATTCAAACCACCATGGTCGTGATTCGTCTTTCCCGCGGCGGCGCCAAGGCCCGCCCGTTCTTCAACATCGTCGTCGCCGACAAGCGCGTGCGCCGCGACGGCCGCTTCATCGAGCGCATCGGTTTCTACAACCCGACCGCCGTCGGCGGCGAGGAAGGCCTGCGCATCGCGCAGGACCGCCTGAGCTACTGGCGTGGCGTGGGCGCGCAGCCGTCGCCCACGGTCGAGCGCCTGATCAAGCAGGCCGCCCAGGCCACCCCCGCGGCCGCCTGATCGCCGCATGAACCCCGGGCTGGCGCCGGCCACGCTGCCGGCCGATGCGGTCGAAGTGGGCCGCATCCTCGATGCCTGGGGGGTTCAAGGCTGGTTCAAGGTCCAGCCCTACAGCGCCTCGCCCGAGGCGCTTTTTTCGTGCCGGCAATGGTTTTTGCTGCCGCCCGAGCGCGGCGCCCGGGGCACGGTGGTCGAACCCATGCAATTGTCGATCCGCCAGGCGCGCGGCCACGGCGATGGCGTGGTGGCCAGCGCGCAAGGGGTGGGCGATCGCAGCGCGGCCGAAGGCCTCAAGGGCGCGCGCATCTTCATCGCGCGCTCGGCCTTTCCGCCCTTGCCCGAGGGCGAGTACTACTGGGTCGATCTGATCGGCCTGCAGGTGCGCAACCGCGAAGGCGTGGCGCTGGGCGAGGTGGTCGACCTGATGTCCACCGGCCCGCAGCAGGTGCTGGTGGTGCGCGAAGCGCAGGGCGAACGTCCGATCGAACGCCTGATTCCCTTCGTCGACGCCTATGTGGACGAGGTCGATCTGCCGGCGCGGCAGCTGCGGGTGGACTGGCAGCCCGACTACTGAGGTTTTTTGGGCGGCGGTGCGGGGTTGACCTGCACGAAGATTTCGTTGGGCCGCACCATGCCCAGTTCGGTGCGCGCCTTTTCCTCGACCGTGCCCAGGCCTTCCTTGAGGTCGGCGACCTCGGACGCGAGCTGGTCGTTGAGCACTTTGGCCTTGGCGTTGGCGGCCTGCTGCTCGGCCAGCGTGCGCTGCAGCCCCGTCACCTCGGGCAGGCTGCCGCGGCCGAACCACAGCTGCCCGTGCACCACCCCCAGCAGCGCGACCAGCACGACCGGAACGATACGTTGCGCCATGTCAGCGTGGGGTGTGACGCGCGGAGGGCTTGAGGCTCAGCGCAGGTTGTAGAAGGCCGCGCGGCCGGGGTACTGGGCCATGTCGCCCAGGTCTTCCTCGATGCGCAGCAACTGGTTGTACTTGGCGATGCGATCCGAGCGGCTGAGCGAGCCGGTCTTGATCTGGCCGGCGTTGGTGCCCACGGCGATGTCGGCGATGGTGCTGTCCTCGGTCTCGCCCGAGCGGTGGCTGATGACGGCCGTGTAGCCGGCGCGCTTGGCCATCTCGATGGCGGCAAAGGTCTCGGTCAGGGTGCCGATCTGGTTGATCTTGATGAGGATGGAGTTGGCGATGTGCTTGTCGATGCCTTCCTTCAGGATCTTGGTGTTGGTGACGAACAGGTCGTCGCCCACCAACTGCACCCTGTCGCCCAGGCGCTCGGTCAAGGTCTTCCAGCCGTCCCAGTCGCCCTCGGCCATGCCGTCCTCGATGCTGATGATGGGGTATTTGTCCACCCAGGTGGCCAGCATGTCGGTCCATTGCTGGGCGCCGAGCTTCAGGCCGCCTTCGCCTTCCAGCACGTACTGGCCGTCCTTGAAGAACTCGCTGGCGGCGCAGTCCAGGCCGACGGCGATCTGCTCGCCGGCGCTGTAGCCGGCGGCCTCGATGGCCTGCAGGATCAGCTGGATGGCCGCCTCGTGGTTCTCGACGCTGGGCGCAAAGCCGCCTTCGTCGCCCACGGCCGTGCTCATGCCCTTGTCGTTGATGATCTTCTTGAGCGCGTGGAACACCTCGGCGCCCCAGCGCAGGGCCTCGCGAAAGCTGGGCGCGCCCACCGGGATGATCATGAACTCCTGCAGGTCCAGGCTGTTGTTGGCGTGCGCGCCGCCGTTGATGACGTTCATCATCGGCACCGGCAACTGCATGCCGTTCATGCCGCCGAAATAGCGGTACAGCGGCAGGCCCGATTCTTCGGCCGCCGCGCGGGCCACGGCCATGGAGACGGCCAGCATGGCGTTGGCGCCCAGGCGGCTCTTGTTCTCGGTGCCGTCCAGCTCCAGCAGGGTCTTGTCCAGGAAGGCCTGCTCGGAGGCGTCCAGGCCCAGCACGGCCTCGGAGATCTCGGTGTTGATGTGCTCCACGGCCTTGAGCACGCCCTTGCCGCCGTAGCGCTTGGCGTCGCCGTCGCGCAGCTCGATGGCCTCGCGCGAGCCGGTGGAAGCGCCGCTGGGCACGGCGGCGCGGCCCATGATGCCGGATTCGAGCAGCACGTCGCACTCGACGGTGGGGTTGCCGCGGCTGTCCAGCACTTCGCGGCCGACGATGTCAACGATGGCACTCATGGGTTGCAATCCTCGGGATCAAGGGATTTTGATGAAAAATGGCTGCAGCGCTTGTTACACAAGCGCCATCAACTATGAAATATATAGTATTTGGGCGGCTTTTCACATGCCGTCGACCAGCACCATGTTGAAGTACTCGGTGGTGCCGGCGCGCAGCTTGCGAATGTCGCCGTACACATCGCCGTCATAGAACGATTTGGCCGCCTCGTAGCTTGGAAAACGCAGGACCACCACGCGGTGCGGCTGCCAGTCGCCTTCCAGCGATTCGTGCCGGCTGCCGCGCGCCAGATACTCGCCGCCGGCGGCCTTGACCGCCGAGGCTGCCGCGGCCATGTAAGCCTTGTACTGCTCGTGGTCGTTGATACGCATCTCGACGATCAGGTAGGCGGCGGACATGGGGCTTCCTTCAGCAGGTGAAGTCATTCTCGAGAAACGGCTGCTGCTTGGTCACGCGATCGAGCGCGAGCAGGGTTTCCAGCAGCGCCTTCATGCGGCCCAGCGGCACGGCGTTGGGGCCGTCCGACAGGGCATGCGCGGGGTCGGGGTGGGTTTCCATGAACAGGCCGGCCACGCCCACGGCCACGGCGGCGCGGGCCAGCACCGGCACGAACTCGCGCTGGCCGCCGCTGCTGGTGCCTTGCCCGCCCGGCAGTTGCACCGAGTGCGTGGCGTCGAACACCACCGGCGCGCCGGTCTCGCGCATGATGGCCAGACTGCGCATGTCGCTCACCAGGTTGTTGTAGCCGAAGCTGGCGCCGCGCTCGCAGGCCATGAAGTGGTCCGTGGGCAGGCCCTTTTCGGCCGCCGCCGCGCGCGCCTTGTCGATTACGTTCTTCATGTCGTGCGGCGCCAGGAACTGCCCCTTCTTGATGTTGACCGGCTTGCCCGACTGCGCCACGGCGCGGATGAAGTCGGTCTGGCGGCACAAAAAAGCGGGGGTTTGCAGCACGTCGCAGACCTGGGCGGCGGCGGCGATGTCGCCCTCGCTGTGCACGTCGGTCAGCACCGGCACGCCGAGGTCGCGCCGCACCTTGGCCAGGATGTCCAGGCCCTTGTCGCGGCCCGGGCCGCGAAAGCTGGTGCCGCTGGAGCGGTTGGCCTTGTCGAAGCTGCTCTTGAAGATGAAGGGCACGCCCAGGCTGGCGGTGATGTCCTTCAGCTGACCGGCCACGTCCATCTGCAACTGCTCGGACTCGATGACGCAGGGGCCGGCGATCAAAAAGAAGGGTTTGTCCAGCCCGACCTCGAAGCCACAGAGTTTCATGCCGTTGCCTTGTCGGATTTGGCCTTGTCGGCCGGGGCCTTGGCGGCGGGCGCGCGCTGGTCCTGGTGCACCAGCGCGGCCTTGACGAAGGCGTTGAACAGCGGGTGACCGTCCCAGGGCGTGCTCTTGAACTCGGGGTGGAACTGCACGCCGATGAACCAGGGGTGCACGCTTTGCGGCAGCTCGATGATCTCGGTCAGGTGCTCGCGCTGGGTCATGGCCGAGATCACCAGGCCGGCATTGCGCAGCTGGTCGAGGTATTGCACGTTGGCCTCGTAGCGGTGGCGGTGGCGCTCGGTCACCACGTCGCCGTAGATGCTGTGCGCCAGCGTGCCGGGCAGCACGTCGGACGACTGGGCGCCCAGGCGCATGGTGCCGCCCAGGTCGGAGCCTTCGCTGCGCGTCTTGATGCTGCCGTCGGCGTCCTTCCATTCGGTGATGAGGGCGATCACCGGGTACTTGCACTGCGGGTCGAACTCGGTGCTGTTGGCGCCTTCCAGGCCGGCGACGTCGCGGGCGTATTCGATGGTGGCCACCTGCATGCCCAGGCAGATGCCCAGGTAGGGCAGCTTGTGCTCGCGCGCATAGCGGGCGGTGGCGATCTTGCCCTCGATGCCGCGCGCGCCGAAGCCGCCGGGCACCAGGATGGCGTCGTACTTGGCCAGCTGGACCGCGCTGGCCGGGGTGATGGTTTCGGAGTCGATGTGCTCGATGCGCACCCGGGCGTGGTTCTGCATGCCGGCGTGGCGCAGCGCCTCGTTGACCGATTTGTAGCTGTCCGACAGGTCGACGTACTTGCCCACCATGGCGATCGTGACCTCGCGCTGCGGGTGCTCCACCTCGTGCACCAGCGCGTCCCAGCGCGCCAGGTTGGCGGGCGGGGTGTTCAGGCGCAGCTTGTCGCAGATCAGGCCGTCCAGACCCTGCTCGTGCAGCATGCGCGGCACCTTGTAGATGGTGTCCACGTCCCACATGCTGATCACGCCCCATTCGGGCAC
>OFTX01000291.1_pt1 | contig 29404 bp, 25 predicted proteins | sample 1775051 | NCBI WGS metagenome assembly OFTX01 (sample SAMN08195772, study PRJEB24354) | sludge metagenome | isolation source: sludge from phenol fed wastewater aerobic bioreactor A | place: India: Nagpur | collected 2016-09-15
CAGCGCCGTGCGCTCGTACAGCATCGAGTCGATGCGTTCGCGCAGCGTCCGCACGCTCCAACGCTGGGCTCCGGCCATCTGCGCATAGTAGTCTCGCTGCATCGGTTCCTTGAGGGCCAGCAGCAGGACGAAATGCGACCAGCTCAATTGTCGCGACAGTGTCGCGACAATTGGCTCATCCGGGAACGTGATGGCGAACTTGACCATCCGGCGCAGGTTCTTCTCCCCGAAGCCCCGCCCGTAGTCGCGGGCAAGCTGCTCGGCCAGGGTCGACAAGATTTCCTCGCCGTACCCGGCCCGCTGGCCGGCCAGCACCTCCGTATGGATGCGCTGGCCGATGCGCCAGAACAGCAGTGTCAGCTCCGCATTGATCGCCGAGGCGGCGCGCTGGTGCGCCGCCTCGATCAGTGCCCGAATGTCGCCCAGCAACGCCGGCGGTGCTGCGGGCGATGCTATGGTTGATCGACGCCCGTTCATGCTGCCACCTCCGCAAGTTGCCGCGCGCCCGTGATGGCTTGGCGCCGGCTTGCCACCAACTCGGCCGCATCGCGCACCGGCTTGTCCTCGGTATGGACGTAGTGCATGAACATCGCCACGGTCTTGTGGCCCGTCAGTTTCATGCCCACCTTGGTCGGCACGCCCGAATTGGCAATGTCGGTCGTCGCCCGATGGCGGATGCCGTGCGTGCCGACGTGCGGCACGCCGGCGGCCTTGAGCACGCGCTTCCAGCCGCCATAGTGTTCGCCATGCGTCAGATGCCGGGCCGGGTCGTTGGGCGACGGCAGGACGTAGGGGCAGCCCTGCCGGCGCGGCGCGGTGGACAGCAGCCGATAGGCTTCCTCGCTCATGGGCTTGGAAATGCCGCCGGTCTTGCTGTCGGGCCAGACGACGCGGCGCTTTTCCAGATCAACCCAGTCCCATTCGAGCGGGCAGATTTCGGAGCGGCGGGCGGCAAACTCGAATTGCAGGCGGATCGCCAGCGGGATGACATAGTTCTCCAGCCCTTCCGCCTCCAGCTTCTCCAGGTGGCGGAAGATCCGCACCAGTTCATCGTCCACGATGAGGCGAGTTTCCTTGCCGGGCGGGTACATCGGGACGTGACGGCAAGGATTCGTACCGTCAGGGCGCAGCCCCCACACTTCGGCCAAGTTGAACATCTTGCGCAGCACGCCAAAGGTGCGGTTGGCCTCAGCCTGCTTGTAGGCCAGCTTCTTCATCAGCGCAGCCACATCCGGGCGCTTTACGTCCTGCACCTTCATCCGGCCCATGATCGGGATGATGCAACGGTCGATGACGCCCTGATAGCCGCGCTGCGTGCTGGGCTTGTTGCGCTGCTTGGAGTAATCCTCCATGAAGGTGGTGCAATACTCCTTCATGGTCGGCGCCTTGCGGGCGGCGTTCTTGGCTGCGCTCGGATCACCGCCCCGGCGAACCTCGGCCAGCCACTCCTGCGCCATGACGCGGGCCTGCTCGACGGTCAATTCCCCGTACTGGCCCAGAGCAGGCTTGCGGCGCTCGCCGGCGTTCGTGCGGTACTGGAGCATGAACACCTTGCGGCCGGCTGGGGTGATCTTGCACAGGAAGCCGGGCACCACGGTGTCCCGGAGTTCGACGGCCTGCGCCTGGGGCTTGGCGGCATCGACGACGGATTTGGTGAGCTTGATTCTTGCCATGATGACTCCTCGGAAACCTCGGTTTCCAAGAGCCACATGGGAGCCACGCGACCGGAAGCCGGGTCAAGTTTCGGAAAGCACCGGCATATGTTGAACTCGCCTAAGCCATTGATAAACCTGCTGTAGCGGGCTTAGGCGTAGTCCAGCGAAATGCCGGGCTAGAGTCATCGTCAAACAAAAAATCCTCCAGCTGCGCCGGATAGCGCTGGGCCAGGCCCAGGGTTTCGTTCCAGCGATTGGCGATGGCCACCAGGCGACGGTACAGCGCCCAGCGCCACGGCTCCAGCGGCGCCGGCAGACCGGTCTCGAAATAGAACAACTCGCCGCAGCCCCCATCGCGGGACTCCAAAGTCTCTCGGCGAGTACCCGGCGCGGCGCTCTGTCGCGCCAGATCGCGCGCCACGTCAGCGCCCAGCAGGCCGGGCAGCACGGCGCAACCCTCGGCATCGAGCTGCAAGCCGATGTCCGTCCAGTTCAGGCGATCGAGGGTCGCGTCCAGCGAAGCCACGAGAACGCTGTCCATCATTTCCCGGCTTCGCGGCGCAGCAACTCGCGCTTGCGATCCACGCCCCAGCGATAGCCGGAAATGTCCCCATCGCGCCGCACGACACGGTGGCAGGGAATGGCCACGGCAATGTGGTTCGTGGCGCAGGCCTGCGCCACCGCGCGCACCGCCTTGGGCGAGCCGATGCGTTCGGCGATCTCGGCGTAGCTCACCGTGGTGCCCGGCGCAATCTCGCGCAGCGCGCGCCAGACACGCTCCTGAAAGACCGTGCCCTGCACATCCAGCGGCAGCTGCAGCCCCGTCGCCGGCGCTTCGACGAAGCCCACGACCTGCGCCACCAACTGCTCGAATGCGGCGTCGCCGCCGATGAGTTCGGCCTTGGGGAATTGGTCCTGCAGATCACGCACCAGCCGCTCGGGGTTGTCGCCCAGCAGGATGGCGCAGATGCCGCGCTGGCTCTGGGCGACCAGGATGGCCCCCAGCGAACATTGGCCCACCGCGAAGCGGATGACCACACCGGCGCCACCGGCCCGCCAGTCCCGCGCGCGCATGCCCAGCAATTGCCCGGAGGTTTCGTAGAAGCGGCTGCTCGCGTTAAAGCCCGCGCCATAGATGGCATCGGTGATCGAGGCGTCGGCGCTGCTCAGTTCCTCGCGCAGCTTGCGGGCGCGCCAGGCCACGCTGTACGCCTTGGGCGTCAGGCCCGTTTCCATCTTGAACAGACGATGGAAATGGAACGCGCTCATGTCCACTTCGGTGGCCAGCTCGTCCAGCCGCGGCGGCGTTTCCGACGTCTCGATCATGCGGCAGGCGCGAGCCACCAAGGCCGCGCGCTCGGCCGCCGCACGGGTCTGGTCGCCATGGGCGCGGCGGCTGGGTCGATAGCCCGCCACCTCGGCGGCCTGGGCCGAGTCGAAAAACGCCACGTTCTCGCGCTTGGGCAGCCGCGCCGTCGAACTCGGCTGGCAGTACACGCCCGTGGTGCGCACGGCGTAGACGAAGTGGCCGTCGGCGGCGGCGTCGCGTGCCTGCACGGCGGTCCAGCGCTCGTCTTCGGTCGCAAAGGCAAGGGTCGTGTTCATGGCAGAGGTGTCATCATCGATCACATGCTCAGATTACGCAGAGTTTCGATCGCAAGCACTCCGATTCTTGCGGTTGAATTCCGGAATCAGCCAGCCTTGCGAAAGGTGAAATTGATGCGCTGGCGCCCGAGCAGCGCATGGGGCTCATCCTTGAGCGGCATCACGCCGTGGTAGCGCAGGCGATCGACACCGCCCCACACCGCCACGTCGCCGTGGCGCAAAGGCACCTTCACCGTGGAATCGGTGCGCGCCTGGCCGCCGAACAGGAAGGTGGCCGACATGCCCAGCGACACCGAAACGATGGGCGCGTCGTAGTCGCGCTCGTTCTTGTCTTGGTGCAGCGACAGCCGCGTGCCCGGCGTGTAGCGGTTGACCAGGCAGGCGTCGGGCTCGAAATGCTCGAATCCCGCCGCCTTCGCGGCCTGGCTCGCCAAGCGGGAAAACGCCTCCGGCATGACCGGCCAGGGACGGCCGGTGTCTGGATCGATGGAGGCATAGCGATAGCCCCGCCGGTCGCTGGTCCAGCCCAGCGCGCCACAGTTCGTCAGAGCCACCGACATGGTGAAGCCGCCCGGCGTCACCATGTGCCGGAATGGCGACGCGGCCTCGACGATTTCAATCGCGGGCATCAGCTCCGGCACATACGGCAGCGCGAAGCCGCGCAACACCAGCGCGGACGGCCCCAGGCGCTGGCACGGGTCTTGTGCCGGTGCCTCGAAGAGTTCGAGTGTTTCCATGCTCACTTCGCGTCGTGAAAGATCAGGCCCACGGTATGGCGCTGGCCGCTGCGGATGCGGCTGACGCCATGACGCATGGCGAGCTTGCGGATTTCGCGCGGCCTTGATCCTGTGGGTGGGGCGGGCCGTTGATGGACGGTAAACACCACCGCGTCGCCCTGGCGCAGCGCGACGACATCCGCGCGCTGGCCCTTGTTCGACCGCTCCGTCATGACGAACTCGCCGCCCGTGAAGTCCCTGCCGGGTTCCGACAGCAGGATGGCCACCTGCAAGGGAAAGACGTGATCGCCGTAGAGATCCTGGTGCAGGCAGTTGTAGTCGCCCTCGCCGTACTGCAGGATCAGCGGCGTCGGCCGGGTCTGGCCGGCCTCGTGGCAGCGGCGCAAAAAAGCATCCAGGTCAAGCGGGTACTGCGTGGCCATCTTCAACTGCCGATTCCAGCGGTTGGCGATCGGCGCCAGCCAGGGGTACAGCGCGTGGCGCAACTGGTCGAGCAGCGGTGGCAATGGATAGGCGAAATACTTGTACTCGCCCCGCCCGAATCCGTGGCGCGCCATGACGATCCGCGAGCGATAGCCATCGCCCCGCGGATAGAGCGCCGCGAGCTCATCGCATGGCCGCGCCGTCAACAGGCCGGGCAGCACCGCGTTGCCATGCGCGTCGAGCGACTGTCCGATGCCTGCCCAGTCGTAGGCTCCCACCTTCGCGACGCTGTCCCGACTCGCCATGGCTGTCATGCCGCCAAGTCCAGAGCCTTGGTCGCTTCGTCGGCCAGCAGCGCGCGCTTGCGTGCTACACCCCAGCGATAGCCGGAGACCGAACCATCGCTGCGCACCACGCGATGGCAGGGAATGGCGATGGCCAGGACGTTGGCCGCGCAGGCACCCGCCACGGCACGGACGGCCTGCGGCACACCGAGAGCACGCGCGACATCGCCGTAGCTGCGGGTTTGGCCGGCCGGGATGCCGCACAGCACCTGCCAGACCTTCTGCTGGAACGCCGTGCCACCGATGTCGAGATGGATCGCTCCCTCGCACGGGTCTTTGTCGATGAAGCCGATGACCTGCTCGAGCTCGTGTTGCAGACCCGCCTGGTCGGGCTGCAGTTCGACCTTCGGGAATGCGGCCGCGAGCTGATCGCGCAGAGCGCGCGCATCCTCGCCGAGCAAGATGGCGCAAATCCCGCGCTGGCTCCGCGCGACCAGCACCTGACCCGGCACGGCCTGGCCGACGGCGAACCGGATGGGGCCTTCTACCTGGCAGCCTCGAGCGCGAAAGTTGTACTTGAACGTGGAAACGGCACGGCTGTTCATGGCAATGTTTCTCGGTAGTGACAGGATGAGGGCAGTTTAGGAATCCACGCTCCTCTTGAAACTCCGCTCCTTGCGGTTGAATTTTTTTCATTGTGATTCACACGACCCAGCCCGATGCCACAGTCGGTGCGAAATGAAAAAAGCCACCCCGAAGGGTGGCTTGCCAAGCGGGCAATCGGATGATCAGTCCAGCGGGGTCTTCTTGCCGCCGGGGTAGCTCGACAGCGTGATGGCCGGGTTCTTGATCTCGTGGTTGGGCTCGAACGCGATGGTCGCCGTCACACCCTTGTAGTCGGACTTCATCAGCTCGGGCAGGTACACCTTGGGATCGACCGAGTTGGCACGCTTCATCGCATCGGCGATCAGCATGGTGGCGTCGTAGGTGTAGGGGCTGTAGATCTGGAACTGGCCGGGGAACTTGGCGTCGTAGTCCTTCTTCCACGCCACCCCGCCGGGCATCTTCTGCAGCGAGGTGCCGCCCTCGGCGCACACCGTCTTGGCCAACGACTTGGCGTTGTTGGCCAGCTCGGCCAGCTTCACGGTGCAGATGCCGTCGCCGCCGAAGTAGTACGTACCGCTCATGCCCAGCTGGTCCATCTGGCGCAGCATGGGGCCGCCCTGCGGGTCCATGCCGCCGAAGAAGATGGCGTCCGGCTTCTTGCCCTTGATGGCCGTCAGGATGGCCATGAAGTCGGTGGCCTTGTCGGTGGTGAACTGGCGGTCCACCACCTGCATGCCCAGCTTCTTGGCGGTGTCGGCAAAGATGTCGGCCAGGCCCTGGCCGTAGGCCGTGCGGTCGTCGATGACGGCCACGGACTTCAGCTTGAGCTTGTCGTGCGCGTAGTGCGCCAGGCCCGCGCCCAGCGAGCTGTCGTTGGCGATGATGCGGAAGATCTCGGCGTAGCCGGGCTTGGTCACGTCGGGGTTGGTGGCCGCGCCGGTGATCATCGGGATGCCGCAGTCGTGGTAGACCTTGGATGCCGGGATGGTGGTGCCCGAGTTCAGGTGGCCGACCACGCCGTTGACCTTCATGTCGCACAGCTTCTGCGCCACGGCCGTGCCCTGCTTGGGATCGGCGGCGTCGTCCTCGACCTGGGCTTCCCACTTGATCTTCTTGCCGCCGATGGTGATGCCCTGCTTGTTCAGGGCTTCGACCGCCATGATCACACCGTTGGCGTTGTCCTTGCCGTAGTGCGCCTGACCGCCGGACATGGGCGCCACGCTGCCGATCTTGACGACCTGCTCCTGCGCGCTGGCCATGCCGAAGGCGGCCATCAGGGCCGCTGCCACGGTCAGTTTCAGTTGAAGCTGCATACAAAGTCTCCTGAAGTTGGGTGACGCAACAGCGCGTCAACGGGCGCGAACGATAGCGCAGTTCAAGAGCAAAACATATAGGGAACACGCTAATCCGCCACGGCCCCCGAGCGCGGGTTTATCCCGACATCGGGCCGCGCCCCCGATCGCGCAGGGCCACGTCCACGGCGTCCTGCACCACGTCGGCCACGGCGCGGCGCACCCGGGCGTGCAGGCCCAGCATCTGCTCGTGCAGCGCCTGGGCGATGGCCTCGCTGATGCGTCGATCCAACTCGGGCCCCAACAGCGCCAGCACCTGCTCGGCCGTGACGCCGGCCGACACCGCCGGCGCGGCGGGCGCGCCGGCGGCCGGCTGCCCGATGTCGACCACCACCTCGGTCAGGGTGGGCACGTAGCGCGCGGGCGCCGGCGGGGGCGTGAATTCTTCATTGGGCATGGTGGGCCGCGTCGTGGGTCTGGATGGGGTAGCCGCGCTGCTGGTAGTGGCGCCAGCGCAGGCGGGCCTGCTCGCGGTCGGCGGGGTCGGCGCTGACCAGCTCGATCAGGCGCCGGGCGCGCTCGAAGCCGCTGGGCAGCGCCTGGCCCAGGTGCACCAGCACGGGGCGTTCGTCCAGCGCCTGGCCGTCCAGCGCCAGCACGATGGGCGAGGCGGCCCGCATGGCGGCCGGCGCATCAAAGCCGCAGTGGGCGACGAAGTCCGGCGCGGAAAAGGTCCACAGCGCCACGTCCAGCTCGCGCAGGGTGTCGGCGTCGGCCAGCACCCCCACGCGCGCGCCGCCGGCCTGGGCCTTGCGCAGCAGCCGGCAGGCGTAGTGCACCTTGTCCGGCACGTTGAAGTGAAACGTGACCTCGGTCATGTTGGCCGCCCCGCCCTGTCGCTCAGGCCTTGGTCTTGCTCTTGCTCTTGGCCCCTGCCTTGGCCGGCCTGCGCGGCGTGCGGACCGCGGCCGGCGCGGGCGCCTCGGCCAGCCCCAGCAGGTATTCCACCAGCAGGCCCACCGGGCGGCCGGTGGCGCCCTTGGCGGCGCCGCCCTTCCAGGCCGTGCCGGCGATGTCCAGGTGCGCCCAGTCGAAGGCGCCGGCAAAGCGCTGCAGAAACTTGGCCGCCGTCACGGCGCCGGCCGGGCGCCCGCCCACGTTGGCGACGTCGGCAAAATTGGTCTTCAGGCCCTCGGCGTAGTCGTCGTCCAGCGGCAGAGGCCAGCAGGGGTCGAGCGCGCGCTCGCCGGCCGCCTGCAGCGCGCCGGCCAGCGCGTCGCTGGAGGCGAACAGACCGCTGCGCACGCCGCCCAGGGCAATCACGCAGGCGCCGGTGAGCGTGGCGATGTCGATCACCGCGCGCGGCTTGAAGCGCTCGGCGTAGGTCAGCGCGTCGCACAGAACCAGGCGGCCCTCGGCGTCGGTGTTGAGGATTTCGATGGTCTGCCCGCTCAGGCTGGTGACCACGTCGCCCGGCTTGATGGCGCGCCCGTCGGGCATGTTCTCGCAGGCCGGCACCAGGCCCACCACGTTGATCGCCGGCTTCAGTTCGGCCAGCGCGCGAAACACGCCCAGCACGCTGGCGGCGCCGCACATGTCGAACTTCATCTCGTCCATGGCGGCGGCGGGCTTGATCGAGATGCCCCCGGTGTCGAAGGTGATGCCCTTGCCCACCAGCACCACCGGCGCCGCGCTCTTGGCAGCGCCGCCGTAGCGCAGCACGATGAAGCGCAGCTCCTCACCCGAGCCGCGCGCCACCGCCTCGAAGGCGCCCATGCCCAGCTTGGCGACCTCCTTGGGCCCCAGCACCTGGCAGTCGATGCCGGGGTGCTTGGCCAGGGCGCGCGCCGCGCCGGCCAGCAGCGCGGGCGTGGCATGGTTGGCCGGGCGGTTGGCCCATTCGCGCGCCAGCGTCACGCCCTGGGCGGTACCGAGGGCACGCGCGAACTCGCCACGCGCCGCCGCCACTTCGGGCACGCCCACGGTGGCGCGCCGCAGCCTGGACGGCGGCTCGGCCTTGCCGCGCGTGGCCTGGTAGCGGTAGCTGGCGTCCTGCAGCGCCTGCGTGGCGGCCTGCACGGCGCGCGCGCCGGGCGCCTGGGCAAAGCACAGGGTCAGCGCCGCAGCGCCGCCGCCGCGCAGCGCGGCCACGGCGGCCGTCACCGCCTTGCGCACGGCGGCCGCGCCGCCATCGCCCACGCCGGCCAGCAGCAGGCGTTCGGCGGCCAGGCCGGTGGCGCCGTAGGAGTGCAGCAGCCGCCCCGCCTCGGTCTTGAAGTCGCCGCTGGCGCGCGCCTTGGCGATCCAGGCCGACAGCGCGTCGTCCCCCGGGGCAAAGCCGTCGGCCACCAGCACCAGCAGCGCGGGGGTGCGGCGCGCGGCCGCGGCAGGCAGGTCCAGGTGGGCCAGTTCAACGTCGATAATCACAGGTGACTCCTTTCAACCTGAAAGCGGCGGCTGGATGCACTTGCCGGTGCCGTTATCGGCGTGCCAGGCAAGGCGCGACAACGCGGCGGGCTGGTGCCCGCAAGGCGGAGCAACGCCGCATGGCGCGGTGAGAACGGTGCCGGCGAGTGCATAGCGCGGTCACCGAATCGGTGCGGACGATCGGAGCCGGTAAAGTCAGGCATTGCGTAGCGGTCGAGAAAGTTGCAAGCGGTCAGCTGCCGATTTCAGGTTCACCCCATGTTATTCGATTCCTCTTTCCGCAAGGAGCTGGGCCGCAGCTTCGGCGCCACCCTGGTGGTGCTGATCACCGTGGTGATGACGGTGATGCTGATCCGCACCCTGGGCCAGGCCTCGGTGGGCCGCGTCAACCCGTCCGAGGTGCTGCTGGTCATGGGCCTGACGGTGCTGGGCCACCTGCCCACCATCCTCACGCTGAGCCTGTTCGTCACCATCACCCTGGTGCTCACGCGCATGTACGCCAGCAGCGAGATGGTGATCTGGTTCGCCTGCGGCCAGGGGCTGGGCGCCTTCGTGCGGCCGCTGCTGCGCTTTGCCTGGCCGGTGCTGCTGGCCGTCGCCGCGCTGGCGCTGCTGGCCTGGCCGTGGTCCAACCAGCAGATCCAGGATCTGCGCGAGCGCTTTCAGGGCCGGGGCGACATCGAGCGCGTGGCGCCGGGGCGCTTCATCGAGTCGGCCGGTGGCCAGCGCGTGTTCTTCATCGACAAGGACAGCGCCGAGGCCGATTCGGGCACCAACATCTTCATCGCCGCCAGCGAGGGCGGCAGCGAGGCCGTGATCTCCGCCGAGCGCGGCCACCTGGTCACGCTGGGCGAGGGGCGCGCGCTGCAGCTGGACCAGGGCTTTCGCCTGCAGACCAACGACGCCACCGGCGCCATGCGCGTGAGCGAGTTCGCCGAATACAGCAACCGCATCAACGCGCAGATCATCCCCGCCATGCGCGACGACGCGCCGCGCCTGCAGTCCAGCCTGGCGCTGCTGCGCAGCGGCTCGCCGCCCTACCTGGCCGAGCTGTCCTGGCGCCTGGGGCTGCTGCTGGCGGCCGTCAACTGCGTGCTGATCGCGCTGGCCGTCACGCGCGTCAACCCGCGCGTGGGGCGCAGCGCGGGCCTGGTGTTCTCGCTGTTTGCGTTTGCCACCTACTACAACCTGATCGGCCTGGGCCAGGGCTGGATCGAGCAGGGCCGCGTGGGCGCCTGGGCCTTCATGCTGGGGCTGCACGGCGGCATCGCCCTGGCCGCCGGGGCCTGGATGGCCTGGCGCCAGCGCAACTGGCACGTGCGCGCCAACCGCGAGGCGCAGGCATGAGGACCATCCGCCGCCTGATCTACAACGACGTGCTGCTGTCGGTGGGCTTCATCGCGCTGGCCTTCTTGCTGCTGTTTTCGTTCTTCGACCTGGTCGACCAGCTGGGCGACCTGCGCGATCTGGCCACGCACGGCTATTCGCTGGGCTACGCGCTGCTGTACGTGGCGCTGCAAATGCCCGGCCACCTGTACGACCTGCTGCCCATCGCGGTGCTGATCGGCACCATCTTCGTCATGGCGCGGCTGGCCGAAAGCTCGCAATACACCATCTTGCGCACCAGCGGCCTGGGCCCGCTGCGGGCGCTGCGCACCCTGCTGCTGCTGGGCCTGGGCTTCGTGCTGCTCACCTTCGCCATCGGCGACTACGTGACGCCCGCGGCCAACCGCGCGGCCACTGCCATGCAGGCGCGCTTCGTGGGCGACATCACCGTGGGCCGCACCGGCGCCTGGATGAAGGACCGCCAGGGCGAGCGCAGCTATTCGGTCAACGTGGGCGCCGTCAGCCCCGACGGCACGCTCAACCAGGTTCGCATCTTCGAGTTCGACACCCGCACCTCGCGCCTGCTGGCCACCGTCAAGGCCGCGCACGGCGCGTTCGTCGAGCACGGCTGGGCGCTGCGCGACGTGCAGCGGCGCAGCTTCGAGCACGTGGACGCGCCCGAGCCCCGCGTGACGGTGCAGCAGCAGGACAGCTGGTTCTGGCCCACCGCCATTTCGATCGACATGGTGGCCGCCGCCCTGCTCAGCCCCGACCGCATGCAGACCGTGGACCTGTACCGCTACATCCAGCACCTGCAGGACAACGGCCAGAGCGCCCAGCGCTACGAGATCGAGTTCTGGCGCAAGGTGTTCTACCCGCTCAGCTGCCTGGTGATGATGGTGCTGGCCCTGCCCTTCGCCTACCTGCACTTTCGCTCGGGCAACATCGCCGGCTTCGTCTTCTTGGGCGTGCTGGTGGGCATCAGCTTTTTCCTGCTGAACAACGTGTTCGGCTTCATCGGCAACCTGCGCAACTGGGTGCCCTGGATCGCGGCGGCGGCGCCCGGCATTTTGTATTCCATCCTGGCGCTGGCCACCTTCGGCTGGCTGGTGTTGCGGCAGTAAATCTGCAGACTCGGGCGCGGCTCTTAGATTGAATCCGCCATAATGGCGGGCTTCAATATTCCAGACGCCATGAACCTCCATCAATTCCGCTTCGTGCAGGAGGCGGTGCGCCGCAACCTGAACCTGACCGAGGCGGCCAAGGCGCTGCACACCTCGCAGCCGGGGGTGTCCAAGGCCATCATCGAGCTGGAGGAAGAGCTGGGCGTGGAGATCTTCGCGCGCCACGGCAAGCGCCTCAAGCGCGTCACCGAGCCCGGCCAGCACGTGCTGGAATCGATCGCCATCATCCTGCGCGAGGTCGGCAACCTCAAGCGCATCGGCGAGCAGTACAGCGCGCAGGACAGCGGCACCCTGTCGATTGCCACCACCCACTCGCAGGCGCGCTACGTGCTGCCCACGCCCGTCACCAGGCTGCGCGAGCGCTACCCCAAGGTCAACATCAGCCTGCACCAGGGCGCGCCCGACCAGGTGGCGCGCATGGTGCTGGACGAGGTGGCCGACATCGGCATCGCCACCGAGTCGCTCACCGACTACCCCGACCTGGTCACCCTGCCCTGCTACGAATGGCAGCACGTGCTGGTGTTGCCCGCGCAGCACCCGCTGGCCAAGCGCGAGCGCCTGACGCTGGAGGACATCGCCGCCGAGCCGCTGGTGACCTACCACCCCTCGTTCACCGGCCGCGCGCGCATCGACCACGCCTTTGCCCAGCGCCACCTCACGCCGCGCATCGTGCTGGAGGCCATCGACTCCGACGTCATCAAGACCTACGTGCGCCTGGGCCTGGGCCTGGGCATCGTCGCCGAGATGGCGGTGCAGGGCGAGGCCGACAACGCCGACCTCGCCCTGCGCCCGCTGGGCCAGCTGCTGGGCCACAACCTGGCGCGCGTGGCGCTCAAGCGCGGCGCCTACCTGCGCGACTTCGTCTATTACTTCGCCAGCCTGCTGTCCGACCGCCTGGACAAGGACCTGATCCTCAAGGCCATGAGCGGCGAGGCCACCACCTATGAGCTCTGAACGCACCCCCGCCTTTCCCTCGCGCCTGCCGGCCGTCGGCACCACCATCTTCACCGTCATGTCGGCGCTGGCCAGCCAGCACCAGGCCGTCAACCTGGGCCAAGGCTTTCCCGACTTCGGGTGCGATGCGCGCCTGACCGAGGCCGTCACCGACGCCATGCGCGCCGGCCACAACCAGTACCCGCCCATGCCCGGCGCGGCGCCGCTGCGCGAGGCCATTGCCGCAAAAATCGAAGCGCTTTACGCCCGCCACTACGATGCCGGCAGCGAAATCACCGTCACCGCCGGCGCCACCCAGGCCATCCTCACGGCCATCCTGTGCTGCGCCGGCCCGGGCGACGAAGTCATCGTGCTGGAGCCCAGCTACGACAGCTACGTGCCCAACATCGAACTCACCGGCGCCACCGTGGTGCGCGTGCCGCTCACGCCCGGCACGTTTCGCCCCGACTTCGACCGCATCGCCGCCGCGCTCACCCCGCGCACCCGCGCCATCCTCATCAACAGCCCGCACAACCCCAGCGGCACCGTCTGGTCGGCCGCCGACATGCAAAAGCTGGACGAGCTGCTGGCGCCCACCAACGTGCTGCTGATCAGCGACGAGGTGTACGAGCACATGGTCTACGCCCCGCTGCGCCACGAAAGCGTGGCGCGCTGGCCCGGCCTGGCCGCGCGCGCCTTCATCGTCAGCAGCTTCGGCAAGACCTATCACGTCACCGGCTGGAAGGTGGGTTATGTCGCCGCGCCCGCGCCGCTCACCGCCGAGTTCCGCAAGGTGCACCAGTTCAACGTGTTCACCGTCAACACCCCCATGCAGCACGGCCTGGCCGCCTACATGCAGGACCCGGCGCCCTACCTGCAACTGCCGGCGTTTTACGCCGCCAAGCGCGACCTGTTTCGCGCCGGCCTGGCGCAAACGCGTTTTCGCCTGCTGCCCTGCGAAGGCACCTACTTCCAGACCGCCAGCTACGCCGACATGCCAGGCCCCGAGCGCGAGCTGGGCGAAGCCGACTTCTGCCAATGGCTTACGCGCGAGCACGGCGTGGCCGCCATCCCGCTGGCGGCCTTCTATGGCGACGGCTTCGAGCAACAGACCATCCGCTTTTGTTTTGCCAAGCAGGACGACACCCTGCGCGCCGCGCTGGCGCGGCTGGCGCGGCTGTAGGGCGCGCCGCGCCCCGCATCAGCCGATACTACTGATTCGATAGCTGTCCGCGCTTGATGGGCGGGCGTCAGAGCCCGATTTTGCTTGAAACCGGCACCCGCTCAGGCGGCCGGCGCCATCAGACGTCGATGGCCGCCGCCGACCCGGCCTGCTTGCGCAGCTCGAACTTCTGGATCTTGCCGGTGCTGGTCTTGGGCAGCTCGCCGAACACCACGGCGCGCGGCACCTTGAAGCCGGCCAGGTGCTGCTTGCAATGGGCCACGATGTCGGCCTCGCTCACCTGGGCGCCGGCCTTCAGCTCGATGAAGGCGCAGGGGGTCTCGCCCCACTTGGGGTCGGGCTTGGCGACCACGGCGGCCGCGAGCACGGCGGGGTGGCGGTACAGCACGTCCTCGACCTCGATGGAGGAGATGTTCTCGCCGCCCGAGATGATGATGTCCTTGCTGCGGTCCTTGATCTTGATGTAGCCGTCGGGGTATTGCACCGCCAGGTCGCCAGAGTGGAACCAACCGCCGGCAAAGGCCTCGGCCGTGGCCTTGGGGTTCTTCAGGTAGCCCTTCATGGCGATGTTGCCGCGGAACATGATCTCGCCCATGGCCTCGCCGTCCATGGGCACGGGCTGCATGGTCTGCGGATCGAGCACGCGCGCGTCGCGCTGCAGGTGGTAGCGCACGCCCTGGCGGGCGTTGAGGGCGGCGCGCTCGCCGATCGGCAGGCCGTCCCAGCCGGCCTGCTTGGCGCACACGGTGGCCGGGCCGTAGACCTCGGTCAGGCCGTAGACGTGGGTCAGGTCGAACCCCATCTGCTCCATGCCCTCGATCATGGCCGCCGGCGGCGCCGCGCCGGCCACCATGCATTTGACGCCGCGCGGCACGCCCGCCTTCAGCTCGTCGGGTGCGTTGACCAGCAGGCCGTGCACGATGGGCGCGCCGCAGTAGTGCGTCACGCCGTGCTCGCGGATGGCGTCGAAGATGGCCTTGGCCTCGACGCGCCGCAGGCACACGTTGACGCCGACGCGCGCCGCCACCGTCCACGGAAAGCACCAGCCGTTGCAGTGGAACATGGGCAAGGTCCACAGGTAGACCGCGTGCTTGGGCATGTCCCATTCGAGGATGTTGCTGATGGCGTTGGTGGCCGCGCCGCGGTGGTGGTAGACCACGCCCTTGGGGTTGCCGGTGGTGCCGCTGGTGTAGTTGAGCGCGATGGCGTCCCACTCGTCGGCCGGGTAGAGCCATTCGAAATCCGGGTCGCCCCGATCGAGAAAGGCCTCATACGTCGTGCTGCCGATCGGCTGACCAGGGCCGAACAGCGCGTCCTCGACGTCGATGACGAGCAGCGGCGCCTCCGACTGCCGCAGCGCCAGCGCCTTCTTCATCACCGGGGCGAACTCGGGGTCGACAATGACGACCTTGGCCTCGCCGTGGTCGAGCATGAAGGCCACCGCCTCGGGGTCGAGCCGGGTGTTCAGCGCGTTCAGCACGGCGCCGGCCATGGGCACACCGAAATGCGCCTCCACCATGGGCGGGGTGTTGGGCAGCATCACGGCGACGGTGTCGTTCTTGCCCACGCCGGCCTGCTGCAGCGCGCTGGCCAGGCGGCGGCAACGCCGGTAGGTGTGGTCCCAGCTCTGGCGCAGCGTGCCGTGCACCACCGCCAGGCGCTCGGGGTAGACCTCGGCCGCGCGCTGGATGAAGGCCAGCGGCGTGAGGGGGGCGAAGTTGGCTTCGGTGCGGGGCAGGTCGGTATCGAAGATCGAGGGCATCGCGGGCTCCGGCATGATGATCCGCCCATGATAGACAAGTGGCCCGGCGCGGCCCGTGCGCGACAATCGCCCGGTGGCCATTCCCCAGCATTTCATCCAGGAGCTTCTGGCGCGCGCCGACGTGGTCGAGATCGTCGGCCGCTACGTGCAGCTGAAGAAGACCGGGGCCAACTTCTCGGGCCTGTGCCCGTTTCATGGCGAGAAGACGCCCTCGTTCACCGTCAGCCCGTCCAAGCAGTTCTTCCACTGCTTCGGCTGCGGCAAGAACGGCAACGCCATCGGCTTTCTGATGGAGTTCACCGGCGCCGGCTTCGTCGAGGTGGTGCACGACCTGGCGCAGCAATACGGCCTGCCCGTGCCCGAGGACGAGCGCAGCCCGGCCGAGCGCGCGCGCGCCGCGCAGGAAACCGAGCAGCGCGCCAGCCTGACCGACGTGCTGGCGCGCGCGGCCGACGCCTACCGCCAGCACCTCAAGAGCTCGCCGCGCGCCATCGACTACCTCAAGCGGCGCGGCGTCTCGGGCGCGGTGGCGCGCGACTTCGGGCTCGGCTACGCGCCCGAGGGCTGGCGCACGCTGGCTGGCGTGTTCCCCGATTACGCCGACGCGCAGTTGCAGGACAGCGGCCTGGTCATCGTCGGCGAGGACGACGATGACAAGCGCTACGACCGCTTCCGCGACCGCATCATGTTCCCGATCCGCGACGTCAAGGGCCAGGTGATCGGCTTTGGCGGGCGCGTGCTGGGCGATGAAAAACCCAAGTACCTCAATTCGCCCGAAACCCCGGTGTTCCACAAGGGGCGCGAGCTGTACGGCCTGTTCGAGGCCCGCGGCGCGCTGCGCGAACATGGCTACGCGCTGGTCACCGAAGGCTACATGGACGTGGTCGCCCTGGCCCAGCTGGGCTTTGCCAACGCGGTGGCTACGCTGGGCACGGCCTGCACGCCCGAGCACGTGCACAAGCTGTTTCGCTTCACCGACAGCGTGGTGTTCAGCTTCGACGGCGACGCCGCCGGCCGGCGTGCGGCGCACAAGGCGCTGGCCGCCGCCCTGCCCCTGGCCAGCGACGTGCGCAGCATCAAGTTTTTGTTCTTGCCGCCCGAGCACGACCCCGACAGCTTCGTCCGCGCCGAGGGCGCCGGCGCCTTCGAGCAGGCGGTGCAGGCCGCCGTGCCGCTGTCACGCTTCGTGCTGGACGCCGCCGCGCAGGACTGCGACATGGAGACGGCCGAAGGGCGCTCACACTTTGCCGCCAACGCCCGGCCGCTGTGGCAGCTGCTGCCCGCCGGCGCCCTGGCCGCGCAGCTGCTGGGCGACATCGCGGCGCAGGTGCGCATCGGCGTGCACGAGCTGCAGCAGCTGTGGGGCCTGCGCGGCGCGGCGCGGCCGCCGCGCGAGCGGGCCCACGCGCCCGCTGCCGATCGAGGCGCCACGCGCGGGCCGGCGGCGCCCACCCGCCCGCCGCTGCGTGCAGCTGCGCCGCGCACCGCCCCCAGCAGCCGCGCGCACCGCGCGCTGCAGATCGTGCTGACGGCGCCCGGCAGCTGGCAGGCCCTGAGCGGCAGCGACCACCAGCTGCTGTGCGAGCAGGCCGCGCCCTACGGCCCGCTGTTTGCCTGGCTGGACGGCCAGGTGCTGGAGCACGGCCCCCAGCCCTGGAGCGCGCTGCGCGAGGCGCTGCGCGGCCACCCGCAGGAGGACGCCGCCGTGCGCGCCATCGAGGGCCTGCACGACGAGATCGACTCCGACCCCCGGGAGCTGCAGGACATCCTGCGCCAGGAGCGCCCCGTGCACCTGAAGCAGCGCATGGACGCGGCGCTGGCCGCCGGCGACGTGGCGCTGTACCAGAGCCTGCTGCCCGAGCTGGCCAAGGCCAAGACCGGCGAGCGCGAAGCGGGTGGGTATTGAGGGCCGGGGTGGCCGAATTCGCCCTGCGATGCCTCTTGACGCCTCTTGAAATTCGGCGAATTGTTATAATGTAGGGCTTGTCACCGGCAAGAGCGACAGCAGCACCTCCGGATCGGCCCTCGCGTCGTCAGCGCACGCGCCCCATGCATGGGGTGGCCACATCACCGCAAGGACTGCACCCCAAATGTTCGCCCGACCATCTTGCCCATGACGGTGGAGTGCCCGCATTGGCCGCCGGTCGGCCGAGGGGCGCCGCCGCGATGCCATTCTTTTTGAGTTGAGTCCGAGAGGAGCCCCGCCCGGGCGGCCACGCCGCCGCTGGGCGACTCCGATCCGTACCGAGGTCGAACCATGCCCACCAGCGCCAAAACCGCCAAGTCCACCCCCAAGGCCAAGGCTACCCCCAAGGCCAAGTCCGCGACGGCCGACGAGCTCGAGCCCAAGGCCGCGCCGGCCAAGAAGGCCGCCCGCAAGTCCACCGGCCCCGCCAAGGCCGCGGCCGAAAAGTCCGCCCCGCCCAAGCGCGGCAAGGCCGGCAAGGCCGGTGCCCGCGAGGAAGACGACACCGACCTGTCCGACATCGAGGCCGACCTGGAAGGCGAGCCCGAGGCGGCCGCGCCCGAGGTGGTCGAAAAGGCCAAGCCGCTGCGCATGAAGATCAGCAAGGCCAAGGAACGGGCCTTGATGAAGGAGTTCGGCCTGGACGAAGGCGTGCTCTCCGAGGAGGAGATGAACACCCGCCGCGCCAACCTGAAGGCCCTGCTGAAGCTGGGCAAGACGCGCGGCTACCTGACGCACGGCGAGATCAACGACCACCTGCCCGACAAGCTGGTGGACGCCGAGACGCTGGAGGCCGTGGTCTCCATGCTCAACGACCTGGGCGTGGCCGTGTACGAGCAGACGCCCGACGCCGAGACCCTGCTGCTGACCAACACCGGCACCAGCACCGCCACCGAGGAAGAGGCCGAGGAAGAGGCCGAGGCCGCCCTGTCCACCGTGGACAGCGAGTTCGGCCGCACCACCGACCCGGTGCGCATGTACATGCGCGAGATGGGCACGGTGGAGCTGCTGACGCGCGAGGGCGAGATCGAGATCGCCAAGCGCATCGAGGGCGGGCTGATGGAGATGATGGAAGCCATCAGCGCCAGCCCGACGACGATCGCCGAAATCCTGAAGATGGCGGGCGAGATCCGCGAGGGCAAGGTGGTCATCAACACCATCGTCGACGGCTTTGCCGACGCCGACGAGAACGACGACTACGTGGCCGAGGAAGACTTCGACGAATACGACGAAGAGGACGACGACGACGGCAAGGGTGGCTCCAAGTCGATGACGCGCCTGCTCGAAAAGCTCAAGGCCGAGGCGCTGGAGCGCTTCGACGAGGTGGCCGCGCTGTTCGACAAGGTGCGCCGCGCCTACGACAAGGAAGGCTGGGGCTCGCCCACCTACGTCAAGGCCCAGCACGCGCTGTCCACGCGCCTGATGTCGATCCGCTTCACCGCCAAGACGATCGAGAAGCTGTGCGACCTGCTGCGCGGCCAGGTGGACGACGTGCGCAAGTACGAGCGCGAGCTGCGCCGCATCATCGTCGACCGTTGCGGCTACCCGCAGGACGCGTTCATCGCCGACTTCTCGGGCCGCGACAAGAGCGGCAACCGCGTGCGCTCGCACCTGCTGGACCTCAAGTGGGTCGAGCGGCAGGCGCACGCCGACAAGGCCTGGAGCGCGATCATGGGCCGCAACATTCCGCCCATCCAGGACCTGCAGCAAAAGCTGACCGACCTGCAGGCGCAGGTGGTGGTGCCGCTGGACGAGCTGAAGGCCATCAACAAGCGCATGAACGAGGGCGAGGCCGCCAGCCGCGATGCCAAGAAGGAAATGATCGAGGCCAACCTGCGCCTGGTCATCTCGATCGCCAAGAAGTACACCAACCGCGGCCTGCAGTTCCTCGACCTCATCCAGGAGGGCAACATCGGCCTGATGAAGGCGGTGGACAAGTTCGAATACCGCCGCGGCTACAAGTTCTCGACCTACGCCACGTGGTGGATTCGCCAGGCGATCACCCGGTCCATCGCGGATCAGGCACGCACCATCCGCATCCCGGTGCACATGATCGAGACCATCAACAAGATGAACCGCATCTCGCGCCAGCACCTGCAGGAGTTCGGCTTCGAGCCCGACGCAGCCTTGCTGGCCGAGAAGATGGAGATGCCCGAGGACAAGATCCGCAAGATCATGAAGATCGCCAAGGAGCCGATTTCGATGGAGACGCCCATCGGCGACGACGACGACAGCCACCTGGGCGACTTCATCGAGGACAGCAACAACACCGCGCCGGTGGACGCCGCCATGCAGGCCGGCCTGCGCGACGTGGTCAAGGACATCCTCGACAGCCTGACCCCGCGCGAGGCCAAGGTGCTGCGCATGCGCTTCGGCATCGAGATGGACAACGACCACACGCTGGAAGAAGTGGGCAAGCAGTTCGACGTCACGCGCGAGCGCATTCGCCAGATCGAGGCCAAGGCGCTGCGCAAGCTCAAGCACCCGAGCCGCTCCGACAAGCTGCGCAGCTTTACCGACAACACCTGATCGTTTTTTAATCAAATCGGCGTCTGGCCCATATGCAATATGCGCCAGGCGCTATTTTATTTGTAGTATTCAGATAGTTGATGAACCCCGACGCCGCCCAAATCTGGAAGGCCCCGCGCTGGGCCCTGGCCATCTTGCTGGCCATGCTCGGCATGCTGGGGCCGTTTTCCATCGACACCTACCTGCCGGCCTTCGCGGCCATTTCGCAGTCGCTGCACGCCACGCCGACCGAGATGCAGCAGACGCTGTCGGCCTACCTGTTCGGCTTTGCGTTCATGAACCTGTTTCACGGCGCGCTGTCGGACAGCTTCGGCCGCCGGCCGGTGATCCTGGGCGGGCTGGTGCTGTTCACCCTGGCTTCGATCGGCTGCGCGCTGTCGCAGACCGTGGGGCACCTGATCTTCTTTCGCGCGCTGCAGGGCCTGTCCACCGGCGCCGGCGTGGTGGTGTCGCGCGCGGTCATCCGCGACATGTTTCCGCCCGCCGAAGCCCAGCGCGTGATGAGCCAGGTCACCATCTTCTTCGGCGTGGCGCCAGCCATCGCGCCCATGATGGGCGGCGTGCTGTCCGAGTACCTGGGCTGGCACGCGATCTTCTGGTTTCTGGTCGTCGTGGGCGTGGTGCTGATCGTCGCCAACCTGCGCCTGCTGCCCGAGACCCTGCACGTGCGGGATCGCCAGCCGTTTCAGTTCGGCCACCTGCTCAAGGGCTATTCGGCGCTGCTGTCCGATCCGCGCTTCTTCTTGCTGGCGCTGGCCTCGGGCGTGCCCTTCAACGGTCTGTTCTTGTACATCCTGGGCGCGCCGGCCTACCTGGGCGAGGTGCTGCACCTCAAGCCCACGCAGTTCTTCTGGTTCTTCGCGCTCAACATCGGCGGCATCATGATCGGCTCGTGGATGTCGGGGCGCATGGCGGGCCGGGTGGCGCCCAAGAACCAGATCATGCTGGGCTTTCGCATCATGGTGGCGATTTCGCTGTTCAACATCATCGCCAACGCGCTGTTCGAGGCCGAGGTCTGGTGGTCGCTGTGGCCGATCGCGCTGTTCGCCTTCGGCTGGGCGCTGATGGTGCCGGTGGTGACGCTGCTGGTGCTGGACTTGCACCCCGACCGGCGCGGCATGGCCTCGTCGCTGCAGTCGGTGGTGGGCTCGGTGGCCAACGGCATCGTGGCCGGCGCGGTGGCGCCGCTGGTCATGCATTCGGCCCTCGGCATGGCGCTGATGTCGGCCGTCTTTTTGGTGGTCGGGCTGGTGTCCTGGCTGTGGCTGCACCAGCGCTGGCCCGAGATCGGCGATCCGCGCCGCCAGGCGCCGGCGCCCGGTCAGCGGCTGGGGTAGTTGGCCAACCGCGCGACGTCCGGGATGTGGATCTCGCGCTTGTCGACCTCGATCAGCCCCTGCGTGGCCAGTTCGCTCAGCACGCGCGAGAAGTATTCGGGCGTGATCGACAGGCGCGAGGCGATGGCCGCCTTGCTGACCGGCAGCGTGACCGTCATCGACACGCTGCCCGGCTCAGGAATGGAGCGCCCGCCCAGCAGGTAGCCGATCACGCGCTGCGTGCCGCTGTGCAGCGACACCGACTCCACGTCCTGCACCAGGCCCTGCAGCCGCCGCGACAGGCCGGCCAGCATGCGCAGCGAAAAGGCCGGACTGCGCTCGATCTCGCGCAGCACCGCGGCGCGCTCGATGGTCAGCAGCAGGGTGTCGGTCAGCGTCTGCGCCGTGACCAGGTAGGGCGCCTGCATGAACATCACGGCCTCGCCGAAGCTGCGTCCCGGCCCGCACAGGTGAATGACCTTCTCCACCCCCGTGGGCGACATGGCGAACAGCTTGACCTGGCCCATCACCACCACGTGGAACTCGCGGCAGGCATCGCCGACGTGAAAGATGGTGCGCCCGCGCTCCAGGCGGCGCAGGTGGCAGTCCTGCGCCAGCCGCTCGCGCTCGGGCTCGGTGATGTTGGAAAACAGCGGCAGCGTGCCCAGATAGCGCGCAACGTCGAACTTGTCGTGACTCACGGGGCGGGTGGTGGTTGAACTGCAGCCGAGTGTACGGACGAATGGCCGCGGCGGCGCCCTGCCCTCATTCGGCCTTCTTGCCGCCCACCCCCAGGTAGGTCTCGATCACGCGGCGGTCGGTCAGCAGCGCGCTGGCCTCGCCGCTCAGCGCCACGGCGCCCATCTCCAGCACGTAGCCGCGGTCGGCCACCTGCAACGCCGCGCGCGCGTTCTGCTCGATCAGCAGCACCGACACGCCCAGTTCGCGCAGCGAGGCCACGATGTGCAGCACCTCGCGCACGATCAGCGGCGCCAGGCCCAGCGAGGGCTCGTCCAGCATCAGCAGCTTGGGGCGCGCCATCAGCGCGCGGCCGATGGCCAGCATCTGCCGCTCGCCGCCCGACAGCGTGGCCGCCAGCTGCGCGCGCCGCTCCTGCAGGCGCGGAAACAGCGCGAACACCTCGCCCATGCGCTCGGCCTGGTCGCGCTGGCCGCGCCGCCAGCGGGCAAAGCCGCCCAGCAGCAGGTTGTCCTCGACCGACATTTCGCCGAACAGCTCGCGCTTTTCTGGCACCAGGCCGACGCCGCGCGCCACCATCGCCTCGACGCTGGGGCGGGCGATCTTGTTGCCGGCCAGCTGCACGCCGCCGGTCGAGGGCAGCAGGCCCATCACCGCGTTCAGCAGCGTGCTCTTGCCGGCACCGTTGGGGCCGATGACGGTGACGATCTCGCCCTCGCCCACCGTCAGCGCCACCTGGTGCAGCGCCTCCACCGGGCCGTAGCAGACGCTGAAATTCTGGATATCCAGCAGCGGGGCGGTCATTGGACGACCCTCCGCGCTGCGCGCTGCGGGATTCGCGCTTGGGAGCGGCCCGGCGCGTGGATCTGGCAACCCCTCCGCGCTGCGCGCTGCGGGATTCGCGCTTGGGAGCGGCCCGGCGCGCTCATGCAGCGGCTCCGACGACGTCGCTGCCCAGATAGGCTTCCATGACGCGCGGGTTGGCCTGCACCTCGGCCGGCGTGCCCAGGGCGATGACGGTGCCGAACTCCAGCACGGTGATGCGATCGGCCAGGTTCATGACGAATTCCATGTCGTGTTCCACCACCAGCACGGCCAGGCCTTCGGCGCGCAGCTGGGTCAGCAATTGGGCCAGGGCCTGCTTTTCGAGGTGGCGCAGGCCGGCGGCCGGCTCGTCCAGCAGCAGGATCGAGGGCTGGCCGGCCAGCGCCCGCGCGATCTCGACGATGCGCTGCTGGCCCAGGGGCAGCGAGGCGGCCGGGGTGTCGATGTACTGCATCAGGCCGCAGCGTTCGATCTGGTGGCGGGCCTCGGCCAGCAGGGCCGCCTCCTCGCCGCGGTCGGCACGCAGCATGGCCGCCAGCCAGCCGCGCCGCGCCCGCAGGTGCGCGCCGACGGCCACGTTCTCGAGCACGCTGCGCTGGCCCAGCAGGCGCACGTGCTGGAAGGTGCGCCCCAGCCCCAGCGCGGCAAAGGCGCGCGAGGGCTTGCCGGCCATCGCCTGTCCCAGCAGGGTGACGGTGCCCGAGGTCGGGTCGTCCACGCCCGAGATCATGTTGAAGAAGGTGCTCTTGCCGGCGCCGTTGGGGCCGATCAGCGCGTGCACCTCGCCCGACTTGACGTCTAGGTTGACGTCGTTGTTGGCCACCAGGCCGCTGAAGCGCTTGGTGACGTCCTTGGCCTGCAGCACCACCTGCCCGGCCGGCGGCAGGGTGTGGCGCGCCAGCGGGACGATGGCGGCGCCCTGCGCGCGCGGCTTGACCGGCTTGAGAAACTTGTTGACCCAGGCGGCGATCAGCGGCCACAGGCCTTCGGGCGCGCGTTGCAGCACCAGCAGCATCAGCAGGCCGAACACGATGACCTCGAAGTTGCCGCTGGCGCCCAGCAGACGCGGCAGCAGGTCTTGCAACTGCTCCTTCAGCAGGGTGATCAGGGTGGCGCCGAGCACGGCGCCCCACAGGTAGCCCGAGCCGCCGACCACGGCCATGAACAGGTACTCGATGCCGATGTTCAGGTCGAACGGTGTCGGGTTGACGAAGCGCTGCAGGTGCGCGTACAGCCAGCCCGAGACGGCCGACAGCAGAGCCGCCAGCACGAACAGCTTCATGCGCTGGCGCGCGGTGTCCACGCCCATGGATTCGGCCATCACGCGCCCGCTCTTGAGTGCGCGGATGGCGCGGCCCTCGCGCGAATCCAGCAGGTTGTGCAAGCCCCAGATGGCCAGCAGCAGCACCGCCCAGATCAGCACGCCCAGCACGCGCGGCGAGCTCAGCTCGTAGCCGGCGATGGACAGCGGCGGCACGCCGGTGATGCCTGTGAAGCCGCCCAGGCCTTCGAGGTTGCCGAAGATGTAGTACAGGCTCAGGCCCCAGGCCAGCGTGGCCAGCGGCAGGAAGTGCCCCGCCAGCGGCAGCGTGACGGCGCCCAGGAACCACGCGATCAGCGCCGTCACCACCAGGCCCAGCAGCAGGCCCAGCCAGGGCAAGACGCCCGCGGGCAACGCCGACAGCGCCTGCGTGGCCGTGGGCGAGGTGCAGATCCAGGCCGTGGCGTAGGCGCCCAGGCCGACGAAGGCCGCCTGCCCGAAGGAGGTGATGCCGCCCACGCCGGTCAGCATGACCAGCCCCACGGCCACCAGCGAATACAGGCCGATGTAGTTCACCAGCGTGATGGTGAAGGCCCCGAACAGCGGCCAGCACAGCGCCAGCAGCGCGATGGCCAGCCAGGTGAGATGGCGACGGGTCATTCCTCGTCCTCCACGTGGCGGGTTTTGAGCGAGCGCCACCAGAGCACCGGGATGATGAGCGTGAACACGATGACTTCCTTGAAGGCGCTGGCCCAGAACGAGGAGAAGGATTCAAGCTGGCCCACCAGCAGCGCGCCCAGCACCGACATCGGATAGCTGAGCAGCCCGCCGACGATGGCGGCGACAAAGCCCTTCAGGCCGATCAGAAAGCCGGTGTCGTAGTAGATGGTCGTGATCGGCGCGATCAGCAGGCCGCAGACGGCGCCGATCAGGGCCGCCAGCGCAAAGCAGATGTCGCCCGACAGGTCGGTCGGAATGCCCATCAGGCGCGCGCCCACGCGGTTGATGGCGGTGGCGCGCAGTGCCTTGCCGATGATGGAGCGCTCGAAAAACACGTACATGGCCGCCAGCAGCACCACCGCCGCGCCGATCACCACCAGCGACTGGCCGCTGACCGGCAGGCCGCCCACGTTCCAGCGCGCGTCCCACATGGAGGCGGTGCGTGCACCCTCGGCGCCGAAGAAATACAGCCCCAGGCCCACCATGACCCAGTGCAAGGCCACCGACACGATCAGCAGCATCAGCACGCTGGCGTGCGCCAGCGGGCGGAACACCAGCCGATACAGCAGCGGCCCCATGGGCACGATCAGCAGCAGGGCCAGCAGCGCCTGCGCCCAGGCCGCGGTCGGCTTGACCGCCAGCGCCAGCACCGCGGCCACGGCCGGAAACGCGACGGCCCACACCGCCGTGGAGCGCCAGTCCACGTGCGCACCGCGCCAATGGCGCCAGCCCTCGACCACCAGCGTGATCACGGCCAGGCCCAGCAGCAGCCAGATGGCCGAGGGCACGCCCCCGGCCTGGATGGCCGCCATCGACAGCGCCGCATAGGTGACGAATTCGCCCTGCGGAATGAAGATGACGCGGGTGACGGAAAACACCAGCACCAGCGCCAGCGCCATCAGCGCATAGATGGCGCCGGTGACGAAACCGTCCTGCGCCAGCATCAGGGCTATTTGTGCGTCCATGAATCAAAACACCGGTGGTTCATCGCGGAAATCATCCCGAATGAGCCCGGCGCGCGCCTCGCGGCAACCGTCGGGCTCGAAAAATCGATTATTAAACATCAACAATTGACAAGGCCGAACAAGGAAAACCACTAGCCTCGATTATCCGGTCGCCACGCAAGCGCCACGCCATACCCAGTTGCGCGAACAGGGCGACCGCCGCCGGCACGTCGCCCTGTTCCTGAATCCACCGGCAAGCCCCTACCGCTGCCGGCGGCCGATCACTTGCTGGGCTGGTAGACCCACTTGCCGTTCTCGATCTTGACCATCACCACGCCGCGCTGGTCCAACCCCAGGTGGTCTTGCGCCGACATGTTGAAGATGCCGTGCGCGCCGGCCACGTCCTTGACCTGCTCCAGCGCGTCGCGCAGGGCCGAGCGGAAGGCCTCGGTGCCCGGCTGGCCGCCCTTGAGCGCCACCGGCACGGCGGCCGCCAGCACCTTGCCGGCATCCCACACGTGGCCGCCGAAGGTGGACACGCTGCCCTTGCCGTAGGCGGCCTCGTAGGCGTGGATGTACTCCAGCGAGGACTTGCGCACCGGGTTGCTGGCCGGCAGCTGCTCGGCCACCAGCACCGGGCCGGCGGGCAGCAGGGTGCCGTCGACGTCCTTGCCGCCCACGCGCAGGAAGTCGTTGTTGGCCACGCCGTGGGTCTGGTAGATCTTGCCGGTGTAGCCGCGCTCCTTGAGCGTCTTCTCGGGCAGGGCCGCCGGCGTGCCCGAGCCGGCGATGAGGATCGCGTCCGGCTTGGCGGCCATCAGCTTGAGCACCTGGCCGGTGACGGCGGTGTCGGTGCGGCCGTAGCGCTCGTTGGCCACCAGCTTGATCTTCTTGAGGTCGAGTGCCTTGACGGTTTCCTTGTACCAGCCCTCGCCGTAGGCGTCGGAAAAGCCGATGAAGCCCACCGTCTTGACGCCGTGATCGGCCATGTGGCCGGCGATGGCCAGCGCCATCATGATGTCGTTTTGCGGCGTCTTGAACACCCAGCGCTTCTTGGCGTCCTGCGGCTCGATGATGGCCGCCGAGGCGCCCAGCGAGATCATCGGCGTCTTGCCCTCGGCCACGGCGTCGATCATGGCCAGCGAGGCCGGCGTGGTGGACGAGCCGAAGATGATGTCCACCTTCTCGGACATCAGCTTGCGCGCATTGGTGACGGCGCCGGTGGTGTCGGACGCATCATCCAGCACGATGTAGTTGACCTTTTGCCCGCCCATGGTCTTGGGCAGCAGCGCGACGGTGTTTTTCTCGGGAATGCCCAGCGACGCCGCCGGCCCGGTGGCCGAGAGCGTGACGCCCACGTTGATGTCGGCCCAGGCGGACAGGGAAAAGCCGGTCGCGGCAATGCACGCCAGGGCGATGTGTTTGATCTTCATGGGTTTGGCTCCAACGGGAAACAATGAAATCGCGCGGCGCCGATCCAATATTCGACCGGCACAATAAGGCGACCGCGCGGTCGGTTAATGATTGTATCGGCCCGGCCCGCCCGAAATATCGTCATCGGGCTGGGAATTTCCCTAGGCCGGCGCCGGGCAAAACCGTGCTTCATCCCAGCACGTGCGCCACCGTCAGCAGCGCCAGCAGCAGCAGCCACAGCGCCACCATGCGCCAGACCAGGCCCACCACGCGGGCAAAGTGCAGCACGCTGGGCGCCTCGCCGGGCAGCGCGTCGTCCGGGCTGGTGCCGAGCGCAACCTCGCCCAGCGGCTGCCCGGGCGCGGCGCGCGCCGGCATGGCCCCCAGGCGCACCCCCACGGCGCCGGCGGCCGCGGCCAGGATCACGCCGTCGTTGGCGTTGCCGAAGCGGTCGGCGTGGCGCCGCCAGGCGTCGATGGCGTCCTCGAAGCTGCCGACGATGGCCAGCGCCAGCGCGGTGCAGCGGGCCGGCAGCCAGTCGATCCAGGCCCAGGCCGCCTGCGTGACATCGGCCAGCGCGGCGCTGACCGGTGCGTCGGGCGACGAGCCGGAGGCGCGCCAGTCGCGCGCCAGGGCGCCCGCCTGGCGGTAGAACACCGCGCCCGCCGGCCCCAGGCCCACCACCTCCAGCAGGCAAAACCACAGCATCACGCCAAACACGTGGCGGTGCGCCGCCAGCACCGAGTGCTCCAGCACCAGGCGCACCAGCTCGCCGCGCGCGATGCTGGACTCGTCCACCTGCTGCCAGCGCGCCAGCAGCTGACGCGCGCGCTCCTCGTCGCCCACTTCAAGGGCGTCGCGGATGGCGACGAAGTGATGGCTGAACTGGCGAAACCCCAGGCTGACATACAGCACGGCGATGGTCCACAGCAGGGCCAGCGGCCAGCCGGCCAGCCACGTCAAGGCGACGTGGACAAGCGCCACCGCCAGCGTCGGCCCGAGCACCGCCAGCGTCCAGGCCAGCCACGCGTGCTGGGGTGCGCCGGCATCCACGTTGCGCGCCACCGCCTGCGCCCAGTGCCGCAGCGCGTCCAGCACCGGATTGCGCGGCGCCAGCGGCCACACCTGCTCCAGCAGCAGGGTGGTCACGATGGCCAGCAGGATCATCCCGCGATGATAGTGAGGCGCCGCCTTATCGTGCCGTGCCGGGCGTGCCCGAACGGTTCAGGCCAGCAGGAATCTGTATAAATTTCGCAACATGCCGGCCGTGGCGCCCCAGATGTAGTGCTCGACCGGCGGCGCGCCGGCCGCGGTAGGCGCCGGTTCGCGATAGGGCATGGAAAACCACTCGCGCGAGCCGCCCGCCCACTCGAAGCGGTGGCGCCGGTGGTGCGCGGGGTTCATCAAGAAGGCCAGTGGCACCTCGAAGGCGTGCGCCACCTCGCCCGCGTTGGGCTGCAGCACGAAGCCCTCGCGCACCAGCGCCACCACCGGCGTCACCAGAAACTGCGAGCCGGTCGCGTACACCGGCAACTGGCCCAGCACGTCGATGAAGCCGGGCGCCAGACCGACCTCCTCGCGCGTCTCGCGCAGCGCCGCGTGCACCACGTCGCCGTCGTCGGGCTCGATTTTGCCACCCGGAAACGCCACCTGCCCCGGGTGCGAAGGCAGGCTCATCGAACGCTCGGTCAGCAGCACCGACAGCCCGCCGGTGCGCGCCACCAGCGGCACCAGCACGGCCGCATCCACCGGCGCGCGGTCGACGAAGCGCGGCTCGCGCCGCACCTCGGGCTGCCAGCGCGGCGGCGCCTGAAAGCGCTGGCGCAGGGCCTGCGGGGTCAGGCGCTCGGGCGGCACCGCGGGCAGGTCGTCGTCCACGCCGGTGACGGGCACCTGGCGCGGGTCGAACGCGGGCAGCAGCGAAGGGATGGAGGTCATGGTCGAAGGACGGCGCCCAAGCAAAAACCGCCTGCACGCACAAGGCGGCAGGCGGCTCGCAGCGGATGAAGACGACGCCCGCGAAGGCGGCGCCCGGACATCACGCCTTGTCGGCCTGGGCCGTGGCGCGGCCGGGCAGCTTTTCCTTGATGCGCGCCTTCTTGCCGCTCAGGCCGCGCAGGTAGTACAGCTTGGCGCGGCGCACGTCGCCGCGGCGCTTGACCTCGATCTTGGCGATCAGGGGCGAATAGGTCTGGAAGGTGCGCTCCACGCCTTCGCCGCTGGAGATCTTGCGCACCGTGAAGCCGCTGTTGAGGCCCCGGTTGCGCTTGGCGATCACCACGCCTTCATAGGCCTGCACGCGCTTGCGGCTGCC
>OFTX01000293.1_pt1 | contig 29312 bp, 23 predicted proteins | sample 1775051 | NCBI WGS metagenome assembly OFTX01 (sample SAMN08195772, study PRJEB24354) | sludge metagenome | isolation source: sludge from phenol fed wastewater aerobic bioreactor A | place: India: Nagpur | collected 2016-09-15
ACCCCAAGGAGCGCCACGGCCAGGCCATGGCCATCTGGGGCGCCGGCATCATGGTGGGGCCCATCATCGGCCCGACCCTCGGCGGCTGGCTGACGGAGACGCTCAACTGGCGCTGGGTCTTCTTCATCAACCTGCCGGTCGGCATACTGGCGCTGCTCGGGATGATTGCCTATCTGCCGGCCGTCGCAAGGCGGGTGCGAAGCTTCGATTTCTTCGGCTTCGCGATGCTGTCGCTGGGCGACAGTCATTACGACCGCTTCTGCGGATTCGGACGCAAGCTGGACGGCTGGCTGCGGGCACAGGGCGGCGTGGCGGCGTTCGAGCCGATTGAAGTCGACCGCGGCGATCCCGGCGCATGGGCCCGCTGGCAGTTGCGACTGGGCGAATGGCTGGGGCACCCGCTGGTGCCCGACCGGACCGCAGACGCCCCCGGCTTTCAGTCATGGACCCTGGCCGAGCGCGACGTCCTCAACCCCGGCAGTACCGGACTCCCGGCCTATCATCTGGCGTTCACGCCGCCGCCCGATGCGCACTGGGTCGCCGGAGACCTGGTCGAGGTACTGCCGCGCCACGCCGCGGCGCGCATCGACGCGTTTCTGTGCGCAAGCGTATGGACTCCCGACGTGCGTGTGAGTGTTGCCGGACGCGAAACCACGTTAGGTGAAGCGCTGCGCGACCGTGTGCTGCCCGAGGCGGCGCCGCCGGCCGGCATCGATTTGCAGGACTGGCTCTCGCGTCTGGCGCCGCTGCCGCGGCGCGAATACTCGATTGCGTCCACGCCGGCCGAGGGCCGCCTGATGCTCCTCGTGCGTCAGGCGCGCAACGCCGACGGCTCGCTCGGTTTGGGTTCGGGCTGGCTCACCGAGGGCGCGGTGTTGGGCGAGGCGGTCAGCATGCGCGTGCGTCGGAATCCAGGCTTCCATGCGCCGTCGGACGCGAGCGGCATGATCCTGATCGGCAACGGCACCGGACTGGCGGGCCTGCGGGCGCATCTTGCGCAACGCATCGCCCAGGGACATACCCGCAATTGGTTGATCTTCGGGGAGCGCCAGGCCGGGCATGACAGCTTTTATGACACGACGCTGCACGAGTGGCGGGCGCAGGGCGGGATCGCGCGACTGGATCGGGTGTACTCGCGTGATCAGGCGCAGCGCGTCTACGTGCAGGATCGTGTGCGCGAAGTGGCGCCGGAAATCGCGCAATGGGTGGCCGACGGCGCGTCGATCTACGTCTGCGGTAGCCTCGCCGGCATGGCACCCGCAGTGGATGCCGCGTTGTCCGACGCCCTTGGCGCGGAGGTTGTGCTCGATCTCGGCGCGCAGGGCCGCTATCGACGCGACATCTATTAGACGTGAACCGGTGGTGTGCTAACGTAACGCAAGGGCTCGACGTCGATCGGGCCCTTTTTCCGTGACGCGCCATGGAGATCCATGGTTCGGGGCGTCGAGCCATCGCGCGAGGAGGGGCAATGACGGCAACGTGGCAAATCGTGGTGCATGGGCTGGTGCAGGGCGTCGGCTTCCGCGCGGCGTGCGTGGTCGAGGCACGCAGGATCGGTCTGGCCGGATGGGTACGCAACCGGCGCGACGGTACCGTCGAGGCCATTGCGCATGGCGAGGCCGAGCAGTTGCTGGCGCTGTGCGAGTGGATGCGTCAGGGGCCGCCCGGCGCGCAGGTGTCGTCGTGCGATGTCGATCGGACGTGGGTAGCGGAGTTGCCGCTCAAGGGCTTCGAGCAGCGCGCCAGTATCTGATGCGCGGGGGCAGGCGCCTTTGCCGCCATCGGGGGGGCGGCCTGCCGATGGCACGCTCGGTGGGGAATGCCGGACGCAGCGGCCGATAGGGTAGGGAGGGCGTCCCCGGCGCCTCGAGGCCGGGCCGGGGACAGGTAATCGGGCGTTCAGGCTGCCAAGGGCAGGGCGTCGGAGGTGGCGCCGAGCGTCGGCTCGCCTCTGGCACCGGCCTGGGCGTGTGCCGTTTCGTGAGCCGAGAGGCGGAACAGGGCAACCGACTCGCGAAGCCTTGCGGCCTGGGCCTCGAGCGCGGCGGCAGCTGCCGAGGCCTCTTCCACGAGCGCGGCGTTCTGCTGGGTCATCTCGTCCATCTGGGTGACGGCGCGATTGACCTGTTCGATGCCGCTCGACTGCTCGACGCTCGCCGCCGAAATCTCGCCCATGATGTCGGTGACGCGCCGCACCGACTGCACGACGTCCACCATGGTGGCCCCGGCGCGTTCCACGAGCCGCGTGCCGGTCTCCACGCGATTGCCCGAGGCTTCGATCAGTCCCTTGATTTCCTTTGCCGCCGACGCGCTGCGTTGGGCCAGCGTGCGCACTTCGCCCGCGACCACGGCGAAGCCGCGGCCTTGTTCACCGGCGCGCGCAGCTTCCACCGCGGCGTTGAGCGCCAGGATGTTGGTCTGGAACGCGATGCCATCGATGACCGTCAGAATGTCGGTGACCTTTTGTGAGGCGTCGGCGATGTCGCGCATCGTCGTCACGACTTCCTGGACGACGTCGCCGCCGCGCGTGGCGGTCTCCGAAGCCGTCACTGCCAGCTGGCTGGCCGCACGGGCGTTTTCGGCGTTCTGCTTGACCACTGCGGTCAGTTCTTCCATGCTCGCGGCGGTTTGCTCCAGCGACGAGGCCTGCGATTCGGTGCGCTGTGAGAGATTGGCGTTGCCGTCGGCGATTTCCCGGGCGCTGGCGTGGATCGCTTCAGTGCTCTCGCGCACCGTTCCCACGGTGCCGGCGAGCCCGTCGCGCATGCGGCCGAGAGCGCCGAAGAGTTGCCCCATTTCGTTGTTCGTGCGTTGTTCGACGCGCTGGCTCAAATCCCCGGCGGCCATACGCTCGAAATGCGTGATCGCTTCACGAATGGGGCGCAGCACGGCGCGCGCGAGCATGGCACGCCCCCACAGCGCGAGCAGCAGCGCCACGGCCAGCGTGGCGCCCAGGGCGATGCGCATGACGTTGTAGCGCGTCTGCGCCGCCTCGAAGCGGGCCTTCTGACGCGCAATCTGGATGTCCTGCAACTCCCGCATCAAGCCATCGAGCGCGTTGTACGCCGCGGGTGCGACGCGCGCCTGAATCTGATGAAAGCCGGCCACATCGCCCTGCGTCAGGGCATTCCGGGCCGGTGTGATGACCTTGTCGAAAAAGGCACGACGCTTTTCGTCCGCTGCCTTGGCAACCTCCGCTTCGTGCGCATCCTCCTTGGGACGATTCAGATAGGCCTTCCACAGCGCGTCCGACGTGGCGACATATTCCGCGCCACGCTTGAGAACTTTTTCCGATTCATCCGGATCAGCGCCGAGGCTCACGTAAGACGCGTAGGTTGCCATCGACATCCGGGTACGCAGAATTTGCTCGCCGGTCCCCTTGAGTTCCGCCAGCGCGGGCGTGTCCTCCTCCGCCATCTTGCTCAGGGATTGGTTGCTGGAACCGAGTGCCTGAAGGCCCAGCACGCTGACGAGAACGAGTAGTGCACCAAGCAAACCGAGGACCAGTGTCAGGCTGGTCCGAATCGTCATGTTCTTATACATATGGATTGGTGGATTGAATGCCCGGGTCGCGGATTGAGAGCGTGCGGCCTCCCCGTCGATCGGTGTGTGCAAGGCGGGGCATAGGGATTATCGGCACATGAGAGGCAGAACTTGAGTCATTCGGCTCGGGCGATTCCGAAAACGCGACGCCGGGAAAGGAAGATCAGAATTTGCGCAGCCGCACAAAACCGGCAAAAGGCGAGACTTTGAAGCTCATTTGGTTTCTTCAGTACGCCGAAGCGCACGAGCCGTGACGTGGCGTCAACGATGCGATGAATCTTGGTAAATTCAACAACCCGCATGAGCCGGCCGGCGCCGGGCGGTGCGAAGTGCGCGGCATGCAGGCGCGAGGCGCCGAGAGGCACGCCCTCCCGGATCCCGACACGTTTCGGCTGGCGCTGGTGCACGAATTGCGCGCGCCGCTCCAGGTGCTTCAGGGCCATCTCGATGCGCTGCGGGCGGAGGCGTCGGTGCCGGTGGCACCGGAAGGCGGCAGCCACACCGTCGAGGGCGTCGACGAGGGTGGCGCGCTGCGGCGCTCGCGCCTGAACGCCATGGGCAGCATGCTTCGCGTGGCGGCCGGTGTGGTGGACGACGTGCTGCAATTGCGGTGCCTCGGGGACGGCGGGGCGGACCTGCCGCTTCATGCGTCGGATTTCGAGATTCGTGCCTGCCTGGACGAGGAAATCCATGCATTCGGCGAGATCGCCCGCCGCAAGGGGCTTGCGCTGGACTGCGACATTGCGGATGACGTTCCGTCAATGGTGACAGGGGACGCCGTGCGGCTGCGTCAGATCGTGCGCACGCTGGTCGACAACGCGCTGAAATTCACGCTCTGCGGCGGCGTGGCGGCGACCGTGTCATGGCGGGCGGGCGCCCCCGACGACCCCGGCAGCACAGGTGGAACGGGCAGCACCGGCGCGCCCGTCGGATCGCCGCTATCCGGCTGGCTGACCGTTCGCGTCAGCGACACGGGGCCCGGTATTCCCGCGGGCATGGAGAACGAGGTGTTCGCCGCGTTTGCCCGGGGCGACCGAGCAGTGCCGGGTTCGGGGCTTGGATTGTGGATCGCACGGCAATGGGCGAATCGCATGGGCGGGGCCTTGTACGTGGAACCGTCGACGACGGGTGCCCGGTTCCGGTTGTCCCTGCCGTTGGCCACGCCACGCGTGGCGCCCGCACGGACTCCGATGCCCGCACCGGTCGATATGGCGCCCGCGCCCGTAAACGTGCGTCCGGGGTTGCACGCGCTCGTGGTCGACGATCATGTGATGAATCGCGCCGTTCTGGCCGACCAGCTGGCGTCGCTCGGTTGCCGCGTCGAGCGCGCGCAGGACCTGACGCAGGCGTTGCTGCAATGGGTGTCGCACGAGATCGACGTGGTGCTCACGGACGTGCACCTCGGCGGCGCCTGCGGACTGACGCTCGCAAAGACCCTTCAGGCGCTGGCGCCGGTGCTCGGCCGTCGACCGCCCGTGGTGTTTGCCGTGACGGGATCGATCATCGCCGCGCGCGCGGCCCGTGAGGCCGGCATCGATGCCGTGCTGACGAAGCCGGTGTCGTGCGCGAAGCTGGGGCGGGTGCTTGCGCTGCGGTGGCCCCGCGAGACGGGGGAATGGTCTGCGTCGCCAATGCCCGTGGCGTTGCCGGCGGTGCGGCGGGCGCCCTTGTCCGAGGATCCATGCGCCCGTCGTCTGATGCGTGACGAGATGGCGAAGGATCTGGCGCGCTTTCGGCGTCTGATGGGCCGCCGTCGCCGGGAGGATCTGGATGCGGCGCAGGCGTTGCTCCATCGCATGCGTGGTGCCTGTCGCATGTTCGGCGATCCGGCGTTGACCGCGCGCTGCGACCGGTTGAGCGCGAAGCTGGCGGATTGCAGGCGTCTATCGGCCGATGGCGGGGATCAGAGGTAGCGACACACCGCGAGGTAATGGCAGGCAGTACCGCCGATGGCGAACAGATGCCAGACGAAATGCCCGAACTTGATGTGGCCGTCGAGGGAATAGAAGACGGCGCCGATCGTGTAGGCGGCGCCGCCCGCGTAGAGCCATCCGGCACCGGGCCCCGGAATCGCGGCCAGCACGGGGCCGGCGACCAGTACCGCCATCCAGCCGAGCCCGATATAGAGCAGCGTCGAGACGAGCGGCCGGTCGAGCAGGCCGAACGCTTTCGCAAGCAGGCCGGCGATCGCCATGGTCCATACCCCGGTGAGCAGGGGCAACCCCCACGGATCGTTCAGGATCTTGAGCGTGAAGGGCGTGTACGTGCCTGCGATGAACAGGAAGATGGCGCAGTGGTCGACGCGCATGAACAGCCGCTTCGCACGTCCGTCCGGCAGCCCGTGATAGAGCGCCGACGCCAGGTAGACGACAACCATCGTGGCGGCAAACACGCCCAGGCCGATTTGTTCGGCCGTGTTCGGCAACGGCAGGCGATTGGTGCCGAACAGGAAGGGAATGGCTGCAAGTGCGGCGAGGCAGGCGACGCCGTGACTGATGCTGTTGGCGAGCTCTTCGCTGCGGGTTTGTTCTCGTGCCAGCGCCTTGGCGCGGGATTCGGCGGTGAGCATGACGACGGGGGGCCTTATGCGGGATGCGTCTTGCGCCACTGGCGAACGGCCTCGAGCGTGTTGGCGACGTGTTTGTCGGGATTGAGACTGACGTAGCTGTAGATCACCTTGCCGTCGGGTGCGATCACGTAGGACACGCGATTGGCATAGTCCGGCTTGAGCGAGAGCACGGCGTCGTAGGCGCGCATGATGTGCTGATTCGTGTCGGCGGCCACGGCGAACTTGCTGCGGCACTCGGATACGGAGAATTTGTTGAGCGTGTCGATGTTGTCGTGCGACACGCCGATTACCGTCGCGCCGAGCGACTTGAAGGTGTCGGTGGCTTCGGCGAAATCATGTGCTTCGATGGTACAGCCCTGAGTGAACGCGGCCGGATAGAAGTACAGCACGACGGGGCCTTTCTTCAGGGCGTCGGCCAGCGAGAAGGTGAAGACCTTGCCGCCCAGCGAGGCTTGCGCCGAAAAATCGGGTGCGGGCGAACCGTTCTTGAGTGCCGCGTGGGCGGGGATGAAGCACCAGGCCGTGACGCCGATAATCGCGGCGGCGGCCGTCAGTCCGAACCAACGTTTCATGCGAGGCTCCCGGAGTGGATGCTTAAGGATAGAGGCTTGCGCGCACCCTGTCCAACGTGGCCCTTGCGCCGGGCGCGCCGTCCGCACCCGCGCACAGACGGCCCCGTCGACGCGTCTGACGCCAGCAACACCGATGCGCCCGCGAAGTCACGACGCCGCGGAGACACCGCCCGTGTGACCCTCGCCGATCGGCAGGACGGTGGTCGACTTGATCTGCGAGAGAGCAATCATCGAGTTCACCTCCTGGACCATCGGCAGTTGCGAGAGGCGCTCGAAGAAAAAACGCTCATAGGCATCGACGTCGCGCGTGACGATGCGCAGCAGGAAGTCGACATTGCCCATGAGCACATGGCATTCGAGCACCTCCGGGAACGCCTGGATCGCCTTCGAGAACTCCGGCAGGGCGTTGCGGTTGTGGCCCGCGAGCTTCACGTGCGCGAAGAGCATCACGTTCAGGCCGACTTTCTTCCGGTCAACCAGCGCCACCCGACGCTCGATCACGCCTTCCGCGTCCAGGCGGTCGATTCGCCGCCAACATTGCGACTGCGATAACCCGATTCGCTCGCCGATTTGTGCCGCCGAAAGCGAGGCATCTTCCTGCAGGATTGCGAGAATTTTTTCGTCAAATTCGTCGAGTTGCATGATTTATTCCTTGGCAAGGCAATATTTGAATGAATCATGTGAAATTGGTGGGGATTTGTCAACGATACGCGAAGCATTTACCGACGGGTTTCCGTAAGCTTGAGCTTCATAAGGCGCATTTGCTGCAACAATCCGTCGTTGTCCGGCGGAATCCGCAGGAACACAAGACATCATGAAACTCGATCTGACGCTGCCCGCCAGCGAAACCGCAACCGGGGCCGTTGCCCAGCCCGTCGCCCCGCTGTCCGCCAAGGGCGCTGATCTGATTGCGCGCACACTGGTCGAGATTGGCGTGCAGACCGTGTTCTGCTACCCGGGCGGCGCGAACCTGGAGATGCTCGACGCGCTCTCGCGCGTGGCCATCACGCTGGTGCGCACCGAACATGAGCAGGGTTCGGTCTTCGGTGCGCAGGGTTATGCGCGCGCCACCGGCAAGCTCGGCGTTTGCCTGGCCACCTCGGGCCCCGGCGCGACCAATCTCGTGACGGGTATCGCAGACGCCGCGAGCGACTCCGTACCGGTGCTCGCGATCACGGGCAACGTGGCCACGCATTGGCTTGGCAAGAACGCGTTTCAGGAGGTGGACATCGTCGCCATCACCCGACCGGTGACGAAGCTGGCGCGCCAGGTGCGCGAGGCGCGCGACATTCCGGCCGCCATCCGCGAGGCGGCCGCCTGCGCGCTGGCCGGGCGTCCTGGTCCGGTGCTGCTCGATTTTCCGAAGGACATCCAGCAGGCCCGTCCCGATCAGCCGACGGACAAGCGCTTCACGGTTCCCGCGCCCGCCGGCATGAGCGACGAGACGGCGCAGCGCATCGCCGCGTTGCTCGCGCAAAGCGAGCGTCCCGTCATCTATGCCGGTGGCGGGGTCATCGCCTCGGGCACCGGCGCTCAGCTCGCGGCGCTTGCCGAGGCGCTCGATTGCCCGGTCGCGCTCACGATGATGGGCCTTGGCGCCTTGCCGGATGACCATCGTCTGCTGCTGGGGCCGCTGGGCATGCATGGCGCCTATGTCGCGAACGTGGCCGTCAACGAGGCGGATCTGGTGCTGGCGCTCGGCGTGCGCTTCGACGATCGCGTCATTGGCGATCCGAGCGCGTTCGCGCGTCACGCCAAGATCGTGCATATCGATGTCGACGCCTCGGAGATCGGCAAGAACAAACCTGTGACGCTCGGCGTCCATGCCGATCTGCGAGATGCGTTTGCCGGGCTGCTGGCGCACGCGAAGCGCCGCAACGTGCCCGGTTGGCATGCGTATCTGCGCGAACGTCGCGAGGCGCACCCGCTGCGCGCGCCGACAGTGGACGCGGGCGGCAGTGCGGGCGTGCTCACCGGTGTCGACGTGATCTCGGCGCTCGCGGCGCAGCTTCCGCCCGAAGCGGTTGTCACGACAGGTGTGGGCCAGCATCAGATGTGGGCGATGCAGCACCTGCGCCTGCGCGCGCCGCGCACATTCCTGTCCAGCGCGGGCTTCGGCACGATGGGCTTCGGTCTGCCCGCGGCCATCGGCGCGAAGGTCGCGCTGCCCGACGTGCCGGTGATCGACATTGACGGCGACGGCAGCCTGAACATGTCCGTCAACGAACTGTCGACGTGCCGCCGCTACGGACTGGGGGTCAAGGTGCTGGTGATCAACAACCAGTGGCTCGGCATGGTTCGACAGTGGCAGGACATGATCTACGCGCGCAATCGCGTGGCGTCGTCATTGGTCGATCCGAACACGCCCGACGGGGCCGACGACGGCCGTCCCTACCCGGACTTCGTGACCATCGCGGCGGGCTACGGCGTGGCGGGCGCGCGAGTCACGCGGGCCGACGAGCTGCGGGGCGCCCTGGAACGCATGCTCGCCGACCCGAGCGAGCCGTACCTGCTCGATGTACTGGTCGCTCGCGAGGACGACGTCTATCCGATGATTCCCGCAGGCAAGACGTATCGCGACGTGGTCTTCGGGCCCGGGCAGGCAGCGGGGCCGATCGCCGCGGGCGCGTTCTGACGCGCGCCGCGCAGGCGGGGCGCGGCAGGCCGGCTGGTTTGACGACGCGCGCCGGTGACCGACAGCGTGGCGCGCATCCTCGCGCCATCCAGGCATTACCGTCCAGTGAGAATTCGACGTCTCGTCGCGAGATCGCAACGACAAAACCCGCTTCGGCGGGTTTTTTTCGTTTCCCGGACGGCCAGGAGTATCATTGCGCTCTTTCAAGAATTCTCGCCAAGGAAATCAACATGTTGACGAAGCGCCTCGTGCTGGCCGCCGCCTGTTTTCTGACGACCTTCGCCGCGGTGCCCGCAGCGCAGGCCGCTGAACCGACCTACACGGTCGGCGCCGGCGGTACGTATCGCCCGTTCGAATTCGAAACGCCGCAAAAGGAACTGGTGGGTTTCGACATCGACGTGATCAAGGCGGTCGGCAAGGCAGGCGGTTTCAACGTGAAGCTGGTCAGCACGCCGTGGGAAGGCATTTTCGCCACGCTCGATCAGGGCGATCGCGACATCATCATCTCGGGCATCACCATCACCGACAAGCGTCGTGAAATGGTCGACTTCTCGGCGCCGTACTTCCCGGCCGACCAGGTCATCATCACCGCGCCGGGCGCCAAGGTCGCGAGCCTGGCCGATCTCAAGAAGCTCCAGGTGGGCGTGGTCAATTCGAGCACGGGCGACATCGCCGTCTCGGAGGAACTGGGCCGTGCAAGCACTGCGATCCGTCGCTTCGACAACACGCCGCTCATGCTCGAAGAGCTGTATCGCGGCGGTGTCGACGCCGCCGTGGGCGACGTCGGCGTGATCAAGTTCTACATCAAGAGCCATCCGGAAAAGCCGTTCAAGCTGGTGTACGACAGCAAGTTCAAGCGCCAGTACTTCGGCATCGCCGTGAAGAAGGGCAACAAGGTGGTCCTCGACAAGATCAACACGGGCCTGAAGAAGATCGTGGCCGACGGCACCTACGCCAAGATCTACAAGCAGTGGTTCGACTCGGAAGTGCCGACGCTGCCGCAACAATAAGCAACGCGTGTAACATTCGCGCCACGCGCTCCACATAGCTGGCCTCTCGCGGCCCGTGAGCTGATCGTCGAGTTCCGACGTCAACCCCCGGGCCGCGAGCGTTTTTCTGCCGGGCAACCGGTTCGTTTCATTTCGTGAGAAAGGTGCTTCATGGGTGGGTTCCAGTGGAACATCATCAGCGAGTACATGCCCCTGTTCGTCGAGGGCACGCTGATGACGCTCAAGTGCACGGTGATCTGCGTGATCGCCGGTACGCTACTTGGGCTCGTGCTCGGCGTCGGCCGTCTGGCCGAGGCGCGTCACGGTTTCTACAAGTATTTCCTTCGCTACGTGGTGCAATACCCCGTACGCTTTTACGTCAGCTTTTTCCGCGGCACGCCGCTGTTCGTTCAGATTCTTCTGATTCACTTCGCGTTGATGCCCGTGCTGATCAATCCGTCCGAAGGGCTGATCGTGAGCGGCGACCTCGCGCGTGAAATTCGCTCGCAGTACGGCGCGTTCATGTCGGCGGTGCTGGCCATCTCGCTCAATGCCGGCGCCTACGTCTCCGAGATCTTCCGTGCGGGCATCCAGTCGATCGACCGCGGGCAGGCAGAGGCCGCACGCTCGCTGGGCATGACCTATATGCAGACGCTGCGCAAAGTCGTGCTGCCGCAGGCGTTTCGCCGCATGCTCCCACCGTTGGGCAACAACGCGATCGCCATTGTGAAGGACTCGTCGCTGGCGTCGGCCATCGGTCTGGCGGAGCTGGCGTACGCCGCGCGCACCGTGTCGGGCGCGTACGCGCGCTATTGGGAGCCGTACCTGACGATTTCGCTCATCTACTGGGCGATCACGCTGGTGCTCTCGGCTTTTGTTCAACATCTGGAAACGAGGTACGGCAAAGGTGATCGTCGTCAATAACCTGCAAAAGCAGTACGGCGATGCGCACGTGCTGCGCGGCATTACCTGCCGCATCGAAGAGAAGGAAGTGGTGTGCGTGATCGGCCCGTCGGGCTCGGGAAAGAGCACCTTCCTGCGCTGCCTGAACGGGCTTGAGGACGTAAGCGGCGGCGAAGTGCTCGTGAACGGCTTTCACGTGGAAGATCCGAAGACCGACATGAACGCGATGCGTGCGAGCGTCGGCATGGTGTTCCAGCGCTTCAACCTGTTTCCGCACATGTCGGTGCTCGAGAACCTGATTCTGGCGCCAATGCAGGTCAACGGCATCAAGCGTGCCGAAGCCGTGACCATCGCCGAGCAACTGCTGCGAAAGGTCGGCCTGATCGACAAGATCGACGCCTTTCCGAACCAGCTCTCCGGTGGCCAGCAGCAGCGCGTGGCGATTGCCCGTGCGCTGGCCATGAAGCCGACCGTCATGCTCTTCGACGAGCCGACCTCGGCGCTCGACCCGGAACTCGTGGGCGAAGTGCTCGAGGTCATGAAGTCGCTCGCCGAAGAGGGCATGACGATGGTCGTGGTTACCCACGAAATGGGCTTTGCGCGTGAAGTCTCCGACCGCGTCTTTTTCATCGATCAGGGCGTGATCATGGAAGAGGGCAAGCCGGACCAGATATTCTCGGCCCCCAGGCACGAGCGCACGCGCGAATTTCTGCGCAAAGTTCTGTAAATCTCGCGATGACGGGGCGCGCGAAGGTATATGCGCGCGCCGCATCTGATTACAATGCGAGGGTACGCGCGTCGAGTGCCGCGAAGGCAGCGGCACACGCACCCCGCAGGCACCCTGAGCGCCCAGCCAGGATTTTTTCTCACAGGACAGTGACCCGTCCCCGGGGCCTGTCCCGCAATCGCAGATTGCATTCCGATTTCACGAGGAAGTCATGAGCCAGCCAATCGCTGTGACCCGCCAGACGTTCGACGACGTGATGGTGCCCAATTACGCTCCCGCCCAGATGGTGCCCGTGCGCGGCGAAGGCTCGCGCATGTGGGACCAGCAGGGCCGCGAGTATGTCGACTTCACCGGTGGCATCGCGGTCAATGCGCTCGGCCATGCCAATCCGGAACTCGTGAAGGTCATCGAGGAGCAGGCGCGCAAGGTCTGGCATATCGGCAATGGCTACACCAACGAGCCGGTGCTGCGTCTGGCGAAGGCGCTCACCGAAGCCACCTTTGCCGACAAGGCGTTCTTCTGCAATTCGGGACTCGAAGCGAACGAAGCCGCGCTCAAGCTCGCGCGCCGTTACGCATACGACCATGCCGCCGAGCGCGGCGGCAAGGAAAAGAGCGAGATCGTTTCGTTCTACAACTCGTTTCACGGTCGTTCGCTGTTTACCGTCAGCGTGGGCGGCCAGGCGAAGTACACCGAAGGTTTCGGCCCGATTCCGGCCGGCATCATGCATCTGCCTTACAACGACCTGCAGACCGCCGAGGCCACCATCTCGGACGCCACGGCGGCCGTGATCGTCGAACCGGTGCAGGGCGAGGGCGGCGTTCTGCCGGCGGATCCGGAGTTCCTGAAAGGTCTGCGCGCCCTGTGCGACAAGCATGGCGCGTTGCTGATCTTCGACGAAGTGCAGACGGGGGTGGGCCGCACGGGCACGCTGTACGCCTATGAACAATACGGCGTCACGCCGGACATCCTGACCACGGCGAAGGCGCTGGGCAACGGCTATCCGATCGGCGGGCTGCTGACCACCAGCAAGATCGCCGCGAGTTTCTCGCCGGGCACGCATGGCTGCACCTACGGCGGAAATCCGCTTGCCACGGCGATCGCCGGTCGCGTTCTCGAACTGATCAATACGGCTGAGATGCTCGGCGGTGTGAAGACGCGTCACGAGCACTTCGTCAAGGGCATCGAGGCGATCAATGCGCGCCACGGCGTGTTTGCGCAGGTGCGCGGCATGGGGTTGCTCATCGGCGCCGTGCTCAAGCCGGAGTTCGCCGGCCGTGCGAAGGACATCGTGGCCGAAGCCGAGAAGCAAGGCCTGATGCTGCTGGTAGCGGGCGGCGACGTCGTGCGCTTCGCGCCGTCGCTGAACATTCCATTCGCCGACATCGACGCCGGCCTGGCATCGCTGGAAAAGGCGGTAGCTGCCGTCGCCGCCACGGCGAAGGCCGCCTGAGCGCGCTCGGACACCGACTCCCACTCGCGCCAGCCCGTGCCGCAAGCTCGGGACTTCGGGCCGGACCGGCGGATCGCGCCGCTCCGGCCCGTGCTTTGACGGCGTGCCTCCAGTCTTCTTCTTCGTCGGATATGTCCATGAACCGTCAATCGAAACTGGTCACGCCGACGCAGGCGCCGGACGAGGTGCCCGATCCGTCGACATCGTTGCGCGTGGTACGCCTGGCGGGGCCGGGCGATCTGCCGGCATTGTTGCAGCTTGCGACGCTGGCCGGGCCGGGGATGACGTCGTTCAAGCCCGACCGGGCGGCGCTCGAGGCCCGCCTGACGCGGGTGGCGGCAACGCTCGACGGTCGGGCGCCGACGGCCGAGCAGGGCTACCTGTTCGTGATGGAGGATGTTGCAACGGGTGGGATTACGGGAGTCTGCGGGCTGGAAGCCGCTGTCGGGCTCGACCAGCCGTTCTACACGTATCGCAAGGATACGATCGTGCACGCCAGTCGCGAGTTGAATGTGTGGTCGCGCATGCTCACGCTCTCCCTGTCGAACGACCTCACGGGATACAGCGAACTCTGCTCGTTGCTGCTGGACCCGGCCTGGCGCGGGCACGGCAACGGGGCGCTGCTGTCGAAGGCCCGTTTCCTGTTCATGGCGCAGTTCCCGGAGCGCTTCGGCACGCACGTGTGCGCCGAGTTGCGCGGCTTCTTCGACGATGACGGCCAAAGTCCGTTCTGGCAATCGCTCGGCCAGCATTTCTTCAAGATCGACTTCGACCAGGCGGACTATCTCACATCGATCGGCAAGAAATCATTCGTGGCCGAGTTGATGCCGAAGTACCCGATCTACGTCGACTTTCTCTCGCCGCAGGCCCAGGCGGCCATTGGCGTCACGCATCGCGATACCCTGCCCGCACGTCGTCTGCTCGAGCAGGAAGGCATGCGCTCCGGCGCGCATGTCGACATCTTCGACAGCGGCCCGGTGCTCGAGGCGCGCGTGGCCGATCTGCGCGCGGCGCGCGATAGCCGGTATCCGAGTGTGAACATTGCGCAAGACGCTAGCGTCGCCAATCCCGAACCCTATCTGGTGGCGCGTCTGGGGCTCGCGGAGTTCCGTGCCACGCTGGTCAATGGGCGTCCCGAGCGGCGCACGTTCACCCTCAGCCCGATGGCGGCCCAGGCGCTCGGCGTCGCGCAGGGCGAGCGCATCCAGGTGTTGCCGCTCAAGCCGCCGCGTGCCGAAGCCGTCTGAGCGATCTCAGAACTGGATCGTGGCAGTGACGGTGTCGGTGTAGACGCCCGGCAGCGGCGTCGACTGCGACGGTACCCGGGCATAGATCGGAACGAACTGGACCAGACCCGAGCCGATCCCCGTCAATTGCGACGTGCCGGACGTGCCGTCGCCCCAGATCGTCGTGCGGGCGCTGTCCAGATACAGCTGATAGTCCACGCTCGCGCCTGTGGTACCGGTCATCCGCCGCGTGCTCACGCTGCCCGAGATCCCGCCCGAGAGTGCTACGCGATACGCATCGTTGTTCGTGCACTGGATGGTCAGTTGTCCGCTGCCGCTGACATCTGTCGTCAACGTCGACTGCGAAGCAAAGGTGATATTGGTCGCCGCGATGGTGCAGTTGTTGATGACGGTCACGTTGCTCGTGAACGGCACGCCTGGGGCCGCAGTCATGGCGCTGCCGCACGCGGGGGCGGGCGCGAGCAGTGCGTAGGACGCGTATTGCAGACTGATATCCGCCGCACCGAACGTGTGTGAATACACTGTGTTGGCGTCACCGCTGGTGGGCACGGTCGTTTGCGCGGCATCGATCTTGCCGTAGAAGCTGACGTTCTGCGTCAGGGTGCCGCCCAGCGGCGGGGCTGTCATGGTGAGCGCGATCATGTTGCCGGGGCTGCTTCCCCAGGTGTTGGCGTAGGCGGCGTCGACGAAGAGGCCGAAGCGGATCGCATTTGCGGCGTTGGTGAGGGTGAGCGGCGGCACGGCGTTCAACGCCAGGCATGCCTTGACGTTAGGGTTGGCGCCGAGCAAAGGCCAGGTGCATGTCACCGGAATCGTGCCGGTGGCGTTGAGCGCTGCGCCGGAAATCGGGCTGAACGCGGTGAAGGCGAGCGACGGTGTGCCGACGGAGCACGTCTGCGCCGAGGCGTTCGCGGTGATCAACGCGACGGCCGCCGCCAATGTCCGGCAGCCTCGCGCGGGTGTCCCGGGCGTCACGACGGCGCCTCTATGGTGGGCGCGCGGGGACGTCCCGGGCGCCGCTCGGCAAGCGTGCCGAACGCCACGCACTCGAGGGGGCCGATGCGCGCAATGTTGCCGTTGGGCGACTCGGACCATTCGAACGACGCGCGGCATCGCTGTGAACCGTCATGCGCCTCGAGCGTATTGCGCATGCCGAGATCGTCGACGAAGACTTCGCCGTCGTAGCCCACGATCGTGACGAATCCGCTTTGTACATGACGCACGGCGGTGCCGGGGCGCAGGGGCTGTCCCGTCGACCCGACGAGGGTGACCAGTGCGGCGCGATATCGCCGCACGGGAAAGCGCACCAGCACGCCGCTGCCCGATTGCGGCGCGATGCGGCGTTCCGTCGTCGTGACTTCCAGGTCGGCGGGCAGGTGCATGGGGTCGATGCCGATCCGCGTGGCTTCGTAGCCGCTCAGGTCCGGCACGAGATAGTAGCCGCGCGTGTCCGTTCGACCGACGCGCACCGATTCGCGCAACACCGGTACGCCCGCCTGACCGTCGGCGCTCACGAGTGCGAAGGCGTCGTAAGCGTGTCGCGTCGCATGCACACCGTGGTCCATGACCACGAGCGCGCCGGTCACGCCAATGCCGGTGCCTGTCTCGCGTCCCACCCTTTGCACCAGAGCGGATATCTGACCGTGCCGGCCGAGGTATTGCAGTTCGCCCTGTGCCGTGTGGCGCGAGAAGGCCCGCCCCGCGAGCACCTGCCACCCCCAGCCGCCTTGATAGTCGGGCGTTCGGCTCGCGCCTGCCCAGGTTTGCGTGCCGCCACCCTGGCTGGTCATCGAGGCGCTGCCCAATGCATTGCCGCCGAGCAGCACGCTGAGCATGGCGAACACCCCGTGCACCCCGCGACGTGCGAAGTCGCGAAAGCCGCCCAGCGATATCATGCCGCGCGTGCCCGCTGGGAGCGTCAGGCTCGCCGACAGCACGCGCGTGGCCGGCTGGCGCCGCATGCGCTGGGCGAACCAGGCGAGCGAGGCGGTGCTGCCGCGACCAAGCGGGAGCGAGAGGCTCACGCGGTCGCTTGCACGCGGCACGGGCGTGCCGTCGAGCGACGCGATGTCGCGATAGTGCCCGATGGCGCGAACCATGCGGGCGTCGACGCTCAGGTATCGAGACAGATACTGATAGCCCGCACTCCATTGCGCACCGGCACCGCGCCCGCTGGACGCCGCGACCGACACGCCGGCGACCCCGGCGTGTCCCAGCGCGGCGAGCGCGCCCACGCCACCCAGCGCGAGACGGCGGCCTGCCTGTAACTGGGCCTCCACGGTCACCGTGTCGCTCGCGCCGTAGCGCGCGGCGATCGATGCGACGGGATCGCCCCGATACGAGAACGAGCGGATGCCGTAAGCCTCGCGCGGCCAGCCGGCTTCCACGGAAAAGCTCGAAAGTCCGCGGGCGAGCAAACGCGGATCGATGTATAGCGGCACTGTGGTGATTTGCTCACGCCCAAGCGCATCTCGGGTGACCACGCTTGCCTGGAGGTCGCCGGTTAGGCCGGGGGCCTCCTGAATGACGAAAGGGCCCGGCGGTACGCGTGCCCCCATGCGTCGCACGCCGTCCAGATACAGGTCCACCGACGATGGCACGACGGCGCTGCCGCGCAACGCCGGTACGGGAAACGTGACGAGATCCGGTCGCAGACTGAAATTTCGCCGCCATTGCATCCCCGCGATGCGCAGCGATCGCGTCCATGACAGCGAGCCCGTGATCAGATCGCCGGCCGTCCAGCTCGCCAGACGCGCCGGATCGTCATGCTGCCACCAGGTGTCGTATCGGCGGTAGCCGCGCCGCCAGCGCGAATGCTCGGTCACGCCGGTCTGCCGCAGCGTGCCGCCCGGCCAGAAGCCGCGAAACTCGCTCCATACGGAGGCACGCGTGAACCGGTCGCGCTGCACGTAGCCGTCGTAATTGACGACGACCCCGGTGCCCGCCGTCGCGCGGATCGGCGCCGGTGCCGGAGCGCCCAGCGTGTACGGGGCGAGCCACTTGTCGTCCACCGTCAGCTCGAGTGTCTGCGTGGGCGCATCGTAGGCGTAACGAATGCCGCGCAGGGCGTCGAGCGCGACTTCGGTCACGTCCTGCGTCGATAGCTCCGGCGAGTTCAGTCCCAACGCCCGAAGGTCGCCCGCGCGCACGAACCAGCGTCCCCGTCGGCGCACGAAGGGCGCGATCAGCCCGGTGGGCTCGCCGTTGACGACTACCGCGAGCACGTAGGGGCCGTCGAGTCGCGCGGGACGCGGCGCGTTCGACGCGCGCGCCGGGGCCGCAGATGGCGGCGCCGACTGTGCCGGTAGAGTCGACGAAATCGTGGATGTCGCTGGCGTCGATGGCGTCGATGGCATCGATGAAGTGGATGAAAACGAGGCGTTCGAGGAGATCGAGGAAGTTGATGAGGTCGGCGAATTCAGTGTTGCGGTGGATACGGCGTCGTCGAACCCAGATGCCACGGGCAGGCGCGTCGGCGGCCCGGGGTCGTCGGCGATGCGATGCGCGGATGCCGCGTGCACGTCCGTCGCCCGGCCCAGCCATGCGAGGGCCGTCACGATCGCGGCAATGGTCATTGCCACGGCCGCCCTCCGGGTGGGCAGGGACGGGGCCGCGAGGCCGGCGGGGCGCGCGGCGTGGTGAATGCCCCTAGCGCGTGCCATCCGACGCTTCGTCAGCGGCAAAGCGCATCGGGACGGCATCGATGCGAGACTCGACCGTAAATGGCGCGATGGGCGGCGAACCCGAAGGCCAGCGCACGGCAAAGCGCCGCGTTTGTCCCGCGAGCACGTAGCCGAGCAAGCCATGCGCGAGCTCCACGCTGCGCCCGGTCGCATCGCGCACTCGCGTCGCGCCAAGTTGCGCATGCCGCGCGCCGTCGTTGCGCACCGCCAATTGCCGTCGCGCGATGTCGAGATCGAAGTGCAGCTCGGGGCTGTGCTCGCGACTTGCCTGAACGAACACCGGCACCGAGTAGCGCAGACGGATGGACACGCCTTCACCTGGAGGCAATCCGACCGGCGGCAATTCGTCGACCAGCAGCCGGTAGCTTTGCTCCCGTTGCGCGGGGCCGCGCGCCGCGCGCACGAGTCGCACGATCTGCCGCTCGCCGGGTTCGATGCGGATGATTGGCGGGCTGGCGATGAGCGCACGCGTGGGTGTGAGCACGTTTTCGCCGTTGCGCTGGGCCCAGGCGTACAACCGCAACTGACCGTGGATCGGCAGTTCGCCGGAGTTGCCCAACGTGAGCGTGGTGGCTGGCTGCGAAGGCAACAGGTTGACGATGACCGGCGAGACTTGCAATGTGGCGCCATGTCCGTCGGGCACGCCGAGCGTGAGCAGCGCGACGAAGGCGCCGCGGCATGCACGGGCGGCGTGGCGGTGCGAGCCAAGTCTCGACGGGTGCATGATCGTCCCCGCGATTCAGAAGTAGACGGTCGCCGTGACCGTGGACGAATAGACGTCGGGTTCGGGCATGGTCGCCGAGAGCGTGGCCTGGCCATAGACGGTATAGGTCTTCGCCACGCCGCTGCCCGAATCGCTCAACGTGTTCGATCCCTGTGTATTTCCCCACGGCGTGGCATAGGCCGCGTCCTGGTACAGGCCGAACGGAATCGTCGTGGCGTTGCCGGTGATCGTGCCCGCGAGCAGACGATTGGTTTCGGTCGAGTTCGGCACGGTGCCCGCGTTCAGGCCGATGTTGTAGCCTGTGGACGCCGTGCAGACGACCGTGAGCGACGACGTGCTCGCGACGGGTCCGGTTGCCGATCCCTGCACGGCGTTGAACGTCATCGGCGTGGCGGCGATCGTGCATCCGGGCAGGATCGTCAGTTGCACGCGCATCTGAGCCGTCGCCGACCCGTTGGTGTATACGGCTGCCCGGGCCGGCCCGCTTTGGCTCAACATGCCAACGACGGCGCACAGGGCGAGACACAACAAGGAACGATTCATCGTCATTCTCCTTAGTATTCCTATTCGTTGGTGCGGCGGTGACGGTATCCGACTACGTAATGGATGGCAGAACGGACGGCAAAAGGTCACGCTTCTTTTGCACGTTTTTTGCGTAGTTTAGGAGGGCATTGGGCTGAAATGTCTTCGCGGCCAATGCTTTCGGAATAGTCCCATGCTGTGCGGGAGAGCATGCTGGCTGACCGAGATGGACATACGCGCAAAGCGCATGTCGGTGGGGCCCGCAATGCGCATGGAACGTCGCGGGGGGGCGATGCGGGGCGATCCGGGCGCACACCGGCGTTGGGCGCGGGGCGGCGCCGATCGGGAGATCGGGCAGGGAGCCGTCCTGCGTTCTGGGGGGAGAAAAATCGCGCCGGGATGATGTCAATCAAAAGGCGTGCCAGCGGCACGAGGCAACGTGTAATTTTCACTTGATCTTGCGACGACGCAGTCTCTAGAATGACTTCTTGTCGCATATCGGACGCCATTCACGCCATACGTGTGATAGGCGGCCCGTTGGACGTGTTCGCTACCTGCGGATATTTCTCGAGAGGGATGCCATGCTCAGACTTCTGTCGAAATACTGGTGGTTGCTGGTGCTGCGTGGAGTACTGGCCGTTGCCTTCGGGGTCGCGGCGTTTGCCTTGCCCGGCGTGACGATCGCGGTGCTGGTGCTGTGTTTCGGCGCGTTTTCGTTTGTCGATGGTGTCTTCTCCCTGGCCGGTGCGTGGAGCGCGCGCAAGGAACATGCCGACTGGTGGCTGCCGTTGCTGCAAGGCATTGCGGGCATCGTGATCGGCGTGCTCACCTATCTCAACCCGGCGTTGACCGCCGTGGCGTTGCTTATCTATATCGTGGCCTGGAGTTTTGTCACCGGCGTTTTGCAGGTGGCTGCCGGAATCGCGCTGCGTCGCGAGATCCAGGGCGAACTGTGGGTCATTCTCTCCGGTGTGTTCAGCATTCTGTTTGCCATCTTCATCATGTGGCAGCCCGGCGCGGGTGCGCTTGCGCTGATCTGGGCGATCGGATCGTGGGCCATCGTCTGGGGCGCACTGCTCGTGATGGCCGGTTTCAGGCTGCGGGGCGCCGCGCATGGCGCTTCGCGAACGCCCGCAGGATCGTTGCGGTCCTGAGCATCCCTAACCATGTCCCGACCGGAGATGCCGGGACGCGTTCTTTTCTTTCGTCCGCAAGGGCTGCAGTTGCCTGTTGCTGACGGCTTCCCCCTGGCAGCCAGCGGGCTGCCTGACGTCAGGAGTGTCAAATGGCTCTGAATCATACGCGTAACACCCTCGGTGAAAAGATCCGGATCGAATCGGTCAATCAGCTCAATCGCGGGTTGGTCAACGGCATCGACGTTCAGCGCCAGGCCAAGCAGGCGCACTGGAATGTGCACGGTCCGGGCTTTATCGAACTGCACCTGTTGTTCGACGAGGTCTACAACGCCGCCATCGAATGGACGGATCTTTGCGCCGAGCGTCTCGTGGCACTTGGGGGCGTGGCCGACGGGCGCGTGCAGACGGTAGCCAAGGCGACCGAACTGCCGGTCTACAAGAACGAGTTCAAGCGAGGGCTGGATCATGCGGCGGCGCTGGCCGAGGCCCTGGCGGCGTACGGCGAAATCATCCGGGGCCTGATCGATGCGTCGGCCGAGATCGGCGACGCCACCACGTCGGACGTTTTCACGGAGATCTCGCGCGGCGTGGACGACCATCTGTGGAAAGTCGAGGCGCACCTGCGCGGCGAGTGATCCCGGCGTCGCCGGGGCGCCGCAGGCCCCCCGGCGCGCAAGCGACCGTCCGGCTTCGCATGGCGCGAATCGGCGAGCGCGCGCACCCGGTGAGTCCGGGGTGCTGTTTCCCTGACCATCCCCCGGAGTCACCATGACCACCCGCAATCTGAGCCAGATGTTCCAGCCGAAGTCGGTCGCCGTCATCGGCGCGTCCCAGCGTGAACGGCGCGTGGGCACGACCGTGCTGCAGAACGTCATCGACGGCGGGTTCACGGGGGAGATCTACCCGGTCAATCCAAAATATTCGTCGCTCGCGGATCGCAAGTGCTATCGCGACGTGAGCGATTTGCCGCAGGCGCCCGATCTCGCCATCGTCTGCACGCCACCCGAGACCGTGCCGGGCCTTATCCGGGATCTCGGCGAGCGCGGGACACGCGCGGTCGTTGTCCTCACCTCGGGGCTCGCTCGCGAACGCGATCGCCATGGCGTCACGTTGCAGGAGCGCATGCTCCAGCATGCCAAGCCCCATGTGCTGCGAATTCTCGGGCCGAACTGCATCGGGCTGCTGAGCCCGGGCATCGGTCTGAACGCCAGCTTCGCGCACATGGGCGCGCGCCCGGGCAAGCTGGCGTTCGTCTCGCAATCGGGCGCGTTGACGACCGCCGTGCTCGACTGGGCCGATGCCCGCGAGATCGGCTTTTCGCATTTCGTTTCGCTGGGCGACAGCGCCGACGTGGATTTCGGCGATATGCTCGACTACCTCGCGAGCGACCCCGGTACTGACGCGATCCTGATGTACATGGAGTCCATTCGCGACGCACGCAAGTTCATGTCGGCCGCGCGGGCGGCCGCACGCAACAAACCGGTCGTGGTGATCAAGTCCGGTCGCGTGCCGGAGGGGGCGCAGGCCGCCGCCTCGCATACGGGGGCGATGGCGGGGGCGGACGATGTGTACGACGCCGCCATCCGTCGTGCCGGCATGCTGCGCGTGGATACCACCGATGAACTGTTCGCCGCCGTGGAGACGCTCGCGCGGCTGCGGCCGTTCTGGGGCGACAAGCTCTCGATCATGACCAACGGCGGTGGCGCGGGTGTGATGGCGACCGACGCGCTGGTACTCGACGGCGGCAAGCTTGCCCGTCTGTCCGACAAGACGCGCGCGGCGCTCGACGCAGCGTTGCCAACGACACTGGGCCGCGTCAATCCGGTCGACATTGGCGGCGATGCTGACCTGGCGCGCTACACGGGCACGCTGGCGGCGTTATGCGAAGATCCGGAGACCGCGGCCGTCCTGTTCATCCAGGCGCCCACGGCGGTCATGCCGAGCCTCGATGTGGCCAATGCACTCGCCGCGTTGCCGAAGCCGTCGAAGAACATTTTCACGTGCTGGCTCGGCGGCGAGACGGCGGAGCGGGCCCGGCGCATTTGCCGCGAGGCGGGGCTGCCGACGTACGACACGCCGGAAAATGCCGCTCGCGCGTTTCTCGAGGCGGTAAATTATCGTCGCAACCAGTCGTTGCTGATGGAAACGCCGCCCTCCATTCCCCCGGGCTTCGCGCCCGATGTCGCACGGGTACGCGCCATCATCGACGGGGTGATGCGCGAGGGGCGGGCGTTGCTCTCGGAGCCGGAAGCCAAGGGTGTGCTGGCCGCATACGGCATTCCGGTCGTGGAGACGCTCGTTGCCGAGACGCCTGAGCAGGCGGGAGCGCTGGCGCAGGGCCTTGGCTTTCCCGTGGCGGTCAAGCTTGTCTCTCCGGACATTACACACAAGTCGGACGTCGGCGGTGTGGTGCTCAACATCGAGACGGCCGAGCAGGCATGCGATGCGGCCCGCCAGATCCGCAAGCGCGCGCTCGCCGCGAAGCCGGACGCGCGCGTGACGGGCTATTCGGTCCAACGCATGGCCAACGGGGCAGAGGCGTTCGAACTGATCGTGGGTGTGGCCACCGACAACGTGTTTGGGCCGGTACTGCTGTTCGGGCAGGGCGGCACCGCCGTCGAAGTGATCGCCGACCGGACCATCGGTCTGCCGCCGCTCAACCTGAACCTCGCGCGCGACATGGTGGCGCGCGCCCGGGTGTCGAAGCTGCTCGCGGGCTACCGCAATCGTCCGCCGGCCGATCACGAGGCCATCTACCTCACCCTGGTCAAGCTCTCCCAGCTCGTGTGCGACGTGCCGGAGATCGCCGAGCTCGACATCAATCCCCTGTTCGCCGACGCGCACGGCGTTCTGGCGCTCGACGCCCGCATCGTGGCGCGCAAGCCGGCATCGGCCGGGCACGGACGCCTCGCCATCCGGCCCTATCCGCAGGAACTGGAGAGCACGGTCGACGCGGGCGGCAAGCCGGTGCGAGTGCGCCCGATCCGGCCCGAGGACGAGCCGGCCTATAACGCTTTTTTCCACACGCTCACCCCGCAGGACGTGCAGTTCCGCTATTTCGGCCTGATCAAGGAGCTCTCGCACTCGCAAATGGCGCGCGTGACACAGATCGACTACGACCGCGCGATGACGTTCGTGGCGACCGAGCGCGATGAGCAGGGCAACACGCGCCTGCTGGGAGTGGTGCAGGCGCTGGCCGATCCGGACAACACGGTCGCCGAGTTCGCGGTGACCGTGAGTCCGGCCGCGCAGGGTCGCGGCCTCGGGCGCGCCCTCATGGAGCACATCGTCGATTACAGCCGCCGGCGCGGCACGGGCGAGCTCATCGGCTATGTACTCACGGCAAATACGCGTATGCTGACACTCGCCCGTCATCTGGGCTTTGTCGAAGACAAGGAGATGGAGGCGGGCGTTCTTCACATCCGGCTGCCGTTGCAACAGACAGCGCAGGCGCAGGAGACACGCAAGGCTTAGCGGCCACGGCCCGGCGCCGCGCGTTGTCGGCCCGCATGCGTCGGCAGGGCGGCCGCCTCGACCAGGACGACGAATGCTAGTGAATTGCGTGGCCTATGAGGATGGCCGCAAGATTGCCGATCTGCACCCCGACGAAATCTCCGATTACCTTGAGCGCCCGCATTGCTTCGTATGGGTGGCGCTCAAGGACCCCGGTCCCGGCGAGCTCGCGCAGATGCAACATGAATTCGGTCTGCACGACCTTGCCGTGGAAGATGCGCAGCACGGGCACCAGCGTCCGAAGATCGAGCAATACGGCGACTCGCTCTTCGCCGTGCTGCACGTGCTCAACAAGGACGCCGACGGCGACTTCTCGCTCGGGGAAGTGGCGATTTTCGCAGGGCAAAATTACGTGCTTTCCGTGCGTACGAACGCCACGCAGGGGCTCGGCGCCGTGCGTGCGCGCGCGGAGAAAGAGCCCCATTTGTTGCGGCAGGGCTCGATCTTCGTGCTCTACGCGCTCATGGACGCCATCGTCGACAGTTACTTTCCCGTATTCGACGACCTCGAAGCGCAACTCGAGGCGATCGAGGCGCAGATCTTCACGCCGAGTGCGCCGGCCAAGGGGCGAGCCATCATCGAAGACCTGTATCAACTCAAACGACGCCTCATCACGTTGCAGCACGCCTGTGTGCCGCTCATGGAGGCGGTCAGCAAACTGTTCGGCGCGATGGCGCCGAAGCTCTGCGGCGGCATGCAGGAGTACTTCCGGGACGTGTTCGACCACCTTCAACGCATCACCAAGAATGTCGATCTGCTGCGCGAAATGGTCACGACGGCACTCTCGGTCAATCTCGGCATGATCTCGCTGTCGGAGAACGAGACGACGAAGCGTCTGGGGTCGTTTGCCGCACTCTTTGCCGTGCCCACCATGATCGCCGGCATCTACGGCATGAACTTCGCCGACATCCCGGAATTGAAATTCCGGTACGGCTACCCCCTCTGCATCGGGGCCATGATCCTCATCGATTTGCTCCTGTACCGGAAATTCCGCAAGGCCGGCTGGTTGTGACGCAGCCGCGAGGCCCGCGCAATCTGTGTCAGGGGCGTGTCGCGGCATGCCCTTCAGCGCGCCGTGTTGCCCCGTGGCAACGGGTCGCGTCGCGCACCGTTTTCCGTCGTGACCGGCGTAGTGTAATTGCACTAGAATTCCCCAACGCCGCGTCAGACGGCAGCCAAGGGTTGAGAAATACAACAAACACCAGGCGCTTAGGGGTCAGATATTGAACGCACCACTCTCGGGGATCCGCGTCATCGAGTTCTGTCGAGGCGCGGCGGGCGCTTATTGCGGCTTGCTGCTGGCCGACATGGGGGCCGATGTCATCATGGTCGACGATCCCGTCGACGATCTCTCCAACGATAGCCGGAGTCCGCTCGGCGAATCCGCACAACTCGGCCTGCGACGCAACAAGCGCTCCGTGGCGCTGGACTTGCTTACCCTCGAAGGCCGCAGCCTCGCGCACACGCTCGTGCGCGGCGCCGACGTCGTCATCGAGTGCCTGCCGCCGGGCACGCTCGCCAGCGCCGGCCTCGCCTACGACGCGCTGTCGGGCGTGCAACCCCATCTCGTCTACGTATCGATCTCCGCGTTCGGGCAGGAGGGGCCGCGCTCCGTGACGCAGCCCGCGGGCGTGCCCGCGCTCCAGGCGCTTCGAGGAATGCTTGGTGCGGCGCCGAGCGGTCTGGAGCCGCCACGCGATTTGCCGGTAGCGGACCTCGCTGCCGGGCTGTATGCGGCGTTTTCCACGTCCGCGGCGCTCGTGGCCGCGAGACTGCAGGGGCGGGGTGTTCATATCGACGTGCCGATGCTCGGCGCCACGCTCGCCATTGCGGCATTGCGCGGTGGCGACGAAGGTGCCGAGGCGGCGCACCGCGCGGGGCTGGTGCCGCCCGCGACCATGGGCGGGGAGCGTGGCGGTGCCGTCGGCGTGAATCCGCCCAACGCGGGCGTCGCTCGCGCCGCGCCGCGCGTCGGAGCCCTGGAGCCAGGCGACGCCGAGGGCGACACGATGCGATTCGGCGGGCCATCGGCACCCTGGCCGACCTTCCGTGCCCGCGACGGCTATTTCGGCATGGATCTCGACGGACAGGCTCACTGGCAAGCGATTTGCGCGCTGGTGCACCGGGTCGATCTGCTCGACGACGCCCGCTTCGCCAACGCGCGGGAGCGTGCCCGGCATCAGGCCGTGCTGCGCGACGTGCTCGAAGCGGTTTTCGTCCTCGAGGACCGCGGTGTCTGGCTGGCCCGGCTCGTCGCGGTCGGTGTGCCATGCACGGCCATCAGTACCTATTCGCGGGTGCTGGCCGATCCGCAGGTGGCACACATGGGCTGGGTGCGGCCCATGGTGTTGCCTAGCGGAGAGACGACGCACACCATCGTCTCTCCCGTTCGTCTGAACGGGCGCAGTCCGGTATCGCCGATGGATCCGCCCGCACCCGGCGAGCACACGAGTGACATTCTTGCGGAGCTGGGGGCGGACGGGGGCGACGTGACGGCTCGGCCTGTGAGCGGCCCCGGCCGTTTTTGACGCAGGCCGCTCCGGCGCCGACAAACGTATGCCCAGACGGCGCCTTCGGGCGCCGTCGGCGTTTTTGCGGTCTGCGGGGCATCGCCTCGCGACGTCGGGTACTTGCCCATCCCCGTTGCCAGGCGGGGCTTTCGCGCCGCCCGATGTCTCTATATAATTCATGGTCATAAGCTTATGACTATTAGTGATTAGGCGTCTCGCCCATCACTTCCCCCCGATTTTTTGCTGGATGCCGACCGATGATTGCCGATCTTTCGAGTATGTCTCCCACGGCTGCGTTGCTGGGCGCCGCAGTCGGGCTCGTGCTGGGATTGACGGGGGCGGGCGGGGGCATCTTCGCGGTACCGGCGCTGGTCTTCGGGCTGGGGTGGGGGGTGTCGCAGGCAGGTCCGGTTGCGCTTCTTGCGGTGGGGGTCGCCGCGGCCGTGGGCAGCGTGCAAGGGCTGCGCGCCGGTCTGGTGCGCTATCGCGCGGCCATGCTCATGGCCGGGATCGGTGTTTGCGTGGCGCCGTTGGGGACCTGGCTGGCGCATCGGCTGCCGGAGCGCTGGCTGGTTGGGCTGTTTGCCCTCGCCATGCTGGTTGTGGCAGCGCGCATGTACCGCGCGTCCCGCGGGCTGTCGGCAAACGCCGCGAAGGCCGTAACGGCAGCGAATCTACCCGCAAGTGAGACGGCGAACCCGTCGGACGATCAGGCCGCATCCCAAGCGGCAAGTCAGGCGGCAAATCAGGCGGCAAGCAAGACGGGCGAGGCGCTGCCGCCGTGCCGGTTGAACCCGGCGACGGGCCGCTTGCACTGGACACCGCGTGTCGCGGGCGTTCTGGGGGCGATCGGCGCGGTTTCCGGCTTTGCGTCCGGCTTGCTTGGCGTCGGCGGCGGCTTCGTCATCGTGCCGGCCTTGCGCCGCTTTACCGATATCACCGTGCACGGTGTGGTGGCCACTTCGCTGTTCGTCATCGCGCTCATTTCCGCGGGCACCGTGGCTAACGCGTGGTGGCAAGGCATGCATCCGGGCGCTCAGGGCTGGGTTTTCGTCGCGGGCGCGGTGGTCGGCATGCTCCTCGGTCGCGCGCTGGCGCCACGGTTGGCGGCCTCCCGGCTGCAACAAATCTTCTCGACGCTCATGGCCGCCGTCGCCATCGGCATGTTCGTCAAGGCATTCGGCGCCTGATTCGACGAACGCCAGCGCGGCTTGCGATTCTCGAATACTTCGAAAATCGCAACGCCTTTCGAGTGATCTTCAATATCGATCGCCGTGACGGTCCGCGCGATCCCGCCATGCCTTTCATTTCCGTTCGTGACGCGACAATGAATCTTTTCGTCACAGGACTGTCCATTGAAACGTTGCCCGAGCACCACGTCTCGCTGAATTGAATGTCTTGCGCGTGAAATGCCTTCAATGTGCGCGATGCATGCAAATCACGGACGGTAATGCTCTTAATTTGGACTAGGATGATTCCTATAAACAGATCCAAAACGGCAGGATTTTGTAGATTTATCCTATATTTCCGCTGGTCGTAAAACGGCGCGTAACGACGTCGCCTCGCCGATGCGTCACGCGGCGTTGCGATCGGCTTTGGCATCGATGACCACGACACACATTGAGACTTCCACGACCGTCTTGCCTGACTCCCCGGAAGCTTGCACACCGGCGAGCCGCCGTGCCGCCGCGATCCGGCAACGGGTGATCGTCTCGACGGCGATGGCGATGGCATTGCTGGCGGGGTGCACCGAGTATCAGGCGTCGACGCCCAGTGTGTCGGGCGGCGAAGCGGCGCACGAGGGCGCGTCGTTGTCGGCGTCGGCGCAAGCGGGAGCAGACGCGAAAGTGGTGGAAGCCCGCATGCGGCCGGTCGCGGCGGCTGTGGCCATGAGTGGTACGCCGCAGGTGGGGCGCGTGGTAAGCGGGACCTATCGATGGATGGCCGATTGGCCGGAGACCGAGAGCGTGCATCTGTGGGAGGCCGCGCCCGGCCCGACACGCATTCGTGTGGTTGGACGCGCACGGGAGATGATGCCGTCGGCGGGATTGCGCGGGGTGCGCATTCGCTACTGTGTCAAGCCGGTCATCGGCACAGGCGCCTCCCGGTTGACCGGGCACAAGACGTGCTCGGCCTGGACAACCGTCGACGGGCCGAAAGCGGCCCATGACGCCGGATAACCGTCGAATAGCCGTCCGAAAGCGTCAGATCGACACCGGATGTTGCCGGAGCGCCGGATTGCCGGACAGCGCCGGCGAGCGACGAGTTACGCCGAATAACGTAGCCGCGGCGGCGCGGGGGACGATTCTGTCCGTCGGCGCCGCGTAGCGACAACGTGGTCACGCCTTCGTGACCAACGAGTGTGTCGGCAAGACGCACATTCCTCTTTCTGGAAGCCATGACGCGTAGACACGGCGGAGAATCGCGCGCGCCCACGGCTGACTTCTTTTAAAAGGATTCCGCACATGATGGTGAAAATTCTGATTGCCGACGATCACCCGATCGTCGCCTCGACGCTGCGTGAAATGCTCTCCCCGGACCCCGGCTTTCACGTGCTCCCGCCGGTTTCCAATTCGACTGAGCTCT
>OFTX01000295.1_pt1 | contig 29231 bp, 27 predicted proteins | sample 1775051 | NCBI WGS metagenome assembly OFTX01 (sample SAMN08195772, study PRJEB24354) | sludge metagenome | isolation source: sludge from phenol fed wastewater aerobic bioreactor A | place: India: Nagpur | collected 2016-09-15
GATGTGTTCCTGTGACTGGAGTTCAGACGTGTGGTCTTCCGATCTAGCATTGACCGAACGCGGCCGATTGGGTCCGTGTCCGGATGTTGCTGCACGGGGCCGCGGAAGCGGAGCAGCCACATCCAGCGACCGCGAGGTCGCCGCGGCGTGTCCGGTTTTCACCGGCGATATAGGGAGGGGCCGTCATGAATCTCTTGCGGGTACGACGGCTTTTCGCCGGTGAGCGGGTCGCCCGGTTCGGTACGACCGGACCGGGCGGCCGTCCGCACATCATGCCGGTGCCGTTCGCCGTCATCGACGACGGCGACGACGGTGTGGTCGTCTGTGCCCTTGATGCCGCGCTCGGCGGCGAGCCGCGAAGTATCGCTTCCGCGGCACGCGTGCGCGACGTTGCGAGCCATCCGCGAGTGTCGCTCCTGGCGGATGGTTCGGCGCGCGCGGCTACTCGGTGGTGGGTGCAGGCGGACGCGGTGGCCGAGGTGCTCCGGTGGCGAACAGCCGACCCGCGGTTCGCCATGGCCGCGGCCGCGTTGGACGCGCGCTACCGGGGGAGCGGGCAGTCGGTTGCGGCGCGCACCATCGTGTGGTGCACGGTCACGGGCTGGACCGGTTGGACCGGGGGGATGGCAGCGCTGGAACGCGCCGCCTGACGACGAGCCCGCCCGATCACGAGCTCGCTTCATCAAGGACGGCGACCCCCGCCTCGCGCATCGCGGCGATCGCGCGCTGCGTGTCGCCCTCCTGCAGTTCGACGAACCGGGTCAACCGAAGCGGCACGGTTACCGAGTAACCGAGGTGCACGCCGTCGATGGCGGTCGCCTTCACGCACCAGTCGCCGGCGAGGCCCACGACCGTGATGTCCATGACGCCGGCCTCGTCCAGGATCGTCGAGAGGTCCGTCCCCTTCGTCGCGCCGGTGGCCAGGTCGACCTCGGAGAACCCGGAATATCCGTCCTCGGTGCCGGTGCCCTTCCGGAGCAGCGGGCCGTCGACGGGAAGCCCGGGTACCAGGGCCGCGCCGGCCGACTCCGCGACGCAATGGACGGGCCACAGACCGCCGTCGGTCGCGAAATGCGGCGTGTGCTCCGGATGCCAGTCCTGCGTGTAGACGACGGTGGCGCCCGCCTCACGGGCCGCCGCGATCTCCGCCGCGATGGGTTCGACGATCGTCTCGCCACCACGCACGTACAGCGAACCGGCCGGATCCGCGAAGTCGTGTTGCATGTCGACGACGACCAACGCACTCGACGGTGTGTATTCGGCGCTCACGGTGTGCCTCCCGGCAGGTCCGACGCGGGCCTACTCGGCCGCGTACATGGTGGTCGGGATGGCCGGATCGCCCTTGGCGAGGCTCAACCCTTCCCATGGCAGTGTGATCAGTGCTGCGGCGAGCCTTTCGCGGGCGTCGGCCAGCGTTCCCAGGCCCTGCACTACCTGCCCGGACCGCATCAGCGCCACCGGGATCGTGCGATCACCGGGTGCGGCCGGCGGAAGTTTCCCGCTGACCCGGTGGACGACTTCCTCGGTCGCGGTACCCGAGGCACGGTGGCGCCGCAGCACCGACTTCCGGCCGCCGGTGGTCTGCTTCTGCGGGCTGCGCTTCGCGACCGGCTGGCCGTCGACCTCCACGAGCTTGTACACCATGTTCGCCGTCGGGTACCCGGAACCCGTGACCACCGAGGTCCCGACGCCGAAGACGTCCACCGGATCTCCGCGCAACGCCGCGATGGCGTGTTCGTCGAGATCGCCCGACAGCACGATCCTGGTACCGGTGGCACCCAACGAGTCGAGCTGTTCGCGGGCGGCGCGCGCCAGGACTCCCAGATCCCCGGAGTCGATCCGGATGGCGCCGAGCCCGGGCCCGGCGACGCGGACGGCCGTGGCTATCCCCGCAGTGATGTCGTAGGTGTCGACGAGAAGCGTTGTTCCCGCGCCGAGCGCCGCTACCTGGGAGGCGAACGCCTGCGCCTCGGTCTTGTGCAGCAGTGTGAAGGCGTGCGCCGAGGTTCCCGTCGTCGGAATGCCGTAGCGCTGCCCGGCCTTCAGATTCGATGTCGCCGCAAAACCCGCCAGATAGGCCGCGCGCGCCGCCGCCACTGCGGCCGCTTCGTGTGTGCGCCGCGAGCCCATCTCGATGAGGGGGCGACCATGCGCCGCTGATGCCATGCGCGCGGCCGCCGTGGCGATGGCGCAATCGTGGTTCAGGATCGACAGCAGCAGGGTCTCCAGAACCACCGTCGAGGCGAACGTACCGGTCACGGACAGGACGGGCGATCCCGGGAAGTAGAGCTCCCCCTCGGGGTAGCCGTCGATATCGCCGTCGAAGGAGAACCGGGCCAGATGGTCCAGGGTCCGCCGATCGAGGACGGGTTCGAGATGACGGAGCGCCGCGTCATCGAAGCGGAAATCCGCGACGGCCTCGAGCGCTCGCTCGATGCCGGCGACCACACCGTACCGGCGCCCGCCCGGCAGCCTTCTGGCGAACACCTCGAAGGTGCAGACCCGATCGGCGGTCCCGTCGGCCAGGGCCGCTTGCAGCATCGTCAATTCGTATTGATCGGTGAGCAGGCCGGTCGGCTCGGACATCGTCACACCTGGAAGCCTATACAGCCGCATGAGACACTGGACCGGTGACCAGCGCGGCGTCGGCGATGACGCTTCCGGTATCCGACAGCGAGGTCGGATCGCTGTCGGATGCCGCCGAAGACGCGCCGTGGGTCGTGATCGTGTGGAACGACCCGGTGAACCTGATGTCGTATGTCACCTACGTGTTCCAGACGCTGCTCGGACACCCGCGCCCGGTGGCTGAGAAGCTCATGCTCGACGTCCACCACAAGGGCCGGGCGACCGTCGCGCACGGCCCCCGCGATGCGATGGAGTCCATCGTGACGCAGCTCCATGGCGCGGGCCTCTGGGCGACGATGGCCCAGGATCGCTGACGTGCGCCCATTCCGATCCCGGCTGGGGCGTTTCACCGCTGCCTTCGACCCGGCGGAGGCCACTTTGTTGGCCGACCTGGTCGACCAGGTCCGGACCCTCTTGGCGCAGCGCTGTGGCGGGGCGGAGGACGATCCGCTAGCGGGGCTCACCGGAATGGCCGTCGGACCGTCGACACCGCCCGACGATCCGGCGGTCGCACGCCTTCTCCCCGCATTCCACCGCGATGACGAGGGCCTCGCCGCGGGCCTACGAATGTTGCGTGAACCCGAGGTCATCGCGGCAAAAGACGACGCCGCAGTAGCCCTGCTCGATACCCTGCCGCGCGGCGGCGGCACGGTGCGGCTCACCGAGCAGACCGCGCGGTCCTGGCTCGTCGCCCTCAACGACGTTCGCCTCGTGTTCGGGGTGCGCCTGAACATCACCGAAGACGCAACCCCGCCCGCCGCCGCGGCGGCAGACCCGAGAGGACCGGAATACGCCATGTACCTCACCTACCGCTGGCTATCCACGATCCAGGAATCCCTCGTCCAAGCGATGCTGGGTGATGCGTGATGGCCGGTGGCACTGCGCCCGTCACACCGGAGCCCGGCCGATCGGTCGCGCGCCGATCTCCGGCGATCATGGCTCCCGGCAGGGTGAAGCCGGCGGCGGTCACGATCCTGATGGGCGCTGCCGTACTCACGCTCGTCCAGATTGTGAACTGGGCGATGGGCTACCGGCTCAATTCCGCCGGGATCAGGCCGCGCACCCTGGGCGGGCTGTGGGGCGTCGCGGACGGTCCGCTGCTGCACACCGGGTGGGGGCATCTGATCTCGAATCTGGTGCCGTTCGTCATTTTCGGATTCCTGATCCTCGTCGGCGGGCTGCGGCAGTTCCTGGCGGTGACGGCGCTGGTCTGGATCGTGTCCGGGCTGGGCGTCTGGCTCACGGCGGAATCCGGAAGTCTGACTGTCGGATCGTCGGCGCTAGTGTTCGGCTACTTGGCGTTCCTCGTGCTCCGCGGTGTGTTCTCCCGCCGGTTCGCGCAGATCGTGATGGGCCTGGTGCTGCTGGCGTTGTGGGGCGGCATCTTCTGGGGACTGCTGCCCGGTCATGACGGGATCTCGTGGCAGGCGCACCTTTTCGGTGCAATCGGCGGCGGGTTGGCGGCGTTTCTCGTCGCCCGGGCCGACGCGCCGCAGCGCCGCCGTCAGGCAGCGGCGTAGGAATCGATCAGCTGCGTCGCGGCAACGGCCCAGCTGAAGGCGTGGGCCGCCGCGTGACCCACCCTGTCCTGCCTGACGCCGGTGAAGCAGGCCGGGTCTGCGCCGCGCCGCTCGTATTCGATGATGTCGCCGATCAGGCGCCCGACCGGGGTGTCGCTGCCGAAGGCCGCCTGCTGCAGGTCCGCAGGGATGTCCAGGATCGCGGCGAGGTTCTCCCGCGGTACTCCAAGCAGGAGGTCGAACGCGGAGAGCATCGCGGCCGTGAATGCGAAATCGCTGTCCCGGGGGAAGAGATCCATGGCCAGCAACTCCGCCATGCGGGCGCGTGTCAATACAGCGGGCAGGTTCGTGTCGATCGCACGCCCGGCCGGACGCAACAGCAGCGCCGGGATCCATCCCCGCAGGCGGCTGAGACCGATCCAGACGAGGGCTTCCCGAACACTGCGCACGCACCGTTTGGTCTCCCCGAACCGCCCGATTGAGGCCAGCTGGATCAGCTGGTAGCTGAGCGCCGGCTCGGCGCGCAGCAGCCGATCGATGGAGTCGTAATCGATATCGTCGTCCAGCACCGCCGTCGCCAGCCGCAGCACGGAAAGGCGCGACGTCCCGAGGGCCGGCCCGCTGACCGTCGTCGGGCGGCCCAGGAAGTATCCCTGGAACAGATCGAAATCAAGCTCCAAACACGCGGCGTATTCCTGTGCGGTTTCGATCTTCTCGGCGATCATCTGCACCTCGAACGGTCGGCAGCGCGCGATCAGCGCCGCGGCAGCGTCCAGCGGAGTCGCCCGTAGATCGATCTTCACGATGTCGACGATCTCGAGGAGTTCCTCGGCACCGGCGATCCAGAGGAAATCGTCGGCGGCCAGGCGATATCCCGCGCGGCTGAGCGCTCGGCAACCCGCCAGGACCTCGTCATCGATGGTGACGGATTCCAGCACCTCGATCACGGTCTGTCGCGGCGGCAGACTGACCGGGATCTGGCCGGTGAGCACACCGCGGTCGGCGTTGCAGAACACGGTCCGGCCGCCGGTGAGCCGGTCGATACCGAGCCCGAGGGCGCTGAAGATAACCTGGTTCGTCATCTCGTCGCCGTCGAACGACTGCACGGCATACGGATCTCGTGCCGTCTCGCTCGTCGGCAGCGGGCGGAAGAGCAATTCGTAACCGACGACATTGTGCGCGCGGTCGATCACGGGTTGCCGCCCGACGACCGCCGTGCTGACCGGCACCTGACCACTCCTCCCGGCAGGCCGTGGACGCGATTTCCAGGTGCCGGACGGCCCGTCACGAGATTCCATTCGTCACATGCACATTCAGCTTTACTATTTCACGCGCTCCGGTTCCGATCGTCGCATTGCAGGGCGGCGAGTTTGACGCCCGCCCACCGCCCGGTCTCGGCCGGTCGGTAGCGTTGCGGCAATGACGACAAGTGGCCTTCGGCCGGACGGACGCGCCGACGACGAATTGCGCCCGATTCGATTCACCCGCGGTTTCCAGCTGCACCCGGCCGGGTCCGTGCTGGTGGAGTTCGGGAATACCAAGGTGCTGTGTGCCGCGTCCGCGGTGCGCGGCGTGCCGCGGTGGCGGCAGGGCTCGGGTCTGGGTTGGTTGACGGCGGAATATGCGATGCTGCCGTCCTCCACGCACGAGCGGACCGAGCGCGAGTCCATCCGGGGGCGGGTGAAGGGCCGCACGCAGGAGATCTCTCGGCTCATCGGCCGATCGCTGCGCGCGTGCGTCGACCTGGCGGCGTTGGGGGAGAACACGATCGCGATCGACTGCGATGTCCTGCAGGCCGACGGCGGCACCCGCACGGCCGCGATCACCGGCGCCTACATCGCGCTGGCGGACGCGGTCACCTTCCTGCGCGCGGCCGGCGCGCTCGCCGATCCCCAGCCGATCTCGTGCCAGGTCGCCGCCGTCTCGGTCGGGGTGGTGGACGGCCGGGTGCGCCTGGACCTGCCGTACGAGGAGGATGCGCGCGCCGAGGTGGACATGAATATTGTGGCCACCGAGACGGGAACGCTGGTGGAGGTGCAGGGAACCGCGGAGGGGGCCACGTTCCCCCGCTCGACGCTGGACGCGCTCATCGATTCGGCACTGGCGGGCATTTCGACCCTCGCCGAACTGCAGCGCGAGGTGCTGGCCGACCCGTATCCCAAGGCCCTGCCGGGAAGCCGGTCGTGACGAATATGACGTCTTCTCGGGGGAGCGGTCCGCGGTTGCTCTTGGCTAGTTCCAACCTCGGAAAGCTCGCCGAGCTGCGCCGCCTGGTGCCGCCGGAGGTCACCGTGCTGGGTCTCGGCGACGTGCCGCCGTATCCGCCGCTGCCCGAATGCGGCGCCACCTTCGAGGAGAATGCGCTGATCAAGGCGCGGCAGGCGGCGCGGGAGTCCGGCATCCTCGCACTCGCCGACGATTCCGGTCTCGAGGTCGACGCCCTGAACGGCATGCCGGGAGTTCTGTCCGCCCGCTGGTGCGGCCGGCACGGCGACGACGTCGCGAACAACGAGCTGCTGCTCGGCCAGTTGGCCGACGTCCCGGACGAGCGGCGCGGTGCAGCCTTCGTGAGCGCGGTCGCCCTGGTCAACCCGGCCGGTCACGCCGACGTGGTCCGCGGGCGCTGGCCCGGTCGGCTCATCCGAGAGTCGCGTGGTAGCAACGGGTTCGGTTACGATCCGTTGTTCGTCCCGGCGGAGAGCGACGCGGACGGCACCGGCCGGACGAGCGCGGAGCTGGCGCCGGAGCGGAAGAACGAGCTCTCGCATCGTGCACGGGCCATGGCGGCGATCCTGCCTGCCGTGCTGAGCCGTCTCGGCCTCGGCGGGTAGCGCGCGCCGCGCTATTTCGGCAGCACCTGAAGGATGCCGTGCTCGCCGTGCTCGGCGTTCGTCATGATGTGCGACACGAACGGGTAGTGGCCCGCCTGCGGCGGCGTCAGCTCCACGAACCCACCCTGCGACGGCGCGAGCGAGAGTGTTTGGCTGCCACCGGATTCCGCGTTGCCGGCGCGCAGCAGGTAGGCGCCTTCCAGGAAGACCGTGTCGAACTGACCGCCGACCACGTGGAAGGCCAGCGGTTCGTTCGGGCCTGCGTCCAACACCCAGATGCGCACCTTCTCCCCGACGGTGGCGGTGAGCGGATCGGCGTCATATTGGTTGACGTAGCCGTTGAAGACGAGCGCGTCGGGCTTCATCGCGGCGACCTTGTCGACGTCGACGCTCCCGTCCTGCGGGCCGAGGTACAACTCGGATGCGACGAGCACGTAGCTCTTGTCCACCGGCGCGAGATCCGGCGGATCGATCACGACGGCCCCGAACATGCCGTTGGCGATGTGCGCGCTCATCGGCATCGTTGAGCAGTGGTACATCCAGATCCCGGCGCGGTTCGCGGTGAACGTGTAGTCGAGCGACTGGCCCGGGTTGATGGTGCGCATCGGCATGTCCGGGGCGAGTTCCCCCGCGTGGAAGTCGACCGAGTGCCCCATATCGCCGTCGTTGACCAGGTGGATGACGAACGTGTCCCCGAGCTTGCCGTGCAAGACCGGGCCGGGCATGGTGCCCGGCTGCCCGTTCTCCCCGTAGGTCCACAGGGTTTGGCGCACCCCGGGTGCCACCTCGGTGTCGGTGTTCCGGACGGTGAAGGTGATGTGGTGCACTGTGCCCGGCAGCGCCGGCGGCAGCGTCGCGTCGTGTGCCGTAAAGCCCTTCGGGGGCGCCGCCATGAAGTCCAGATCCGATGCGGCGGAAGCACTGTCAGCGCTCGTGCCGGTGTGCTGCATGCCCGGCATGTCACCTGTCGCTGACGGCGGCGATGTGGTGCCCGCTGCGGAGCCGGCCTCGTTCACCGCGCCCACGACGGTGATGTGCATGACCATGCCGAGCTGGCGGTGGCCGACGATAGAGCACCAGCCCTCGATCGCGCGGCCGACGACGCCGGCATCCACGGTGGCGGACTGCCCGGGTTGCAGGCGCCCGGAGGTCACTCCGGTGTCCAGCACCAGGTCGTGGACCATGGTGTCTGTATTGGTCACGTCGATCACCAGGCGATTCCCCACCGGCACCGAGATGTTCTCCGGGTGGAACCGCATGCCGTAGGCCTCAACCTTCACCACCGTCGTTCGGCCGGTGGCAGCGGCGCTGCCGGCCGCGGAGTGCACCGGCGCGGCGCCAACGTCCGCGGGATTGAGGGCGACGGCCGCCGCGACGGTCAGGGCGACGATCGCGAATCCGGCCGCGGCCGGACCGGCGAACCGTCCGGGCCGCGCCAGAGCCGCGGTGGCGCCGGCCGCTTGCCCGCGACGCTCGGCCAACGACGGGCCCGGCGCGGTGTCGCGGCGGGCCTTCCTCGATGCCCGGAGCGCGAGCGCGAGCAGCGGCAGGAAGGACGCGAGGCCCACGAGCGCGGCCGCCGAACTGGCCACCGCAACCATGCTCGGTACCGGCAGCGCCCACACGGCGATACCGGTGCTGATGATGCTGACCCGCCAGGCGGCGCCGCGGTCGAGGACGGCGGTGGCGGCACGGACCGCGACGGGCCCGCCGCCGGCGACGACCGGCAGAAGATAGCTGAGCGCGCCGAGTAGAACCTGGGCCGCGAACCCGGCCGCCAGTGGGCCGACCACCACCCCGAGATGCGCCGAGAATGCCGACCAGGTCGGCGATATCGCCGCGAGCACGCCGAGCCAGACGAGCGAGATGACGAGCCAGCCGACACCGGCCGCGACGGAATAGGTGGCGTAGCTGTGCGGCGGCTTGGCCCGCGCCTCCTTCATCAGCGGGACCGCGGCGATGGTCAGCCCGGCCAGGTATCCCGCGATGCCGATCACCCCGACCTGCGGAGGAGCCCAGAGCGCCGCGGCGGCGATAGCAAGGACGGACGCCGGCAAGATCCACAGCGCGCGGGCCGCGGCGCGTTCAGCGCCGTCCACGATCCGCGTGCGCAACATGGTCGCCCACAAGGTGACCAGCGTGCCGATCACGGTGATCCCGACCCAACCGAGCACGTTGATGGCCATATGCGCGACGACGAGCCGGTCGTGGTCCAGATCCCGCGCCAGCAGGATCCCGGCCGCCACGCCCAGCGGCAGCAGGCCGGCGGCGACCAGGTAGTAGCGCACCGTGGGCTTGAACCGCGCGGGCAGCGACCGGCGCATCCGCGCGGCCAGCACCGTACCGTGCCAGAGCACCGCCGCGCCGACCAGAGTCCCGCCGGCCAGCACCGAGATCCATTGCGGGATCGTCATTCCCGCTACGACGGCGGCGACGCCCAGGTTGAGCAACCACAGCCGCGTCGTCTGGCCCGCGACTCCCCGACGGGACGGGCGGGACCGCAGCACCGAGTCGGCGAAGTGTGTGCTCCACACCACGATCGCGTTGGTGACCGCGCCGAGCAGCAGCAGATGCACGAGAAGCCACGTCGGTGCCGGCAGGAATCGATGCGTGACGGTCACCAGGAGCAGCGCCAATAGCCAGAACACCACTCCGGCGTTCGCCTTGAGATGCCATGCGGCACGTCTATTCGGCACCCGGTATCACCCCTCGGGCCGTCGACGCCCCCGCGTGCAGCGCGCTGTTCGCGCGGGTTCGTCGCCGTCGCGCCGCGAGTGACGCCGTCATACCCGTCGCTACCGCCGTGATGACGAAGGCGAGGACCGCGATCACATTGCCCACGCCGCCGATCTGCCACACCAGATGGGCGCCTCGGAGGTCGCCGCCGACGACGCGGACGGCCAGCGCCACATGCAGCAGCGCAGCGGGGACGTACATGACGGGGTGGTAGGGCAGCGGGCGGCGCAGCACCGCGGGCAGGATCACCGCCGCGTGCGCGAAGATCATCGACATGGTGAAGCCGAGCATCACCGAGTGCACCAGCGCGTCATAGGCGCCGCCGTCGAACGGATGCGGAATCAGCACCAGGATGCCGCCGGCCACCGTCAACCACACGTAACCGGCCATCAGGCAGGCCGCGCTGAACCGCGGCAGGCCGGTGGACCGCAGCATGGTCCGGGCCACGTCGGCGTTGACGAGCGCGAAGACCATGGCGAGCAAGGCCGCCCCCAGCACGGGTGCGCCCCATCGCGGAAAGAGCAGCAGCAGAACGATCGCCGCGAGAAGCGCGACACCGCCTGCGAGAACGGCCTTCTCGGCGCGGTCGTCGGATCGGCCGAGGCGCGCCAACTCCATGCGCTCGCCGGAGATCAGCAGCACCACATAGCCGACGAGCCAGGGCAGGAACGACGCCATGGCCACCCCACCGGTGAACAGGATCGTCGCCCCGAACGCGCTGACGGCGCCCAGCGACTGAACGAGCACGGCGGCATCGCGGCGGCGTCGCCACAGCGGGATGAAGATCACCGCCTGCAAGCCGGTCGCCGCCATGAGCAGCGCACCGGCCACCGGAAGCGGCACCGGCGAGATCAGCGCGATGCCACCGAGGCCCATCAACGCCGGCGACGCGAAGCCCCACCAGCGGCCGAGCGCCACGGCGCGTTCCAGCGCGATCACCGTGCCGATGAAACCGAGCACCATCAACATCCCGTGCACCGACGCGAGCCGCTCTGCCGTCACCGGCGCCGCGACACCCAGCAGCAGGAGGGCGGCGTCCAGCCCAGCCAGCAACGCGATCCCGCCGCCGACCATCAGCGCGAGGCGCACGCCCATGGGCCGTGGCTTCGCCGGAACGCGGACGCGATCGGTCCTCGGTGGGCAGTGTGGAGAGGTCGGGGGCGGCGTCGGCGCGGTATCCGGCGGGGCCGGTTCGCTCATTGCACTTCCGAGAGCGTCAGTAGGCACGCCCCGGGTTCGGCGAACGCCCGAAGATCCGCGGTGTCCGGATCACCGCCCAGGCAGGCGACAGCGCCCCGCACGATCCCCAGGTGCACCTGGCACACGACATCCGGGTGTCGGCGGGCAGCATCCAGGAACGGACAGGTCGTGAGCCGCATGGACTTGGGATCGTCCCCAAGACGCGGCTCGAATCGCAGGTCGCGCAGGATCCCGACCACGGAGCCGACCGCGTCGGAGTCGGCGTGCGAGTCCGCGTTCCGATATCGTGCGGCCAACGTGCGACCCCAGCGCTCACCGGCCCGGCGTCCCAACGCCCCCGGGTTCGGACTGGAATCGGAGACCTGGTCGATGAGCGCGACGGCGAGCGCGATGTACTCCTGGCCGTCGGTCGCGTATGGGCCGTCGCCGAGCAGCCCGCCGTCATCGCCCGCCGTCGCGTGATCGATGGCACGGTAGAGCCAGGCGGGGCGGCCGCGACCGACCGGGGTCGACCGGGTGCGGCTCGCGCGACCGTCGGCGACCAACGCATCCAGATGCTCGCGTACGGTATTGGGGTGTTGCCCCAACTGGTCGGCCAGCGCCGTCACCGTCGCGGCGGCACGCGCGTTGGTCAGCGCGCGCAGCACGGCTGCGCGCGCGCCCGACAGCCGCGAGGCCGCGGACAGGGCGTATCGCGGCCCGAGCGGAAGCGATTCCGCGGGAGTTTCGTTCGCCGTCGCGCCGACGCTAATTGTCACGACCATGACTGTAATAAACTCGTCTCACGCCCGCTACTGTCGGGGCAAAACCCGACCGGAAGGTTTGATCAGCTATGACGACATCCCTTGCCGTGGCGACCAACAAAGCCGATTCGGCCGCGTTGGACGCGATCACACAGCATCACGCGGAACTGGTGGGCACCGTGGTGGCACACGCCACCGCGCTGCTGGACGCATCGTCGGCCGGCAGTCTCGAGGGTGCCTCGAACGCGCGTCGCGACCTCGTGCTGTTCTGCCGCGGCGAGCTGTTGCCGCACGCGATCGCCGAAGAGGACACGCTCTACGCCCTGGCCCGCGAGCTGCCGGGTGGCACGTTGCTCATCGATGCCATGATCGCGGATCATCGCGTGCTGGCCGAGCTGATCGACGACCTGGCCGGCGCGACGACGCCGCTCGGCGCCTCGGCCGCCGCGCACGCGTTGCGCGTGCTGTTCGAGTTGCACGTCGAGAAGGAGAACGACTACGTGCTGCCGGCGCTCGCCGCGAGTACCGAGGTGTCGCTGGCTGACGGGCTGGAGCGCATGCACGGGCAGTTCGAGGAGCTGCGGTCGGCCGCGACCGGTGGTGGGTGCGGTTGCGGTGGTGGCGGCTGCGGATGCGGCGGCGGGGGACATGGCCATGCGGAGTCCGCGCAGCAGGAGGTATCGGCCGGCGGCTGCGGATGCGGTGGTGGAGGCTGTGGTTGCGGTGGTGGAGGCTGTGGTTGCGGCGATGGCCACGATGTTAGCGACACCGCCGCCTATGACGACGTTCCGGGCGAAGCCTCCGTGGCGAACCGGCCGGTCCTGGATGCCCGCCAGGTGCCGCACCACATCCGGCACGCCACAGTCTTTGGGGCACTGGACGCCGTCCGTCCCGGCGCCGGGCTGGAACTGATCGCCCCGCACGACCCGCTGCCGCTGCTCGCCCAGATCGAGCAACGCGACCCGGGCGCCTTCGAGATCACCTATCTGGAGCGCGGCCCCGAGGCGTGGCGCATCGCACTCGATCGGCGGGTGACAGCGACGGTCTGAGGCCCGTTCGGGGAGGCAGCCGCACGGGAGCCGCCCCGACCCCCCACAGCCGCGTCGAGTGGGCGTGCTGCAGAGAAAATGGCGCCCGAAACTCTGCAGGACTCCCCGTCAACGAGAAATCCGGACGTCGCGACGTGCGGCGCCTAAGCGGGCAAGGTGGCGATGCCGGGCGGCGAGAAGCGGCGTCCGACAACCCGTTCCGAGACGCCTTCGCGGTCCAGATACGGGGTGATCCCGCCTAGCCAAAACGGCCAGCCGGCGCCGGTGAGCATGGCGAGGTCGATGTCGGCGGCCTCCGCCACCACGCCTTCGTCCAACATCCGGTGTGCCTCGTCCGCCAGCGCCGCGAGCGCCCGGTCGCGCACTTCGTCACCGGTCGACGGCCTGTCGCCCTGCTGCCAGAGCGCCGCGATCGCCGGGTCGAGCGATTGCGATCCGGTCTCGTCGAAGGCGACCAGCGTGCGGTGTCCGCCGTCGACGATCCGCCGCAGGTTCCGGCTTACGACGAACCGGTCCGGGAAGGCCATCGCGAGGGTTTCCGTCACGTGCAGCGCGACGGCCGGACCGACGAGCTGCAGCAGCATGATCGGCGTCATCGGCAGGCCCAGCGGGGCCAGCGCGCCGTCCGCGACGGCCGGGTCGGTGCCTTCGTCGATCGCCGCGATGATCTCGCCCATGAACCGGGTGAGCAGCCGGTTCACCACGAACGCCGGCGCGTCCTTCACCAAGATCGGGCCCTTGTGCAGCGCCTTCGCCGTGGCGAACGCGGTGGCCAAGGCGGCATCGTCGGTGTGCCCGGCCTGCACGATCTCCAGCAGCGGCAGCACCGCGACCGGGTTGAAGAAGTGGAATCCGACCACCCGTTCCGGGTGCGCCAAGTCGGCGGCCATGTCCGTCACCGACAGGGACGAGGTGTTCGTGGCGAGCACCGTGGTCGGCGGAACGTGCCGTTCCAACTCCGCGAAGACCTGCTTCTTGACGCCCATCTCCTCGAAGACCGCTTCGATGACGAAATCCGCGTCGGCGAACGCCGCGTAGTCCAGCGAGCCGGTGACGAGTGCTGTGAGCCGGTTCGCCTCGTCGCCACTGATCCGGCCCTTGGCCTTGAGCGCGTCGATCTCGCGGCGCACTCCAGTCAATCCCTTGTCCAGTCGTGCCTGGTCCACGTCGGTGATCACCACCGGCACATGCAGCCGTCGCGCGAAGAGCAGCGCCAGTTGGGTCGCCATCAACCCGGCGCCGATCACGCCGACCTTGGCGACCGGCCGGGCCAGCGCGGCATCCGGGGCGCCGGCGGGTCGGCGGGCGCGCTTCTGGGTCAGGTTGAACGCGTACACGCCAGCGCGGAACGTCTGCGAGCAGATCAGATCGGCCAGCGCGTCGCCCTCGGCGGCGAACCCTTCGTCGAGGTCGGCCGTGCGAGCGAGGTCGATCATCTCCAGCGCCCGGTAGGGGGCGGGAGAGGCGCCATGCGTGCGCAAGTCGGCGATCATCCGGCCCTGCGCGACCGCGGCGGACCACGCCGCCTCATCGGCGCGATAATCCTTGCGCGGCACGGCGATCGAGCCGCCCAGCACATCAGCCATCCAGGCCAGCGACCGCTCCAGATAGTCCGCCGCGTCTAGCACCACATCCACCACGCCGAGCCTCAGCGCCTGATCGGGCCGGAGCATCCGATTCTGGTTCAGGGCGTTGTCGACGATCACCGTCACCGCCGCCTCCGGGCCGGCGATCCGGGGCAGCAGCTGTGTGCCGCCCCACCCGGGCAGGATGCCGAGGAAGCACTCCGGCAGCGCAACCATGGCGGCGTTGGATGCGAGGGTCCGGTAGTGGCAGTGCAGCGCGATCTCGACCCCGCCGCCGAGCGCCGCGCCGTTCACCAAGGCGAACGTCGGGATCGAAGAGTCGTGCAGGCGCCGGAACACCCGCCGTCCGAGATCGCCCACGGCGTGGGCGATCTCGCGGTCGGTGATGGTGCCGATGCCGGACAGGTCGGCCCCGGCGGCGAAGACGAACGGCTTGCCGGTGATCGCGATCGCTGCCGGCGCCGCCGCGAACGCCTGATCCAGCGCCGCGTCGATATTGGCGAGCCCCTGCGGGCCGAAGGTCGTCGGCCGGGTGTGGTCCATGCCGTTGTCCAGGGTGATGAGCGCCACCTGTCCGGCGACGCCAGGAACGCTGACGAGCCGCACGTGCGCCGCGGTCACGACCTCGCCGGGCAAGGTCAAGCCGGGGGCCGCAGTGGTCTCCGAGGCCGGGGCGGCGGTGTTCATGCCGCTTCTCCTTCCATCGTCACGGTGGCCGATTCGGCGGCTTTCCTCGCTGCGTCTGCCGCTGTCTCCGCTGCCGGGTCGGCCGCGCCCGCGCCGGTGTACTGGGGGTTCTCCCAGATCACGCTGCCGCCCATGCCGAGCCCTACACACATCGTGGTGAGTCCGTACCGCACGTCCGGCCGCTCGGCGAACTCCCTGGCCAGTTGGATCATCAGTCGCACGCCGGACGAGGCGAGCGGATGGCCGATGGCGATCGCGCCGCCGTACGGATTCAGGCGCGGGTCGTCGTCGGCGAGGCCGAAGTGATCGGTGAACGCGAGCACCTGCACCGCGAACGCCTCGTTGATCTCGATGAGCCCGATGTCGTCGAGCCCGAGACCGGCACGGGCCAGCGCCTTCTCGGTCGCCGGGATCGGCCCGGTGCCCATGAGCTCCGGCTCGACGCCGGCGAACGCGTACCCCACCATGCGCATGCGCACCGGCAGCCCGAGCTCCGCCGCGGTATCGACCGAGGCGAGCAAGCAGCCGGTCGCGCCGTCGGTGAGCGGCGAGGCATTGCCCGCGGTCACCCGGCCGTGCGGCCGGAACGGGGTGCGCAGGTCGGCGATCCCTTCGGCGGTGGTGTCCGGCCGGGGCAGCTCATCGGTGGTCGCAAGCCCCCAGCCCTGCTCCGTCGAGCGCGTGGCGACCGGGACCAGGTCGGGCGTGATCTTCCCGGTGGCGAGCGCCGCGGCGTACTTGCGCTGGCTGGCGGCGGCGAAGGCGTCGGCGCGCTGTTTCGTCAGCTGCGGCCAACGGTCGTGCAGGTTCTCCGCGGTCGCGCCCATATTGAGCGCCGACGGGTCGACCAGCCTGTCGGCGACGAACCGCGGATTCGGGTCCGCCCCGTCGCCCATCGGATGGTGCCCCATGTGCTCGACGCCACCGGCGATGGCCACGTCATAGGCGCCGGCGGCGATACCGGAGGCGACGGTCGTCACCGCCGTCATCGCGCCCGCGCACATGCGGTCGATCGCGAACCCGGGCACCGACCGGGGGAGGCCGGCCAGCAGCGCCGACGTGCGCCCGATGGTCAATCCCTGATCCCCGGTTTGCGTGGCGGCGGCCACCGCGACCTCATCGATTCGTTCCGGCGGCAACTCGGGGTGGCGCCGCAGCAGCTCGCGGATCACCTTCACAACCAGATCGTCGGCGCGGGTCTCGGCGAACTGGCCCTTCGCACCGGCCTTGCCGAACGGCGTGCGCACGCCCTCGACGAAGGCGACATCGTTCAGGGTTCGGGCTGTCACGCGCTCACTCCCTTGATCGTTGGGTGATCGATGGCGGATGCCTCGATGCTAGCGAAATAGCTACCGATGAGTAACTTCCGCTCGGCGGCCGTCGAGCATCGAGTATGACGACGTTCGGCCGACAGCCTGTCAGGACGGCAATGCCGCTGCCGCGAGCGCCGCCGCCAGGACCGGGGCCACCAGTTCGACCTGCCATGGCCGGGCCCCGCCGAGGGCAAGGACCTCCGGCAGATCGGCCGTCGCCGGGGGCTGCCACAGCACGTCGCGCACCAACTGCGGGCTCATCATGTTCTCCACCGGGATCGCGAGCCGCTCGGACAGCTCGGCCAGGCGGCTTCGCGCCGCATCGAGCCGGGCGGCGGCGGCCGGGTCTTTGTGCTGCCAGCGCCCGGGCGGCGGCGGCCCATCCGACGGCAACCGGCGCGGCGGGAGATCGGCGGGCGGAATTTTCCGTGCGCGTTCGAGGGCGGCGAGCCAGCGCGGAGCGGCTCGCCGCTGGGCACGGCCCGAGAAGACGGGTAGTTCCGCGAGTTCCCGCGCCGTGCCGGGCAGCGCGGTGGCCGCCGCGATGATCGCCGAATCCGGCAGCACGCGGTGCGGTGCGAGGTCCCGTGCCCGCGCCAGATCGTCTCGCGCATACCACATCTCGCGAATCGCGGCGAGGGTTCGCCGGTCGGCGATGTGATGGATCCCGGAGGTGCGGCGCCACGGGTCGAGCCGCGGTCTGGGCGGCGGCGCCGCCACGAGCGCCGCAAACTCCTGCGCGGCCCACTCCGATTTGCCCTGTTCGGCCAGCAGGGCGGCCATCGCATCGCGGAGGTCGATGAGGACCTCCACATCCAGCGCCGCATAGTCCAGCCAGTCGGCCGGCAGCGGCCGCCGGGACCAGTCGTCGGCGCCATGCCCCTTGGTCAACCGGAGTCCGAGCATCTGCTCGACCAGCGGGCCCAGACCCACCCGCGGCAGCCCCGCCAGCCGCCCGGCCAGTTCGGTGTCGAACAGGCGACGCGGCCGCAGCCCCAGTTCGGCCAGGCAGGGCAGGTCTTGGCTCGCAGCGTGCAGCACCCATTCCCCGCCGGCCAGCGGAGCGGCCAGCGGCGCGAGATCGGTGAACGGCACCGGGTCGATCAGCGCGGTTCCCACTCCCTCCCGGCGCAACTGCACCAGGAACGCTCGGGATCCATAGCGGAATCCCGAGGCGCGTTCCGCGTCGAGGGCGATCGGGGCGTCGGACGCGCCAAGTGCGACGGCCAGATCGGCCAACGCCGTCGCGTTGGTGATCGGCGCGGGCGTCCCGTCGCGGGGATGGAGCAACGGCGCGGCGCTCGGCGTCCCAGGAGCCTCGCCATCGGCCGTCGGGGTGGACGGGTTGTGCCCCACGGGATCGTGGGTCGTTTGTTGATCGGACAAGATGGCAGGCTCAGGTGATGACGCCCGCGCGAAGCGCCAGCGCGACGATGTGAGCGCGATCACCGGTTCCGAGTTTGCGCCCGATGCGCGCCAAGTGGCTCTTGACGGTCAGTGCCGATAGGTCGAGTTGGTCGCCGATCCACTTGTTCGACCGACCGTCCGCCACCATGCGGATCACCTCGACCTCCCGGGCGGACAGGTCGTGCACGCCTGCCGGAAGCTGTCCGGAGGTGGGATTCGCGCGGCGAGCGACGACAACCCCGGTGGCGCCGGCCGCCATGGCGTCGATCGCGGGCTCCGGCTCGGCGGTCGCCGCGAGCGCGAGGACGCGCCGCCAGCCACCGAGACGCAGCGTCTGGATCGCCGCAATCGCGCGTGATCCGAAGCGCAGGCTCACTACTGCGAGGCGGCTTTGATGCCTGGCGATCTCCTCGATGTCGTCAATGTTCGTCGCGACGCGGACGGGGCCGAGCCCGACGGCCGCCAACTCATCGCTCAGCGACATCAGCGCTGCCTGATCGGTGTCCATCAACAGGACACCACCGGCTTGGCTCGCATCGTCCGGTTCGCCCGGGCGCACAGGTGACGCCACAGCCGAGGCCACACCCGACGCACGCTGCGCCGGCAACTCATCCGACCGCGAGTCGGCCTCGGGCCGGCGCTCGGCCGTCGCCCCGTGGGCGCCGACAGCCGAACCTGTCACGGTTGCTCCTCTCACGCCGTGCCGCAGCCATTACGCTCTGCATCGTCCGTTGAGTGTGAATCGACCGCTCGGCCCGAGTCAAGTGCCCGAACCTCATACGCATCGAGCGCCGACTAAGACAAATGACCCGCAAATGGGTGAGGATGCTCACGGATGGCCGTGACACCTTCCGGCGGTAGGCCGGCGGCGGTGGCGAGGAAGTCCGCGAAAGCAGCGAGATGAACGCCCACGTGCGGCCCGGCTGCGGTCCACGACGCACGCAGCTCCAGCTCATCGATGCGCGGAGGGCCGGCGATGTCGCCGAATCTGCAGGACGACGTGATGGTCACCGTACCGCCGAGTGCCCGATAGTCGACGCGGTGGGCGGCGAGGCGTTCGGTGAGCCAGGACCACGCGACCTCTGGCAGCAACGCATCGGAGGCCATCGACGTGTCGATCTCGCAGCTTCCGAAGACCACGATGCGGTAAGTGCCGTCCCACGCATCCACCCCGTCCGGATCGTGTAGCAGCACCAGCCGGCCGGACGCCGCCTCCTCATCGTCGGGCGCCGCCACGGTGACGGCGACGGCATACGTATAAGGCGCGAGTTGGGTCGGCGACGGCAACTCCACCACGTCCGTGCCGGGGCGCAGCAGCGCATGGGACAACTCCGCGACCGCGCGGCGGAAAGCCGCCGACGTCGCCTTGGTCGTAGAGCCCGCGCTGCCCATGCTTCGAACGATACGGCGTCGGTCCGACAGCGCCCGGACACCACGCCGATGACGGCGGGCAAGCCCGCTCGTTCGGGGCGCGATCACGCCCCGAACAGCCCGTACTCAGCTCTGGTCGGGGCGGCGCCGCAGCGTCAGTGCGATGGAGTTGATGCAGTACCGCTGGTCGGTGGGGGTGTCGTACCCCTCGCCCTCGAACACGTGGCCGAGGTGCGAGCCGCAGGACGCGCAGCGCACCTCAGTGCGTTCCATACCGAGCGTCGCATCGCGGTGCAGCGTCACATGGTCGGCGTCCGAGGGGGCATAGAAGCTGGGCCATCCGCAATGCGACCGGAACTTCGTCATAGACGTGAACAGTTCGGCGCCGCAGGCGCGGCACGAGTAAACGCCCTCGGTGAACTCGTCCGTGTATTCGCCGGAGAAGGGCCGCTCGGTGGCGGCCTCCCGAAGCACCGCGTACGCGGCCGGGCCGAGCTGTGCGCGCCACTCTTCCTCGGACTTCACCACGGTGGGGCCTTGCGGGTTGGTCATGCCGCCACTGTACGGACGCGGGGCCGGGCTGTGTCGAAATACCGGTCCGCCCACCGCCTCGCCGGTCACTGTGCGCGCGGGCGGCCCGGTTATGGCGGGCACAGCGTGCCGCGGTCGGGCACCTTCCCGTGGAGCAGGTAGTCGTCCACGATCGACGTGATGCACACGCTGGCCGGATACGCGCCGTCGTGACCGGACTGCCACGTCACCAGGGTCGCCGACGCGAGTTGGCCGGCGACCGACCTCGCGGCCGCGAACGGATGCACAGGATCGTTCACGGATCCGATGACGGTGATCGGCGGTGCACCGGCGCCGGAGAGCCGGCCCAGCGCCTCGTCGGGCGCGGGCCAGGAGGCGCACAGCCCGGACAGCGCGACCGCGTACGGGCCGAACAGCGGCGCGGCGGTGCGCGCGGGTGCCACCGCGCCCGCCATGTCGCGGAGGTCGAGCCGATCGGTGGTGTCGTTGCAGTCGTAGATGATGCGGGCGGACAACCGAGCCGTGAGATCCGCGCCGCCGAGGGCGCCGGTGACGAGGTCCGCGAGCGGCCTCGCGTTGCCGTCGCCGAGCCCGGCGAGGGCGTCCGCGAGGGACGGCCATGCGGTCGGGTCCGGCAGAAGTTCGATGAGCGAGAGGAGCACACTTCCGGCGGTCACCACCCACGGCCCGGCGTCGGTCCCGCTGGTGGCGAACCGGTCGACGAGGGCGGTGATCGCCGCGACCGGGTCGTCGCCGAGCGGGCAGCCGTCGGCGCGCGCCGTGCAGGCGGCGGCGAAGTCGCGAAGCAGCGTCTGCGCGGCGATCGCGGTCGCGGCGGCGCGGTCCTGCGGCGTCTGCGTCGGATCGGCGGGGGAGTCGAGGATCATGGCCGTCACCCGCCCGGGATACCGGTCCGCGTAGACCGCGCCGATCGTCGCGCCGCCGCCGCGCGCGAGGATGCTGAGTCGGTCGACGCGGAGTGCCGAGCGGAGCGAGTCGAGATCATCGGCGGCATTGGTCGAGTTGATCTTCGTCAGCGCCGGGCCGGCCGTGTCCCCGCAGTCGAAGGCGAGCTGGCGGGTGATCGACGTGAGCTGGGCCGTGCCGCGAGGTGATGCGGGGTCGGCGGCCATGCCCAGGATCGCACGGGCCGTACCGGCCGAGACGCAGTTGATGGGTGTCGACTCGCCGGTGCCGCGCGGATCCATGGCGACGATCGTGTAGTGCGCGCGGATGTCGGCCGGCAGCGACGCTGCGGTCGCTGCAATCGATGCCTCGCCGACCGCACCCGGGTCACCGAGCATGACGACGAGAGGTGGTGCGGCGGGCGGTGTCTCGGCTGCCCGGGCCTCGGCGACGTGCAATTCGATCGAGCCGCGGTTCGGCTCCGGATACGACGTCGGAACCATCAGCGTGGCGCAGCGCACGGCGAAGGTGGTCCCGCCGGGTGCCGTGCGGGGGATCGTCGCCGGACAATCGTCCCAGGCCAGCGGCTGCGCGGTTCGACCCTTGCCGCCCGGCCCCAGCGGCATGGGCTGACGGTGGGAGGTCGGCGTCGACGCGGTGGTGTTGCCGCCCGAGATCGCCAGATCGGGCCTGCGCGATGGGCCGATGGTGCAGGACGTCAGCACCAGCGCGGCAGTCGTCATGATCGCGATGACCACAGTGATCACGGCCCGCCGATCACGATCGCCGACCGTGCCGCCGGAGATCCTGTCGGCGGCACGTCGCATGGTTGTCGATGGTATCGGCGCCGGTGTGGCGTGCCGGTCCGTGTCGGCTGCCGGTGTCGGCTGCCGGTGTCGACGACAGGGGACCCGAGGGTGAGGCGCGTCGCGGGGTGGCGACAATGTGAGATGTGAGCCTCGTTCCGGCCGGCAGTCAGGTTGACCGGGTATGACGCTGTCCTGGCTCGTTCTCGTTCCGATCAAGTCCACTCGCATCGGCAAGTCCCGCATCGCACTCGATCCGGGTCGGCGCAGGCGGTTGGCGCGTGCCATGGCGCTCGACACCGTGACGGCCGTCGCGGCCGCCGGCTGCGTCGGGGGCGTCTGGGTGCTGGTGGACGATCCGGCAGACGGGGACATGTTCCGGGGCATGTCCGGGGTGTGCGTCCGCCGGACCGGGGTCGTCGGCCTGAACGACGTGATCCGCGAGGCATGCCGAGCGCTCCCCGCGGCGGGCGGTGAGGGTCCCCGCCCGGTCGCGGTGCTCCCGGCGGACCTGCCCTCGCTCGAACCCGGGGAACTCGACGACGCCCTGCTGCGGGCCTCTGCCGTGCCGCGAGCCGTGGTCCCGGATCGCCAGGGCACCGGAACAACCCTGCTCGCGGCTCGTGACGCAGCCCTGCTGCGGCCGCAGTACGGACCGGGACCCTTTGCCGCGCACCGGTGCTCCGGCGCCGCCGGGCTGCAGCTTCCGGACGATTCGGGCCTGCGCTGCGACGTCGACGTGATGGCGGATCTGGCGGGCGTCACCGGCCGATACACGCGGAACGAGGCCGGCGATCTGGTCTCCCCGGCGACAGACCGCCAAGGCGTCGGATGACCCGGTACCGTCGAGGTGTGTCGCGCCGCTACCTCCGACCGGGTGCGCTGGTCGGCCACGTGCTGGTGCTGGCCGCCGCGCTCACCTGCCTGCGGCTGGGCTGGTGGCAGTGGAACGTGTTCGAGGCCGCACGGGGCACCGCCCAGAATCTCGGATATGCGTTGCTGTGGCCCGTGTTCGCGGGGTCGTTCATCTACATGTGGCTGCGCTTCCTGCAGCTGGAGTCCACCCGGGAGACCCAGGCCGGTGACGGTGCCGAGACGGACACCGTCGATACCGCACCGCCGGCCGACCATGACGAGGCGGACGTCTCCGCGCCGGACGCGCCCGCCGGGCCGGAGGATTCCGACACTCGCGTGGATCACGAACAGCGTCATACTCGGTTGCCGACCCCCGAACGGGAGGTGTTCACCGTCGGAGTGGGCTACATCGACGCCGCCGACGATGACGACGATCCGGAACTCGCGGCGTACAACCGTGCGCTCGCCGCGCTGGCAGAACAGGACGAACGACGTGCCCGCTGATACCCAGCCGAGCCCCACCAGGACTCTCACGCCCAAGATCGCGGCCGCGCTGCTGCGGTACCGCATCGCGTCGTTCGTGGTCGGCGTCGGGCTGCTGCTCCTCGTCCTGGCCATGGTGCTCAAGTACGGGTTCGACGTCGGCTGGGCGGTGGCGGTGTGGGGGCCGATCCACGGCGTGCTCTACGCGATCTACGTGCTGCTCGCGTTCGATCTCTCGTACCGCGCGCGGTGGAAGCTCACGAACCTGCTCAAGGTCCTGCTGGCCGGCGTGGTTCCGGTGCTGTCCTTCTACGCCGAGCATTGGGTGAACCGGAAGATGCTGTCCGGCGAGCGGATGTAAGACCACGGTCGTGGTCGGCCTGCGGCAGTCGGGGGAGCAGTTTAGGACAGTCTGCCTACCGCGATCCGGGCCGGTACCGCGGTGGCGGTGGTGCCGGCTCCGGTGGTGGGTGCGTGCACTGTGAGTACGGACGCGGTCTCGGTCAGGCGGTGTGCGGCCCTGTCGGTGGGTTTGGCTCGCCGTCCCGTGACGATGAGCAGGTCTCCCGGCTGGAGATGTTTGCGTGCGGCCATGAACCGCTGCTCCCGCGTGGGGGTGACGGTGATCTTGCTGGCGTTGGCTGTCTTGAGCGCCCAGTCGCGTCCGTCGGTGGGGGTGATGACGACGGCTGGGGTGTCTCGGGTGGCGCAGCGAGCGCCGATCCGGACCGCCGCCGACGCTGCCGCGCTGTAGCGTTCGAGATCGACCTTGTCGAGGACGACGAGCACGCGGCGGTAGCCGTCGTGGGTGCCTCCGGCGAGGATCGCCGTGGGGACCGCCGCCGCGCGGATCAACTCGGCGGCGTCGGCTGGTTCCAGAAGAGCGTCTTCGGCGTCCAGGATCACCAGGCTGGCCTGTTGTTCGATGCTTTCGGACTGCAGAGCAGCGGCCGCGGTTCGGTCGACCCGCAGCACCGGCCGGGTCTCGACGCCGAGTTTGGCGAGGCCGGCGGCGGCATCGGCGAGAGTCGCACGTGCCTGCGGGACGTGTGTGGTGTCGGCGCGGTCGAGCACGATCCGCAACGGCACCACCAGGCCCTGTGAGTTGGCGGCCAGCCGCGCCGACAGCGCCGCGACCGCACCCGACTCCCGATCAGCCGACAGCGGCAGTATGACGGCCGACCCGATGTCGGGAGTGTCGACTGTTGGGGCGGCGAGCCGCGGCGCGTACCGGCCGGCCAGGATCGAGGAGATCAGGATGCTCACGACGATCACGACGATCACCGCGTTGACGACGTCGGCGCCGTACAGGCCTAGATCACTCCCGACCACCGTCGCGGCAAGCGTCGCGGCGGCCTGTGGCAAGGACAGCGAGAACATCGCGGCGGTCTCCACCGTCCGCATGCGGAACAGGGCGCCCGCGATCAGGGCCGCGGCGGCCTTGCCGATGATGAGGGCAGCGAGGAAGAGGCCGGCCAACCGCAGGGTGGCCAGGGACGCGAGCAGGACCGGATCGACGAGGGTCCCGACCCACACCAGGAATGCGGGCACGAAGATGGCCGAGCCGACGAACTCGACTCGTTCCATCAGCGCGCTGGCGGCGGGCACCAGCCGGTTGATTCCGAGCCCGGCGAAGAACGCCCCGACGATGCCTTCGATGCCGACGACTTCCGCGAGCAGGGCCGCGGACGCGAACGCCGCCGCGGTGAACACGAACCGCGCCACGGCCTCCTGTCCGACGCTGCGGAACACAAGCCGGGCGATGCGCGGCAGCACCCACAGGCTGTAGACGACAAGGATGCCCAGCCCGGCAAGTATCTGGAACGCCAACACGGCCCCCGGGCGGGAGCCGGTCTGCAGCCCGGCGATCACAGCCAACACGATCAATGCCAAGGTGTCGGTGATGATCGTCGCGCCGACCGTCGCGGCGACGGCCCGATTGCCGGCCTTGCCGCGGCGCCGGAACTCCGGATAGGTCACCAGGGTGTGGCTGGCCCAGAACGAGCCGATCAACACGGCGGCCGTCAACGAATACCCCGCCCACCACGCGACCGCGAATCCGGCCAGCAGCGGAAGTGCGAAGGTGAGCAGGCCAAATCCGAGCGCGACCCGGCGAAGGGCCGCGAAAGCCCCCAGGTCCAACTCCAGACCGGCCAGGAACATCAGATACAGCAGGCCGAAGCTTCCCACACTCTGCAGAACTGCCGGATTACTGATCAGATCGAGGCCGTGCGCTCCGATCAGCGCTCCACCCACCAACAGGCCGATCACGCCGGGCAGCCGCACGCGTTCGGACAGCCACGGGGCGAACACGATCAGGACACCGACGAGCATCCAGCCCAACGCCGGGCCGTGCGGGGAGTGGAACATGTCAGTCCTCCAACCACGCCGCTTCACCCGGCGACGAGACCGGTCCATGCTGGGCCCGGCCGACCGGAGGCGATCTTTTCTACCACGGTTCAGGCTGTCAGAACGACGAGCTGGCCGGTGGCGCGGATCATGTCGACGTATCGGTCGACCGCGCCGGTCAGCCGAGTCCGGGTAGCCGCGGACGACCCCACCACGACCCGCCGCCTACTCTGCGATGCGATGTCCTTGCGCATCACGAACGTGGCCGGCGAGCGGCGACGGCAACACCGAGCAACGATGGCGCGGGCCGGTATGGGGTCTCGCTGCTGCCGAATGCTCTCGGCCCGGACCGCGTGCCGGCCGTCATACTCGCTGCCAGCTGTCACGCAACCGGAGACGCCGACGCGGCCACGACGACGGGTACCGGGGCCGGGTTTCTTCACGGTGTGTTCGCGGTGGTGCCGCCGGGTGTTGGTGGTGGTTCAGCCGGGTTGGATGTCTCTGCGGGCGAACCGATCGATGCCGCTCCAGGTGAGCGCGAGGGCGATGAGGATCATGACGACCAGCGGCGTCCAGGCCATCGGCTGGAGCGGCTGATAGGGCGTCGCGGATAGCGGCAGGTTCCCCAGGAGCCAGTGCGGCAGTCGGAACACCTCGCCGAACATCGTGAGGAACCACATCGCGGCCATGACGCCCCAGGTGATCGGCGTCGCCAGCCGAGGCAGGTAGCCCCAGAGCAGGACGGCAAACCCGACGAAGATCATGACGGCGGGCCAGTACGCCAGCGCGGCCAGAGCGAGTCGGCCGCCCTGCGAGGAATCGTGAAGCGCTGCGCCGTCGACCACGCCGATCAGGTAGCCGCCGAGGACGAGCAACACCGCCGACCACACCGTCGGGATGATCAGCCGCTGCACGCTCCATCGCCGGCGGGAGATCGCGCCGGCCAGTTCCGGCTCGATGATCCCGGACGCTTCGTCGGAGCGCAGCGACACTGTGGTCTGCAGGGCGAAGATGATGGTGACGAGCGCGATCATGCTCACCAACAGGGACAAGAGGGCGTTGACGCCCGTGCCGCGCAACAGCTTCTCGGCCGCCGAGCCGGCATCGGACAGCAGGTTGGTCATCGCTTGCACGACGGAGCCCAGGAGCATCCCGCCGAGCAGGATCGCGATGGTCCAGCCGATAATCGGGTTGCGCTGCAGCCGCAGCGCCAGGCCGAGCGGCGTGGCATAGCGGGTCGGTGCCCCGGCCTTGCCGGGGCGTTCCGGCACGAGCCCCGCGCCGAAGTCGCGCCGGGCCTCGAGCCGGCTCGCTACCGCGAGCAGCACCGCGGTAAGCGCAAGGAGCAGCAGCAGCGGCCACCAGCGGTTGTCCGAGTACGGGCGCATCTGCTGGGCCCATCCGATCGGCGACACCCACGAGAGCCTGCCGTCGCCGAGGTCACCGATCATGCGCAGCACGTAGAACACGATGATGACGGTTGCGCCGAGCGAGTTGGCGCCGCGGGAGGCCGACGACACCTGCCCGGCGACCGCGCCGACACCGAGACCGACGAATCCGACGCCCGCCACCGACGCTCCGAGGATCAGTGACCCGGCGGCACCCGTTCCGGTCGGGTCGAGCGATCCGCCGATCGACACCAGCGCGATGAACACTCCGACCGCCACGCACAAACCGCCGTTGACCAGCCATGAGGCCACCGAGTACGCGTGCACCCCCAGCATCCGGGAGCGCAGCAGCTCGGTGCGGCCGGCCTCCTCGTCGGCCCTGCCGCTGCGCGTGACGAGGAACATCACGCCGATTGCCAGCGCGAGGACCACCGTCATCCAGCCCTTGGTCCAGACGGCACCACCCATGGTGTCCGCCGCGGGTGACAGGCCGGTGAGCGCCCTGATGCCGGGAGTGTTGGACAGTGTTGCGAAGTCGTCGAGCGCCTGCTGGGTGGGGAAGACGGATTTGTAGTAGCTGACGATGTACTGATACATGCCGACGAGCACGACGAGCCAGACGATCAGCCGCACGCGGTTTCGCCGGAGGACCAGTCGAACCATCGTGCCGAGGCCGGCGAGCCTGTCGGCCGGCGGGCGTCGATCGTCCGATCGAGCGATGTGGGTGGTTCGCGGCGCCACGGCGGGCGCCTGCCCGGCGGCCGTCATTTCTTGCTCCCCGCCGACAGTGCCGCCATCTCGTCGCCGTAGTGGCGCAGGAACAGCTCCTCGAGCGACGGCGGGTTCGCGACGAGCGAGCGCGGGCCGCGTGCCGCAACGGCCGTGAGCACTGTCGGCAGCTCCGCCTCGTCGACCGCGAACGTGATGTGCCCGTCGGAGGTTGCGAAGTCGTGGACACCCGGCATGGTGGCAAGGCCGTCCGCACCCTGATCGAGCACCACCGTGACCCGCGTGCGGGTCAGGTGGCGCAGCTGCGCCATGGTGCCCGTCTCGACGGTGACGCCCTCCCGGATGATGGTGATCCGGTCGGCCAGCTTCTCCACCTCGGCGAAGATGTGGCTCGACAGCAGGACCGACCGTCCCTGCGCCTTCACCTCACGGATCGATTCGGTGAAGGCGGCCTCCATGATCGGATCGAGGCCGCTCGTCGGCTCGTCGAGCAACAGCAACTGCGCATTCGAGGCCAACGCAGCGACGAGCGCGACTTTCTGACGGTTGCCCTTGGAGTACGCGCGGGCCTTTTTCGTCGGGTCGAGCTCGAAGCGCTCGAGCATCGTCTGCTTGCGCTTGACGTCGAGCGAACCGGACAGCCGGCACAGAATGTCGATCGCCTCGCCGCCCGTAAGGTTCGGCCAGAGCATGACGTCGCCGGGCACGTACGCGATGTCCTTGTGCAGGCGTACCGCGTCGGACCACGGATCACCGCCGAGCATCGAGGCGCGTCCGCCATCGGCCTTCAACAGGCCGAGCAGGATGCGGATCGTCGTCGTCTTGCCCGCGCCGTTGGGGCCGAGGAAGCCGGTGACCTGACCGGCGGGGACCCGCAGGTCCAGGCCGCGCAATGCGTGGACACGCCCGAAGGACTTCGTGAGTCCCTGGACCTCGACGTCGATGCCGTCAATAGGCATGGTGATGTCCTTGAATGTTTGGTGGGGCGCCATCGGGCGGCTGCCGTCAGGCTGTCTCGGACTCGCGACCAGCAGCGGCGTCCGGCGAATCTCGGAGGTGGCGCAGGTAGTCGTCGAGCATGCTGCGGTCGGTCAACAGGCCCTCGGTAAACAACTCCAGGGTGGGCAGGATCTGGTTCTGCCGGGTGTTGCGCATCGATTCGATGAACGCGTCGGGGGATGGATCTGCCGTCGTGAGGAACTGGATGAGCATGGCGCCCATGGTCTGATAGGCCAGATACCGGGTGCGGGCCTCCTCGTCGCGCGATGGGCGCACGAGACCCGATGCCACGGTCTCCTCCATGACCTCGCGGGCGCTGTCCACCAGGCGCTCCAGGAACTCTCGCGCCGGACGACCGCCCGCATGGATCGCCCGGAGCATGTACACCATCAGCTCCGCAGCGGGGCCCGGCTGGGCCAGGTGCTTGAAGAGGTAGCCGCTCGGATCGGCGACGCTGCTGGACTTCAGCGCCCGGTACCGGCGTAGCACCTCGGCGTCACACTCGGTCCGCAGCGCCTTCTTCGAGCCGAAGTGGTGCGTGATCAGACCGGGTGAGACGCCCGTGCGCGAAGCGATCTCGCGGAACGAGGCAGCGAAGCCATGTTCTGCGAAGCATGCGATCGCGGCATTGCGAATCCGGGCCCGCGTGGTGAGGTCCGACGCAGGAACATGCTCCGCTGCGCGTTCTATACGCACGACTCAAATACTATACACGTGACCAACCAGGTGCAAGCATCCGACCCCGCGAAATCCCGGCCGTGCTGCTGGCTCGCCTGGCGCCACGGACAGCGAGACCCGGCACCGTGCACCACGCGCAGCGTCAGGTTCGGCGCTCCGGCTCCAGCACCCTCCTGACGAGCGGCAACTTCAGCAGCGACGTGCGGCGCAGGATCACCGTCACCAGCAGGGTTCCCAGCACGGCGGCGACCACTCCCAGCGCAAGGCCGGTGACGACGTCCACGACGTGATGCGCGTTGGCCGCGACGCGCGACCAGGCGACCACCCCGGCCGCTATGGCGAGCAGCAGCCCGTACCACCGGTGCCGGATCGCGATCACCGCGGCGATGAGCCCGGCCGCCGCCGAATGGTCGGACGGGAACCCATTGTCCGCGGCGTG
>OFTX01000296.1_pt1 | contig 29229 bp, 28 predicted proteins | sample 1775051 | NCBI WGS metagenome assembly OFTX01 (sample SAMN08195772, study PRJEB24354) | sludge metagenome | isolation source: sludge from phenol fed wastewater aerobic bioreactor A | place: India: Nagpur | collected 2016-09-15
GCTCATCGCCCGGGTCTATCCGCTGGAGCTCGGCCCGCCGGTGGGCTGGCCGGTGCAGTATCGCGTCTCCGGCCCGAGCATCGAGCGGGTGCGCGCCATCGCCTTCGACCTGGCCGCCCTGGTGGCGAGCAATCCCAACACGGTGAAGGTGAACTACAACTGGATCGAGCCGAACCGCCAGGTCCGCATCAATGTGAACCAGGACCAGGCGCGCCTCCTCGGGCTCTCCACCCAGACCCTGGCCGGGGTGCTGAACACCGTGCTCACCGGCACCACGGTGACCCAGGTGCGCGACGACATCTATCTCGTCAACGTGGTGATCCGGGCGGAGGCCGAGGGGCGCATGTCGCTGTCCAGCGTCCGCACCCTGCAACTGCCGCTCATCAACGGAAGGTCGGTGCCGCTCAGCCAGGTCGCCAACGTCGTTGTCTCCGATGCGCGTTCGCTCACCATCACACCGTGGGAAAAGAACATGGTGGCCAAGGTCGAGAAGGCCATTCGCGAATCGGATCTGGGTCTGAACCCGGCCACGCAGGGCGATCTCATCCGCGTGCCGATGCCCCAGTTGACCGAAGAGCGCCGGCGCGAAATGACCAAGCTGGTCAAGTCGGAAGGCGAGACCGCCAAGGTGGCCGTGCGCAATCTGCGCCGCGACGCGAACGAGCAGCTCAAGAAGCTGGTGAAGGACAAGGAAATCTCGGAGGACGACGAGCGCCGTGGCGGTGACGAAGTCCAGAAGTTCACCGACAAGTTCGTCGCCGAGATCGACGAGCTGGTCAAGCAGAAAGAAGCCGACATCATGACGGTTTGAGTGCCCCGGCACTCACCGCAAGATCTCCGCTGACTTTCGCGCTCGATTCCCGCGCCGCACCTCAATGGGTTTTCTCAGCTCCACGCTTTCTGTTCCCGAAACAGCGAGCATTCCGCGCCACGTCGCCATCGTCATGGATGGCAACGGGCGTTGGGCTACCAGTCGTAAATTGCCTCGCGTTGCCGGACACAAGCGCGGTGTCGATGCCGTGCGCGAGGCGGTGACGGCGTGTGCCGAGCTCGGCGTCGAGTATCTGACGCTGTTCGCCTTCAGTTCGGAGAACTGGCGCCGGCCTCAGGACGAAGTCTCCACGTTGATGCAACTGTTCATCCTCGCGCTCGAGCGCGAGGTTGGGAAGCTGCACAACAACGGTATTCGGTTGCGCGTGGTCGGCGCCCTCGAGGCGTTCGAGCCGCGCATCCAGGAACTGGTCCGCCGTGCCGAGGAACGCACAAAGGACAACAAGGGGCTCACGCTGACCATCGCCGCCAACTACGGCGGGCGGTGGGACATTTTGCAGGCTGCCCGCAAACTTGCCGCGGCACGTGTCGCGCAGGGGGGGGCGGCGGCACTCGAGACGTCGTTTGCCGAAGAGGATCTCGCCCCGTACCTGAGCATGGCGTACGCGCCGGAGCCGGACCTGTTCATCCGGACCGGCGGCGACCAGCGGATCAGTAATTTTCTGCTTTGGCAACTGGCGTACACTGAGCTCTATTTCACCGAAGAATTCTGGCCGGACTTCAACGCCAATACGCTCAAGCGCGCGGTTGCCGAGTTTCAGCAGCGAGAACGCCGTTTCGGCCGTACCAGCGCGCAAGTCCAGAACCCCTCGGGACAATCCGCCTGATGCTCAAGACGCGCGTTATTACCGCTGTCGTACTGCTTGCCATTCTCTTGCCCGTGATCTTCGTCGGTACGCCGGCGCAGTTCGCATGTCTTGCGGCCGTGATCGTGGCGGCCGCCGGTTGGGAGTGGGGGCGCCTCGTCGGTCTGAACGGCACGGGCGCGATCTTTTACGGCGCGCTGGCGCTGCTCGGTGTCGGCCTGACGTGGGCGGGGGGCTGGACGTTGTCGTCGATCTGGCTCAAGCCGGCCGCCGTCTTCTGGGTATTGGCCGGTCCGTACACGCTGGCGCGCAAGCCGGCGACCCAGGGCGCCTGGCGCGGCTTGCTGTTGGTGGCCGGTCCGGTGCTGCTGATCGCGGCATGGCAGGCGCTGTGCCTCGCGCGTGAGCGCGGCGTGGCATTCCTGCTGTCGGTGTTGGTCATCGTCTGGATCGCCGACACCGGGGCTTATTTCGCCGGCCGCGCCTTCGGCCGTCGCAAGCTGGCCCCTTCCATCAGCCCGGGCAAGTCATGGGAAGGCGCGATCGGCGGATGGCTGCTGGTGCTCGTCGCGGCCGCCGCGGTGCTCGCGTCGGACCTGCAGGCGCCCACGATCGTCTCGCATCTCGCCAGCTCCCTGGGCCCTGGCCTCGGCGCGCTGGCCTTGACCGCCCTGGTCGCTTTCTCGGTTGTTGGCGACTTGTTCGAATCTCAACTCAAACGGCAAGCCGGCGTGAAGGATTCCAGCGCGCTGCTGCCCGGCCACGGGGGCGTGCTCGACAGAATCGACGCTTTGCTCCCGGTGCTTCCGCTGGCTCTGCTCTTCGTCTGATCATGTCGCAACGTCTTTCCATTCTCGGCTCCACTGGCTCCATCGGCGTAAGCACGCTCGATGTGGTGGGGCGTCATCCCGACCGTTTCTCCGTCTACGCCTTGTCGGCGCACCGCAATCTCGACCGTTTGTTCGAGCAATGCGTTGCGCACCGTCCGAAGGTGGCGGTGGTGGCCGACGCCGACGGGGCAGGCGTGCTCGCCGCCCGCCTGGCCGACGCGGGCCTGAAGATCGAAGTCACGCACGGACCGCGGGCGCTGGTGGAGATCGCCGAGGCCTCCGAGCCAACGATGGTTGTCGCGGCGATCGTGGGTGCCGCTGGCCTGCAATCGACGCTGGCGGCCGCCCGTGCCGGCAAGCGCATTCTGCTGGCCAACAAGGAGTCGCTCGTCCTGTCCGGCGCACTGTTCATGGCAACGGCCGAACGCGCCGGCGCCACGTTGTTGCCGCTCGACAGCGAGCACAATGCCATTTTCCAATGCCTGCCGCAGTTGGCCGGCGAGCATGGCATTTCCACGCGCGGCGTCGAAAAGCTGGTGCTGACGGCCTCGGGCGGCCCGTTCCGCGAGCGCGAGTTGGCGTCGCTGGAAAATGTCACGCCGGACGAAGCCTGCGCTCATCCGAACTGGGTCATGGGCCGCAAGATTTCGGTCGATTCCGCCAGCATGATGAACAAGGGGCTCGAGGTCATCGAGGCACACTGGCTTTTCAACATGCCGCCGGAGAGGATCGAAGTGCTGATCCATCCGCAGAGCGTGATTCACTCGATGGTCACCTACACGGACGGCTCCACGCTGGCGCAGCTCGGGAATCCGGATATGCGCACGCCGATCGCGCATGCGTTGGCATTCCCGGACCGGGTGACGTCGGGCGTCGCGGGGCTGAATCTCGCCGACATCGGCAAATTGACCTTCGAGGCGCCGGACTTGCGTCGATTCCCATGCCTGCGCCTGGCGTTCGATGCGTTGCATCGCGGTGGCACGGCCGGGGCGCTGCTCAATGCGGCCAACGAGATCGCCGTGGCGGCCTTCCTCGAAGGGCGCATTCGTTTTACGGCCATCGCCCAGGTGGTCGAACAGGTGCTCGACGCGGTGGCCGTTGGCGAGGCCACGTCGCTTGACGTGGTGCTCGAAGCCGACCGCCGCGCCCGCGAACTGGCGGCGGCCATCGTCGCCAAGCTGCCGGCCCCGGCGTCTTCCTGACGCCTGAACTCATGTCGTAACGTCCTCGGGGCCCGATTCGCTCATGACTCTGCTGTCCACGTTGCTTGCGTTTGCCGTCGCCATTGGCGTGCTGGTGGTGTTCCATGAGCTGGGCCATTACTCGGTCGCGCGGTTGTGCGGCGTCAAGGTGCTGCGTTTCTCGGTGGGGTTCGGCACCCCCCTGCTCAAATGGACGATGGGCCGCGATCGCACGGAGTGGACCGTCTGCGCACTGCCGCTCGGCGGCTATGTTCGGATGCTCGACGAGCGTGACGATACGCAGATCGTCGCCCCGGAAGACCGCGATCGTGCGTTCAACCGGCAATCCGTCTACAAGCGCTTCGCCATCGTGGCCGCCGGACCGGTCGCGAACTTCCTGCTTGCCATTGCCCTTTACGCCGGGCTGAATCTGGTGGGTGTCACGGAGCCGGTCGCCCGCGTGGCGCCGCCGGCGGCGGGCACGCTCGCGGCGCGCGCCGGACTGGCCGGCGGCGAGCTCATTACCGGTGTCCGCGAGAATGGAACGAGTTCCGACGAAGCTGTCGGCGACGACATGCCAGTGCGCTCGTGGGAGGATCTTCGCTGGCGTCTGGTCGATCCGATGATCGACGGTCAGCGCGTCACCCTGATCGCGCGCACGCGCGACGGCCGCGCCGAATACACGCTGGACGCCGCAGGGCAGCACTTCGATGCCGACGGCGAGCAGGACTTCATGCAGCGGCTGGGCCTGGTGCCGTCGGCGCGCGTGAAGGTGGGGCAGCTTATCGCGGGGGGCGCGGCCGGGGCGGCGGGCTTGCGCGTGGGAGACGAAATCACGGCGGTGGACGGCAGTGCGGTGACGTCGGCCAAGGGGCTGGTCGATGCCGTGCGTGCGCATCCGGGCAAGCCGATGACGTTTACGGTGCGGCGCGATGGCGCGCTGATGAATGTCACCCTCACGCCCGCGGCGGAAGTCGACTCCGCCGAGGCGGGCGGGGCGCGCGTGGGCAAGATCGGGGCCGCGCTGGCCAGTCAGGTCGACTCGGTGACCGTGCGTTACGGCCTGTTCGAGGCCATTGGCCGCGGTGCGCAGCGCACATGGGACGTCACGGCATTCAGCGTGCGCATGTTTGGGAAAATGATCACGGGGCAGGCATCGCTGAAGAATCTGAGCGGTCCGGTGACGATTGCGGACTATGCGGGCCGCTCCGCGCGACTGGGACTGGATTATTTCGTCGCCTTTCTGGCGCTTGTCAGCATTAGCCTTGGCGTATTGAATCTGTTGCCGATTCCGGTTCTGGACGGTGGCTATCTGTTATATTATGCGGTCGAAGCGATTACCGGCCGGGCTGTTTCCGAGCGGTGGCAGGGTGTGCTGCAACGAGTGGGCATCGTTTGCATTCTCGCGCTCTCTGCCGTAGCACTTTTCAATGACATGTCGAAGTTGCTGCACTAGACAGCGTCACGCGCCTGCCGGTCGCAGGCAAATCCGAGTTTTTTACGATTCAATTGTTTCTTGGGGAAGCAAGTTGTCGAATAAATACCACCTTGTTCCGAAGACCCTGGTGATTGCGGTTCTGGCGGCACACAGTTTCCTGGCACGCGCCGTCGAGCCGTTCGTGGTCAAGGATATCCGAGTGGAGGGCTTGCAGCGGATCGAACCCGGAACGGTCTTCTCGTATCTGCCGGTCAAGCCGGGCGACAAGTTCAACGACGATAAGGGCACCGAAGCAATTCGTGCCCTTTATGCAACGGGCCTGTTCTCGGACGTGAGCGTCGAGACGCAGGGCAACGTGCTGGTGGTGCACGTCAACGAGCGCCCGGCCATTGCTTCCATCGACTTCCTCGGCATCAAGGAATTCGACAAGGACGGTCTGAAGAAGGCACTGCGCTCGGTCGGCCTGACCGAGGGTCGCAGCTTCGACCGCAACCTGCTCGACAAGTCGGAACAGGAGCTCAAGCGTCAATACCTCACGCGCGGTTACTACGCAGCGCAGGTGAAGACCACGGTCACGCCGCTCGAGCGCAACCGTGTGGGCATTCAGTTCGCGGTGACCGAAGGCCCCAAGGCCACGATCCAGCAAATCAACTTCGTTGGCAACAAGGCGTTCTCTTCGTCGGACCTGACATCCGAAATGGAACTCGGCACGCCGAACTGGCTGTCCTGGTACTCCAAGAACGATCTGTATTCGAAGGACAAGCTCACGGGCGATCTGGAAAAGCTGCGTTCGTTCTACCTGAACCGCGGTTACCTGGAATTCAACATCGACTCCACCGACGTTTCGATCACGCCGGACAAGGACGAGATGTTCCTGACGATCAACCTGCACGAAGGCGAGCCGTACAAGGTGTCGGACGTCAAGCTGACCGGCGAGATGCTCGGCAAGCAGGACGACATCCAGAAGCTCGTGCAGCTCAAGGCCGGCGACACGTTCTCGGCCGCCAAGCTCCAGGCGAGCACGAAAGCCATTTCGGACATGCTCGGCAACTACGGATTCGCGTTCGCCAACGTGAACGCCCAGCCGACGATCGACCGCAACAACCACACGGTGGCGTTGACGCTGACGATCGATCCGGGCCGCCGCGTCTACGTTCGCAAGATCAACATCGTCGGCAACTCGCGCACGCGCGACGAGGTGATTCGTCGCGAGCTGCGTCAGCTCGAGAGCTCGTGGTACGACGCCGATCGCCTCAAGCTGTCGCAGGACCGTATCAACCGTCTGGGCTACTTCACCGACGTGAACGTGACCACTGAACCGGTGCCCGGTTCGAACGACCAGGTCGACCTCCAGGTGAAGGTGGAAGAAAAGCCGACCGGCACGATCAACGTGGGCGCAGGCTTCTCGTCGACCGACAAGGTGGTGTTGCAGGCCGGTATCAGCCAGGACAACGTGTTCGGTTCGGGGACTTCGCTGTCGGTGAACGTCAACACCGGCAAGACGTATCGGACATTGGCGGTGACGCAGGTCGATCCGTACTTCACGGTCGACGGCGTGAGCCGTATTACGGACATCTATTACCGTACGTACCAGCCGCTGCTGCTGACCAGCGATTCGGACTTCCGTATCAACACGCTGGGGGGCAACCTCAAGTTCGGTGTGCCGTTCTCGGAAGTCGATACGGTGTTCTTCGGCATCGGCTTCGAACAGACGCGTCTGCATCTGACGAGCGACGGCACTACGCCGCAGCGCTACATCGACTACGCCAACCAATTCGGATACGTCAGCAACAACTACCCGCTGACCATCGGCTGGTCGCGCGATTCGCGTGACAGCGCCCTGATTCCGAACCGCGGTCACTATCAGCAGGCGAACATCGAAATCGGCACCCCGATCGGAACGACCAAGTACATCCGCGCCTATTACCAGCACCAGTACTACTATCCGGTCAGCCGCGGCTTCACGCTCGCGCTCAACGGTGAAGTCGGATACGGCCACGGCATGGGCGGTCAGCCGTTCCCGATCTTCAAGAACTACTTCGCGGGCGGTATTGGCTCGGTGCGTGGCTACGAGCCGAGCTCGCTGGGTCCGAAGGACACCAACGGCGAACCGCTGGGCGGCGCATCGAAGCTCATCGGTAACGTGGAGCTGACGTTCCCGCTGCCGGGCACCGGATATGACCGTACGCTGCGTATCTTTACGTTCTTCGACGGCGGTAACGTCTTCGATAACGGGCAGGCGATTACCTTGAATAACCTGCGCTATTCTTACGGCTTCGGTCTGTCGTGGATTTCGCCGATCGGCCCGCTCAAGCTCTCGATGGGCTTCCCGCTCGCCAAGAAGACGGGCGACCAGTACCAGAAATTCCAGTTCCAGGTCGGTACGTCGTTCTAACGAGCGCGACCCGACTGGTTCCGAATGTTTCATCGTTGCAAGGGGTAATACATTGAACGGTATCCGTAAGCATTGCCTTCGCGGCATCGCCGCGGCGTTGCTGGCTGGCGCGGCATTTGCCGCCATGGCTCAGGATGCGCGCATCGCCGCTGTCAATTCGGATCGCATTCTGCGCGATTCCGCACCGGCCAAGGCCGCACAAGCCAAGCTCGAGGCGGAGTTCTCCAAGCGGGACTCGGATCTCCAGGCGATGGCGCAACGTCTGAAGGCGATGTCGGACAAGCTCGACAAGGACAACCCCACGTTGTCCGATGCCGAACGCGCCAAGCGCCAGCGTGACCTGGCAGCCGCCGACACCGAATTCCAGCGCAAGCAGCGCGAATTCCGGGAAGATTTGAATCAGCGCCGCAACGAGGAGCTCGCCGCCGTGCTCGATCGCGCCAATCGCGTGATCAAGCAGATTGCCGAGGCGGACAAGTACGACCTGATCGTGCAGGAAGCGGTCTACGTGAGCCCGCGCATCGACATCACGGACAAGGTGCTCAAGACCCTGAACGCAGGTTCGGGTAGCGGCACCGGCGGCAAGTGACGGGCGCGCAGTCCATGTCGGCGGCGTCGTCCCACGCTTCCCAGCCGTCGCTCCCTTCAGTCTCGCTGGCGCAGCTGGTCGCGCGCTTCGGTGGCGACCTCGTCGGGGACGGTGAAGTCACCGTCGACGGTCTGGCACCGCTCGATCGCGCTGGCGCACGCCAGCTCGCGTTTCTGTCCAATCCGCTCTATCTCGCCGAAGTACCCAATTCGGGCGCCGCGGCCGTGATTCTCTCCAGGGCCGACTTCGACAAGCTGCCCTCGCACGAAGGGCGCGCGTGGATCATCGCGCCGAACCCGTACGCGTACTTCGCACGCGTGGCCCAGATGTTTGCGCAGGCGGCCACGCCAGTGCCGGCGGTGGGGGTTCACCCGAGCGCGGTCGTCGATCCGTCGGCGACGGTGCCGGCCTCGTGCGTCATCGGTCCGAATGTCGTGATCGAAGCCGGCGTGAGGCTGGGCGAACGTGTCCGGCTGGTGGCAAACGTGTTCGTCGGTCGCGGCACCACGATCGGCGACGACGTGCTCGTCTACCCCAACGCCACGCTGTATCACACGAGCGTGATCGGCGCGCGTTGCGTCATCCATGCGGGGGCGGTGATCGGCTCCGACGGATTCGGGTTCGCGCCTGACTTCACTGCCACCGGCGGCGAATGGGTGAAGATTCCGCAGGTCGGGCGAGCCGTGATCGAAGACGATGTCGAAATCGGCGCGTCGACCTCGATCGATCGGGGCGCGATGGCCGACACGGTCATCGAGCGCGGTTGCAAGATCGACAACCAGGTGCAGATCGCGCACAACGTGCGCGTGGGCGCCTACACGGTGATCGCCGCCTGCACGGGCATTGCCGGCAGCAGCACCATCGGGAAATTCTGCATGCTGGGGGGCGCCGTCGGCGTGGCCGGGCATGTGACGATCGGGGACCGGGTCATCGTGACGGCCAAGTCGGGGGTGTCGAAGTCGATTCCCGGCCCGGGCACCTACACCAGCGCGTTTCCGGCGATTCCGAACGCCGAATGGAACAAGAACGCGGCCATCATGCGCAATCTGGACAAGATGCGCGATCGCGTGCGACAACTTGAAGCGAAGGTCAAAGACCTGCAAGAGAAATGAGCGAGACCAACATCAATATCGACATCCACAAGATCATGAAGCTGCTGCCGCATCGCTATCCGATGCTGATGGTGGACCGCGTGATCAGCCTGGAGCCGCACGCCAATATCAAGGTCATCAAGAACGTCACGATCAATGAGCCGTATTTCACCGGCCATTATCCGCAGCGTCCGGTCATGCCGGGCGTGCTGATCGTGGAAGCGCTGGCGCAGGCCGCCGCGCTGCTCACGTTCTCAGAAGAAGCGGTGCACGACGAAAACACGCTCTACTATTTCGTGGGGATCGAGAACGTTCGCTTCAAGCGTCCTGTCGAACCGGGTGATCAATTGATCCTGGACGTGGACTTCCTTAGCGAGCGCCGCGGCTTCTTCAAGTTCAAGGGCAAGGCGCTGGTCGACGGCAAGCTCGCGGCGGAAGCCGAGTTCATGTGCATGGTCAAGAAGAACGGCGAATAACCGGAACCGAGACGCTCATGACGAATATTCATCCCTCCGCGGTCGTGGATCCGAAGGCGCAACTGGCCGACGACGTTACCGTGGGTCCGTACGCGATCGTCGGGCCGAACGTCACTGTTGGTGCAGGCACGCAAATCCTGGCGCACACGATCGTCGACGGGCATACGACGCTCGGCGCGGGCAACAAGATTGGCCCGTTCGCGTCGATTGGCGGCGCGCCGCAGGACATGAAGTACGCTGGCGAGCCGACGCGGCTCGTCATCGGCGACCGCAATACGATTCGCGAGTTCACGACCATCCACACGGGCACGGTGCAGGACGGCGGTCTGACCGGGCTCGGCGACGACAACTGGATCATGGCTTACGTGCACATCGCGCACGATTGCCACGTGGGCAACCACACCGTGTTCTCGAGCAACGCGCAGCTGGCAGGCCACGTGCACGTGGACGACTGGGCTATCATCGGCGGCATGACGGGGGTGCACCAGTTCGTGCGCATCGGTGCGCACTCGATGGTGGGTGGGGCTTCCGTGCTGGTACAGGACGTGCCGCCGTACGTCATCGCGTCGGGCGACCGCGCGGTACCGTATGGCATCAACGTCGAAGGTCTGCGTCGCCGCGGATTTTCCGCGGATGCGATCACCGCGCTGCGCCATGCGTACAAGCTGCTCTACAAGAGCGGCCTGACGCTCGACGAGGCGAAGGTCCAGATCGAAGCGTTTGGAAACGCTGGCGCACCGGACGTCTTCGACGCCGTGCGTGTGCTGCTCGACTTCCTCAACACCAGCACGCGCGGTATCGTGCGCTGATCTCCATGCCGCTGACCCTTCCCGGCGCCGGCCAGCGAACCCTGGCGATGGTCGCCGGGGAGCTGTCGGGCGATCTCATCGCCGGTAACGTGCTTGCCGGACTCAAGCAAAGTCTTCCGGCCGACATCGCCTACGCGGGTGTCGGTGGCCCGCATATGGCGGAAGAGGGGTTCGACGCCTACTGGCCGATCGACAAGCTCTCCGTGATGGGCTACGTGGAAGTCATCAAGCATCTGCGCGAGATTCTCTCGATTCGCAGGCAACTTCGCGAGCGCTGGCTGGCGGAAAAGCCGCTGGCGTTCGTCGGATTCGACGCTCCCGACTTCAATTTCGACCTCGAAATCAAGCTGCGCGAGGCCGGTATTCCCACCATCCATTTCGTCAGCCCGTCGATCTGGGCCTGGCGCGGCGGGCGCATCAAGAAGATCAGGCGCGCCGTGGACCACATGTTGTGCCTGTTCCCGTTCGAGCCGGAGATCTATCACCGCGCGGGCATCGACGCGACGTTCGTCGGGCATCCGATGGCGGACAAGATTCCGATGGTGCCCGACGTGGCCGGCGCGCGGGCCCGATTGGCGCTGACGGGTAACGGGCCGGTCGTCGCGATTCTCCCGGGTAGCCGCACCTCGGAAGTGCAGCGCCTCACACCGGTCTTCTTCGCCGCCATGCGATTGCTCGCCAAACGGGAGCCATCGATTCGGTTTGTGCTGCCGGCGGCCACACCGCGTTTGCGTTCGATGATGCAACCGATCGTCGACGCGCACGGCGATCTGAACCTGACGGTGATCGACGGTCGCGCGCCGCTGGCGCTCGAAGCTGCGGACAGCGTGCTGCTCGCGAGCGGAACGGCGACGCTGGAAGCCGCGTTGTACAAGAAGCCCATGGTCATCTCGTACAAGGTGCCCTGGCTCACCGCGCAGATCATGAAGCGGCAGGGCTATCTCCCTTACGTGGGCTTGCCGAATATCCTCTCCGGTGAGTTCGTCGTGCCGGAGCTGTTGCAGCACTTCGCCACGCCCGAAGCGCTCGCCGACGCCGTCTGGCAGCAGTTGTCCGATCCGGTGCTGCGGGCGTCGTTGCAGGCGCGCTTCACGAAGATTCACGAGCAACTCCGCCAGAACACTGCGGCGCGTTCGGCGGAAGTGATCGAGCGGGTGCTGCGCGAGAAGGGGCGCATATGAGCGAAGAAGTCAAAGCGCGCCGTGCTCCCCGAAAAGGTGTGCCGTCGGATGAGAAGTCGCGCGCCCGCACGTCGAAAGCGACGCTGCCGCAGATGGCGCTCGACCTGTTCGCCGAGGTGGCGGCCGACCTCACGTGCGGCGTCGACGAAGTGGGGCGTGGGCCGCTCGCCGGGCCTGTCGTGACGGCGGCGGTCATTCTGGATCCGGCGCGTCCGATCAAGGGACTCGCGGACTCGAAGAAGCTCACCGCGCAGCGTCGCGAGGCGCTCTACGAGGAAATCGTCGAGCGTTCACTCGCGTACTGCATTGCCGAGGCGAGCGTGGGCGAGATCGATTCGCTGAACATTCTGCACGCGACGATGCTGGCCATGCAGCGTGCCGTCAACGGCTTGTCGCGCGTGCCGACGCTGGCGCTCATCGACGGCAATCGCTGCCCGGTGTTGCCGATGCGCTCGGAGGCCGTGATCAAGGGCGACGACAAGGTGCCCGCGATCTCGGCGGCGTCGATTCTGGCAAAGGTCACGCGAGACCGTCAGTTGATCGCGCTGCACGAGGAATTCCCGCAGTACGGTTTCGACGAGCACGTCGGCTACGGCACGCCACGTCATCTGGAGGCGCTGCGGCGGCACGGGCCGAGCCCGCACCATCGCCAGTCGTTCGCACCGGTGCGCGAAGCCTTCGAGATGTTCGGCGCGCTCACCGTTTCTCGCGTCATCCGTTCCTCATGAAACTCATCAGTTCCAAAGACAACCCGTTCTACAAGCGCCTGAAGCAACTGGCGCAGTCGAGCGCGCAGCGCCGCAAGCTGGGGCAGACGCTGCTAGAGGGTGTGCACCTGGCCGACGCCTATCTTGGCGCGCTCGGACAGCCGCTTGTCTGCGTGGCGTCGGAAACGGCGCTGGAAAACGACGAAGTCGCGCAGATCTGGTCGAGGGTCGATCCCGATCGCCGGGTTTGCCTGCCGCACGCATTGTTCGAGCCGCTTTCGACGCTGGTCAACGGGGTGCCGTTGGTGTTCGTCGTGGAAATGCCGACCGGGCACTTGCCGGCATCGCAAATCACGGATTGCGTGATTCTCGATGCAGTGCAGGATGCCGGGAACGTCGGCTCTATCTTGCGCAGTGCGGCCGCCGCCGGCGTACGCGATGTGTTTTGCATGTCGGGCACGGCACTCGCCTGGTCGAGCAAGGTATTGCGCGCCGGGATGGGCGCGCATTTCTCATTGAACATCGTCGAGCATTGCACTCCGGATTCGCTCGCGCCGCGCCTGTCGGTGCCGTTGCTCGCGACCAGCCTGCAGGCAAGCACGTCGCTCTACGAGCAGGACTTGCGCGCACCCGTGGCGTGGGTCTTCGGCAACGAAGGGGCGGGGGTTTCGCCACAGTGGCTCGAACGCGTACGCACGCCGATCCGCATTCCGCAACCGGGTGGCATGGAGTCGCTCAACGTGGCGGCTTGCGCGGCGATCTGCCTGTTCGAGGCGGTGCGGCAGCGGCTCGACTGACGCGCCGGCGGATGTTCGGCGGTTGTTCGGCGATTGTTGTCGGCAGGGATGAAAAAGGGACGCTCGAGGCGTCCCTTTTCGATTCTCGGCGGGTCGTGAGCGTGTCTGAGGCGTCAGTAGACGTCGCGCTCCAGCTTGATTTCCTGCAGGATCGTGGTGGCGATTTCCTCGATCGACTTGTGGGTCGACGACAGCCACTTGATGCCTTCGCGGCGCATCATCGCTTCGGCTTCGTTCACTTCGTAGCGACAGTTCTCCAGCGAAGCGTATTTGCTCCCCGGTCGACGTTCATTGCGAATTTCGGACAGGCGAAGCGGATCGATGGACAGGCCAAAAATCTTGTCCTTGTACTGGTCGAGCGTGGAAGGCAGTTTTTCGCGCTCGAAGTCGTCCGGGATGAGCGGATAATTGGCGGCCTTCACGCCGTATTGCATGGCGAGGTAGAGCGTGGTCGGCGTCTTGCCGCTGCGCGATACGCCCACGAGAATCACGTCGGCGCTTTGCAGGTTCTTGTTCGACTGGCCGTCGTCGTGCGCGAGCGAGAAATTCACCGCCTCGATCCGGTTCTTGTACGCCTCGCTGTCGGCGTTCTGGTGCACCCGTCCGATGGCATGCATCGACTTGAGTCCCAGCTCGACCTCGAGGGGTTCGATGAACGTCTGGAACATGTCGAGGACCACGCCCTGGCTGTTGCGCAGGATCTCGTTGGCGCGAGCGTCGACGAGCGTGCTGAAAATGATCGGGCGGACGTTCTCGCTGCGATACATTTCATTGATCCGTTGCGCCGTTTCATAGGCTTTATCGACGGAATCCACGAACGGAACGCGAATCTGACGGAAACGCATCTCGAACTGCGCGAGAATCGAATGCGCGAAGGTCTCGGCCGTGATCCCTGTCCCGTCGGACACAATGAAGACCGGGCGTGCAGCGGCCGGTTTGGCTTGTGGGGCGGGGGATGTCGGGGAATTTCCGGTATTGGGGGCGTCAGTCATGCGCAGAATCGCAAAATGGTGCGTTGCACGGTAGAATAGCGGCAACTTGTTGGATAAGCAATTGCGCGACCATCGCGCGCCGCCCGGCCTCAGGCCCGTGTGGCGGGGCGCGGCGGGAATCGGGATGGTTCGGGGCAGGTCGTCGGGTGCTGGCCCCTGGTACACGACGCCGCCAATGCGCGATTCCTTATCCAACAGGTCGACCGGCCCACGTCAGTCCCAGCCGGTCCGCCGAGAATTTTTTTTCTTACCTTAGGGGCTTTTATGACTAACGCAGCACACAACGGCGCCTACGTGGTGCCGTTTGAGCATCTGCGCATGACCGACGTCGAGTCGGTCGGCGGCAAGAATGCATCGCTTGGCGAAATGATCAGCCAACTGGCCGGCGCCGGCGTGCGCGTGCCGGGCGGCTTCGCCACGACGTCGCACGCCTTCCGCGAATTCCTCCAGCACAACAACCTGACCGAGCGCGTTGCCAAGCGTCTCGAGGGCCTCGACGTCGACAACGTCAAGGCCCTCGCGGAAGCCGGCGCCGAGATCCGTCAATGGATCGTCGACGCGCCGCTGCAGCCGGCACTCGAGAAGGATATCCGTGAGCAGTTCGCACGCCTGACGGCTGACCAGCCGGATGCTTCGTTCGCCGTGCGTTCGTCGGCCACCGCCGAAGACCTGCCCGACGCGTCGTTCGCCGGTCAGCAGGAAAGCTACCTGAACGTCGTCGGCATCGAAGACGTGCTCGATCGCATGAAGCACGTGTTCGCGTCGCTGTACAACGACCGTGCCATCTCGTATCGCGTTCACAAGGGTTTTACGCACGCCGAAGTGGCACTTTCGGCCGGTGTGCAGCGCATGGTGCGTTCGGACTGCGGTGCCTCGGGCGTGATGTTCACGATCGACACCGAGTCGGGCTTCCAGGACGTCGTGTTCATCACTGCCAGCTACGGTCTTGGCGAGACGGTGGTGCAGGGCGCCGTGAACCCTGACGAGTTCTATGTCTTCAAGCCGACGCTCAAGGCCGGCAAGTACCCGATCATTCGCCGCACGCTCGGCTCGAAGCTGGTCAAGATGGAGTTCACGCAACCGGGCGAGCCGGGCCGCGTGAAGACCATCGACGTGCCGATGGAGCTGCGCAACCGTTACTCGATCACCGACGAGGATTGCGCCGAGCTCGCCAAGTTCGCGCTGATCATCGAGAAGCACTACGGTCGTCCGATGGACATCGAGTGGGGCAAGGACGGCAAGGATGGCAAGATCTACATACTTCAGGCACGTCCGGAAACGGTGAAGAGCCAGTCGGCCGGCAAGGTCGAGCAGCGCTTCAAGCTCAAGGGCGATGCACCGGTGCTGGCCACGGGCCGCGCCATCGGTCAGAAGATCGGCGCCGGTCCCGTGCGCGTGATCATGGACCCGAGCGAAATGGAGCGTGTGCAGCCGGGTGACGTGCTGGTGGCCGACATGACCGACCCGAACTGGGAGCCGGTAATGAAGCGCGCATCGGCGATCGTGACGAATCGCGGCGGCCGTACCTGCCACGCTGCGATCATCGCGCGTGAACTCGGCGTGCCGGCGGTGGTCGGCTGTGGCGACGCGACGGACGTCCTGAAGGACGGCGCGCTCGTGACCGTTTCCTGCGCCGAAGGCGACGAGGGCAAGATCTACGACGGTCTGCTCGAGACGGAAATCACCGAGATTCAGCGCGGCGAAATGCCGAAGATTCCGGTGAAGATCATGATGAACGTGGGCAACCCGCAGCTCGCCTTCGACTTCGCGCAACTGCCGAACGAAGGTGTGGGCCTGGCGCGTCTGGAATTCATCATCAACAACAACATCGGTGTGCACCCGCGCGCGATTCTCGAATACCCGAACATCGACGCCGACCTGAAGAAGGCGGTCGAGTCGGTGGCACGCGGTCACGCCTCGCCGCGTGCGTTCTACGTCGACAAGCTCGCTGAAGGGATCGCCACCATTGCGGCGGCGTTCTACCCGAAGAGCGTGATCGTGCGTCTGTCGGACTTCAAGTCCAACGAGTACAAGAAGCTCATCGGCGGCTCGCGTTACGAGCCGGACGAGGAGAACCCGATGCTCGGCTTCCGCGGCGCATCGCGCTACATTTCGGAAGACTTCGCCGAAGCCTTCGAGATGGAATGCCGTGCACTGAAGCGCGTGCGTGACGAGATGGGCCTGACGAACGTCGAGATCATGGTGCCGTTCGTGCGTACGCTGGGTCAGGCGGAGCGCGTGGTGGGCATGCTTGGCGAGTATGGCCTCAAGCGCGGCGAAAACGGCCTGAAGCTGGTGATGATGTGTGAAGTGCCGTCGAACGCCATTCTGGCCGACGAGTTCCTCGAGTACTTCGACGGCTTCTCGATCGGTTCGAACGATCTGACGCAGCTCACGCTGGGTCTGGATCGCGACTCGGGCATGGAGCTGCTGGCCAAGGATTTCGACGAACGCGACCCGGCGGTGCAGTTCATGCTCAGCCGCGCCATCAAGGCCTGTCTGTCGAAAGGCAAGTACGTAGGCATCTGCGGGCAGGGTCCGTCGGATCATCCGGACCTGGCCGAGTGGCTGGCCAAGGAAGGCATCGCATCGATGTCGCTCAACCCGGACACGGTCATCGAGACGTGGCAGCAACTCGCCAAGCTGGCGAAGTAAGCGTCACGATCACGATCTGACGTCGGTAGTCGGAAGCGTCCGAGCGGCATCTCGGACGCCACCGAAAGGCAGGTGCCTCCCTTGGGACGCATACGCCGATCGGTGGGTTTCATGCTATAAACCCCGGTATCACACTGGGGTTTTTTTGTGTCTGGGAGTTGCGATGGAGCAGGCTTGGCTTTGGTTCGGCGTCGCCGGATTGGTCGTGGTGCTGGAGCTGGCGAGCGGGACGTTCTATCTGCTGATGGTTGCCCTTGGCATGGCGGCGGGCGGCATTGCGGCGCTGTTGCGCGCGGACTGGCCGCTGCAATGGGTTGCGGCGGCAATCGTTGCGGGCGTTGCCGTCTGGATGTTGCGTCGAAGCCGTTTCGGGCGGCGTCGCATCAAGGTCGACGCCACGGCGGACCCGAACACCATTCTCGATATCGGTCAGCGCCTGCATGTCGATCACTGGCAGGCGGACGGTCTCGCTCGCGCGATGTACCGCGGCGCGGAATGGGACGTGGAGTTGCTGCCGGGCGAGTCGCCGGACGCAGGATGGTTCGTCATTCGCGAGGTTCGCGGCAGCCGTCTCTATGTCGCGCATGCGCGTGCCTGAAGCTTGACGGCGGCGGCGCGGTGCGTCGTGCGAATGTGAAGAGGCATTGACCCGCAGTTGCGGGGAAGTCAACCGGCCCGCCGTGTATCGCGGGCGCTTTCTGGGGGAAACATGTTATCCAACGTCGCGTTTATTCTCTTCATCATCGCCGTGATCATCGCGGCACGTTCGATCAAGATCGTGCCTCAACAACACGCGTGGGTGGTGGAGCGTCTCGGGAAGTATCACGCGACGCTCACACCGGGCCTGTCGATCGTCGTGCCGTTCGTCGATCGCGTCGCATACAAGCACCTGCTCAAGGAAGTGCCGCTCGATGTGCCGAGCCAGATCTGCATCACCAAGGACAACACGCAGTTGCAGGTCGACGGGATTCTGTACTTCCAGGTGACGGACCCGATGAAGGCGTCGTATGGTTCCAGCAACTTCATTGTCGCGATCACGCAGTTGGCGCAAACGACGTTGCGTAGCGTGATCGGCAAACTCGAGCTCGACAAGACGTTCGAGGAGCGCGAGTTCATTAACCACAGCGTGGTGAATGCGCTCGACGAGGCGGCGTCGAACTGGGGCGTGAAGGTGCTCCGCTACGAAATCAAGGATCTCACGCCGCCGAAGGAGATTCTCCACGCCATGCAGGCCCAGATCACGGCGGAGCGCGAGAAGCGCGCATTGATCGCGGCGTCCGAGGGCAAGAAGCAGGAGCAGATCAACCTGGCGTCGGGTGCTCGGGAGGCGGCGATCCAGAAGTCCGAGGGCGAGCGGCAGGCGGCCATCAATCAGGCGCAGGGCGAGGCGGCAGCGATTCTCGCGGTGGCCGAAGCCAATGCCGAAGCCATCCACAAGATCGCGACGGCGATTCAGACGCAGGGTGGCATGGAGGCCGTCAACCTGAAGGTTGCCGAGCAGTACGTTGACGCCTTCAGCAAGATTGCCAGGACCAACAACACGCTGATCGTGCCTGGCAATCTGTCGGACATGAGTGGCATGATCGCCTCGGCGCTCAAGATCGTGCGTGGTGCGGAGGGTGGTTCGAGCGCACCCGTCGACGGCACGCCCGGCGGCTTCGGCAATGCCGGCGCGCGTCGATAATCGCCGCCGCGAATTGCCGGAAGGGCTGAAGGCCCGATATCAAGAAAAACGGCCCATAGCGCGATATGGGCCGTTGCTTTTTGGCGCGACGCGGCGGCTCGCGTCGCGGTTCGCTCAAAGGATGTCGCTGACGACGCGTCAGGTCGGGGTGCGCATCAGGCGCGCCTTTTCGCGCTCCCAGTCACGCTGCTTCTCCGTCTCGCGCTTGTCATGCAGCTTCTTGCCCTTGGCCAGCCCGATCTCGCATTTCACGAGCCCTTTGCTGTAGTGCAGGTTGATCGGGACGAGCGTGTAGCCGCGTTGCTCCACCTTGCCGATAAGTTTCTTGATCTCGTCGGCCTTGAGCAGGAGCTTGCGCGTGCGCACCGGGTCTGCCTTGACGTGCGTCGACGTCGAGGTCAGTGGGCTGATGTGCGCGCCGATCAGAAAGATTTCGCCGTTCTTGATGACGACGTAACCTTCCTTGATCTGCGCCCGCCCGGCGCGGATGGCCTTGACTTCCCACCCTTCGAGCGCGATCCCGGCTTCGTATCGCTCCTCGATGAAGTAGTCGAAGAAGGCTTTCTTGTTGTCGATGATGCTCATGGATCCTTGGCGGGTAACTTGGTCGGACCCGGTGAGTCGGGCTCGGGTAAAATAGCGATTTTAACAAAGAGTCTCGGCAAGAGGCGGCTTGCGACGCGTGCGGATCGATTCCGTATCGGTGCCCGCGCCATGTGTTCGCCTCGCCCGACAGACGATGGCCGAAGTCAGTAAAACCGTTCTCGTGCATTTCTCCGATGAGCAAATGTACGACCTGGTGACCAATGTCGCCGATTACCCCAAATTCCTGCCCTGGTGCGGTGGTGTCGAAATTCGACATCAGGACGAGCACAGCATGGAGGCGTCGCTGATCATTGACTTCAAGGGGCTGAAGCATTCGTTCGCGACCCGCAATCTGCAGGAGCGTCCGCATTCGATTCAGATGACGTTCGTCGAAGGGCCGTTCAAGCGTTTTCACGGTACGTGGAAATTCACGGCGCTGCGCGAAAACGCCTGCAAGATCGAGTTCGGCCTTCACTACGAATTCGCGAATTTCCTGCTCGAGAAGGTGATCGGTCCGGTGTTCAGTCACATCGCCAACACGTTCGTCGACGCCTTCGTCAAACGTGCGGAGACGGTCTATGCCAAGTGAGTTTCACGTCGAAGTCTGCTATGCGCTGCCCGATCAGCAAACGATCGTCGCCGTTGCGGTGCCGCAGGGCGGCACCATGCGCGAGGCGATCGAGCGCAGCGGCCTGTTGCAGCGGTTCCCCGAGTTGGATCTCGCGCGCATGAAGGTCGGCGTATTCGGCAAGGTGCGTGCGCTCGATGCGGCGGTTGAGTCGGGTGATCGAGTGGAGATCTACCGGGCGCTCAGAGCCGACCCGAAAGTGGCCCGTCAACGGCGGGTCGAAAAGGTGCGCAACGAAGGCAGCCGCGAAGGGCAGAAGTGGCTCGGGAGTCGCCGCGGCAGCTAAGCCCTCCGGGATGCCGCATGGTCGATTCGGCGCCAGGCCGAAACCGGGCGAGCACGCTGGACAAGTGTTCCGTGCGGTCGTCTTCCGGGGCGCTCAACGTCAATGGGTCGACCCTCGCGCATGCAGCCGAACCGAAGCGCTGACGCCGACCAGCAGCAGGACAATGGCGGCGAGTTCCAGCAATCGCGGCATGCGATGTTCGTAAATGAAGCCGTAGAGCAGGGCGAACAGCGTCTCGAACACGATCAGTTGTCCCGACAGGGTGAGCGGCAGCCGTCGGCTCGCCGCATTCCAGAACGCGTTGCCGATCGTCGATGCCCCCACTGCTACGGCAGCATTCACCAGCAGGAACATCTGCCAGTCCCGTGGCGCATCCGTCGCGACCGGATGCGGCATCAGCGCGGCCGGTATCGCCAGCACGAGGGCCAGCGCACCCGTGGCCACGCCGGTGAGCAGCGACCATTCCCGGCTGGTGAAATGCCCGAACCGCGCCAGATACCGGGCGTTGGCCACCGCGTACCAGGTCCAACTGGCCAGTGCGCCCATGGCGCAGACAATCCCGGCGAGGGTCAGACGCCAGTCGCCCCCACGGGTCGAGGCATGCGAGAAAACGTCCACGTTGATGCAGACGATGCCGGCGGCGACCAGCGCCAGCGGTCCGGCAAGCCGTGACAGCGGCAGGGCGCCGTGGTCGCGACTGCCAACCAGCGTGACGGTCACCGGCAGCACGCCGACGATCAGCGAGGCCGGAGCGATGCCCGCCATCTGTACCGAAGCGGCGACGAACAGGTAATAGATGAGGTTGCCGACCAGGCTCAGCCGGAAAAGCGCGCGCCAGTCGCTGCGGGTAATGTTGTGGCGCAGGCGCGCCCAGATCGGGGCGATCAACACTACGGACACCACCCCGTACAGGACGTATCGTGCGGCGGACAGCTCCAGCGGCGAAAACCCGGGCAACAGACGCGGGGCCAGAAAGACCAATCCCCAGAGGGCGCCTGCCGCCAATCCGTATGAAATGCCTTGCCCCATGCGCGCCTTGCCAATGGTGTGATGTCGAAATGCCGGGTTTCGTGCCGTCCCCGCCATCATTGACGTTGCATCGAGTCAGCACGAGCCGGGCGCAAGCGTAGCACGCGCCTCGCGTCCGGCTATTGTGAAATCCGGCACCCGGGGCTATCGGGAATGCCGCCATGTCGGCATTTGGCAGGCGCGCCGGCCCAATGGCCCAATGGCGCTAGGAGCTAGGAGCTAGGAGCTAGGGGCTAGGGGCTAGGGGCTAGGGGCTAGGGGCTAGGGGCTAGGGCGCCACCCGCGCGGGGCGTCGATGGCAATGATTGGCGTTCGTTGGCATCGGTGGGCGACGGCTCGGGAAAAAGCCCCTTGACATGTGGGGCGGACGTGCCATGCGGTTCGCGATTTCTGTATAATTCGGTTTTGCGCCTATAGGATTTGCCATGCGTCTGATCCAAAAAGCACTCACATTCGATGACGTGCTCCTCGTCCCGGCCTACTCTGCCGTTCTCCCGCGCGACACCAGCCTGAAAACCAAGCTCACGCGCAACATCACCCTGAACATGCCTTTGCTGTCGGCCGCCATGGATACGGTGACCGAAGCGCGTCTGGCCATTGCCATGGCGCAGCAGGGTGGCATTGGCATCATTCACAAGAATTTGAAGCCGGCCGAGCAGGCGCGGGAAGTCTCGAAGGTCAAGCGCTTCGAGTCGGGCGTTCTGCGCGACCCGATCACGATCCCGCCGCACATGAAGGTGCGCGACGTGATCGCGCTGTCGCGCCAGCATGGCATTTCCGGTTTCCCGGTGGTCGAGGGCGCACAGCTCATCGGTATCGTCACCAATCGCGACCTGCGTTTCGAGAGCCGCCTGGACGAGCCGGTGCGCGTGATCATGACGCCGAAGGACAAGCTCATCACGGTGCGTGAGGGCGCCTCGCCGGCCGATGCCGAGCGACTGATGCACGATCACCGCCTCGAGCGCGTGCTGGTCGTCAACGACGCATTCGAGCTGCGCGGCCTGATGACGGTCAAGGACATCACGAAGGCGACCGAGTATCCGCTCGCGAGCAAGGACGAGCATGGCAAGCTGCGCGTTGGCGCCGCCGTCGGCGTGGGTCCTGAGAATGAAGAACGCGTCGAGTTGCTGGTTGCTGCCGGTGTCGACGTGATCGTGGTCGACACGGCGCACGGCCATAGCCAGGGCGTGCTCGACCGCGTGCAGTGGGTCAAGAAGCATTTCCCGCAGATCGAGGTCGTTGGCGGCAACATCGCGACGGCGAGTGCTGCCGTGGCGCTGGTCGAGCATGGGGCGGATGCGGTCAAGGTCGGTATCGGTCCGGGCTCGATCTGCACGACGCGTATCGTCGCCGGTGTCGGCGTGCCGCAGATCACGGCGATCGCCAATGTGGCCGAGGCGCTCAAGGACACGGGCGTTCCGCTGATTGCCGACGGTGGCATTCGCTACTCGGGCGACGTCGCCAAGGCGCTGGCTGCGGGTGCGCACACTGTCATGATGGGCAGCATGTTCTCGGGGACGGAAGAAGCCCCGGGCGAAGTGTTCCTGTATCAGGGGCGTTCGTACAAGAGCTACCGCGGCATGGGGTCGGTGGGCGCGATGAAGGATGGCGCGGCTGACCGTTACTTCCAGGACCCGGCCAACAACGCCGACAAGCTCGTGCCCGAAGGCATCGAGGGGCGGGTGGCGTACAAGGGTAGCGTGAACGCGATCCTTCACCAACTGACCGGCGGTATCCGTTCCTCGATGGGATATCTGGGCTGCCCGACGATCCAGGACCTGCATGAGAAAGCGGAATTCGTCCAAATCACGGCAGCGGGCATGCGCGAATCGCACGTGCACGACGTCCAGATCATGAAGGAAGCCCCCAACTACCACGTGGAGTAATTGCCCATGAAGGCCATGTTGCGTACGGTACTGTTCCTCGATGCGGCGTTGAATCTGGCACTTGGCGTGCTATTGATTGCGTCGTTCTGGTCATCGCTGTATGCGGCCATTGAAGTGCCCGCGCCATCGCCCGTGCTCTATGCGCAGGCGCTGGGCGTGGCCTTCATCGGCGTGGCCTGGCTGCAATGGCACGCCACCGTGAACGGCCAGTTGACGGCGACCGTCGCGAAAGTGACGGGGCATATCAATTGGGTGACCGGTGCGTTCGTGCTGGGCTGGCTGATTTCCGGCCAACTTTCGGTGACGGGCGGCGGCAAGTTGCTGATGCCGGCGCTCGGGGCTGTCCTGCTGGTGGTGGGCGGCATTCTCGTGAAGCTGGCGTCGAGCGTGCGCACGAAAGAGCGCGTGCAGGCCGCCCAGCAGTCGGGAGAGCGAGTGCGAGGCGGTGTCGTGAGCGACACGCGGCGCGATCCGCCGAGAGATTATTACGAGCCTCGGGATGTCGACGCGCCCCGGGGCGCGCGCGCCGAGCCGCGCATGGAGACGCCTCAGCCCCCTCGTGGCGGCTCCGCTTCCGTCAATCCCACGCCGGTCGCGCCTGCGGGCACCACCGGCATTGTCACGCCCGTGCCTTCCGACACGGCGCCGACGACCAACGAATCCACTTCATCCGTACCTCACGATGCACGACAAAATCCTCATTCTTGACTTCGGCTCGCAAGTCACCCAGCTCATCGGACGCCGCGTTCGCGAAGCGCACGTCTACTGCGAGATTCACCCGAACGACGTCTCCGACGAATTCATTCGCGAGTTCAATCCGAAGGCGATCATTCTGTCGGGCAGCCATGCGAGCACGTACGAGGATCAGGATCTTCGCGCGCCGCAGGCGGTGTGGGATCTGGGTGTGCCGGTGCTGGGGATTTGCTACGGCATGTTTGCGATGACGGTGCAGTTGGGCGGTCAGGTCGAGGCGAGCAACCACCGCGAGTTCGGTTATGCGGAAGTGCGCGCCCATGGCCATACGCCGCTGCTCGACGGCATCGAGGATTTCCGCACGGCTGAAGGGCACGGCATGCTCAAGGTGTGGATGAGCCATGGCGACAAGGTCACGCAACTGCCGGAAGGCTTTGCGTTGATGGCATCGACGCCGAGCTGCCCGATTGCGGGCATGGCCGACGTGAAGCGTCATTACTATGCGGTGCAATTCCACCCGGAAGTCACGCACACGGTGAAGGGTCGCGAGCTGCTCGAGCGTTTCGTGCTGGAGATCGCCGGCGCCAAGCCGGACTGGATCATGCGGGACCACATCGAGGAAGCCGTGAAGGCGATTCGCGAACAAGTGGGCGACGAGGAAGTGATTCTCGGCCTGTCTGGCGGGGTCGATTCGAGCGTGGCGGCGGCGCTGATTCACCGGGCCATCGGCGATCAGCTGACTTGCGTATTCGTCGATCACGGTCTGTTGCGCCTGAACGAGGGTCAGATGGTCATGGAGATGTTCCAGGGCCGTCTGCATGCGAAGGTGGTGCACGTCGATGCGTCCGAGCAGTTCATGGGACATCTGAAGGGCGTGACCGATCCGGAGCAGAAGCGCAAGATCATCGGCCGCGAGTTCGTGGAAGTGTTCCAGGCGGAAGCGAAGAAGCTGAAGAATGCGAAGTGGCTGGCGCAGGGCACCATCTACCCGGACGTGATCGAATCGGGTGGTGCCAAGACCAAGAAGGCGACGACGATCAAGAGTCACCACAATGTCGGCGGTCTGCCGGAGACACTGGGTCTGAAGCTGCTCGAGCCGCTGCGCGACCTGTTCAAGGACGAGGTGCGCGAGCTGGGTGTCGCGTTGGGTCTGCCGCATGACATGGTCTATCGCCACCCGTTCCCGGGTCCGGGCCTGGGCGTGCGGATTCTCGGAGAAGTGAAGCGCGATTACGCCGATTTGCTGCGTCGTGCCGATGCGATCTTCATCGAGGAGTTGCGCAACACGGTCGAGCCGAACACCGGCAAGACGTGGTACGAGCTGACGAGCCAGGCGTTCGCGGTGTTCCTGCCGGTCAAGAGCGTGGGTGTGATGGGCGACGGCCGCACGTACGAGTGGGTCGTGGCGCTGCGCGCCGTGCAGACGCAGGACTTCATGACGGCACACTGGGCGCATCTGCCGCACGAACTGCTCGGCAAGGTCTCGAACCGCATCATCAACGAAGTGCGCGGCATCAATCGGGTGACCTACGACGTGAGTTCGAAGCCGCCGGCGACGATTGAGTGGGAGTGATTGGGCGTCTGGCATCGGCTGGCACCGATTAGCACCAAATCATCCATAAGTTATTGTCAATACTGAATTTCTTCCTTGTTGTTCAGCATAGTCTGGCAACTTCTGGCACCGTCAAGCACTGTTTTTTCATGGCATGGTGAGTGGTACTATCGCGCTCTGGTGCCATGAGAGGCTATCGATACCATGAAACCGCTTCGCGGCTGTTCATGGTATCGAAAGTGCACAAGCCTTTGATTTGTATTGATTTTTTGTGATGCAAGGGCAGGTGTGCAGATCATGGTATTCGAACTGACTCAGGACGAACGCCATGCTGACCGATACCAAGCTGCGCAACCTCAAGCCGAAGGACAAGCTCTACAAGGTGAACGACCGTGACGGCCTCTATGTAGCCGTCACACCGGCCGGGGCGATTTCGTTCCGCTACAACTACGCTATCCACGGTCGGCAGGAAACCATCACCTTCGGCCGCTATGGTGTCGGCGGCATCACCCTTTCGGAAGCCCGCGAACGGTTGGGCGAGGCCAAAAAGATGATCGCGGCCGGAAAGTCACCGGCCAAGGAAAAGGCGCGGGACAAGGCCCGCGTCAAAGATGCCGAGACGTTCGGGGCCTGGGCGGAAAAGTGGCTGCGCGGCTACCAGATGGCCGACTCCACCCGCGACATGCGTCGCTCAGTCTATGAGCGCGAGCTGAAGCCAAAATTCGGCAATCAGAAGCTGCTGGAAATCACCCACGAAGATCTGCGCGCGCTGACCGACGCCATCGTGGAGCGCGGCGCACCGGCAACCGCAGTGCATGCCCGCGAGGTGGTGTTGCAGGTCTTTCGTTGGGCCATCGAGCGCGGCCAGAAGGTCGAGAACCCGGCAGAGCTGGTGCGGCCGACGACCATCGCCAAGTTCGAGCCGCGCGACCGTGCGCTGACGCCCGACGAGATCGGCCTGATGTACCAGTACATGGAGCGCATCGGCACAACACCATCCATCCGGGCGGCGGCCAAGCTGTTGCTGCTCACGATGGTTCGCAAGAGCGAGCTGACAAAGGCCACGTGGAGCGAAATCAGTTTCAGCGAGGCGCTTTGGACGATTCCGAAGGAGCGGATGAAGCGGCGCAATCCGCACCTGGTGTTTCTGTCCCGCCAGGCACTGGACATCTTCATTGCCCTGAAAACCTTCGCGGGTGGATCGGACTACGTGCTGCCGTCGCGGTATGACTCAGACACGCCGATGAGCAGTGCCACGCTCAACCAGGTGCTGACGCTGACATATCGGCTGGCACAGAAGGAAGGGAAGCCGCTTGCCAAATTCGGGCCGCATGACTTGCGGCGCACGGCCAGCACGTTGCTGCACGAGGCTGGCTACAACACCGATTGGATTGAGAAGTGTCTGGCGCACGAACAGAAGGGCGTCAGAGCCGTCTACAACAAGGCCGAGTACCGTGAGCAGCGCACGGCGATGCTGCAAGACTGGGCGGACATGATCGACGAATGGACGCTTAAACGGCCGCGGCCAACGGAGTGAATCCGGGACGCGCGGCCTGGGCGCCCGACGACCTGCGCGCCTCAATCCATGTCTCTACCTCGGCCAAGTCCCAGGCGACGTTCCGGCTTGTGAGCGCGATGCGGCGCGGGAACTCTCCACGCTGCTCCATGTTGAAAATCGTCCGCTCAGACAGCGGGATCATCGCCAGAAGCTTCTTGCGATTGATGAGAGTCTTGCTCTTCGCCTCGATCTGCATACGGTAGCTTTCATTCGATTACGTTTGATGATCGAAGAATGCACCGCAGCACAAAAAATAGGGCGTACAAAAGTTAGATTTTGATTGTCAATCAACCGCCATAGGCTTCTGTGATCGCCGCTTAATGGCAGCAGAGACAGCCTGGCGCGATACGCCGAGCTGGCGCGCGATTTCAGCCTGGCTCATGGTGCCCTGGGCCAGCAGGTCATCAATCAAGCGCGTGGGAGACTTGTGTGCTTGGAGCTGGCGATAGGCTTCCCTTTTGACATGTACGTGGGCTTCGATGTCCCACGCCAGCAAGTTGCCGGCTTGCTCCGTCCAGATTTTTTCGATCAGCTCGTTGTACTGCGGAGCGAATCGTTTGTCGCGTTGGTAGGCGCGGCGGGCTTCATCGCTTCGCCTGGGGTTGTGCGCTTCGCAGTAGAGCTTGCTGGGCTTCGCTGCCCCTTTGGGCTGGCCGGGTAGCCTCGTGACTGCAAGTAGATTGCTGTGGCGTGCCCAAGCGGCAATGAGTGCTCGCTGCTCAACGTGCTCCCGAAATGCTTCCACTGAACAATCACCGCGCATTTCCACGATGTCACAGTAGGTCGCCACCATTCGACCAGGCTCATAGGGGCCAAATTCGCCTTTCCAGGCCCGCTCATAGCGTGCCACCAAGGCATCGGCTTCCTTCTGTGCCTCAACGCGTATGGCGTCCGTTAAGGGCGCTGCATGGGCGTTCTCCCGGCGCGGGCGTTTGAAGAACTTTCGCGCTCCAACGGCTGTCGCGTACTCGGTGGAGCGCCAGCACAGCTCACAGAGACACCAGTCGTAGGCGTCGGTCAGCTTGGCGCGGATGCGATCGGACGAGGTATCACGCTCGGCCACCAGCTCGTTAAGCAGGGGGTCGAATACTCGCCGTGCTGTTCCGGGTTTTGCCATTTCAAAGCGCCTGTACGTGATGCACGCAATGATAGCAGGTGACGACAACTAAATTCTAACTTTCGTACAACCTATTTTCGGTGCCAGTGGGCATTCTTCGATCACCCAATGCGTAATCGAAAGAAAGCCACCGTATGCACATAGAAGAGGCACTGACGGGCCAGTACGGGCCGCTACTCAGCATGGCCCAGCTTGCAAAAGTGCTAGATCGCTCGGCCGAAGGGCTGCGGGTCAGCCTGCGAAATGACACCGAATGGGCGAAGCAGCTCAACGCAGCCAAGATGAAGCTCGGGCGGCGGGTGTACTTCCGCACGGCAGCAATTGCGAAGTTCCTGGGTGGCGAGTAATCGGGATGCCGACTGCGCTTTTCGCCCGTGGCAAGTCACTGGACGATGCAGTAGCGAGCATTCAAGAGCGAATCGCCAGGAATCAGGCGGCCGCAGAAAGGAAGGCAGCCGAGACGCCCAAGCAGATGTTTCTGCCAGGCTTCGACATCGGAGCCTTTCCAAACCACCTCAACCGATCAAGTTTCATTGCCCCGATCGCGCGCGGACAACGCAAATTCCATCGGCAAGCCGAGATGGTCACGCGCCGTGACTGCGTCCTGGAATACACCGGGGAGCAATTGGACGAAGCCGATGGTGACCTCATCATGGCGTTGATCGCGTTCGCGCAACCTTTTCCTCTGGGGATTCCTGTCCCACTCAATCGCAAAGAATTGTTGCGGAAGATCAAGCGCGGAAGCATTGGGACGACGCAATACGACTGGCTCCATCGGGGTATGAAGAGGCTGCGCGAAGGGACGCTTTTCCTTGAGGCCAGAAAGCCGGATGGCTCTACTCGCTACACCATCGGCAAGATGGAGTCCTTCAACATCCTGAAGGGGCTCAACTATGCCGGCGACAGCGAGACGTACACCTACGTCCTTGATCCCCGGTGGATGCTCATGTTCGGCAACCGGGAATACAGCCTGATCGACTGGGACAAGCGAATGAAGATCGGCCGAGGGCAGGACATGGCCAAGACTTTGCAGCGGCTGCTGGCCACGTCTTCCGACCCGGTGCAGCGGTATGCGCTGGACTGGCTCAAACCCAAAATGGAATACAGCGGGCGGGCGCGCGACTTCGCTGACTCACTCGGTCGAGCCGTGCGCGAACTGGAACGGTTGGACATCATCGCCAAGGGCCGTATCGAGGACAGCACCAAGGGCAAGCCGCAACTCGCCCTGTGGATCTTGCCGGTGGCATAGCGTCGCGGGTGCAGTGGCATAGCAACGCGCTTCGGTGGCATAGCTCCGCGCTTTAGTGGCATAGCATCGCCCTATAACCTCTGAAACCCGCGCCAGATAAGGCTTTGCGCTCGATGCGCTGCCTTCTACCTTCTTTCTATCTTTTTCTCTACCAGGAAGGGGCTGTGCATAGTTTTCTGGTCCA
>OFTX01000299.1_pt1 | contig 28945 bp, 26 predicted proteins | sample 1775051 | NCBI WGS metagenome assembly OFTX01 (sample SAMN08195772, study PRJEB24354) | sludge metagenome | isolation source: sludge from phenol fed wastewater aerobic bioreactor A | place: India: Nagpur | collected 2016-09-15
CGTCGTGAGCAGCAGCGTCGGCCCCAACGCGCCGAGCACCACGTCGAGGGCCGGCCGCGAGAACCGGTACGACATGCCGAGCTGCCCCTGCAGCAGATGCCAGAGATAACTGACATATTGCACCGGAACGGGACGGTCCAGCCCCATCTGGTGACGTAGCACCGCCCGATCGGCTTCCGTCGCTTCCGGCGGCAGCATCAGGTGCGTCGGATCGCCGATGAGCCGCACGATCAGGAAGATCACCAGCGTGACGAGCAGCACCGTGATCAGCGATTGCGCCACCCGGCGCGCGAGGTAGCGAATCATGCGAGCGTCCCCTTGTCGTTGCCGCCACCGCCGGCGCCCGCGCTTCCGCTATCGGTGATGTGCGTGGGTTCATCCACGCGCTCTGCCGCGTCGCGCCAAACGTGCTGCGGGTCGCCGTCGCCGGCCGAGAGCTTGCGCGTCGCGCGCTCGCGCAATTCGAGCTTGCGAATCTTCTGGCTTCCGGTAAGCGGCCAGGCGTCGACGAATTCGACATAGCGCGGCACCTTGTAGCTCGCGATATGCTCGCGGCAATATTGCTGCAACGCGCGCGGCGAAATGTCCGCGCCCGTCTGGCGCTCGACGTACGCATAGCCCACTTCGCCCAGACGCGCATCCGGCACCCCGACCACGACTGCCTGACGCACGCCGGGATAAGTCTTGAGGAAGACTTCGATCTCCTGCGTGGCGACATTGAAGCCCCCCGGCTTGATCATCTCCTTCACGCGCCCGCGATAGGTCAGATAGCCGTCGCCGTCGAGCTCGCCGAGATCGCCGGTAAGCAGCCATCCCTGCGCGTCGATGGCCTTGCGATCCTCCTCCGGCATGCGGTAGTAGCCCTTCATCACCACGTAGCCGGAGACGCAGATCTGTCCGATCTGGCCCGCTGGCAGTGGCTCGCCGGTCTCGATGTCCGCGATGCGGATCCGTACGTCGCGCACTGGCCTGCCGTTGGTGCGGGAGCGCTTCTCGTACGGGTCGTCCCAGCGCGTTCGCACCACGGCGTTCGATGTCTCCGACATGCCGTACGCGCTGACCAGTTCGGGCACCCCGAGCGTGCGGCTCACCCACTCGAACGAAGCCGTGGGCAGCGGTGCGCCCGTGCCGGTTCGCAGGCTCGACAGGTCGTATCGACCGACGTCGGGAAACGCCTTGAGATCCTGCACGATGGTATCGACGAAGAAACTCACGGTGATGCGCTCACGTTCGACCAGCTCGCAGAACAGCTTTGCGGAGAACTGGTCCGCGATGACCATCGCCGCGCCGGAAAGCGCCATCGCCAGGGTGTAGAACGTGCCCGTGGCGGTAAACAGCGGCACGCACGACAAGTAGCGATCGCGAGAGGTCAGCCGCAGGCACTGCGCCGCGTAGTGGTTGTTCCCGAGCAGCGCGCCGTGCCGCACCATGGCGCCCTTCGGGAACGACGTGGTGCCCGAGGTGTAGAGAATCTGGGCGACATCGTCCGGGCCGACCTGCGCGCATCGGCGCGCGAGCGCGCCGTCCTCGAGACAGCGCCGGCCGTGGGTTTCGATGGCGTGGAAGTCTTCCATGCCGGCCGGCAGCGCGCGGTCTGTCGGCAGGCCGATCACGCGCCGCAGCGCCGGCATGCGTTCACAACGCCACGCGCCGCGGCGCTGCCGCGTCCAATCGGGGTCGAGCTGCGCGAGGATGTCGAAGTAGCGCACGCCCCGCCCCGTGACACCGCCGCGCTCCTGGACGATCAGCGTGGTCGCCTCCGACTGGCTCAGCACATACGCCACGTCGCTGTCGCGAAACCGGGTGTTCACGGGCACGAGCACCGCACCGATCATCGGCACGGCCCATCGGGCGATGAGCCATTGGGTGCCGTCCGACATCCACAATGCGACGTTCTCGCCGGGACCCACGCCCAGCGACATCAGCCCGCGGGCAAACGCGTGAATGCGCTCGACCAGCTGCGCGAATGTCAGTCGGGTCTCGCCGTGCACCACCGCTTCGCGATCGCCATGCATTCCGGCAATGCGGGCGAGCGCGCTCGAGAAAGTCTCGCGCGTCCAGTCGATCGCGTCGATCGCGTCGAGCGCTCCGTGCGCGGACGCGGCGCCCGCCCCGCCCAGCGTCGTCGGCGCCTCTCGCGGAACCCATACGCTGTCGTCGTCTCGATTCATGGTCTGATTCATCGGTTCACGTTCGCTCGCATCCGTTCATTTCGCCAGCGCCTGCCGGGGAGCCGGCTACTTCCAGCTCAGATTGCGCAGGTTGTAGTAGCCGCTGCCGTGTTGCGGCTCCCAGTTCAGCTTCACGTCCTGCGCGAAGGTGTAATACAGTTCGGTGATCAGCACGGCGTGGCCGTCGTCGTGCAACAGCCGTCCGATCTTCTTGAAAATCGCGTCGCGCTGCTCGCGGGACGTCGCCGCATCGCCTTGCGCCACGAGCGTCTCGACTTCCGGGTTGTAGTAATCGGACCACGTGCCTTCTTTCGTGGCCGCCCCGCTGATCGGATGCACCGGATCGTAGATGGCGTTGGAGAACTGCATCATCGTCATCGGTCCGCCCTTGTGCGTGTTGTTCAGGCGACTCCACGCAGCGTAGTCGATGACCTTGACGTTGGCCTTCACGCCCACCGCCGCCCAGTACGCGGCGATGACTTCGCAAAGCTCCTTGGGGTTGTCCGTCGGGCACAGCAGATCGGTCGTGAAGCCGTTCGGGTAACCGCCGCGTGCCAGCAGCTTCTTCGCCTGCGCCGGATCGTACGGATACGGCTTGAGCGCACGATCGACGCCGTACGGGTAGCTCGACGAAACGTACGACGACATCTGCGCCCCCACGCCGTGCAGTGCCTGATCGATGATTGCCCGGGTGTCGAGCGCATAGTTCAGTGCGAGGCGAACGTCGCGCTTCGAGAGCGGTGTGCCGGGCACGTTGGAGTAAAGCCGCACCGCGAGGGGGCTGCCCACGGGGACCGACTTCACCGCGAGTCCGGCGTTGGCTTTCAGCCGCGCCACGTCGACACTCGGCACGTAGTCGATGGCGTCGACCTCGCCGCTGAGCAACGCGTTGATGCGACTGCTTGCCTCGGGAATGACCTTGAAGACAAGGTGCCTGATGCCCGGCTTCGGTCCCCAGTACCCGTCGAAACGCTCGAGCGTGACCGATTGGCCGATCTTCTGCTCGACGAACTTGTACGGTCCCGATCCGATCGGGGCACGGGCGAACGCTTCCGGTGTGGGCAGTGCTTCGGTGTACGCCTTGGGCACGAGCAGCAGATAGCCTGCGATCTTGTTGAGGAACGCCCCGTCCTGACGCTTCAGATGAAAGACCGCGGTCGTGTCGTTCGGTGCATCGACGCGATCGACGAGATTGGCAAAGTATGGCCGCCGGGTGCTTTTCGTCTCGGGCGCCACGATGCGCTCGAGCGAGTACTTCACGTCCCGGGCGGTGAGCTTCGTGCCATTGTGGAACTTGACGTCCTTGCGCAGGGTGAACGTGTACTGCAGACCGTCGGGGGAGATAGTCACCGCGGTGGCCACGCTCGGCTTCAGATTGCCGTCGATATCAAACGCGTAGAGCGTGTCGAACAGTTGCCAGCCGTAGCGCTGCGAATCCCCCGTGGCCGCCACCTGTCCGTCGAGATTGTTGATGTCCTTGCCGACCGCGAACACGACCGTATCGCGATTCACCGATGGCTTTCCGCCGATGGCCATGGCCTCGGTGGATGTCCACGACGCCACGCCCAACGCCAGACCGGTTCCGATCCATGCGATCTTGCGCAGCCATGCCTGCAATGCCCGTGTGTGCATTGAATTCTCCGAAGGAAGACGCCGGACGAAGCCTTACCGCAACGTTTCCGGACCGCCCTTGACATAGATGATCTGCCCGGAAACGAACGACGCGTCGTCGCTGCAAAGGAAGGCCACCACGTTCGCGATATCGCGCGGAACACCGACGCGGCCAAGCGGAATGCTCCTGGCGCGCTGCCGCTTGTATTCCTCGGGATCGATGCCGCGGCGTTCCGCCGTCCGACGCGTCATTTCGGTGTCGACGAACCCCGGCGCCACCGCATTGACGTTGATGTTGAAGGGCCCCAGCTCGATGGCAGCCGTGCGAGTGAAGGCCTGCAGACCCGCCTTGGCCGACGAATAGTTCGCCTGCCCGCGATTGCCGAGTGCCGATGTGGAAGAGAGATTGACGATCTTGCCGCTGCGTTGCTCGACCATGTGCCGCTGCGCGGCGCGCGTACACAGGAAGGTGCCGCGCAAGTGAACGTTCATGACGCGGTCCCAGTCATCGACCGACATCTTGAACAGCAGGTTATCTCGCGTGACACCCGCGTTGTTGACGAGAACATCGAGCCCGCCGAACCGCGCCAGCACCTGCGCCACCAGCGATTCCACCTGCGCCTCGTCGGTCACATCGCAACCGAAGCCGAATGCCTCGCGTGTGCCGTCTTGCCGCAGCGCGTCGGCCGCCGATTGCGCCGCGTCCGCCGATATGTCGCAGATCGCCACGCGTGCACCCTCCTCGGCGAACCGTTCAGCCGTCGCGTAGCCAATGCCACGCGCGCCGCCGGTCACCAGGACCACCTTTCCCTGGAAGCGATTGCTCATGCGCTTGCGTCTCCTGGTTATGGCGCTGCCTGATCTGTGCCGGCAGTCGTCGTCATGCAGATCAGTCTAGTCACGCGCCCGCCAATGGTCAATATTTGAAACAAATAACTTTGTACGAAATTCATCAGGGATAACTCTCAGTTCAATCGATACATCATCGGTTATCTTTATAACGCAAGCCAGAGCCAGTCTTTATATGGATTTATGCTTAGCAAATCACGACATTCCGGCTTGCATTCCGGAGTAATTCAAGCGCAATATTTGTTCCACTATTTGAACATATTCAAGACAATCGATGAGAGACGCACCGAAGGCGGCGCGACGTCCGCCCGGCCGGACGCCCGGCGCCCCCATCGCATCAGGCGCGCAACGCACCCACGTCACGGCGGCCCGCACCGCCCGCTTGCGCCGCGTTGCGCCCGGCAATTCGCCCACCGACAATGCACTCCGCGAGGTTGCCACCCGCCATGTAGATGTGGCCGAACGCACTGCCGAGCTCCCCTGCCGCGAAGAGCCCCTCGATGGGATCGCCGAACGGATCGAGCACGCGCTGCGACGCGTCGTGCACCGGACCGCCCTGCGTATTGATCACCACCGGCCACAGCAACGCCGCATAGAACGGCCCCTCGCGCAGCGGCACCATGGTCTCCGGACGCCGACCGAATGCGGCGTCGCGCCCCACATCGCATCCCGCATTCCACTCGCGCACGGTGCGCAGCAGCGCCTGCGCATCGATGCCGAGCCGGGTCGCCAGCGCCTCGAGCGTGTCGGCTTTTATCAGCAAGCCGTTCTCGACCTCCTTGAGGTTGTCCGCGCTCCACTCGTACCAGGCGTCGCGATCGTTGGTGATCGAGCGTCCCATCGGATACATGCGACGCCCGGCGTCGTCGAAGATCAGAAACGACGGCAGCCGGTCGTGTCGATACGCACACGGATCGAAATGATCGAACTGACGCACGCCGGTGTCGGAGATGTAGGGGGGATATTCATTGACGTAGCGTCGCCCGCGTTGATCCACGATGATCCACGCCATTTTCGGCAATTGCTTCGCCCCCCGTTCCGGCGTCCACATCGGCAGGATCTTGGCGTAGATGCCGAACGGGTACGACGGGTCCGGATGCCGGATCCCGTACGGGCCGTGGTGGTGCCACATATGCCAGAGCGCCGCGCCGGCCGCCTGCGCCATGCGGATGCCGTCGCCCGTGTTGCCGCGAAAGCTTCCCGGCAACACGGGCGTCGAGACGAAGTACTGCCGCTTCATGTCCTCGTCGGCCTCGAAGCCGCCGCAAGCCAGCACCACCGCGCGGCGCGCCCGCACACAAATCACGTCGTCACCGCGACGCAACCTCACCCCGCACACTTCGCGGCCCGCATCCTGCACGAGACGCTCGACCGGCGTGGAAAGCCACACGTCGATCCGACCATCGGCACGACGCGCCTCGACGTTGTCGAGCAGAAGCCTGAAAAGCAGGCAGCCCGGACGAAACGGCCGCGCCGCAAGGTAGCCCGCCGGGTCGCCAAAGCCGGGAATCGATTCGATGTCCGCGTAGGCCAGCGAATCGCATCCGGGAAACGGATAGTTGCCCACGGCCGACTCGACACGCACGACCGCGCCATCGACACGCGCGAGATCGCGCAGGTAGCTGGCGACTTCCGTCATGCCGAGCGCCAGCGCTCGCAGCACGTCGTCGGGCGTGCGGCCGCCGCAAGTTTCGCGAAGGTATCGAAAGGCGGCATCGGCGTCATCGGCGACACGCACACCTCCCGCCGACAGGATCGAAATGCCCCCGGGGTCTGGCATCTTCTCGATGAGCAGCACGCGCGCGCCAGCATCGGCGCTCTCGATGGCCGCCACCGCGCCGGCGGCACCGTACCCCACCACGATCACGTCGTATTCCGCCTGCCACTGCGAGGCCGCGCCGGACGCGGCCCGATGTTCCGAAGCACTCAGGAAAGCAACCATGTGTCGATGACTCCCACTTGTCGACTGCAAATAGTTTGTTGAACCACGCGTCATGACCCGGAGGAAACCGAGATGCCCAACCACGCCGTTCGCTCTGAAATCACTGGCACTGTCTGCCAGGTACTGGTCGCCGAAGGCGACGCCGTCGCCGAGGACCAGGCGCTCCTGATGGTCGAGTCGATGAAGATGGAGATTCCCGTGATCGCACCCCGTGCCGGGCGTGTCACGAAAGTGCACGTCAACGTGGGAGACCCCATCGGCGAGGGCGAGGACGCCGTGAGCCTCGACACCTGAATCGCCCCCCCCGACCGGCCTACCCGCGCGGGGCACGCGCCGTCGCGCCGTGCCGTAATGCACGACTCACGACGGCGCCCCACCTCAATGCCAGGCGACTTTGCGAAAATTCAGGAAGCCCGAGCCTTGCTGCACCTCCCATGTCAGCGATTTCTTCTTCGCGAAGACGTTGAACAACTCCGTCACGAGCACGGCGGACGCGTCGTCGTGCAGGATCTTGCCAATCTTGCGGAACAGTTCGCCACGCGCCTGCGCCCCGGTGGTGGTTTCAAGCTGCTTGAGCAGCGCCTCGACCTCCGGGTTGTAGTAGTCGGACCACGCCCCATCCTTCGAGAACGAACCCGCCACGGGATGGATGGGGTCGTAGATCGCGTTGGTGAACTGGGTTGTCGTCATCGGGCCGGTCTTGTGCGTATTGTTCAGACGACTCCAGGCGGCGTAGTCGATGCGATTGATGTCGACCTTCACGCCGACCTGCCCCCAATACGCCGCCAGCGCCTCGGCAAACTCCTTGGGTGTGCCTACCGCGTCATAAAGCTTGATGGAGAAGCCGTTCGGGTAGCCGGCCTGCCTGAGCAACGCGCGCGCCTTGGCGGGATCGTACGGATACGGCTTCACGCTCGGGTCGCCTCCGTACGGAAAGTACTTCGAGATGAATGTGCCCATCGGCGCACCCACGCCATGGAATACCCCCTTGATGATCGCGTTCGCGTCGATCGCGTAATTCAGCGCTAGTCGCACGTCGCGCTTGGCGAGCGGGGAATCCGGCACATTGGAGTACAGCCGCACGTGCATCGGCGAAGACACCGGGTTGGTGATGACGTCCAGCGCGGCGTCCTGTCGGAGCCGCGCCACTTCGGCCAGCGGGATCATGGCGGCAATGTCGACCTCCCCCGACACGATCGCATTGACACGGCTCGACGGCTCGGGAATGTACTTGAACACGAGCGTCTTGATGGCAGGCTTGTCGCCGTAAAAGTCGTCGAAGCGCTCCAGCTCGAGGTACTGCCCCACTTTATTGGCCTTCACCCGGTACGGGCCGGTACCGATCGGTGCCGCGGCAAACGCCTCGACGTTCGGCAACGACGACGTGTATTTCTGCGGCACGATGAACAGAAAGCCGGCGATCTTGTTGAGGAAGACGCCGTCGGGCTGCTTCAGACGAATGCGCACGGTGAGGGGATCGGGCGTGTCGACACCCTCGATGACGGGCGCAAAATACGGGCGCCGCGTGCTTTTCGTGACAGGATCTACCACGCGCTCGATCGAGTACTTCACGTCCGCCGACGTAAAGGGATCGCCGTTGTGGAACTTGATGTTCGGTCGAAGCTTGAAGGTGTAAGCCAGTCCGTCGGACGACATCGCGTAGCTCGTCGCCATGCGCGGCACGATATTGCCCTTGTCGTCAAAACCGTACAGCGTGTCGAAAATCGACATCGCATAGCGTTGCGAATCGCCGCTGGCCGTCACCAGCGCATCGAGACTCTGGATCTCCTTGTCAAGTGCCACGACAAGCGTGTTGCGATCGACTGCGGGAGCGTTCTTCTCAGCCGCCGCCGCGCTGCCCGACACGCCCACAGCACCGAGCACGCCCAATACCCCGAGCGCGACCGCCCCCACCGCGGCACCCACCCGAAACCCCGACGCCACGCGCGCGATCGCGCGCCTTCCCGTGATTCGATTCATTTCGACCTCATTATGTATGTTCACATATTGGAATTACAAAAGCATCGAAAACCCCACCTCGAATTGCACCAATTTCTCTGGCACGTTGTTGAAATATCCGCTATAAAAGCTAGGAAACATGGTTCTCGATGTCAATAAGCGATCATACCGACACGGCATGATCGCTCACGCACCGCACCATAGAATCATTATTTATTTCAATATATGGATAAGTGGAAAGCATCGCTCTCCGCGTCCATCGCACCTTCAGGACGCCCATGGACAAACGCAAGATCGACGAACTTCAAGCCCGCCGCGAAGCCGTCCGGGGTGCGACGTCGGAAGCCGCCATCGACAAGCTTCGCGAACAAGGCAAGCTGACCGCGCGCGAGCGGATCGCATTGCTGCTCGATGACGGGAGCTTTGTCGAAATCGGCGTTCATGCACGCAGTGCGCACGCGTCCTTGCGCGAGCGCACGCCGGCCGACGGCATCGTGACGGGACATGGCACCATCGACGGACGCATCGTGTATGTCGCCGCTGACGACGCGACCGTGCTTGGCGGCACGCGCGGGCGGGTAGGCGAGATCAAGATCGCAAGGGTTCGCGATGCGGCACTGCGTCATCGAAAGCCGTTCATCGCATTGATGGAGGCGGGCGCGGCGCGCGTTCAGGAGAGTTTCGGGGCGATGGCGGCCAACATGGGCGCACGCTTCGCGGATCATTTCCGGATGTCGGGCCAGGTTCCGCAGCTCGCGGCAATCCTTGGTCCGGCCTTCGGCGGTCCCTCGTTCACGGCCGCTCAATCCGACTTCACGGCCCTCGCTCGCGGCACGGGCGTGATGGGTATGTCCGGACCGCTCGTCGTCAAGGTGGGCACCGGCGAATCGGTGACGACCGACGCCATCGGCGGCGCCGACGTGAGCGAGTCCGTGACCGGCCAGACGGACTACGTGGGCGAAACGGAGGCCGATACGCTGCGCAGCCTGCGGACCTTCCTGTCGTTTTTGCCGAGCCATTGCGGCGAGTTGCCGCCGGTCGCCGAGGCCCGACCCGCAGCCCTCGACACCGAGGAGGGACGCGACAAGCTGCGCGCAATGATTCCCGATGTCGGGCGCCAGGCGTATGACATGAAGCGTGTGCTTAGCCTCATCGTCGACGCCGGCGACCTGTTTCACTATCGGCCGCGCTTCGGCCCGAATCTGATCACTGCCTTTGGCCGCATCGACGGACAGCCTGTCGGCTTTGTGGCGTCGAACCCAATGTCGCGCGGCGGCGTGATGGACGAGAAGACCGCGCAGAAGGCGCGCAAGTTCGTCGATGTCTGCGACGCGTTCCACGTGCCACTCGTGTTCATCTGCGACGCGCCCGGGTTCCTCGTCGGGCCGGACATCGAAAAGCATCGAATGGTGTCTCTCGCCGCTCGCCTGCTCAACACCGTGTGTGCCGCCTCTGTGCCGAAGATCACCATCGTGGCGCGCAAGGCCATCGGCCTGGCCTATCTCGCGATGTGCGGGCGCGCGATGCGTCCCGACTATCTCGCCGCGTGGCCGGACGCCCACTTCGACGTGATGGGGCCGGAAGCCGGCGTGGAACTCGTATACGGACGCGAGATCGCGGCCGCGCCGGACCCGGTGGCGCGCAAGGCCGAAATCATGGCGAAGCTCGACGAGCAGTCGAGCGCCTATGAGGCGGCCGCGCAGGGCTGGATCGACGACGTGATCGACCCGGGCGAGACGCGCGACGCGATCCGGCGCGCGCTGCGCGCGGCGGCGGATTCGCGCACGCCCGGCTTCAAGCACCGCATCGACCCTTGAGACGAGGGTGTGCGCAACTTCGGCGACATCGACATCATGAGTATCGAATTTGTGGTGAATGAAGGCATCGCGACGGTGCGCCTGAACCGGCCCGAGTCGCTCAACGCCATCGACTATGCGATGCGCGCGCGGCTCCAGGCACTGTGGCGGCATATCGGCGACACACCGGAGATTCGCGCCGTCATCGTGACGGGGGCCGGAGACCGCGCATTCAGCAGCGGTGCGGACCTGCGACGAACCCCGCCGCCCGCGACGTCGTTCGCCGCGCAGGTGTTCGGCGGTGAAGGCGCCGAAGCGGAAGCGGGATCGCTCACGCTCGGCCTCGACTTCGACACCCCCGTGATCTGCGCGTTCAACGGGCTGGCATATGGGGGCGGGTTGGAGATCGGACTCGCCTGCGATATTCGCATCGCGGCCGAGACGGCCCGCTTCGCATTGCCGGAAGTCCAGGTTGGGTCGATGCCGGGGTCGGGCGGAACGCAGCGTCTGCCACGTCTTGTCGGCCACGCCAACGCCATGTGGATGTTGCTCACCGGTGACGCGATCGATGCGCAAACCGCGTTGCGCATCGGGCTGGTGAGCCACGTGGTCGCGCCCGAATCGCTGATGGAGACGGCGACAGGCATCGCACGTCGCCTGGCCAATGCCGCGCCGCTGGCCGTGCATGCCATCAAGCAGGCGGTGCGCGATGGGCTGGAGATGCCCTTGCCCGTCGCGCTGGCGCACGAGCGCCGATTATGGGGATTGCTGCGCGACACGGAAGATCGCAAGGAGGGGCGGGAGGCGTTCGCACAGAAGCGCGCGCCATCGTTTCGCGGGCGTTGACGCGTTGACGCGCTGAGGCGTTGAGGCGCCCGCGCTTCGGCACGCCAATGCCTGCCCCCTATGTCGCACGCCCACCGTTGCCCACCATCGATACGCGGTCCCATTGGGTCGGCGCGGACGTGCAGGACGAAACACGAACGGAAGCCATTTTCATGACACTCCCACCCCGAGATGCCGATGACATCGGCGATGGAATCGAAGGACTCGATGCAACGGCAATGCCCGGTGACGACTTGTCGAACGACGATGCGCTTACAGCGCCAGTAGCGCGCCGCGCGAACGAGGGTACCCAAAGCATTCAGCGCGCCATTGCCGTCATGCGCCTCGTCGCCATGCGCGGCCCGCAAGGACTGCGGCTCCACGAGATTGCCGAGGGCCTGGGCCTGGAGCGCATTACGGCACATCGCATCGTCAAGGGCCTATCGTTTAGCCACATGCTGCAACTCGACGCGCAATCCCGGCGCTACACGCTCGGACATATGGCTTACGTGCTCGGCTTGAGTGCGTCGCCCGCGTTCGATCTGAAGGAGCGGTGCCAGCCGACGCTGCGGCGGCTCGCCGACAAGACGGGCGATTCCGTTTTTCTGATGGTACGCAGCGGCCACGAGGCCGTGTGCTTCGATCACGTGCAGGGCAGCTATCCGATTCGCACGCACAGCCTGAGGATCGGTGCGCGGCGTGCGCTGGGCGCCGGAGCCGGGGCGATGGCGCTGCTGGCCGCGCTGCCCGACAGCGCGGTCGAAGCGGCGATCGCGGCGAACGCGATGCATCTGCCGAGCTATCGCGACATCTCGCCCGAGCGCTTGCGCGAGCTGGTCACCAAGACCCGCCACGACGGTTACGCCATGAATTTGCAGACGGTGATCGCGGACGTCAGCGCCATTGGCATGACGCTACCTCGACGCGATGGCCCGGCGTTCGTCTCGATCAGCATTGCGTCGATCGCGTCGCGCATGTCCGGCGCCCATCTCGACGAAGCGCTGCGGGCGCTCCGGCAGGAGACCGAGGCACTGGGCAAGCAGCTCGACGACGCGCGCGTCGGATGGGGCGGCATGACGGATCGGATTTCAGGCTAGGCCCATCGCGGCGATCGCAGCGATCGCGTCGGGCGCGGCACCGTCTCGCGGTATGCCGGTCCCGACATGGAGAAACACAGGAGGAGAGAGACATGTTTACCAAGGTCGTCGTCGCGAATCGCGGCGCGGTCGCGGCGCGCATCATTCGCGCGCTGCGTCAGATGAACATCCGTTCCGTGGCGGTGTGCTCCGAAGCGGACGCGACGCTGCCCTATCTGGCCCAGGCCGACGAGGTGTATGCCATCGGCCCCGCACCGGCGATGTCGAGCTATCTCGATCAGGATCGTCTCATGAGCGTGCTGGCGCGCTCGGGCGCCGACGCCGTACACCCCGGCTACGGCTTTCTGTCCGAGAACGCCGCGTTTGCGCGCCGCGTCATCGATGCAGGGGCTGCGTTCATCGGGCCGTCGCCGCGATGGATCGAAGCGATGGGACACAAGACGCGCGCACGGGAACTGATGGCACGCCACGGCATGCCGATGTCGCCGAGCTCGGGTTTGCTCGACGACCACACGGAATCGATCAGCGCGGCAGCGCGTGCGATCGGATACCCGGTGCTGATCAAGCCCGCCGCCGGCGGTGGGGGTATCGGCATGGTGCCCGCGCGCGACGAGGTGTCGTTGCTCGCGGCCATTGCGCAGGCGCGGTCGGTGTCGCAGAAGAGCTTCGGCAATGGCGAGTTGTATCTGGAGAAGCTGATCGAGCGGCCCCGCCATATCGAGTTCCAGATTCTGGCGGACAAGGCCGGAAATGCCTGCCATCTGTTCGAGCGCGACTGCTCCGTGCAGCGCCGCCATCAGAAGGTGATCGAGGAGTCGCCCGCCCCGCTGCTGCCGCGCCGCGACATGGAGGCCACCGCCGAGCGGATCGCCGGTTTGCTCCAGGACATGGGGTACGACGTGATCGGTACGGCGGAGACGCTGTTCGGCGCGGACGGGACGTGCAACTTTCTCGAGATGAATACACGCCTGCAAGTCGAGCACGCCGTGACTGAAGCCATTACGGGAGTGGATCTCGTGATGGCGCAGATCCGGCTGGCGGCGGGCGAATCGCTCGCGGCGGTGATTCCGGACCGGCCCCGCGTGAACGGGCACGCGATCGAAGTGCGAGTCTATGCCGAAGACCCGGTGCGGTTCTTCCCGTCGCCCGGGAAACTCGAGGTATTCGAGCTACCGCAGGGTGACGGCGTTCGCGTGGAGACCGGGTACGCACAAGGCAGCACCGTCACACCGTATTACGATCCGCTCCTGGCGAAGATCATCGTGCATGCGCCGGATCGCACGTCCGCCATCCGGCAAATGTCGCAAGCCCTGCGGGCGACCGAAGTTCGAGGCGTCAAGACGAATATTCCGTTCGCGCTGCAGGTGCTCGACGACGAACTTTTCCAACTCGGACATATTCATACCGGACTCGGCACCGATATTCTGGCGGCGGCGGGACGGTGAAGCTCGCGGCGCGATGAGGCGAATGCCACTTCCTTCGCCCGGGCCTTGGCCAGTTCCCGCGTCATGCCGCCTCCCGCCTTAAACCGTTCAATGCATTCGATCAGTGCGCATAGGCGCTGACCTCATCTCGAGGCTTGCGCTTGCCGTAGGGCAGGACCGCCGCCAGCACTGCCGCCGCTGCCGCGCTGGCCGCCAGGCAATACAGCGCCAACGTGAAGTCGGTGGAATGTCCGCGTGCCACACCCACCAGCCAGGGGGCAAAAAATCCCGCGAGACCGCTGATAGCGTTGATCAGTGCAATTCCACCTGCGGCGCCGGCACCGGACAGAAACGTCGGCGGGATGGTCCAGAACACACTGAGCGACCCGACGATGCCGGCGGCCGCCACGCAGATGCAGACGAACGACACGATCGGCAAGGTCGACGTCAGGCCGCTGCCCGCCAACCCCGCGGCGCCGACGAAGAGCGCACCTGCCAGATGCCAGCGACGCTCCATCGTGCGGTCCGAATGGCGCGCGTTGGCAAACATCGCAATCGCCCCAAGGATGAACGGTATGGCGCTGACCAGACCGATCTCGACGATCGACAACCGGCTCATCTGACGGATCACCTGCGGCAACCATGTCGAGATGCCAAAGAAGCCGATGCCAATGCAGAAATACAGCAGGCCCATCAACCAGACCATCGGCGCGACCATCGCGCTGCGAAAGCTCGACGTTCCCGTGGTGGCCGCAACCGCTTCCTCATTCGCCATCGTAGTCACCAGCCACTCGCGTTGCGCCGGGCTCAACCATTTCGCGTCCGACGGTCTGTCGACCAGCACGAACCATGCGATCACGCCGAGCGCCACCGCCGGCAGTCCTTCGATCATCATCATCCATCGCCATCCGGAAAACCCGCTCGCCTCGTGGAAGTGATCGATCAACAAGGCCGAGACAGGCGCCCCCACGATCAGCGAGAAAATGTTGGCCGAGTAGACCCGGCTGATCGCGCGTCCGAGATGCTGCTTCGGGAACCATGTCGCGAGGTAGTACAACACCGAGGGGAAGAAGCCCGCCTCGACCACGCCGAGCAGGAGACGCGCAACGTAGAGCTGCTGCGGGGTCTGCACGAATGCCGTGCCCGCCGACACGATCCCCCAGGTGATCATGATGCGCGCGAGCCACACGCGTGCGCCGAAGCGATGCATCATCATGTTGCTCGGCACCTCGAAGCCGATGTAGCCGAGGTAGAAAATGCCGGCGGCGAAGCCGAACATCTCCGGCCCCATGCCCAGTTCCTGATTCATCTGCAATGCGGCGAAACCGATGTTCGCGCGATCGAGATAGTTGACGAACCACGCGATGAAAATCAGTGGCACCAGTCGCCACGTGATGTGGTGGATGGTGGCCCGCTCGACCCCGGCATTGGCCGACGCCCGCAGCGCGCTCGCACTTGACTCGGATGGCTTCATGGGAAATCTGTCCTCTTGTGATGGATGGTCCTGCCGGGCCATGCCCGTTCAGATGGGGGAATTCGCTGTCGCGCGCGCGGGTGCATCGCACGGAGCCGCACATGCCACGATTTCGATACGCATGCCGGGCACGACCAATGCCTTCACCACGACAGTCGAGCGATTCGGATACGGGGCGTCGAAGAAGGTGCGGTACACCCTGTCTACCTCACGCATGTCCTCGTCCTGGGTGAGATAGATCAGCACCTGCGCGACGTCGTGCAGGCGCAGACCGCCTGCCGCCAGCGTGCGGCGCAGGTTTTCGAACGTCAGACGCGCCTGCGCTTCAATACTTCCCGTCTCGATGGTGCCGTCGCCTCGCACGGGACCTTGCGCGGTGAATGTCATGCCGGCTGCGCGCGTCGCCCACGAGAACGGTTGGCCGAGATCCGGCAAATCAACGGGAATGACCTGTGCCATCGCTTAGCTCCGCAGGGTCTGAACCAACGCGTCGCCCTGCGCACCGTGTGCGGCAGCAAAATGGTCGACGGAATCGCGCAACGCGTATTGCGTGTTGAAGCCGAGGTAACGCCTAGCGGCGCTGACATCCGATGGCGCCGGCCGTGTGTGCGGGAAGCCAGCAAAGCCACCCGCCGGTAATTGCATCTCGCCAATGCGCAGTGCCGGATACCGCTCCCGGACCACGCCGACGAACTCCTCGACAGTGAACCAGTCGCCCGTGGCGATGTTGAAAACGCGCTGCGCGGGCGCCCAGGCGCGCAGGGCCGCCACGTTGGCGAGCGCGCAATCGCGAGCGTCGACGAATTCCTCACGCCCGTTCCAAAGCAACACGGGATCGTCGAGCCGCGCGGGCGCCTCGCGACGACCGGCGTCGAGCAGGCAGCCCAGCAATCGACCGGGCACGCTCGTCGACGCCTCCCTCCCCGCCCCCAGCACCGCGCCGTAACGCAACACGATCACGCTCATGTCGTACAACGCGCCGTAGGCCAGTGCCAGGTGTTCGCTGGCGACCTTCGTTGCCGCATAGATACTGGCCGGCGCCTCGCTTACGGCATGGGTCGCGAAGTCCTCGCCAATCGGCGCGGCGGGCAACGTGCCGAATGCGGCATAAGCCACCGTGGTCGAACTCGCAACCACGACCCGCGCCAGATCGTGCCGGCGGGCCACTTCGAGCACGTTCGCCGTTCCCAGCGTGTTGACTTTCACGCCGGCGAGCGGGTCCCGCCGGATCGCGCTCGACAGCAACGCTGCCGTGTGCACGATCGATGTCACGCCATGCCCCTGGACCACATCGGACAAACGCTCAAAGTCCGTCACGTCGCAGCGAACGATCGGCACCGTCAGATCAGTTGCCTCCTGCGGAACCCGGACATCCGCCAGCACGACCGCCTCGCCCTGCGCATGCAACGCCGTTGCCGTCAGTCGGCCGATCAGCCCTGCGCCAGTCACTAAAACCGTCATTTCACTCTCCTTGCTGTCGGCACCCGAACCGGGTGCTCCGACCCTCCATGAAGCGCAAGTTACGGATACAAAATCACGGTGTCAATACAAAAAAAGTTTGATTTTATAAATTTGTACGTTAATTATATGAATCCATCGCGGCCGCTCAATGGTGTGCCGTACTTATCCGTACTTTCCCTGATCTACCAGCATGAAGTCAGAAATTTCGCAGCAGATCGCGACGTTTGCCCCCGAGGGCCACGCGCCGCAAATGCCTCTCCCGAGCGCCGCCGCACGCGCCTATGAAGCGTTGGTGCTCGACTGGGCCCGGCGTCCGGTGGAAGGATTGCGCGTCGCCAGGAACCTTCCGTATGGCACCGATCCGCTGCAGCGCTTCGACGTGTTTTCCGCACCGGACATGCCGCCCGATGCCCCGATCGTGGTGTTCTTTCACGGTGGCGGCTGGACGAATGGCTACAAGGAATATGTGACGTTCATGGCGGCAAACGTCGTGGCAACCGGTTGCATCCTGGTCGCCCCCGGCTATCGGCTTGCACCTGCGGCCGCGCTTCCCTCTGCGCTCCTCGATGGCGCGGACCTGCTCGCCGCATTACCGGTGGTTCTGCCCGACTGGGCCACGGGCTGCGCGGACACTGCTCGCCGCATCGTGCTCGCCGGTCATTCGGCCGGCGGGCATCTGGCGGCTTTGCTCGCGCTGCGCCCGGACCTGGTCGCGCTCGCAGGTGCGAACCCCGACGACATCGTGGGGTGCTTGCCGATCTCCGGCATCTTCGATCTGCATCATCCGGCGCCGGCGCACGGGTCGCTCGAAGCGCGTGTCTACGAAATGGTGCTCGGCCCCGATACCGATGACGCGTTGATGAGTCCGCTGTGCTGGACGCGAGGCAATCGCGTGCCCATGGTGCTCGGCTGGGGCGAACACGACAGTGTCCGCGTCGCCCTTTCGAATCAGCGCATGGCCAGCCTGCTCAAGGCACAGGGCGCGCCCTGCGCCGCCTTCGTCGAGCCTGGCGCCGACCACTTCCAGACACACACACGCCTGAGAGATCCCGCCCATGCCTGGTACGGCCGCCTGGCAGGCATCGCTCACCACGGCACGGTTCCGATCGGCTGAACCCGTGCCCGATGCCAGCGCTCGTATCGCGCCGGGGCGACAGCCCTGTTCATGAGTTTTCAACAGGCGCCCCACAAGCGCCGTCACCACGCCCTACGGAGTCACCATGATGCGCAGCCCCAGTCTTGCCCGGCAAACTCGCCAAACTCGCCATGCTCGCCGCCCCCGTCATTCCCGGCTTTCCTTTTCATGGCTCGCGGTTCCTCTCGCGATTGGCGCATCCGTCGCCCACGCGCAGTCGAACGTCACGCTGTACGGCAGCATCGACGCGAGCATCAATTACGTGTCGAACCAGGGCGGCGCGCACAGCTTTCAGGCGCAAAACGGCATGATCAACGGTTCGCGCTGGGGAATGAAAGGCACGGAAGACCTGGGCGGCGGGACCAGCGCCATCTTCCAGTTGGAGAACGGCTTCAACCTCTTCACCGGCAAGCTGGGACAAGGCGCTCGCGAGTTCGGGCGGCAGGCCTGGGTCGGTCTGAAGGACAATCGGCTCGGCTCGCTCACGCTCGGTCGTCAATACGACCCGACCATCTGGTATCTCGCCGTGCATACGGGGGGCTTCACCGGTGGCACGGCGTTCGCTCATCCATTCGACAACGACAACATGGGTAACTCGTTTCGTATCGACAATTCGGTGATGTACACCAGTCCGTCGTGGAGCGGCCTGTCGATGCGCACCATGTACGCGTTCTCGAATCAGGCCGGTGCGGCCGCGGCAAATCGGGCTTACAGCGCGGGCCTCGGGTACGAAAACGGGCCGCTCAGCCTCGGCGCGGCCTTTATCGTCATCAACAACGCGGGCGCGAACGCGGGTGGCGCGGTCGACGGCAGCAGCGGCTCGGGCGACTCGACGTTCATCGCGGCCAAGCAATCGGTCTTCGGTATCGGAGGAAGCTACGTCTGGGGGAATGGCACCTACGGCGCCACGTGGACGCGTACGGTCATCAGCGACGGTTCGTCGGTCAATCTCTTCGGCTACAGGCCCATGGGGAATGCCAGCCTGCGCATGGACAACTTCGACGTGAACGTGACCTACAACGCGACCGCCAACATTACGTTGATCGGCTCCTACGCTTTCACGATGGGGCGATATGAAAATGCCGCTGCGAGCGCGAGCCCGAAGTGGCATCAGGTCAATCTACAAGCCGCCTACTATTTTTCCAAGCGCACTGACGTCTATATCGACGCCGTCTACCAGCACGTTATCGGCGGTACCGGCACGCCTTTTGCCAACGCCATCTTGTGCGGATACGCCCAGTCGGCGACGCCGACGCAGATCGTCGTCGGGCTGGGGATGCGTCATCGCTTCTGATGGCTGCGGGCGCGAAGCGCGAGACGTTCGCGCTTCGAATGGCGTGGGGCGTGCGTGGGCGACGCGTTCAACGACGCGGCGGCAATCAGGCCTTTTCCAGGGTGTTGGCCGAGCGGCGTGCGCGCGGCGACACGGCCTTTCCGGCAGGACGTTTGGCTGGCGCGGGTGCGGCGGCAGGTACGTCATCGGTGGCGGCAAGGCCGTCATCCAGCCATTTCTGCGCATCGAAGGTCGCCGTCAGGTGTTCGTGCAGCAGATGGCACGCGGTATCGACATCGCGTGCGAGCGCCGCCTCCATCAGTGCCTTGTGCTCCGTGAAGATGCTGTCGGTGCGAGCGGTAAACCCCATGCGGGCGAGACGGATTCGTCGATAGCGTTCCGTCAGATCGACGAGTTGCGCGTCGACGCGATGCAGCCAAGGTGACTTGGCGCCGGCGAGCAGGGCGCGGTGGAATCGCCGGTGCGCGGCTTCCCACGCCTCCAGCGTCTCGATGTCGTCGAGCGATGCGGGAACGGGGGCATGTGTGAGTTTGTAAAACGCCGCCGAGATTTCCGCCCCCCAGTCGGCGTCGCCGTGGCGAATCGACTGACCGAGCAGGATCGTCTCGATGTTCAGTCGCGCCCAGACGATGTCCTGCAAGTCTTCGACGGATACCGGCGTCACGCGGAAGCCGCGCTGTCCTTCGTTCGAGACAAGTCCCTCGCGACTCAACAACATCAGGGCCTCACGGATGGGACTCATGCCCAGACCGTACCGCGCCTGCAGTCCCTGCAAGCGCAACTTTTCGTTCGGCGCCAGGACGCCCGCGAGAATGTCGCGGTGCATCAGCCAATATGCCTGTTCCGATAGCGTGTGCCCATCGGACTTCTCTCGTCCCGATGCTTGAGTGACTTGCCGGACATCTCGTTCACCTTTCGGTCGCATCTGACCTCCACGCTCCCATGCGAAGTAGTGTTTTCGCGAAATTTTCGAAAATCCTCGTAATTTTCTAAATTTACCATGAATGCTTGAAATCCAAGATGGCGCCGATATGGGGTTGGTATCCGGAAGAAAATGGTCAGGACTGTCATGAAGGCTTGCATGAACCTGAGCGAACGCCTTCGATCCGATGGTGGGCAAGCGATGGCTTGCGGGGCCTGGGTCGATCCATCTTCGCGCTGCGCTCAAGGCCCTGCCGCATTTGCCGATAATGGGTTTACAGGGTATTGGAAGATCACGATGAGCCACGAAGAAAAGGATTTAACTCCCGGTTCGCTTCAAGCCGCGTTCCTGCGCCACGAGGACAGCCTGGCATCGTCCGGCCGCCAGCCCGGCGAGGACAATCCCACGGTTTATCGCACGTTGCTCGAATCCACCCGGGCGATTCCCTGGAAGATCGACTGGGCGACAATGCAGTTCACCTATATCGGCCCGCAGATTGAAGCACTGCTTGGCTACGCGCCGTCAACGTGGAAAACAGTCGAGGACTGGGCCTCGCGGATGCACCCGGAGGACCGTGACGCGGTTGTGGAATTTTGCGTCGCGCAGTCGCAAGCGGGCGCCGATCATGAGGCGGACTATCGCGCGCTGACCGCGGACGGCGGGTATGTGTGGATTCGCGACGTTGTCCACGTCGTGCGCAAGGAGAACGGTGACGTTGAGGCGCTGATCGGCTTCATGTTCGACATCAGTGAACGCAAGCGCACCGAGGCACGTCTCGCGGAGCTCCAGCGCGAACTGGAAAGGCTCTCGTTGTCAGACAGTTTGACCGGGGTCGGCAATCGCCGCATGTTCGACACGGTCATCGCCCGCGAATGGGCGAACGCGGAGGCATCGGGAAAGCCGCTTTCGCTCGTGATGGTCGACATCGATTTCTTCAAGTCGTACAACGACTATTACGGTCACCTCCAAGGCGACGAATGTCTGAAGCGCCTTGCGCGTGTGCTCGAAGCGGCAGTTGGGCCGAATGCGTTCCTTGGCAGATTTGGCGGGGAAGAATTCATGCTCGTGCTCGCCGACACAAATGCCGATGACGCGGTGCGTGTCGCGGAGCGTTGCCGCGCGCTGATCGCGGAGGAAGCCATCGCTCACCTACGCTCCCCGCACGGTCAGCGAGTCACGGCGAGCTTCGGGGTGGCCACCGTCGTGCCGACGGGAGACATTGACGTCACCGCGTTCATCAATCTGGCCGATGCGCAGCTCTATCAGGCTAAGGACCAGGGACGCAACCGAATCGCTGCGGTAGATCGGGCTCGCATCGGCGGCGACGGATATAAGCGGCAGTCGCGCTGATTGGTGGGTTTGGGGGGGGGCGGTGAACGTTTTGGTTCGGGGTTATTTGTTTCGCCGGGCTGATTCGCGCAACTGGGTGCCGTCGGGCTTACCTTCGGCGCCCAGCACAAGCGGCGTCAGTGAGCCGTTTCAAGCGGCGCATTGGACGCGCAGGAACCATTGAAAACGTCAAAGGGCCACGTGAAAATCCGTGGCCCTTTGAATTTATTGGTGCCGGCTGCAGGACTCGAACCCGCCACCTGATGATTACAAATCAACTGCTCTACCAGATGAGCTAAGCCGGCGAAGTCGTGTATTGTAACCGATTCGTCGGTCACTGCGACTACCTGTCGGTGCAAATTCGTTCGCTACGGCAGGCATTGATGTGCAGTGTATCGCCTCACCCCGCGCCCGCCGTCTCGAATTACTTCACCACCTTCAGATGTGCGCGTCCGGCGTTGCCGCCAGTCGCCCCATTCCCGCCAGGACGCGTCGGATCCGGATCCTCGTCGACCGACTCCTGCACCGACGGCACCGCTTCCAGCTCGATCCCCTCTTCGGCAGTTGCCTGCTTGTCGACCGGGAACGCCATCCCCTGTCCATTCTCCCGGGCATATATCGCCAGCACGTTCGACACCTGCACTTCCACCTTCTGTGAAATGCCGCCGAAACGGGCGCTGAATTCAATCAAGTCGTTGCCCATCTGCAGTCCGCTCGTGGCATCGAAGCTGATGTTCAGCACGATCTCGCCATCTTTCACAAACTCGCGCGGGACTCGCGTTCTGGCATCGACATGCACGGCCAAATACGGCGTGTACCCATTGTCAGTACACCACTCGTACAGCGCGCGCAAAAGATAAGGCTTGGTAGATGTTTCCGGCATATAAGCAACTCTTCCCGCCGCGAAGCCCGCCCACATCCTTCCCGGGCCGCCTCGCCAGCGGGCATATCAACGCATCAGCGACGCATGACCTTTTCGGACGGCGTCAGCGCTTCAATGTACGCCGGACGGCTGAAAATCCGCTCGGCATACTTCATCAACGGCGCAGCATTCTTCGACAACTCAATGCCGTAATGATCCAAACGCCACAGCAACGGAGCAATCGCCACGTCGAGCATCGAAAACTCCTCGCCCAACATGTACTTGTTCTTCACGAAAATCGGCGCAAGCTGCGTCAGACGATCACGAATCGAAGCGCGGGCCTTTTCATGCGTCTTCTCGGCCGCCTTGCCCTTCTCGTTCTCGAGTGCACTCACATGCACAAACAACTCTTTCTCGAAATTGAACAGGAACAATCGCGCACGGGCACGCTGCACCGGATCCGCCGGCATCAACTGCGGATGCGGGAAGCGCTCGTCAATGTACTCATTGATGATGTTCGATTCGTACAGAATCAGATCGCGCTCAACAAGAATCGGCACCTGACCGTACGGATTCATCACCGCAATGTCTTCCGGCTTGTTGAACAGATCGACGTCACGGATTTCAAAATCCATGCCCTTTTCGAACAGGACCAGCCGGCAACGCTGGGAGAAGGGGCACGTCGTGCCCGAGTACAAAACCATCATAGCGCGTCTTCCTTAAAAACCAACGGGGCCGGGGCGGGAAATCGGCACTTCCCAAACCCTGGCCCCGTCGTACAGACGTTATTTTACTTCACGCCCTTCCAATAGGCCGCATTCAGGCGCCAGGCAAGTACCGTAAAGAGTCCCAGGAACAACAGAACCCAGACACCCAACTGCCGACGCGTTCGCTGCGCCGGTTCCGACATCCAATCCAGATAAGATACCAAATCCGCCATGGCAGAATCAAATTCCACCGGTTTCATCGTCCCCTGCGTGATCTGCACGAACTGCGCCGGACCATGCTCCGCCCCCTCCACATGCTTCAAACTCCGCTGACCCTGCATCTGCCAGAACGGGTTGGGCATGCCCACATTCGGATACGCCAGGTTGTTCCACCCCGTCGGACGCGTGTCGTCACGGTAAAACGTCCGCAAGTAGGTATACAGCCAGTCCGTCCCGCGTGCCCGCGCCTCAACCGACAAGTCCGGCGGGGCCACGCCGAACCACGCCTTGGCATCCGCCTTGCGCATCGCCACGGTCATCGTCTCGCCAATCTTGTCCGTCGTGAACAGCAGATTATTCTTGATCTCCGCCTCGGACAGCCCCAGATCCTTCAGGCGCGAATAACGCATCGACGCCGCCGAATGGCAGTTCAGGCAATAGTTCACGAACAGCTTCGCCCCGCGCTGCAGCGACGCCAGATCGTCGATCCGGTTCGGCGCCGTGTCGAGCTTCGCCCCCTCTTCTGCCATGGCCGGCGCGGCGAAACCACTCAGGAGCGCCAGGATAAGCATCAGTTTTCTCATCTTGATATCCCTAGTCGTCGTTGGCTTGCGCTCAATGCGCCGCGAAGGTCACGCGCTCCGGCACCGGCTTGAAGGTGCCGCGCTTGCTCCACAGCGGCATCAGCCAGAAGAATCCGAAGTAATACAGCGCGCCAACCTGCGAAATGGCGGTCTTCACGGGCGTCGGCTCCTGGATCCCCAGATACCCCAGCACCGCAAAAACAACGACGAGAATACCCAAAAGCACCTTGTGGAATCCCGGACGGTAACGAATCGACTTGACCGGACTGTGATCCAGCCACGGCAGGAAGAACAGCGTTACCACCGCGCCCCCCATCACCACCCCCCCCCCGACCTTGGCCTCGGTCAGGTACATGGCCAGCAGCAGCAACACCACGCCGCCGGACGCCGCCACCTTCGTGGTCGCCGCCGCCTTGCCCTTGATCCACCAGACCGCCGTCACCAGCACCGCCAGCCCCATCAACACGTACTTGAAGTCGTCCGTGGTGGCACGCAGCATCGAATAAAACGGCGTGAAATACCACACCGGCGCAATGTGCGGCGGCGTCTTGAGCGGATCGGACGGAATGAAGTTGTTCGCTTCAAGGAAATAGCCGCCCATCGTCGGCGCGAAGAACACGATCGCCGAGAAGACCATCAGGAACACGCCCACGCCCATGATGTCGTGGACCGTGTAGTACGGATGGAACGGAATGCCGTCGAGCGGCCGGCCATTGGCGTCCTTCTTGTCCTTGATCTCCACACCGTCAGGATTGTTCGAGCCGACTTCGTGCAGCGCAATGATGTGCGCCACGATCAGACCGATGAGCACCAACGGAATCGCGATCACATGGAACGCGAAGAAGCGGTTGAGCGTGGCGTCGGACACGACGTAGTCGCCGCGAATCCACAGCGACAGATCCGGACCGATGAACGGGATCGCCGAGAACAGGTTCACGATCACCTGCGCGCCCCAGTACGACATCTGCCCCCACGGCAGCAGATAGCCCATGAACGCCTCGGCCATCAGGCACAGGAAGATCAGGCAGCCGAACACCCACACCAGCTCGCGCGGCTTGCGGTACGAACCGTACAGCAACCCCCGGAACATGTGCAGGTACACCACGACGAAGAACATCGAGGCGCCCGTCGAGTGCATGTAACGGATGAGCCAGCCCCAAGGCACCTCGCGCATGATGTACTCGACCGAAGCGAACGCGAGGTTGGCGTCGGGCTTGTAGTTCATCACCAGGAAAATGCCGGTGAGAATCTGGATCACCAGCACCAGCATGGCCAGCGATCCGAAGAAGTACCAGAAATTGAAATTCTTGGGTGCGTAATACTCGGAGGCGTGCTCTCTCCAGAGCTGCGTAAGCGGGAACCGGCGATCGATCCAGCCCAGCAAGCCCGTCGTGTCGACCTGTTTGTCGGCGGCCATGATTACGCTTCTCCTTTTTCGTCTTTACCGATCACGATCTTGGTGTCGTTCACGAACATGAAACGAGGAACGTCGAGATTCTTTGGCGCCGGCTTGTTCTTGAACACGCGACCCGACATGTCGTAGGTCGAGCCGTGGCACGGACAAAGGAAACCGGGGTCATGGCCCAGCGCAGCATTGGTGTCGGGCCCGAACGGCCCGGAAGGGATGCAACCGAGATGGGTGCAAACGCCGACCACGACAAGCATTTCCTTGCGCGATTCGCGCGCCCGGAACGCATTCTTGCAGTAATCGGGCATCGGGAAGGAAAACGTTTGCTTGGAGTCCGGATCGGCCAGTTCCGCAGTCACTTTGGACAGCGAAGCCATTTGCTCCGGGGTGCGATTGACAATCCACACCGGCAGACCACGCCAGGACACCGTCATCATCTGGCCTGGCTGGAGGCCGCTGATATCGGCCTCGACGGGCGCTCCGCCAGCCTTGGCGCGCTCCGAGGGTTGAAGGGAACTGACGAAAGGAACTAACGTTGCAACGCCGCCCACGCCTCCAGCTACGGACGTTGCAATCAGCAGATTCCGGCGGCTACTGTCGACGGCCTTTTCTTGATTGTCACTCATCACAAGCCCCACACGGTTGATTTGGTATTTCCGTCAACCTTAAATCATACGCGAGCGTAAATGCCTGAAACAACGGCAAAACGCCCCAGTCTCCTAGTGGTTTTCGCGTATTTTCAAAGGATTAACGTACCCTGCGGGCGGCTGATGCACACCCGGGGTTTCGCTTCTGGGATGCTGCACGAGAACCGCTATGATCGCCGCTTTCGCCGATGTGCGCACGCAATTAGTAACATTTTCATTGTCGCGCCCTGATAACATCGGGCCTGCGGGCCTGAGGCAATCGCGTGACAATGACCGACGCGAACCGGCCGCCGCCTGACAGCCCGCGGGACTTCACCGGTCAATCAATGCCAATTCGTGAGTGCCGGCAAAGCGATATCCACCGGCCACTCATCACAACAGCGGAGGAATGGCATGAGCTTCATGTCGGAATTCAAGGAATTTGCCGTCAAGGGCAACGTGATCGATCTGGCCGTCGGTGTGATCATCGGCGGCGCCTTCGGCAAGATCGTCGATTCGGTCGTCAAGGACCTCATCATGCCGTTGGTCGGCGCCATCTTCGGTGGCCTGGACTTCTCGAGCAAGTTCATTCTGCTCGGCGCGATTCCCCCCGACTTCAAGGGCAACCCAACGTCCTATGCCGACCTCACCAAGGCCGGCGTGGCCGTGTTCGGATACGGTAATTTCATTACCGTCGCCCTCAACTTCCTGATTCTCGCTTTCATCATTTTCCTGATGGTCAAGCAGATCAACCGACTCAAGCGCCCCGCTCCGGAAGCCCCGGCCGCACCGGCGCCCACGCCGGAAGACATCGTCCTGCTGCGCGAAATCCGCGACAGCCTCAAGAAGCAGAACGGCTAAGGCGCGCACCGCGCCGGACGTCGTCGGGCCGGCCGGGCGCCGCTCAGGCCGGGTTCGGCATGTCGAAGAACCTGTGCTCGAGCCCGAACCGGCTGGCGAGATGCTCGCCCAGCGCCCTCGCGCCGCCGCGTTCGGTGGCGTGATGGCCCGCCGCGAGGTACCCCACCCCGCTCTCGAGCGCGAGATGCTGGGTCGGCTCGGACACTTCGCCGCTGATGTAGACGTCGGCGCCGGCCGCGATGGCCGCCTCGAAAAAGCCTTGCGCCCCGCCGGTGCACCACGCCACACGGCGCACTTCGCGGTTCGGCGCTCCGAGCATCAGCGGTACGCGCCCCAGTTTCGCCTCGACGTGGGCGGCCAGTGCCGCAAGCGTGGTCGGTTGCGACGGCGCGCCAAGCCATCCGAGCTGATCCGGGCCGAAACGGCCGCCATCGTCGGCGAAACCGAGCAACTTGCCGAGCTGGGCGTTATTGCCGAGCTCCGGGTGCGCGTCGAGGGGCAGATGAAAGGCAAACAGATTGATGTCGTTGCCGATCAACACCCCGAGACGCCTGCGCTTCATCCCGGTAATGCGGGCATCTTCGTTCTTCCAGAAATAGCCGTGATGGACGAGAACGGCATCCGCCCCCCAATCCCGGGCCGCCTCGAGGAACGCCAGGCTGGCGGTCACGCCGCTGGCGATTCTGCGAATATCGCTGCGCCCCTCGACCTGTAGGCCGTTCGGGCAGTAATCGCGAAATTGCGCGATTTGCAGGGTATCGTTCAGATACAATTCGAGTTCAACACGATTCATATAAGGTCTCGCTCTTTCATGCTCAGACGCTTCTGGCTACTGTTCGCGCAAGCGGTCACCGTGCTGCTTGCGTTGCTCTTCATCATCGCCACACTCAAGCCGCAGTGGCTGCAACGCCAGGGTTCGTTCGGCAAGCAACTGGCCAATCCGATCATCGCCTTGCAGGAAGTCGGGCCAAGCCTGTCCGAGAAGCCTTCCGCAGGCTCGTACGCCGACGGCGCGCAAAAGGCCATGCCCGCGGTCGTCAGCATCTTTTCCAGCAAGGAACAAAAGCAGAACCGCGACCCGCGTCTCGATGACCCGCTGTTCCGCTACTTCTTCGGCGACGGCGGCGGCACGGTGCGGCAAGACCCGGTCTCGAGCCTCGGCTCGGGCGTGATCGTGAGCAGCGAAGGCTATATTCTCACGAATCATCACGTGGTGGACGGCGCCGACGAGATCGAGGTCGCCCTCGCGGATGGCCGCAAGGCCCGCGCCAAGCTGGTCGGCAGCGACCCCGAAACCGATCTGGCCGTGCTCAAGATCACGCTCGACAACCTGCCGGCCATCACGCTCGGTCGCATGGACCAGGTGCGCGTGGGCGACGTGGTGCTCGCCATCGGCAATCCGTTCGGCGTGGGCCAGACGGTGACGATGGGTATCATCAGCGCCCTGGGCCGGAACCACCTCGATATCAGCACGTTCGAAAACTTCATCCAGACGGACGCCGCCATCAACCCGGGCAACTCGGGCGGCGCGCTGGTCGACGTGAACGGCAATCTGCTGGGCATCAATACCGCGATCTATTCGCGCAGCGGCGGGAACATGGGGATCGGCTTCGCGATTCCGGTGTCGACGGCCCGCTCGGTGCTCGAGAGCATCATCACGACCGGCACGGTCACGCGCGGCTGGGTGGGCGTCGAGCCTCAGGACATCACGTCCGACATTGCCGAGTCGTTCGGCTTGCAGCAGGACTCGGGGGTCATCATCGCAGGCGTGGTGCAAGGCGGGCCGGCCGACAAGGCTGGCGTGCAACCGGGCGATATCCTGACCAAAGTGAACGACGAGTCGATTCGCGACACCACCGAACTGCTCAACGTCATCGCCCAGATCAAGCCGGGCGCGCAGGCCAGGATTCACGTTACCCGCAAGAAGAAGGAACTGGACCTGAGTGTGGTCATCGGCAAGCGCCCGCCGCCGCCCAAGCGGCCGACGCCGGAAGAAGACGACGGCACCGGCGACAACAGCAGCGATTGAGGTTGCGCCGCGGCGTCGACCGCAAGACTGGACAAACGGCTGCGCTTCGGCGCGGCCGTTTTCGTTTGCGCACCAGCCGACGCCCCCACCGCGTGCACATGCCTCGACAATGCCGTCAGCGCTGCGTGCCGGCGGATTGCCCGGCCGCATGCGCCGGGCCACCGACGGGCAATAAAAAAGCACGGGACGAAACCCGTGCTTTTCTTGCGTCCGACGCGCCCGGTGACAAAACTTGCCTCGCCCCGGCGTCTCGACCGTTCAACGCCTCGCTTATGGCGTTGCCTGCCCGTTGCCCTCGCTGCTCTCTTCGGTCTGCTGGCCTTGTTTGACGAACAGGCGCGCCGCCACTAAACCGAGCTC
>OFTX01000300.1_pt1 | contig 28933 bp, 34 predicted proteins | sample 1775051 | NCBI WGS metagenome assembly OFTX01 (sample SAMN08195772, study PRJEB24354) | sludge metagenome | isolation source: sludge from phenol fed wastewater aerobic bioreactor A | place: India: Nagpur | collected 2016-09-15
CACTATCCTGAACATGCGTGCGCCCGGCATGAAGCTCATGCAGATGCCGATGTTCCCCGCCGCTGGCGGGTGGAGAACAGTTGGGGCGACGAACACGGCGCCAAGGGCTTCTACACGATGAACGACTCGTGGTTCGACGAGTACGTCTTCGAGATCGCGGCGCGGAAGAGCGACCTGCCCGCAGAGCTTCTCGCGGCCCTTGACACCGAGCCGATCGTGCTGCCGGCCTGGGATCCGATGGGGGCGCTCGCGCGGTAGCCGCCGGCCCCGGATTCACGGAGTCGGGGTTGACGGATTCACGCCGGCGTCGCGAATGGATTGACTACGCGCACTCCGCCATAGTCCTGGCCCTCCGCCAAATCTTCAGAGAGCACCTCGCTGCAGCCGGTCGCGCGGGCCGCCTCGAGGATCGCCGCATCCCAATAGGAGATCTGAAACCGGTTCTTGGTGACGAGCGCGGATCGAACGACCCGATAGGTGAGCGCTTGAATTGGATAGCGCGCCATCGATTCGATGAACGTGGCGGCTTGGTCGTGGGTCAGCCTGCCGGTCCGCGTCGGCCTGGTCGCTTGCACGTAGAATTCGCCGAGCACCTGTGCGGATAGAGCAAGGTCGCGGCTGTCGAACAACTCCTCCGCGACCGCGTGTTGCCGCGCTTCCGCCGGATCTGTCGACACCGCATACAGCAGTACGTTGGTGTCAACGAAGCGCGGCACGATCGTGCACCTCGTCGCGGGTCAACCGGCCTGTGGCGGTGAACCGACGAACCTCGGCACTGACCGTGCGCTGCAACTCGCGCAGCCGCGCGAATTCGGACTCGTCGTCCGACGAAAGGCTCCGCAGGTAGCCCGTGACGAGAGCGCTGACCGAACTCCCGCTCTCGGCGGCTCGAATGCGCGCACGCCGGTACACCTCGTCCGGCACCGACACCGTCACATTTTTCACAGTTTCACAGTAGTACTGTTTCACAGTTCCGTCGATGCCGGTGTGGACCCGTCGGCCACAGTGCTTTCGCCGAGTTCGCTGTCCGGTTCCGCGCCGGCGACGAGCTCACCCGCGGTCAGCACGCGCGGGGTCGCGTCGAGCCCCGTGAAGGTGGGCAGCACCTTCGACTCGTCCAGCGCGGCGAGCTTCCGCGCGGATGGCAGCACCTGGCGCTCCAGCGAGCCAACGAACTTGTTGTAGTTGTTCACGCTGGCGGTGATCGAGCGGCCCAATGTGTCGATGTGCCCAGCCATGGTGGCGATCCGGGCGTAGAGTTCGCGGCTCAGGTCGAAGAGTCGCTTGGCGTCCTCGGTGAGCACTTCCTGCTGCCAGGTATAGGCCACCGATTTCAGGACCGACCACAGCGTGACGGGCGAGGCGAGCGCCACCCGCTTACCGAACGCGAACTCCATGAGCCCGGGATCGGCGTGCATGGCAGCCGACACCAACGACTCGCTCGGGATGAACGCGATCACGAACTCGGGGGACGCGTCCAGCCCGTTCCAGTAGGCCTTGCCGCTGAGCGTCTGCACGTGCCCGCGCAGCGCCTTGACGTGGTCGTCCATCAGCGCCTTCCGGCGGGCGGCATCCGCCCCCTCGGCGTTCTCGGAGATCGCGCTCGCCTCGAGGTACGAGTTGAACGGCACCTTCGCGTCCACCGCAATGGCTTTGCCGCCGGGTAAGTGCACGATCATGTCCGGCCGGCCGGCACCCGCATCGGAGCTGATGGCGGACTGCTGCTCGAAGTCCACCTTGTCGATCAGCCCGGCTGCTTCCACGACTCGGCGCAGCTGGGTCTCCCCCCACACCCCCCGCGTGTTGTTGGAGTTCAGCGCGCTGGCAAGGGATTCCGCGGTACGCCGCAACCGCTCCTCGGACGCCGTCGCGGACCGCAGCTGTTCGGACAGTTCCCCATGCTGCCGCGTGCGCTGCTGCTCGAGTTCGGCCACCTTCGTCTGCATCGTCTGCAGGGTTTCGCGAACCGGGGCAAGCGCCTGCAGCACCTTGCTCTCGGCCTGGTCGCGTTCGGCCTGCGCGCGGGCATCCGCCCGCTGCCGCTCGACCAGGTCGCGATACTGCTCTTGCTGGACGCGTGCCTGCTCCCGCAGCGATTCCACCGTCGCGACCGCGGACGCGAGCTGCGCCTGCAATTCCGCGCGAGCAGCCGCCTCGGCGGTCTGCAACTCCGCCCGCGCAGCGCCTTCCGCTGCCTGCAACTGCGCGAGGGCAGCCTCGTGCCTGGCCGCGAGCACCTCGGGGCTTTCGCTGCCCACACCGGGCCCGGCGCCGCGAGCAACGTCATATCCGCGGCGACGGGCGATCGCGACGAGCGCGCCCAACGCCACGCCGACGGCGAGTCCGATGAGCAACCCGACGATGAGCGCACCGGTGGTATCCATGCGTCCCAGCATGACAGGCACCACCGACACTGCCCCGACAACGCCCCCGGCAGTGCCATCGGCAGCACCGCCCGAACCCCCCGCTGCGCTCGCGACCCAACCGGGCCTATCAGCACGTCGTGAGCCTCTTCATATTCACGATCAGTTGTGGATATTCGTCGCTAGAGTGGAGACATGCCGATTGCCCCCACTGTCACCCTCGGCGACCTGGTGACCGAAGACTCCCGCCGTAGCAGAGTGCTGGAGCGATTCGGCCTGGACTACTGCTGCAATGGCGCCGACACGTTGGCCGACGCCACGGCCGCCGCCGGACTCGACCTCGACGTGGTCGCCGCAGCGCTCGACCTCCCTGCGGCGGCCCCAGCCGCGGAACACGGCCCAACGAGCAATGCCGACCTGGCGCACGACATCGTCGACACCCACCACGCCTACATGTGGGAAGAGATGCCGCGGCTCGCCGCGCTCGTCGAGAAGGTGTACCGGGTGCACGGCGAACGGCACCCCGAGTTGGCGCGGGTCCACGACGCCTTCGTCGAGGCCGTCACAGCGCTCGAACCGCATATGACAGCCGAGGAGCGTTCGGTCTTCCCGACCATCGCGAAGCTCGAAAAAGGCCATCCGGCAACGCTTTCCGCGTCTCTTCCGGAATCGATCGATCGCCTGGTCGCCGAGCATCAGGTGGTCGGCGACCTGTTCCACGAGATCAGGTCGCTGACCGGCGGCTATACCTGGCCCGCCGACGGCTGCAACTCCTACAAGATGATGCTCGAAGGCCTACAGCAGATGGAACTTGACCTGCACGAGCACATCCACAAGGAGAACAACATCCTGTTCCCGCAAGCGCTGAGGCTCGTTCAGGCGTAGCCGAGGAGCGCCGGGCCGACGCGAGTAGCCAAATCGCCGCGGCCGAGTCACGCTCCGCCATCTCGGCCCTGCACTACGGCAGGCACAGACAGAACGGGTGCCCTGCCGGGTCGAGGAACACCCGGAACGTCGTCCCCGGCTGGTGTTCGTGCTTGGTGGCGCCGAGCTTCAGGACCGCCTCCTCACCGGCGTCGAGATCGTCCACATCGACATCGATGTGCATCTGCTGCGGCACCGACTGGCCGGGCCATTGCGGCGGCGTGTAATCGGGGACCTGCTGGAACGCGATGAGCGCGCCGTAGTCGGCGCGCACGTCGGCCCACCCCTCGGAGACGGTCACCTTCCAATCGAGCAGCGCGCCGTAGAACGCCGCGAGCGCGGCGGCATCCGGGCAGTCCAGAACGGTGACGGGAAAGCGTGCGATAGCCATGGCCGGCAGCGTACCCGGCCGGTCCGACAGCGCCCCCCACCTGGGCAGATCGATCGCATATGACGTTGTTCGCGCGCTCCGCGCGGCTGGCCCGACCCACGCACGCCCTACCCCGCCGAGCCCCGCTCGGCCAAGGCAGCGAGACGTTCCAGGGACGCCGCGAGTCTGTCGGACGTGGTGCTGCGCGCCCGCTTGAACCTGCCCGGGTCGGTGAGTCCGGTCCAGTCATAGGTGTGCGTGACGAGAGTGCCGCCGTCGGTAACCGGCTGGAGCTCCCATCGCCACAGCTGGCCGAACGGTGTCCCGCCCGGCTCGGCGGGCTTCCAGGCGATGAGCTCGCCCTCCGCGAACTCCACCACGTGGTTCTCGCGCACCCGCCCGCTGGTGTTCGTCATCACGAAGACGTCACCCACCGCGCGCACGCGCTGTCCGTCGGCCGCCCGCGCGAGATTGTCGTTGCCGTCCCACCGCGGCTGGTTCGCCGGATCGGCGATCAACTCGAAGATCACGCCCGCAGGGGCGGCGATCTCCCGCTGGGCTTTCACCACCCGTGGCGCATCGCCCGGAACATCGTCATCGGAGATTGTCATCCCCCTATACAAGCACCGGCGCCGTCCGGCGGACTGAGTATGACGGTCGTTCGGCCCGGCAGCCGTCCGGGAATCAATGCGACAGCCTCGGACAGCGGTGCCGAACAGTCGTTACCTCGCGCTCATCGCGGCAGCGCGAGGAAGTCCCGGAGCCAGCGATCGACCTCACGCATCGTCGCGGTGTCCACAATGCCTGCGGTATCGAAAAGTCGTTCCCGCGTGACGGTTCGGGGTTGCTCGGTCATCGCGTACGTCGGCGATTTCAGCGCCAGATCCGACCCACAAAGCAGCACATGGTTCGGCCATCCGCGGTCGGTCGTCGTCGCTGGCACGATGATGGCCAACGAGTCCGCCTGCTGCAGGTAGAGGTCGCTCGCGACCACGAGCACGGGGCGGCGTCCAGACTGCTCGCGCCCGCGCACCGGATCGAGTTCGGCCCACACCACCGCGCCCCGCCGGAGGTCAGTCGACATCGCGCCCGTCGCCCAGCGCCACATCCCATTGATGAAACTCGTCCCAGTACCCCTGGTCGGCTCCGCGGACCGCGCGGCCGAATGCTTCCATGCGCCTGCGACGCTCGTAGCCGTCGAGCAATCCCTCGATCAGACCCGCGGCCGTCAACCCGCGCTCCCGCGCGTCACGATTGATGCGGTCACGAAGCTCGACCGGCACCTTGATCGTCGTCGCCATGACTCGAGTATACCTTCAGGAATACCGTCGAGTAGGCCGTACGCCGGGTTGGAGCACTTTGTCCCCAGAAGGAAAAGAGCCCGCCGTTCATTCACCCCACGGGTTGACAACCGAAACGCCCATCGGCTCGAAGTCACCGACGCTGCGAGTGGCGACGGTGAGCCCGTGCACGAGCGCGGTGGCGGCAATGTACGCGTCGCGCTCGGGACGGGGGTCGGGAACGTGCAACCTGGCCGTACGCCGGGCGACCGGGACCGTGACGGCAAGAATCCTGTCTCGGAACTCGTCGAGCACCTCGTCCACGAGCCAACTTGTCAACCGGGCCGCCTGAATCGGGTCGCGTCGTTCCAGTCGTGCGATCCCCCACTCGACTTCGAGAATCGTCACCACGCTCAGGCAAAGTTCCGTTGGATGGTGCGAACTGACCCATCGTGACACGCGTGCCGAAGCGCGCGCAGCCGGTTTGCGCATCTCGCTCAGGACGTTCGTATCGAGCAGAAACATCAGAACTGCGCAGCCCGAAGCGAAAACATCGTTGGGATCGGCCCGAACTCGATGTCGATGTCTTCGTCCATCCGCAGACGTGCGACGAGATCCGCCCCATCCCCGCTCAGCCGCCGGTACTCATCCACTGACAGCAGCACATACGCGGGCTGGCCCCGGTCGGTGATAACGACCGGCCCCTGGTCCGCCGCCCGCTTCGCCGCGCTCACGTCGCGGTTGAATTCACGCGCACTGATCGTCGTCATGGGCCATCACCTCCAAGTAGGTACGTACCTACTCTAGGTCGATCAACACTCGCAGACAACCCGACTCTGCAACAGATGCGTACCCGATTTCGCAAGCCTTTTGCACCCGATTCCGCAATGACTGCCGGGCCGGTAGTCCGGAACGGCAGCTACACGTTAAACCGGAACTCGACGACGTCGCCGTCGTGCATCACGTAGTCCTTGCCCTCCATGCGCACCTTGCCGGCCGCCTTGGCGGCATGCATCGAGCCCGCCGCGAGAAGGTCGTCATAGGAGACGATCTCGGCCTTGATGAAGCCGCGCTCGAAGTCGGAGTGGATCACGCCTGAAGCAGTCCCAGCGGGATGACATGAACCCCACTGGGCAGCGTGTAGGCATACTCGGTCCCGGTGACGACTGCGAGGTAGGCAGGCTGCCCCGTCCGGTGTACGTCCACGCGCTCATCACGCAGAGTGAGGAGATGGCGCTCGGCATCCGCAAGCTTCGCCGATCCCAACTTCACTTCGACCGCGCCCCACTTCCCGTCGGGGTATTCCACAATGGCGTCGATCTCCAGCCCAGTGTTGTCCCGATAGTGATACACGCGGCCGAATTCCGAGCCCGCCAACACTCGAAGGTCTCGCACCACCATCGATTCGAAGACCTGGCCGAAGAACTCCGGGTCGCGCGCCAGTCGCTCCGCGCCGATGCCTAGCGCAGCACAGGCCAACGCAGGGTCCGCCAAGTGCAGCTTGGGCGACGTCCGCAGGCGAGATCGGGACCTCAGCGCGACACTCCATGCCGGCAGTTCCTCCACAGCGAATACGCGGCGCAGAGCATCCATGTAGATGGCGATCGTCTTGGGATCGGTGCTGCTCCCGTCACCGGATACGTCTGTCGCCAGGCTCTGCAGTGTCGCTTCACTCGCGACATTGCGTGCGATCGACTCCAGCAACCGGCGCAGGCGCGTCGGGTCGTGCCGAACGCCGGTGGCGGCAGGCACTTCCGTACCGCATAGATCGTCGACGTAGGCACGATTGAATGCGATGGCGGCACGGGGCGCTGCTGTGAGCAGCGCGGGCCAACCTCCTATGACTGCGCTCTCGGCCAAGTCTTGGTACGTGAGAGCACAGGCGCCGCTCACCATCGCACCCGGCGCCAGCCCGGCAAGCGAAATCCCGTCCGATAATTGTCGGCTCTCCGCCAAAGCCATCGGTCGCATGCGAAGCCGCGCGAACCTCCCCGCGCCGGAGTGCCGGGTAACGTCATCGGTCGGGGTGGCCGATCCAGAGAGGATGAACTGCCCACGCGCTTGGCGGTCATCGATTTCGTGGCGTATGACGTTCCACAGACTGGGTGCGAGCTGCCACTCGTCCACTAGTCTCGGCGTTTCCCCCGCCAGCAGTCCGCGCGGGTTCAGGGTGGCAAGCTCGATAAGGTCCGGCGAACGGTCGAGTCGGATGGAGCTCCCGGCGTGTCGCAGTGCGGTGGTGGTCTTCCCGCAGCCCCGTGGTCCCTCGATCAGCACGGCTCCCATGGCGGACAACAACTCGCCCAGCACACCGTCAACGGCACGCACCAGGTACGTCATAAGCCCTCACAATACCCGGTTCTGCAACAAATCTGTACCCGACTCTGCAACAGATGCGTACCCGAGTTCGCAAGACTTTTGCACCCGATTCCGCAATGACTGCCAGGCCGGTAGTCCGGAACGGCAGCTACACGTTAAACCGGAACTCGACGACGTCGCCGTCGTGCATCACGTAGTCCTTGCCCTCCATGCGCACCTTGCCGGCCGCCTTGGCGGCATGCATCGAGCCCGCCGCGAGAAGGTCGTCATAGGAGACGATCTCGGCCTTGATGAAGCCGCGCTCGAAGTCGGAGTGGATCACGCCGGCCGCCTTCGGCGCGGTGTCGCCGGCGTGGATGGTCCAGGCACGCGCCTCCTTCGGCCCTGCCGTCAGGTACGTCTGCAGGCCGAGCGTGTGAAACCCGGCGCGCGCCAACGCATGTAGCCCCGGCTCGGACTGGCCGATCGATTCCAAGAGCTCCAGCCGAGAGGCCTCGTCCAGCTCCAGCAGCTCCGACTCCACCTTCGCGTCGAGGAACACGCAATCGGCCGGCGCGACGGCTGCCGCCAGTTCGGCCCGCCGCGCCGCGTCCCCCAGCACGCCCTCGTCTGCGTTGAACACGTACAGGAACGGCTTCGTCGTCATCAGCGAGAGTTCGCGCAGCAGCGGCAGTTCCACATCCTTGGGCGCGGAATAGAGCGTCCGGCCGGCGTCCAGCACCTGCACCGCCGCCTTCGCCGCGGCCAACACCGGCGCCCGATCCTTCGCGTTCCGGGCCTCCTTCTCCAGCCGCGGCACCGCCTTCTCCAGCGTCTGCAGATCCGCGAGAATCAGTTCCGTATTGACGGTCTCGATGTCCGCGAGCGGATCGACACGGCCGTCGACATGGACCACGTCATCGTCGGCGAAGACGCGCACCACCTGGCAGATCGCGTCCGCCTCGCGGATATTCGCCAAGAACTTGTTCCCGAGCCCGGCGCCCTCGGAGGCCCCCTTCACGATCCCGGCGATGTCCACGAACGACACCGTGGCGGGCACGATCTTCGCGGAGCCGAACATCTCGGCGAGCTTGTCCAGCCGCGCATCCGGCAGCGGCACCACACCCACGTTCGGCTCGATCGTCGCGAACGGATAGTTCGCCGCCAGCACGTCCGCACGCGTCAGCGCGTTGAACAGAGTGGACTTGCCAACGTTGGGCATACCGACGATTCCGAGAGTGAGGCTCACGCGGAGAGTCTAGAGGAGCGTGTTTCCGAGGCCCGATTTCAACGCTTATGACGATGTTCGCGGCCGAGCCCGTTCGGATGGGCTTTCGGTCTCCGTGCATCGCCCGGCGGCGCCGGCCGCAAAGATCGTCATAGGCGTTTCAAGGCGACCACAGCGTCGCGCAACGGCGCCTGCCCGGTTGATATGAGCGCCGGCCGGGCGCGTACACTCGTGGGGTTTGCGACGAAGCGTCACCACAGCTGCGGCCCGACCCGGCAGGGAGAAACTGATATGACGATATCCTCGCCCACCGCCGCGGCGGCCGGCGACAAGCTCGACTCGCGGGTGCTGAAGATCGCGGGCGTGTGCGTGATCGGCGCGATCATGTCGATCCTCGACGTGACCGTGGTGTCCATCGCGTTGCCGACGTTTATGCACGAGTTCTCGGCGCAGTACTCCACGGTCGCCTGGACCATGACGGCGTACACGCTGGCGCTGGCCGCGGTGATCCCGGTGACGGGGTGGGCCGCCGACCGGTTCGGCACGAAGCGGCTATACATCGCGGCGCTCATTCTGTTCACGCTCGGCTCCGCGGCGTGCGCGGGCGCCTGGTCGATCGGCTCGCTGATCTCGTTCCGGGTGATCCAGGGCATCGGCGGCGGCATGCTCGCGCCGCTCGGCATGACGATCATGACGCACGCGGCCGGCCCCAAGCGCATCGGTCGCGTGATGGCGGTGCTGGGCGTGCCCATGCTGCTCGGCCCGATCGGCGGCCCCATCTTGGGCGGCTGGCTGCTCGAGATCGCTTCCTGGCACTGGCTTTTCCTCATCAACGTGCCGATCGGCATCGTCGCGGTGATCCTCGCTGCCGTGGTGTTCGAGAAGGACCAGTCCAGCCCGAGCGAGTCGTTCGACTTCCTCGGCATGCTGCTGCTCTCCCCCGGGCTCGCGGCGTTCCTGTACGGGGTGGCGTCGATCCCGCGGACGCGCACCGTGGCCTCCGCCGAGGTGCTGATCCCGGCGATCATCGGGCTGGCGCTGATGGCCGCATTCGTGTGGCACGCTTTGCGCAAGGACCATCCGCTCATCGACTTGCGGCTGTTCAAGCACAAGCAACTGTCGGTTGCGGTGATCACGATGTCGCTATTCGCGATCGCGTTCTTCGGGGCGATGCTGCTCTTCCCGTCGTACTTCCTGCAGGTGCGCGGCAAGGCGACGCTGTCGACCGGCCTGCTGCTGGCGCCGCAGGGCATCGGCGCGATGCTGTCCATGCCGGTCGCCGGCAAGCTCACCGACAAGATGGGTCCCGGCAAGTTCGTACTGTCCGGGATCGTGCTGATCGCGCTCGGCATGGGCGTTTTCACGCAAGTTTCGGCGGACACGTCGTATGTGCTGCTGCTCGGCTCGCTGTTCGTGATGGGCCTGGGCATGGGCATGACGATGATGCCGATCATGGCGGCGGCGCTCGGCTCGCTGACGCACCACGAGGTCGCGCGCGGCACCACGCTGATGAACATCGTGCAGCAGTCCGCGGGCTCCATCGGCACCGCCGTGATGAGCGTGATCCTGACCAACGCCACGCTGAGCCGCCCGGCCGCCGCGATGTACTCCGGCGCGCTGCAGCAACCCGGGGTGACGCAGGCGCAGCTGCCGGACGCGGTGCGGGTACCGGGGCAGGCGGCGCTGGCCGACGCCTTCGGCACGACGTTCTGGGTGGCCCTCGCGCTCATCGCGCTCTGCCTGGTACCGGCGCTGCTGCTGCCGCGCCGCGGCCCGGAGATCGCGCATGAGGACGAGGTAACCGCGGATGACGACGTTCTCGCCCCCGCTCGGCTCTCGGAAGCCGAGGCGTAGAGGGCTCGGGACCGCTTCGTGCAGCCCTGTCAGTCCGGATCTCGTGCTACCGACGGCGCGTTGCTCATCGCCGCAGCGCCTTCGCCGGACGCGTCACAGTTCGACAAAGACATCCTCACCCTCGACGATCACAGGGTAGGTGGTCAGCGGGGACGGTTTCCGGCCGAGGGCGATCAGCCCGCGCGACCACCGGGGCATTGCGCGCCCGGCGAAGCCCGTTGCCCAGTCGAGGTTCTCACCGGTGGCGAGGTCGAACCGTGAATTGTGCCAGGGGCATGTGATCTGACCGTCCGCGAACCGCCGGCCGCCGGGGCCGGTGGTCAGTGAGAAGCCGAGGTGTGGGCAGCGGTTCTTCGCGGCGCACAGTCTGTCGCCCACGGCTCCCACGACGATCGGGGTTCCATCTGCATCTACCGGGTGCAACCGCCCATCCGTGAGTTCCGCGCGCACCCCGATCCTGACTCGGCCTGCCATGGCTTCCTCCTCGGTGTCGAATGTGCTACCTCGATGCTGCACCTGCAGCAGGTCCGTTGCGAGGGTGCGGCCGGGCGGACCGCGTGCAGAAGTGGTCCAGGGCCGACGACTCCCCCGTCGCGTCGCTGCGGTGGCCAGACCGTCGGCCCCCGACGCGATGCGTTGCGGCTACGGTCCACCGCTGTGTCTGATTTCCGCTAGTCGAGCGCCGTGGCAGCTGGCAGAGTGGTGGCATGCCACCGGATTTCGAAGCCGCCTACCGGGCGATGAGTACAAGGGACACGCGCTTCGACGGCCAGTTCGTCACGGCCGTGCGCACGACGGGTATCTACTGCCGCCCCGCCTGCCCCTCGCGGACACCACTCCGACAGAACGTCACGTTCTACGCGACATCGGCAGCGGCACAGGCGGCGGGCTACCGCGCCTGCCGGCGATGCGTGCCGGACGCGGCACCCGGCTCGCCGGAATGGAACACCCGCGCGGACACGGTCGGTGCGGCGATGCGCCTGATCGGCGACGGCGTCGTCGACCGGGAGGGCGTGGCCGGGCTCGCCAGCCGCGTGGGTTACTCGGAGCGGCATCTCACCAGGATGCTGGCCGCCGAACTCGGCGCCGCGCCGTTGGCACTCGCCCGCGCGAAGCGGGCCGATACCGCGCGCATCCTGCTCACCCGGACGGCGCTGCCGGCGTCGGAGGTCGCCTTCGCGGCCGGCTTCTCGTCCATCCGGCAGTTCAACGACACGATCCGCGAGGTGTATGCGACCACCCCGACGGCGTTGCGCGCCCGCCGCGCCGTGCCCGAGGCCCCGCACGGCACGATCACGCTGCGGCTCGCGGTGCGGCCGCCGTTCGACGGGAGGGCGCTGTTCGGTTTCCTCGCGGCCCGCGCGATCCCGGGTGTGGAGTTGGCGCGCGGCCGCAGCTACGCGCGAACTCTCCGCCTGCCGAGCGGGCCCGGCACCGCCGTGCTCACCCTGCCCGAGGATAGCGGCGCCGAATCGGGCGGGGCCGCGGTGACGGCGACGCTGTCGCTGTCGAACCTCGCCGACCTCGCGCCGGCCGTCGACCGGTGCCGCCGGCTGCTTGACGCCGACGCGGACCCGGTCGGCATCGCGGAGGTGCTGGCGGCGGACACGGCCCTGGCTGCCGCCGTGCGCGCAGCGCCCGGTCTCCGGCTGCCCGGCGCCGTGGACGGTCCGGAGATACTGATCAGAGCGCTGGTGGGCCAACAGGTCTCGGTCGCCGCTGCACGAACGAAGCTCGCCGCGCTCACCGTCCTGGCGAATGAGCGGATCGGTCCACTCCAGGCCGATTCATCAGGCAGCGGCGTCATGGGCGGACCGCCGGTGTACGACGGGCCGCGAGACGGGCCGGACGGCGACCCGGACGGCTCCGATCCTGTGGCGCTCGCGGCGCAGCTGACCCATCTCTTCCCGTCCCCGCAGGCGCTGGCCGCCCTCGGACCGGACGCCATCGCCGGGCCGCGCAGCCGGGCGCGCACGCTCATCTCCGCGGCGGCCGACATGGCAAGCGGCGCACTGGTTGTCGACTCAGGGCGACGATCGGCGGACCTCGCGGCGGACCTCGTCGCGCGATCCGGGATCGGCCCGTGGACGGCCGGGTACGTCGCGATGCGCGTGCTCGGCGACCCGGACGTCCTGCTCACCGGGGACCTGGCCCTGCAGCACGGCGCGGCGGCGCTCGGCCTGCCCGACGGCCCCCGCGAACTTGCCGCACACGCCGAGCGGTGGCGCCCGTTCCGCTCCTACGCCGGGATGTATCTGTGGCGAAATTGCCCGCCGCCCACACGCCGCCCGCGCACGCCGAACGCAAGCATTCCGTCATCCCCACGCATAGGCCAGAAGGAGGCCAACCGCCCATGACGACATCCACCACCGAAGCCCGTTCCGCGACCATCGCTACCCCGATCGGGCCGTTCACGGTCATCGTCATCATCGATACCGACGGAACTCCAACGGTTCTCGCGTCCGGATGGACGGACTCCACCGACGAACTGCTGCCGCTCATCGCACCAGGCCTCCGGCCGAGCAAGGTCGAGGCCGTCGATCGCATCGACGGCGTCACCGACCGGGTGATCGCCTACCACCACGGCGACCTGCACGCGATCGACGACGTCGCCGTCGCCCAGCACAGCGGCGAGTTCCTCCAGCATGCCTGGGACGTGCTGCGCGCCGTGCCCGCCGGCCGCCCGCTCACCTATAGCGAGTTCGCCGCGAAGGCCGGACGTCCGCGGGCCGTTCGAGCGGCCGGATCGGCGTGCTCGAAGAACGCGGCGGCGCTGTTCGTGCCCTGCCACCGGGTGGTGCCGGCGACCGGCGGGGTCGGCCATTTCCGGTGGGGTCCACCGGTCAAGAGTTGGCTCCTGGCGCACGAGGCCGCGACCGAATGACCAGGCCGTGATCAAGGGCCGCGATCGCAGCCGGCCGGGCATACCCGCGCGCCCACGGGCCGCCCACACCCGCGCCCACGACCAAGTACCGTAGTGGAATGAGTTCCCCGCAACGCCGTGTGCGCCCTGCAGATTCATCGGTCCTGCTCGCCGTGCGCGGCGTGCCGTCCTGGGGCGCCATCCTGATCGCGCTCGTGTTCGGCATCGTCGGCCTTTTCGCCGGGCATTCCGGTGGCACCTATACGGTCGGCTGGACGTTCGGCATCGTGTTCGTCGTCGGCATTGTGCTCGCCGTGCTCGCCGTGCGCCGCGGATCGATCTTCACCGCCATGGTGCAGGCGCCCATTGTGCTGACGGTCCTCGAGTTCGGTGCGTTCAAGCTGCTGGCCAGCCAGGGAACGGTCTTCACCGCGACAAAGATCGTGGCGAGCTTCCCCGTCATGGCGGTGGCCACCGGGGCGGCGCTGCTGCTCGGCCTGGTGCGCATCATCGCCCAGCCCCTCGGCCGCACCGCCGCCGTGGTCTACTCCCACGAGTGACCCGGCACGCGCGCGCCGACCCGCACCGCCGACCGGCCGGGGTGCACCGCTGTCGGCCCGATACGGCAGGGTAGAACCATGGCTTCCACGCTCCCGCTCCCGCTCCGCGTCGCCGCCGGCCTGATCGCCGCCGGCCTGGACCATGTGCGCACGCTGCCGCAGGACCTTCCCGGCCTGTCGGTGACCCTCGCCGGGCACGCCATGCGGGCCTCGATGCGCGTGCAACAGGAAATCGCCGACCTCGCGAACCGTGGCGACGAGCTGCTCGCGCCGTTCGTCGAACGGCCGGAGGAGCACCCCGCGTGGGCGCATTTCGACGACGAGCCCGCGGCCGAAGGCCAGGGCAGCGTCATACCCGACGTCATTTCCGGAGGCGACGCGGACGGCGACTCTCGCGGCACCCCATCAAGCGACGATGCGGGTGTCGGCGGCGAAAGATCCGAGTATGACGATGTTCTCGGGGCGGGCACCGCGGCGGAAACCGCGGACCCGGCGCCGATTCCGGGGTACGACGAGCTCCGGGTGACCGGGCTGCGTGCGCGCCTGCACGGTCTTGACGCCGACACGGTGGCCGCGCTGCTCGACTATGAGCAGTCGACGCGGGCCCGGGCGGCGTTCGTCACGCTGCTGGGCAATCGATTGGCCACGATGCGCGCCGCCGCGCGAGACGTCGGCACCGGGGACACGGCACGGCGTGCAGGCGGGGGCACGCGAGGGGACATCACGGAGGGCACCGCCTCGTGACGTCCGTTGACGAGCCGACCACTGCCGCGGACACTACGCGGGAGCGGCCGTGGCCGGTGCGCACGCTGTCCCGGAAGATGGTCGATTACATCGCGCGCGCGCCGCGGGTCTGGGTCGAGGGACAGATCGCCCAGCTCAACGCCCGGTCGGCGGGCGGCATGGTGTTCCTGACCCTGCGGGACCCGTCGGCCGACGTGTCGCTCCAGGTCACCGCGTTCCGGTCCACCTTCGCCGGGCTGCCGCGGCCGCCGCGGGAGGGCGACCGCGTGGTGGTGCACGGCGCCTTCGATTTCTATGCCGCCCGCGGAACGTTGAGCTTCCGCGTCGACGAGGTCCATCCGGTCGGCATCGGCGAGTTGCTGGCTCGCCTGGAGCGGTTGCGGCAGTTGCTCGCGGCCGAGGGGTTAACGGCGCCGGAGCGCAAGAAGCCGCTTCCGTTCCTGCCCCGGACGGTCGGGCTGATCACCGGCCGAGCCAGCGCCGCCGAATCGGACGTGCTGACGAACGCCCGCCTGCGCTGGCCGGCCGTGCGATTCCGCGTCGAGAACCCTGCGGTGCAAGGCACATCCGCCGTTCCACAGATCCTCGATGCGCTGCAACTGCTCGATGCCGATCCGGACGTCGACGTCATCGTGCTGGCCCGCGGCGGCGGCAGCATGGAGGACCTGTTGCCGTTCTCGGACGAGACCCTGTGCCGCGCCGTCGCGGCCTGCCGGACACCGGTGGTCTCCGCCATCGGACACGAGCCCGATCACCCGATCGTCGACGACGTGGCCGACGTGCGCTGCTCCACCCCGACCGACGCGGGCAAACGCGTGGTGCCGGACGCCGCCGCCGAACTTCGGCTCGTGCAGATGGCCCGGCACCGGGCGCGGCGCGCACTCACCGGGTGGGTGGACACCGAATCCGCGCGCCTGGCGCGATTCACGTCGGCCGCGGTGCTGGCGGATCCGTTCGGCCCGCTGGACCGTCGCGCCGAGCTCGTCGCGCAGCTCCGCGGTCGGAGCATGGCCGCGCTCTCCGCCCTGCTGGACGCGGCCGACGCCATTCTCGGCAGGCGGCGTGCCCAGCTGGCGGCGCTCGGCCCCGCGGCCACGCTCGCGCGGGGCTATGCCGTGGTGCAGGTCGCCGGCGCCGTGTTGCGCCGTATTGCCGACGCGCCCGAGGGCACCCGCCTTCGCGTCCGCGTCGCGGACGGCGCGATCACAGCCACCTCACACGGACCGGAACGGGAAGGGCAACTCACCGCATGACGCCGAAATCGACGAAACCCCCCACCGCGCAGCAGGAGTCGCTGCCCGACAACTACGAGGCCGCCCGCGACGAACTCGCCGCGGTCGTCGAACGCCTGGAAGCCGGCGGTCTCAGCCTGGACGAATCACTCACGCTGTGGGAGCGCGGCCAGGCACTCGCCGCCGCCTGCGAAACGTTCCTCGCCGGCGCCCGCAAACGCGTCGACGCAGCCCTGTCTGGCGACACAGCCACCGACACAGCCGCCGACACAGCCGCCGAGTCCACCGATGCGGCATCCGACGGCCCCGGGCCCGCGTAGCCGCACGTGCGGAAGCAGCCGGCCTGCCGCGTTGATCAGCCGGCTGTATTGATCAGCCGACCGCGTTGGGTGCGGTGCTACGGGTTGGGGCTGCTCAGGCCCGGCACGCTTCGGCGGCGATATAGCGGGGGACCTCGGCGACTGCGACGGTGATGGTGCCCCACCAGTGGGCCACCGTGACGTGCAGGTGTTCGACCGGACGGCGGGAGCGATCGGCCCAGTCAAGGATCGTCGACCGAGACTTCGCTGAGGTGTCAGTGCGCGCGCAGGGCCGCTTCGATGTCGGCCACCTTTTGAACGAGCAGTAAGCTGTCCGGGATGCGGCTGAAACCGAGCGTTTCGTAGAAACGAGCGACTCGCTCGTGGAGGGCATCCACAACGACCAATCGCGCTGCGACGGTTTGCGTCGCGTCGACGATCCGGGCGAGGGCGTCGGCGACGAGGATCGGGCCGAGCCCGTGTCCGCGAAGAGACTCCGATACTGCGAGCCGAGCCAGCAGCACGGCCGGGATCTCGCTGGGGCTGCCCCGCCCGATCTTGGCCGGGACGTCTTCGCGGACCACCTTGTGCGCGGCCAGCGCGTAGTACCCGACGACGGTGTTCCCGTCACCGACCCAGACCCATGTGCGAGCTGTCCGGCGCGCGGTCGCGGGAGCCGCCTGTTCGCGCAACCATGTGTCGAGAGACGTTTCACCACAGGTGAAACCGGCGACGTTATGCCGCTCGGGATCGAACCGCTCGGAGCGAAATCTCATTCGTCAGGAGCGTGTGACCAGGTTGCTGGCCTGTTTCGCGGCCTCGACGAGCATCCGATTTGCGCGCGGTGGGGCGTCTAACGCGTCTAGCAGCTCGTCGAAAAACCCTGCCGGGACCGTCGTGGTAGCGTTGTGTTCTTCGATGACGCGGTCGGCCCTCTCCTCGGCCGCGGCCCGGGCGAACTCGCTGACCGGTTCGTGTAGCAGCTCGGCGGCATGCTCGATCCGGGACTTGCGGTCGGGCCGGATCCGGAACTCGAGTCGCGCGGACGCTGGGGCCATCTCTCCACCTCCGTCATGTACGGACAATGGTACGGACGGCCGCGGCGTGATGCAACAGTGTGCTGCCACGACGCCCGGCAGCCGACTACCGCGCGACGACCTGCGCGTCACTATCTGACACCCGGTCGGGGGCAGACAATCTCGTCAAGGCCGATAGTGTCTCGAAGGTCACGCCGCCGGCCAACCCGCTCCTTTCGACTTCAGTGCCGCAACGGCAAGCCGGCCGCGTTGACCAAGCGCCGATCAGCCGGAGACTGCCATGGCGAGCGTCCGGAAATCCTGTTCGGGAGCGTCGCCCGTGATGAGGTAGGTCGTCATACCCGATGATTCGGACCGCACCCACGCGACCTCGCTGCGCACGCCCGTCGTGACGTGCCACACCACGCCGCCCACATCCACCGCCCCGGTAAGGGTCCGTGCCGCCCCGAACTCATTGCGCAGCACCTGGTCCGCGTCGCCGGCCGCCTCGGTCAACCCGATGAAGTGCTGCCCCGGGGTCACCCATCCGCCGCGCACGGCGGCCAGCGAACCGACCTGCGCGACGCCGTCGTTGGCCACGGCCGGGTCGCTCACCGAGAAGGAGTTCGGGTGCCACGCCGCGGGGACATCGCGCGGCACCGTGATCGGGAATGACATCGTCGCCTTCGCGTGTTCGAATCCGCCGATCACATCGGCCGTGGGCGTCGGTCCGGGAGCGGGCCTGGCGCCCGGGGTGAAGCTCACCTGGCTGCCGTAAAGCGCGATCAGGCCGACCACGAGCAGCACGACCGCCATGGTGATAGCCATGTCCCTGGTGCCCATGCTGCGCCTGCCCGCCACGGCCCCATCCTCCCATGCCGCAGGATGATCACGTGTCGGCTCGATCAGGCGCTGCCGGCAAGCGGCCGCTGCCTCACCCTGGGGCATGCGCCGCCGAACCCGCGGCCGCCTGGTCCGCGAACTGGGTGTGGTAGAGCTCGCGGTACAGCCCGCCCTCGGCGAGCAACCGCTCGTGCGTGCCGCGCTGCACGATCCGCCCCGCGTCCAGCACCAGGATCTGGTCGGCCTGGCGGATCGTCGAGAGCCGGTGCGCGATCACCAGCGACGTGCGGCCCGCGAGTGCCGTGGCGAACGCCTGCTGCACGGCGGCCTCCGCCTCGGAGTCGAGATGGGCCGTCGCTTCGTCGAGCACCACCACGCGCGGGGCCTTCAGTAGCAGCCGGGCGATCGCCAGGCGCTGCTTCTCGCCGCCGGAGAGCCGGTAGCCGCGGTCCCCAACCAGCGTGTCCAGCCCGTCCGGCAGCAGGTGGATCAGGTCCGCGATCTGCGCCTGCTCCACCGCCGCCCACAGTTGGTCCTCCGTCGCATCGGGCTTGGCGTAGATCAGGTTCGCGCGGATCGTGTCGTGGAACAGGTGCGCGTCCTGCGTCACGTACCCGACGGTCTGCCGGATCGATTCGAATGTGGCATCGCGCACGTCCGTCCCGGCCAGCCGGACCGCGCCCGATCGCACGTCGTAGAGGCGGCTGACGAGCTGGCTGATGGTCGTCTTGCCGCCGCCGGACGGGCCGACCAGAGCGACCAGAGTGCCCGGCGCGGCGGTGAACGTCACGTCGTGCAGCACCGCCGCGCTGGGCGTCGCGTCCAGCACGGCCACCGACTCCAGCGACGCGAGCGAGACCTCCTGGGCCGTCGGGTACGAGAAGTCGACGTGGTCGAACTCGATGGACGCCGGTCCGCCGGGAAGCGGTGCGGCGCCGGGCTTCTCGGCGACGATCGACTTCAGGTCCAGCACCTCGAAGACCCGGTCGAAGGACACCAACGCCGTCATCACGTCGACGTTGACGTTGGACAGCGACGTGAGCGGACCGTACAGCTGAGTCAACAACGCGGCGAGCGCCACCACCGTGCCCACGTCCAGCCGGCCGTGCACCGCCTGCACGCCGCCCCACCCGTACACCAACGCCGTCGCGAGCGACGCCACGAGCATCAGTGCGGCGAAGAACACCCGCCCGTACATCGCGGTGCGCACGCCGATATCCCGCACCCGCGCGGCCTTGCCGGCGAACGACGCGTCCTCCTCGACGGGCCGGCCGAAGATCTTCACCAGTAGCGCCCCGGCCACGTTGAACCGTTCCGTCATCATCGAGTTCATGGCGGCGCCGAGGTTGTAGCTTTCCCGCGTGATCGTGGCGAGCTTCCGGCCGATCCGCCGCGCCGGCAGCAGGAACAGCGGCAGCATCACCAGCGCGACCAGGGTGATCTGCCAGGACAGCGTGAACATCGCCGCGAGCGTGAGGGTGAGCGTGAACACGCTGCCGACGATGCTGGTGAGCGTCGACGTGAAAACCTGTTGCGCGCCAAGCACATCGTTGTTCAGACGGCTGACCAGCGCGCCGGTCTGCGTGCGCGTGAAGAACGGGATCGGCATCCGCTGGATGTGCGCGAACACCTTCGAGCGCATGTCGAAGATCAGGCCCTCACCGACGCGCGCGGAACAGTACCGCTCCCCCAGCGACAGCGCCGCGTCGAGAACGGCGAGCCCCGCGACCACCAGCGCCAGCGTGACGACCACCGATGCCGCGTGCCGCAGGATGCCGTCATTGATGATCGCCCGGTACAGCAGCGGGTTCACCACGCCGATCACCGAGTCGACGGCGAGCAGCGCGAGCAGCAGGCCGATCAGCCGCCGGTACGGACGCGCGAACGAGAAGATCCGTCGCACAGTACCTTTGGGCAGTTTCTGGGCCGTCACCGACCGGTCCTGCGCGAAGGAGCGCATGGTATGCCACGTGCCCAGGCCCGGGCGTGTCGTCATCGCTGGCCTCCTCTCGACCTGCCCATTGTCCTGGTATGACGCTGTTCTCGGCTGCACCCAGTCTGGTCCGCCGCGCGGCGTGGAGCTTGTCGGCCCTGCTGGTGCGCTGCGCTCCGGCGGTAGAAGGTCGGTGCGTTCGCGTCGACAGGGCCCGCGCGGTGCCATAGCGTGGCGGTGTCCGGTCGGGCGAGAGGTGGGCATATGGCGACGGGCGCACAGGCGCTGCTGCAGACCCTGGTGGGCGCGGGCGTCACGACCTGCTTCACCAACCCCGGGACGTCCGAGATGCACTTCGTCGCCGCGCTCGACCAGGTGCCCGAGATGCGCGCCGTGCTCACGCTTTTCGAGGGTGTCGCAACCGGTGCCGCCGACGGGTACGCGCGAATGACGGGTCGGCCCGCGGCCACCCTGCTGCACCTCGGGCCCGGGCTGGGCAACGGGCTCGCAAACCTGCACAACGCCCGGCGGGCGCGGGTGCCGCTGCTGAACATCATCGGCGACCACGCCACCTATCACGTCCCGTTCGACGCCCAGTTGCAATCGGACATCGAGACCGTCGCGCGCAACGTGTCGCCGCACTGGGTGCGCACGGCCACGAGCCCGCTCACGCTCACCCGAGACGCGACCGATGCGATCGCCGCCGCCTGTGGGCCACCGCCCCGGATCGCGACGCTCATCGTGCCCGCGGACGTGTCCTGGGGGGAGGATGCCGAGCCGGCGCAGCCGCTGCCGCTCGCCACCGCGCCGTCCGCGGCCAGCAGTGCCATCGACGACATCCGCGACGTGCTCGGCGCGGGCCACCGGACGGCGCTGTTGCTGGGCGGCGCGGCGCTGCACGGTCCGGCCCTGCGCACGGCCGGACGCATCGCGGCAGCCACCGGTGCGAAGCTCTTCGCCGAGGTGTTCCCGGCCCGGATCGAACGCGGCGCGGGGCTTCCACAGGTCGAGCGGATCGCATACTTCGCGGAGATGGTCACGGCGCAGCTGGCCGGATTCCAACACCTCGTGCTGGTCGATGCGACGGCTCCGGTGTCGTTCTTCGGCTACCCGGGGAAGAAGAGCTATCTGGTGCCGGACGGATGCCGCGTCCACCAGTTGTGCCACGACACCGACGATGTGGCAACCAGTCTCGCGGCGCTTGCCGACGCGGTGGGCGCCTCCGGGCAGCCCCCAACCGGACAGACCACCCCGGGGCAACCCCCATCCGGCCGAGCCCCGGCCTCGCCGCAGCCGGTCCACGTCCGGCCGGGCCACGGGCCGCTCACGGCCGATTCGGTGTGCCGAACAGTCGCAGCGCTGCTCCCGCACGGCGCGATCGTCTCCGACGAGGCGCTCACCTCCGGCAGCACTTTCGCCGCTGCCAGCGCGGGCGCGCAGCCGCACGATGTGCTCACCCTCGCCGGCGGCGCGATCGGGCAGGGGCTGCCGGTCGCCGTCGGCGCGGCGATCGCGTGCCCGGACCGACCGGTCATCGCGCTCGAGGCGGACGGCTCGGCCATGTACACGATCCAGTCCCTCTGGACCATGGCGCACGAGAACCTCGACATCACAGTCGTGATCCTGAACAACCGCAGCTACGGGATCTTGAACGTCGAACTGCAGCGGGTCCAGGCGAGCGCCGCAGGGCCTCGATCAGCCGCCCAACTCGACCTGGGCAACCCGAACCTCGACTTCGTGTCGCTCGGAACCGGTCTCGGCGTGCCATCGGTACGGTCCACAACGACACTCGAGTTCGCGGCGCAGCTGGCCAACGCCCTGGCCGAACCCGGTCCACACCTCATCGAAGCGGTGATCCCGCAGGTGTTCACCGGCCGCAAGCTGCGCGCGCTCCCCTACGCGCTCCGCGCCATGGAATCCCTCCCCGCCCCACTCGCCAAGGCCGTCAAACGCCGGATTGCGCCGTGACATGACGAACCCGAACCACGAAACACGTTCAGCCGTGGACGTTCTCATCGCCGGCGGCGGCATCAGCGCACTCATCGCCGCCGCCGAAATCGCCGCGAAGGGCCGGCGGGTCGCGATCTACGAGCGGCAGCCGCGCGAGTGCCTGGGCGGCCAGTGCCGCGACGCCTTCGGCGGCATCTTCCTGGTCGGCAGCCCCGAGCAGCGCCGGGTCGGCATTCGCGACTCGTTCGACCTCGCCTGGGCGGACTGGCAGGGCTACGCCGAGTTCGGTCCCGAGGACGTCCACCAGATGGCTTGGGCCAGAAAGTATATCGAGCGCTGCATCCCGGACGTGCGGGAATGGCTCATCGCCCACGGCCTCCGTTTCGTACCGGTCGCCAACTGGGCCGAGCGCGCCGAGCACGGCCGGGGCAACCGCGTCCCGAGGTTCCACCTGCTGTGGGGGTGCGGCCCCGGCCTGGTGACCGCCGCGCTGCGCGGGGTTCGCCGGTTCGAGGGCGGGCGCATCGACCTCCACTGCGACCACCGCGTGGACGAGTTGATCATCGAGGGTGGGGCCGTCACCGGTGTGCGCGGCCAGGGTCCCGCCGGCCCGTTCGAGGCCCGCGCCGGACACATCGTCATCGCCGGCGGCGGCCGCACTGGAAACCTGGCCAAGGTCCGCGAGAGCTGGCCCAGGGACGTGTGGGGCGAGCCACCGCGGGACCTGCTCGCCGGAGTCTGGCCGAACCTCGACGGCCGACTGCACGACGCGGCCGCAGCAGCCGGCGCGTCGCTCACGCACCTGGAGAACATGTGGGTCTACGCGGCCGGCGTCGCGCACTGGCAGGCGGAGTTCGACGGGCACGGGCTCGCGATCATCCCGCCCAAGTCCGCGCTCTGGATGCGGGCCGACGGATCGCGGTTCACGCCACCGATTCTCGCCGGGTACGACACCCGCGAGGCCGTCGCCCGGATCACACGGAGCGCTCACCCGTGGTCGTGGATGGTGCTCAATCGCGACATCCTCGCCAAGGAGATCGCCGTGCAGAGCGCCCGGTACAACCCGGCCTTCCGCGATCACCGGATCGGGCGGGTGGCGCAGGACCTGTTGTTCGGCAACACCGCGCTCGCCGAGCTGCTGATCCGTCGCAGCCGTGACGTCGTCGCCGCGCCGACCCTCCCAGAATTGGCCGCGAAGATGACGGCGCTCACCCCCGACGCCCCGATAGACACGGCCGCGCTAGTACGCGACGTCGGCGCCTACGACGCTGAGATCGGCCGCGGCCGAAAGCTTTTCACCGATCCCCAGCTGGTCTCACTGCGCAATATCCGCGCCTTCCTCGGCGACAAGGTGCGCACCGCCCCGTTCAAGCCCATCGCCACCGGGGCCCGCAGCGAACTCGTGGCGATCCGGCTGCGCCCGGTCGTCCGAAAGACGTTGGGCGGCATCGAAACCGACGAGGCCTGCCGCGTCGTGCACCCCGACGGATCGGTGCTGCCCGGGCTGTACGCGATCGGCGAGGCAGCCGGCTTCGGCGGCGGCGGCATGAACGGCAAACGCACCCTCGAAGGCACCCTGCTCGGCGGCTGCATCTTCACCGCGCGCGAGCTGGCGACGCAATTGGCGTAGCCCGTCCCGTAGCAGCATGCCCTCGCCCACATACCTTCGCCGAGCGGTGCGAAATTGCGGACAAACCGGGCGCAAATTGGTGCATTTCGCACCGCTCGGCGACGGAGAACGCTGTGACCGAGGTCTGGTTGGCGTGCCCGCTATGCCCGGATACCGTTGACGGCATGGCAGACGACACTCCAGATAGCACGGCCACCGGCACCGAAGACAGCACCGAGTACCGCATCGAGCACGACACCATGGGCGAGGTCCGCGTACCGGCGACAGCGAAGTACCAGGCGCAGACCCAGCGGGCCGTGGACAACTTCCCGATCTCACACCGCGGGTTGGAGCGCGCCCAGATCCGGGCGTTGGCGCTGATCAAGTCCGCGGCGGCCACGGTGAATGCCCGGCTCGGCGTGATCGACGACGAGACCTCGCGCGCGATCATCGCGGCGGCAGACCGCGTCGCGGCGGGCGAGTTCGACGGCGATTTCCCCATCGACGTGTTCCAGACCGGCTCCGGCACCAGCTCCAACATGAACACCAACGAGGTGCTGGCCACCCTCGCCACCGAGTCGCTCGGCCGCAAGGTGCATCCCAACGACCACGTCAACGCCTCACAGTCGTCCAACGACGTGTTCCCGACGTCCATCCACGTGGCAGCGACCGAGGCCGTCACCCGCGATCTGATCCCGGCCCTCGACCATCTCGCCGCGAGCCTGGAGCGCAAGGCCGCCGAGTGGGCGACCGTCGTCAAGTCCGGCCGCACCCACCTGATGGATGCCACCCCGGTCACGCTCGGCCAGGAGTTCGGCGGGTATGCCGCCCAGATCCGTTACGGCATCGAACGATTGGACGCGTCGCTACCGCGGCTGGCGGAACTTCCGCTGGGCGGCACAGCCGTCGGCACCGGCATCAATACGAAGCCCGGATTCCCGGCCGCCGTCATCGAAGAACTCAGCCGCGCCACGGGTCTGCAGTTCACCGAGGCGCGCAACCATTTCGAGGCACAGGGCGCCCGCGACGGCCTGGTGGAGACATCCGGCCAACTGCGCACGATCGCGGTCTCACTCACCAAGATCTGCAACGACATCCGTTGGATGGGCTCCGGTCCGCTCGCCGGCCTCGCCGAGATTCACCTGCCGGACCTGCAACCGGGCAGCTCGATCATGCCCGGCAAGGTGAACCCGGTGCTCCCCGAGGCATGCGTCCAGGTCGCTGCGCAGGTGATCGGCAACGACGCGACGGTCGCCTTCGCGGGCAGCCAGGGCAACTTCGAACTCAACGTCATGCTGCCGCTGATGGCGCGGAACCTGCTCGAGTCGATCCGCCTGCTCGCCAACGTCACGCGCCTGCTCGCCGATCGCTGCATCGACGGCCTTACCGCAGATGTGGCGCGCTGCAAGAACTTTGCCGAGTCCAGCCCGTCGATCGTGACCCCGCTGAACAAGTACATCGGCTACGAGGAAGCCGCGTCCGTCGCCAAGCAGGCCCTCAAGGAGGGCAAGACGATCAAGGCCGTCGTGCTCGAACGTGGCCACGTCGAGGCCGGCAAGCTCACCGCCGAGCAGCTCGACGCCGCGCTCGACGTGCTGTCCATGACGCACCCGTAAGCCCACTCCGAACGCGCCGGGCCGCGGCGTGCTTCGCGATACCACCGGGGATGACGGGGATGACGCCGTCCGGCCCCGCCTGATTGGCGCGGCCCGAATGTTGGTCCCGACCCAAGCGATAGCCTGCCGCAGTGGCACGTCTCTATTCGCGCGCTACTACCTGAACAAGGGATCAGCAGCAATGAAATTCAGCGACCTCGATGAACTCGCGCGCCACGACGAAACCACCGCGGAGCGAGCCACACACGACCGACGTCGCGCTGAGCTACGCGCCGCTCCCCGGGCCGGAATCGCGATCCGAAACGCTCGCGAAGAAGCAGGCCTCACCCAAACCGAGCTGGCCGCGCGCATCGGCATAGCCCAATCGGCCCTATCCCGGGTGAAGCGGGCCGAGCCAACCTCACCCTCGGAACGCTCCAGCGCGTCACCGAAGCACTCGGCCTACCGCTACACCTCGCGGTAGGCACCCACGACATCGCCCTCACCGCCGCCTAACTACCCGAAAACGGATCCGGACGTGGTGCCGGGCTTCGGCACGTGACCTTGGCTTTTCACTCACGCTCAATTCAGGATCTCGCCGCCCCCGCCGGAGATCAGCGCCGACAGTCGTTGCCGCCAGGCTTGCAGCTGTTCGGGTGTCAGCCTGTTCCATTCGGTGATCTCGCCGATGATCCGCAGCGGGGCGTGGCTGCGGTAGGACCGGGTGGGATTGCCGGGTAACTTCTTGTCGGTCACGTTCGGGTCGTTCTCGAACGGGCCGGTCGGCTCGACCACGTACACCCGCGGTATCGCGTCGCCGCCGGCGAGTTCGGCGGCGATCTCCGCGGCCAGGCCCGCACCGTTGACGAGAGCGGTGAAGTAGACGTGGTTCATGACGATCTCGGGGCGGTAGTTCGACCGGCAGCCCGCCGTGAGGAACTCGCCGATGCGCAGGTCTGCGATAGTGCCGTGGAAGAACGGACCCGCATCGAGCCGTTCGAGCATGTGGGAATCCTTCCGCCTACCTCGTGGGGGACACCCGAGTGTGCCGCATCATGCGGGGCTTGCGGCAAGCCCCCACTCGCGCCATATCCCGAAAGCGGAGACAGCAACGCTATCCGTCTGCGGCACTGATCCGTCGGGTTAGCTGATCACGTCGAAGGTGCATCGCGGCCCACCGGCTCCTGACATTTTCGCGTCGCAGGTCAGCAGGGCTGCGTCAAGATGTTCGGCGAGTGTCACGTACGCGGCGTCGTAGACCGTGAGGTTCCCACGAAGCTCCCACATCCGTGGCAGCAGCGGGGCGAGCGGCATCCGCCGGATCGGGAATCGCGCCAGATGCCCGAGCGCTGCGGGAACCGCCGCCCTGACGGCCGCGTTCGTCTGGCTCAGCCTGCGCAGCGCCGAGACCACCTCCGCGTCCAAATGAGCGGGCGCGAACAAAGCATCGCCGGCGCCCAGACGCACTGTGATCGAATCACGACGCGAGTCTTCAGCGACGTAGAAGGCGACCAGGATCGACGCATCGACGACGACCAGGCTCACGAGGCCTCGCGAATCTCTCGTACCGCGGCCGAGGTGTCCTCGAGGGATACACCGGTGCGCACGGGCGGCTGGTACGAGGCAACGTAGTCGTCCAGGCCCGTCACCTGAGCAACCTCCGTCAGCCGCTCGACGACGAATGACGATAGCGACTGCCGATGGGAAGCGGCCGCCCGCGCCAGCGCGGCGTAAACGTCGTCGGGGACATCCCGCAGGTTCATCCTCTTCATGGTGCCATTATGGCACCTACGCTCACCATACAGCCAAAGCGATTGAGGTGACGGCAGCGCTCTTCCGGCCCGCCCGGTCTGTCCTCCACGAGCGTCACCGCAAGGCAAGACGATCAGGGCCGTGGTGCTCGAACGCGGCCACGTCGAAGCCGGCAAGCTCACCGCCGAGCAACTCGACGCCACGCTCGACGTGCTGTCCATGTGACGCGCCCGTAGGCCCGCTCCGAACGCGCCGGGTTGCGGCGTGCTTCGCGATGCCACCGGCAAGAACGGTTTGACTGCAACCGGTTGGGCGCAAGTCCGCAAGCGGATCAATCCGCGGGACGCCGAACTCCTACAGTCCCAAGGATCGTCGTGCCCTGCTGGTTCAGGCGATCGCGTCGAAGTGCAGACGCAGCCCAAGCGCGTGGGAGACCTTGATGACGGTGGCGAGGCTGGGATTACCGTCCGCGGACAGCGCCTTGTACAGCCCTTCACGGCTCATCCCGGCCTGTCGCGCGATCTGACTGAAGTTGCGTGAGCGGGCCACCGCACCTAGCGCCCCGGCGATCGCGGTGGGGTCGTCGTCGTACTCGTCGATGATCGCCTCCAGGTAGACGGCGATGTCCTCGACGGTATTCAGGTAGTGCGCCGAGTCGAAGGGCGCGAAGGTCTCGGTGTCGGTGTTCATGGTTGTGCTCCTTGGGTGCGGCTCCAGGCGCGGGCGATGTCGTCAGCGGCCTTGATGTCCGCGTCCTGTGTTGACTTGTCCCCGTCGGTGAGCAGCAGGATCAGCTTGTCTTCGTGGCGCAGGAAGTACACCCGGTATCCCGGCCCGTAGTCGATGGGCAACTCGGAGACTGCCTGACCGACCGGCTTGACGTCCCCGGGGTTGCCGGCGGCCAACCGGTCGATGCGGACCAGGATTCGTCCTCCGGCGCGGCGGTCTTTGAATTCTCGTAGCCATCGGTCGAAAGTTGCGGACCTGACGACCTCCACCACGTGTCAACCGAAGTTCACAGTTAGGGGCGGCGCCAATGCACCGCTCCCATCGTGACGACGCTCCTTGTTCGAGTGCCGGGGAGGTGAACGCCGTCCCGCACTGCGATGGTCTGCCGGGATTGGAACGGCGATCGGCTGGGCAGCTGACTGGGGGCCGCGGTCGAGGCGACGTCGAGTCGAGTGTGTCGGTTGCGGCCTAACACCACCCATTCGTCGGTGCGTTGCGGTTGTGGCTCCGGATGATTGCGTGCCCCGGTTTGCTTGGGCGCTCCGAATATGGGCAGCCGCTTGATCGCTCCACTACACGAATCGACGAGGCAGCAGCTGGTCGACCAGGATCTGGGCGAGCCACTGCTCGTACCGCTGCGGCGTCCAGCCGCGATTGATGACGAGCAGCTGGTACACCTCGGGGGACATCAGCGCGTGAATGATATCGGCTGCGTCGCGCTCGCCCATGTCACGGCGCAGGGAGCCGCTTCGAGCGAGGGAGCGGGCAATCTGGTCTTGCCGCGCGCTGCGATGCCGGGACCGCTCCGCCAACAGTGCTGCCGCGTCCGGGTCTGATCCGGCAGCACCGACCAGGATGCGGTAGAGCGGTTCGGTTCTCGCGTTCACCTCACGGCAGATCGCGGCGAAGCCCGCCAGTTGCCCCGCCGGATCGGTGTCGGCGAACAGCTCCTTGGCGGCGGGCTGGTCCGCGAGCGCCACTGCGTCGTCGGACCCGGCGACCGAGCGGTCGATCAGCGCCCGGAGAATCCCGATCTTGGACGAGAACAGCCGATACACGGTCGCCGGCGGAACGTCGGACTCCGAGCTGATTGCATCGACCGTCGTGGACCCGTAGCCGCGCTCGACGAACAGCGTCCGCGCCGCATCGACGACAGCCGCTCGGGCCAGCCGCGTCCGCGCTTGGCCGCGGCGATCCTTGGGTCGAGGCTCAGCACTCACATTTCTGATAGTAACACTCTTGATATGAGTGTATTACTATCAAACAGAAGGAAGTTCGGTGACCTGTACGGGCGCCGAGCCCGGGTGACCGCTGAGGAAAACGACCGGCATAGGAGCCCCGACATGCGCAGATCGATCACAGTGCTCGTCGCCTCGGCCTGGGGCGTTGGACTGGGCGGCACCTTCGGCGTACTGCTGCCCGTTCTACTTGGCTATTGGCGGGTCCGACACCCTCTGCCGCTCTGGATCATCGCCCAGGTCTCGGGTTCAG
>OFTX01000302.1_pt1 | contig 28852 bp, 29 predicted proteins | sample 1775051 | NCBI WGS metagenome assembly OFTX01 (sample SAMN08195772, study PRJEB24354) | sludge metagenome | isolation source: sludge from phenol fed wastewater aerobic bioreactor A | place: India: Nagpur | collected 2016-09-15
ACCCACCGGACTCGCATGGCGTGCGGGCCCGGTGGGCGGGTGGGTTACTTCGAGTAGTACTCGACGATCAGCTGCTCGGTGAGCTGCGACTCGATCTGGGCTCGCACCGGCAGTTGGTGGATCAGGATCTGTAGTGTGCCCGGCACCACCTGCAGCCACGCGGGAACCGGGCGCTCACCGAATGTCTGGCGCGCCAGCTCGAACGGGAACAGTTCGACAGACTGCTTGCGGACCGTGATGATGTCGTACTGCTCGACCCGGTAGCTGGGCACGTCGACCCGCTGGCCATTGACCTCGAAGTGGCCATGGGTGACGAGCTGACGGGCGGCGCGCCGGGTGCGGGCCAGGCCCGCGCGGTACACGACGTTGTCCAGCCGGGACTCCAGGATCTGCAGCAGCGTGTCGCCGGTCTTGCCGGGGCGGCCGGCCGCCTCCTTGTAGTACCGGGCGAACTGCTTTTCCATCACGCCGTAGGTGAAGCGCGCCTTCTGCTTCTCCTGCAGCTGGGTCAGGTACTCCTTCTCCTTGATCCGGCTGCGGCCGTGCTGGCCGGGCGGGAACGGGCGGCGGTCGAAGGACATGTCGCCACCGACCAGATCGGTGCGCAGGCGACGGGACTTCTTGGTGACAGGTCCGGTGTAGCGGGCCATGAGATCTGCTTCCTCCCTCTCGCCCTGATCAGACCCGACGCCGCTTGGGCGGGCGGGTGCCGTTGTGGGCTTGCGGGGTGACGTCGGAGATGGTGCCCACCTCGAGGCCGGCGGCCTGCAGCGAGCGGATGGCGGTCTCCCGGCCGGAACCGGGGCCCTTGACGAACACGTCGACCTTGCGCATGCCGTGCTCCATCGCCTGCCGGGCCGCGTTCTCGGCGGCCATCTGGGCGGCGAACGGGGTGGACTTGCGCGAGCCCTTGAAGCCGACGTGGCCGGCGGAAGCCCAGCTGATCACCGCACCGGTCGGGTCGGTGATCGACACGATCGTGTTGTTGAACGTGCTCTTGATGTGCGCCTGGCCATGCGCGATGTTCTTGCGCTCCTTGCGCCGGACCTTCTTGACGGCACCGGCAGCCTGGCGAGTCTTGGGGGGCATGCGATTACCTGGCCTTCTTCTTGCCGGCGATGGTCTTCTTCGGTCCCTTGCGGGTGCGCGCGTTGGTCTTCGTGCGCTGGCCGCGGACCGGCAGGTGACGGCGATGACGGATCCCCTGGTAGGAGCCGATCTCCATCTTGCGACGGATATCGGCCTGCACCTCGCGGCGCAGGTCACCCTCGACCTTGTAATCGCCCGCTTCGATCGCATCGCGCAGCGCTGAGACGTGATCGTCGGTCAGGTCCTTGCTGCGCATATCGGGGTCGATGCCGGTGGCCTTGAGCAAGGCCAAGGATCGGGTGCGGCCGATCCCGTAGATGTAGGTCAGTGCGACCTCCATCCGCTTGTCGCGGGGGAGGTCGACTCCGACGAGTCGTGCCATCTGGCGCGCTCTCCTTTTCGTCGCGGAGGTGTCGGTCGCGTCCCGTCCCGAGTCGGAACTCGAGCCCCGGCCTCCGTCCGGGGGTGGGCCACCCGGTCGAATCGGCCCGGGCGGTTGGTGACGCGATGGGGGTACTACGGGTTCACGGCAGCGAAATGGCCGCGAACATCGTCATAAAAGGGTCGTACCAAACTTAGCCTTGACGCTGCTTATGACGCGGGTTGTCGCAGATGACCATGACGACGCTGTGCCGGCGGATGACCTTGCACTTGTCGCAGATCTTCTTGACGCTCGGTTGGACCTTCATTGCTCTCTCCTGGTGCCGGGCCGACGGGCGGCCACATGCAGTGGGCGCGCTGTATCTCTTGGTTGCGAGCTGGTGCTCATCGGTATTCATCAGGGCCGCCGCGTGGCAGGCTCGCCACACCGGCAGCGGTTTTACTTGTAGCGATAGACGATGCGTCCGCGGGAGAGGTCGTATGGCGACAACTCGACCACCACGCGATCCTCGGGCAGGATGCGGATGTAGTTCTGCCGCATCTTGCCGCTGATGTGCGCGAGAACCCGGTGCCCGTTCTCCAGCTCAACGCGGAATGTCGCGTTGGGCAGGGGCTCGACCACTCGGCCCTCGACCTCGATGGCCCCGTCCTTCTTGGGCATATCCTCCGCTATCTGCTCGTCATCAATCCGTCGTGCCTGCACCGCGTTACCACTGGAATGCGGTGTCACCCGACCCGCATCCCGCGCGGAATCCGAACAAGCGCAAGCCCGCGTCCCGTGCGGAACGCGGTTCGGAATCACGTGAGGGTGCCGTCGCCGGACCGTGATCTCGCCAACGACCCGTCGATGACCACAGCAAACCAGCACGACTACGCGCGCCAGCGATCCACTTTACCCTCCGCGCGGCCGGATCGCCAATCGGCTGTCTGCCGCGGCATCGCATGCACGCCGGGCATGGCGGGTATGACGGATATGACGGGTAGGACGCCGCTCGCGGCGTGAACGCCGTCATACGAAGATCGAACCGATGAGCCAGGCGAGCGTGGCGATCAGGCCGGCGCCCGGGAACGTGTAGACCCAGGCCTTGACCATGTTGACGGCGATCTTCCAGTTGACCGCCGACAGCCGGCGAGTCGAGCCGACGCCCATGATCGCCGCCGAGATCACATGTGTGGTGGAGATCGGCGCGCCGAGACCCATCGCGGCTCCGTAGAGAACCGCCGAGCCGGTGAGCTCCGCCGCAAAGCCCTGCGGCGGGTCGAGCGCCACCACCTTGCTGCCGAGCGTCTTCATGATGCGGCGGCCGCCGGCCAACGTGCCCAGCGACATCACTCCGGCGCAGGTCAGATACACCCAGAGCGGGATCTCCTGACCGGAATGCAGGCCGGCCACGTTGAGGGCGAGCACCATGATGCCCATGGTCTTCGCGGCGTCCTGCATCCCGTGCCCGAACGCCATGGCGGTCGCCGAGCCCCATTGCGCGACCCGGAACCCGCGCCGCGCCCGGGTCGGCGGAACGCGGCGCAGCGCCCACATCATGGTGAGCATCACCACGTACCCGACCGCGAAACCGACGATGGGCGAGGCGACCATCGGGATCACGACCTTGTCGATGACGCCGCCCCACAGCACGGCCATCCCGGCCGGAAGCGCCGCACCTACCATGCCGCCGATCAGTGCGTGTGACGAAGATGACGGCAAGCCGAACCGCCACGTGATGAGATTCCACGCGACGGCGCCGACCAGCGCGGCGGCCACGACCAGCATCACGGCGTTCCCGCTGGGCAGCGAAATGATCCCGCCACCGACGGTCGCCGCGACCTTGGCGCCGAAGAATGATCCGACGAGGTTGCCGACGGCGGCGATGACGAGCGCGATCGTCGGCGTCAGCGCACGGGTGGCCACCGACACGGCGATGGCGTTCGCGGCGTCATGGAATCCGTTGGTGAAGGTGAAGAACAGGGCAAGCGCGACCGAGATGACGAGGGCCGTCATAGCGGCGATCAGCCCTCCGTGATCAGGACGGTTTCCACGGCATCGGCGACGTCGACGAACGCGCCGACCGCTGCGCCGACCTCATCCGAAATGGCGCGCATCTCGATCGCGTCGAGCGGGTCGACCTCGCCGCTGGTGAGCCATACCAGCATGAGCCGCCGATGGAACTCGGCCTCCCCGGCGAGTTGGGTGATCCGCTCGTGATGATGTTTCAGGCCCTTCAGCTTGCGCAGCTTGCCGACGGCGTCCTCGGTGGCCGTCGCGGCCTCCACGAGAAGCTTCGCCATCGCGTTGAACTCATCCGGCATCCGCGCCGGATCGAGCAGGTGGACGAGGCCGGCCACGGCTTCGAGGCGCCGGACCACTGCGGCCAGGCCGCGGGACAGCGCCTGGATCTCGGTCCGGTCAAACGGCGTGACGAAGCTCGCGCGCAGGGTGGTGAGCACCGATCGGTATGCGGCGTCGGAGACCTCTGCTAGCGCGACCAGGCGTTCCGCGACGGCCGCGCGATCGGCGGTCGCGCCACCGAGCTCGGCGATCGCGGCCGTCGCCTCCTGCGCCGCGTGCGCCGCCGTGGAGAACTGCGCGAAGTACGCCTTCTCCTTGGGCTTGAGCTTCGCCATCTACCGCATCCTCTTCATCGCGCCTCATCGATTTCCCTGCCGGACATACGATACGGCCTGCCGGAGACGGGCCCGAACGCCGTCGCTTTGGGATGGCCGTCCGATTACGCTAGCCGGGCACAGGAGGCGCCGCCGCGCACATAGTCCCCGAGTGCGTCCACGGCCTCGTCGCCGAGCGGGTTGACGCCGCGGCCGGTCGCGAGCGCGTGGGCCACCAGCACGTGCAGGCACTTGACGCGATCCGGCATCCCGCCCGCGCTCACGTCGATGCCGAGGTCCTCGATGGCGTTGCGTACCGACAGATAGGCGACGTGTGCCCGTCGATACGCGGCGGCAAGATCCGGATCGGCCGCCAGGCGAGCGTTCATCTCGTGCATCAGGCCGGCCGACTCCATCCGGCTCACCGCGGCGGTCAGCACCGAGCAGCACAGATAAAACACGGTTGGGAAAGGGGTGCCGCCGGGCAATCTCGGTGCGGTTTCGACCACCGCGGGTACGCCGTGGTCGCAGCGGTACGCCACCGCCAGCACACCGCGGGCCGGCCGACCCATCTCGCGCTCGAAAGCCGCCGCGTCCGCCGCCGTGAAGGGCGTGAGCGCGATCGGGTCACCGAACATGCCCGGCCACGCGATCAGCCGCCAGTGCTAGCGGTACTGCCCGCGGTGCTGGCGGCGCTGGTGCCGACGGTGGTGCTTGTCGGGCCGGCGGTACTCGTGCCGGTGCCAGTGCTGCCGCCGCTACCGAAGCCGCCGCTGCTGCCGCGGCCGCCGCTGCTACCGCGGCCGCCGGTCAAGGTGCCCCACAGTGAGGAGTACCACGGTTGCGCTTCGTCCGGCTGTTGTCCCGCCGTGGCGGCTGACCCCGACGTCCCTGTCGAACCACCCGCCCCAAGCGAGGACGGGGTGGGCGCGGCATTCGAAGCCGCACCGGGTGGAACACCGTCATATCCGCTGCCGGCGGCCGGCGACGAATCCTGCCTCGCCGCCGCGCCCGCGGCACCCGGCACCTTCACCACGTACACCGTGTCCCCCGGGGTCACGTATTGCAGCCGCCGTTTTGCCTCGGCGCGGATGTACGCAGGATCCTTGAGCGCCGCGACCTGCGCGTTCAGGTCCTTGATCTGCGCTTCGAGGTCGTGCTGCTCTGCGACCGCTTGGGCTTCGGCGGCCTGCTGCTGCAGGTAACCGCGCAACGGGTAGGCGAGGGAGAGTGCCACCGCGCACAGTGCGAGACCGAGCGCGACGATCTGCCGAGTGAGCGGTGAAAGGACCAGCGCGGCGGCCCGTCGGCGCCCACCGGCGCGCGGAGCGATCTGCCTGCCGCCGCGACGGCGGGACTCGGGCCGTGACTCGGGTCCCGATGTGGGCGCCGCCGACGCCTTGCTCGACGGCCGTGCACCCGCCGGCCCCGCCGCACCCGGCCGATTGGGCCTGCGGGTCGCCGCGAGCGAGCGGCTTCGGACGGCGCGGCGCGTCCAGGCGCCGGACCGACCGCGGCCGTATCCTCCGCCGAGTCCCCCGCCCCTGCCACCACCGGGCGCCATCCGAGCCACCGAACCGCCCCGTCAGTCCTGCTGGCCGGAGCCGAACCGCGGGAACGCCAATTCGCCGAGGTACTGCGCCGCATCGCCGAGGTTCTCCTCGATCCGGAGCAGCTGGTTGTACTTGGCGACCCGCTCCGACCGCGCTGGCGCCCCCGTCTTGATCTGTCCGCAACCGGTCGCCACGGCGAGATCCGCGATCGTGGTGTCCTCCGTCTCACCGGAACGGTGGCTCATCATGCAGCGGAAGCCGGCGTGGTGCGCCATCGCGACGGCATCGAGCGTCTCCGAGAGGGTGCCGATCTGGTTCACCTTCACCAGCAGCGCATTGGCGGCCTTTCGGGCGATGCCGTCTTCGAGCCGGTCGGGGTTGGTGACGAACAGGTCGTCGCCGACGATCTGGATCGCGTCGCCCAGGCGCGCGGTGAGCGCGATCCAGCCGTCCCAGTCGTCCTCGGCGAGGGGATCCTCGATGGAGACGATCGGGTAGTTCGCGACGAGATCAGCGTAGTAGTCCGTCATCTCGGCCGCCGTCTTCGCCGCGCCCTCGAACCGGTAGGAGCCGCCCGTCTCGTCGGCCGTGAAGAACTCCGTCGAGGCGACGTCCAGCGCCAGGGCGATGTCGCTGCCGGCCGTGAACCCGGCCTTCCCGATCGCTTCCAGGATCAGGTCGAGCGCCGCCCGGTTGGATGCCAGCGATGGCGCGAAGCCGCCCTCATCGCCGAGCCCGGTCGCCAGACCCTTCGACTTGAGCACCGATTTGAGCGCGTGATACGTCTCCGCACCCCAGCGCAGCGCCTCGCGGAAGGTCGGCGCGCCGATCGGCGCGATCATGAACTCCTGCACGTCCACGGCGGTATCCGCGTGCGCGCCACCGTTCAGGATGTTCATCATCGGCACCGGCAGGATGTGCACATTCGGCCCGCCGAGGTAGCGGAACAGCTCCAGGTCGACCGAGTCGGCCGCCGCACGCGCCACCGCGAGAGAGACACCGAGGATCGCGTTGGCGCCGAGCCGCCCCTTGTCCGGCGTGCCGTCGATCTCGATCAGCTTGGCGTCGATCACGCGCTGCTCGGTCGCGTCGTAGCCGATCAGCGCCGGCCCGATCTCCTCGAGCACCGCCTCGACCGCGTTCTGCACGCCCTTGCCGTTGTAGCGCTCCGGGTCGCCGTCGCGCAGTTCGACGGCTTCGTGCTCGCCGGTCGAGGCGCCGGACGGTACCGCGGCACGCGCCAGCGAGCCGTCCTCCAGCGCGACCTCGACCTCGACCGTCGGGTTGCCCCGGGAGTCGAGGATCTCGCGTGCTCCGATGAGTTCAATGGCTGCCACGGGTCTGCCAGTTCCTTCCGTGTTGTGATCCGTTCTGGTCCGACGTGTCCGCGAACCAGGTCCGCCGTGCCCAGACTTCTTGGCCCTGCGGTACTGAATCGTTCCAGTCAGGATACGGCCACCGTGCGGCCGGCATGTCATCGCCAGCCTAACGGCCTTCGCTCACCGGCCCGTGGAGGCGCGCGTCGGTCCTGTGGCGCGGCCGGGTTCCGCGGCCGCGGGTCTGTCACTGGTCGCCGCTCGGGTATGACGTTGTTCGCGCGGCTGCGCCGCGACGGGCCCGTCCCCACTCGGGCCCAGAACTCTTCATTACCCGCGGGCAACCACGTTCGCCACGTCCTCGCCCCGGGTGAGCCGAGCCAGTTGCTCCGCGATGAGGGCGCGCATCCGCGGAGCGAAGGCGCTGGTGTTCCCGCCGACGTGCGGGGTGATGATGCAGTTCGGAGCCGACCACAGCGGGTGGCCCTCCGGTAGCGGCTCCGGATCCGTGACGTCCAGCCCCGCGCGCAACCGGCCCGATTCGAGCTCACAGACCAGTGCATCGGTGTCGACGACAGGGCCGCGGGCGACGTTGACCAGTACGGCGCCGTCGCGCATCGCCGCGAGGAAGTTCGCATCGACCATTCCGGTGCTCTCCGTCGTCAGGGGAAGGACCAGGATCACGACGTCGAAATCAGCCAGTGCGTCGCGCAACTCGGACACGGGCCTCGCACCATCCGTGCCGCGCCGTGAGAACGACGTGATGGTGACCGAAAACCCTTGCAGCATACGAACTATCGTCTTACCAATCGAGCCGTGGCCGACGACGGCGATCCGCGAATCGGTAAGCGACGGCTCGATGCTCCGTCGCCAGGCACCCTCGCGCTGCGCCGCGCCGAAGCTCGCGAACCCGCGCCGGGCAGCCAGCGCGAGCGCCACCGCGAGTTCCGCGGTCGACTCGTCGTGCACCCCGCGCGCATTGCACAGCGTGACGCCCGGCCGCAGGTACTCGATCGCGTCGTCGTACCCAGCGTTCGGCACCTGCAGGATCTTCAGGTTCGGCATCCGCCGAGTCGGCTCGAGGCCCCTACGGCCGGACAGGTACGGCGCGACATAGAACGTGATGCGCTCGAGTTCGTCTTCGGTCAGGTCGGCAAGATCCGTCGAGATCAGTTCGACCCCATCGGGTATCGCGAGATCCGGCAACTCGGCCCAGACGACATGGCTCACACCTGGCACCCTACCCATACCAGTTCAGCCGCGAGCGCGCAGGCGAGCCGGCACTTCGCGGCCCTGCAGAACCGGGCTCGCCGGCGCCCGTTCGCGAGGTTGTCGCGTGGAATCGGTCAATGGCTGCGACGTACACCTACATCGACGTACCACTCTGCACCGGTGACCCCGGATGCCGCGTCCGATGCGAGATATACGATCGCGTGCGCTACTTCCTCCGGCTGCAGGAGCCGACCAAGCGGCAGCTTTCGAAATTCCTTGGCGTAGTGGTCAAGCGCATCGTCGATCGTCATATTCCACTCGGCGGCAAGTCCGTGAGCGAACCCACCGGGCCCGAGCCACGCCCCGGTCAGCGTCGGGCCGGGCGAGACGACATTGCCACGAATGCCATCCTTGCCGAACTCGAGCGCGAGCGTCTTCGACGACGATCGCGGTCTTGCCAGCGAGGTCAAACTGCGCTGGCCGGAAACCCATCAATACTCCTTTCCGCTCGATCAGCGCCACGGACCTGCCGCCGTGAGCTAGTCATCGTGGGCTATCTGATCGCAGACGTATCCGGCGATAGCAAGAGAAGCCGTGGCACCCGGCGACGGCGCGTTGCGAACGTTGACGACGCCGTCGCTCCGCGAGATCCAGAAGTCGTCGACGAGCGCGCCATTCCGCGCGACGGCCTGAGCACGTACGCCCGCGGGCGCGCGGCGCAGATCCTGTGCCGTCAACTCCGGGATGTACTCCTGCGCCGTGCGCACATAGCGGCTCTTGTTGAATGAGCGGTACATTTCCGCAATTCCGGTGCGCCAGTGTTGTTTGGCCATCGCCCAGAAGCCCGGCCAGAACAGCGTGTCCCTGAGGTCGCGTGGGTTCACGCGCAGACGCGCGTAGCCCTCTCGTTCATAAGCCAGCACGGCATTCGGGCCGACCAAGACGTCTCCTGCCATGGTCGGGGTCAGATGCACGCCGAGGAAGGGGTATCGCGGGTCCGGCACGGGGTAAATCAGGCCGCTCACCAGTCCGCGTGCCCGCGCACCGAGACTGAAGTACTCGCCGCGGAACGGGACGATGCGCGGCTCGTCATTGTCACCTGTCATCATGGCGACGCGGTCGGCGGCCAGGCCGGCGCAGTTGATGAGCAGGTCGCACGGATATGCCTCACCGGCGGGGCCATCGACGAGCACTGTCCTTCCACCGCCATGAGCACGTCGCACGCCGACCACTCGGGCGCCAAGGACGACTTCGCCACGTTGCGCCACGTCTCCCGCAAGGGCCTCGCACACGGCCTTGTAATCGACGATGGCCGTATGCGGCGAGAAGATCGCACGTCGACCCACCGCATGTGGCTCGCGTTCCCGAAGCTCCGCCGCTGAGATCAGCCGCAGACCGGGCACACCGTTCGTGGTTCCGCGCTCGAAGAGCGTGTCGAGCCTCGCCTCCTCGTCCTCGCGCACGGCGACCACGACCTTGCCGACATCCCTGATCTCGAGGCCCTTCTCGGCGCAATACTGCCGAAGCAGCTTGACGCCGCTCACACATAGCTGTGCCTTCAGCGATCCCGGCGCGTAGTACAGCCCGGAATGCACGACGCCGCTGTTATGACCGGTTTGATGCGTGGCAACGCGCGATTCCTTCTCCAGTACTGTGATGGATGCGTCCGGCCAGCGAAGACCAGCTTCGCGCGCTACGGCGAGTCCCACAATTCCGCCGCCGACAATGACGATTCGCTGTGTCTCGGGCATCGTCCGGCTCTCTTTCTCGTTCAAGCCACTCTCCATCGGGCCCGACCGGTCACACGCGGTGCCGGATTGCCACGGTCTTCACGCGCGTGTAGAACTGCAGCGCCTGTTCGCCCTGTTCCTTGAACGCCGAGCCCGACTCGCGGAATCCACCGAACGGCAGGTGGACGTCCCAGCCGGCCGTCGAGAGATTGACCGCGACTTGGCCGCTGTCCATCCGATCGATGAACGAATACGTCTTCGCCAGGTCGTTGGTGAACACCGCCGACGACAGCCCGTAGCGCGTGTCCGACATGGCGACGAACGCATCCTCCGCGGTCTTCGCGCGGTACACCGCCAGCACCGGCCCGAAGATCTCCTCCTGCCACAGCCGGTCCGAAGTCTGCGGGCATTCGAGAACCGACGGCTCGATGAAACACCCGTTCGCGAAGCCGTCACCGGAGGCGCGGCTACCGCCTGTCACGACGTTCGCGCCCTGATGGACAGCGGTGTCGATGTCGTTCAGTACATCGTTCATGTGGCGCCGATTAACGACCGGACCCATCTGTGTGTCTGCGGAGATGCCGGGACCGAGCTTGAGCTCCTTCGCGTGGCTTGCAAGCGCCTGCATGAAATCGTCGTACACGGACTCGACCACGACCACGCGACTGGTGGCCGTGCAGCGTTGCCCCGCTTGGGCGAACCCGGCATTCGATATCGTCGCCGCGGCATAGTCGATGTCCGCATCCGCGAGTACGAGAGCGCCGTTCTTGCCGCCCAGCTCGGCTTGCAGCCGCACGCTCCGGCCCGCGAGCCGACGCCCGATCGCGTGCCCCACCTCGGTCGACCCGGTGAAGCTCACCGCAGCTACCGTCCCCGCGTCCACCAGCGCATCGCCGACGATCGACGCCTTGCCGCTGACGGTGTTGAACACACCTGCCGGCAGACCCGCGTCGTTCAAGGCCGCGGCGAGATGAAACCCCGCGAGCGGGCTGTCGCTGGCGACCTTGAGCACCGCCGTATTACCGCAAATGAGAGCTGGGCCGATCTTGCGGGCAGGGGTCAGCAGCGGGTCGTTGAACGGGCTGATGGCGACCACGACGCCGATCGGCTCACGCCGAACGAACGCCTCGACGCCGTCGGCCCGATATGGCAACCGCTCGCCCCAATCCTGCCGCCCGAATGACGCGTAGTACTCGAGGAAGTTCGCCGCACCGCCGACCTCAGCGGTCGACTCCTTGATGGTCTTGCCCATTTCCCGCGTAATGTCCTGCGCGATCGACTCGGCGCGCTCTCGCAGCAATGCCGCTGCGCGGTAAAGGATGTCGCCCCGCGCTATCGGTGAGGTCGCGCTCCACGCGGGAAAGGCGGCCGCCGCCGCCGCGCATGCGGCAGTCGCGTCGGACGCGGACATGGACGGGACCTGCGAAACGATCTCCGTCCAATCCGCCGGATTGATATTGTCGAAATACGAATCCGACGCCTCAACCCAACTTCCGTTGATGAGATTCCCTGTGATCGTGCTCATGTCGTGAACAGCCTCTTCCCTAATTCTTGCGGAATTTCTTGACGCATCCGAGCACATCACCGTGGAGCAAGTACTCGTATGCCTCCCGCAGCTTGCCCCGTTCGAACGGCACGGGGTTGTTGGGCCGCGGGTACAATTCCATGCATTCGTCGACCATGGCCGGGATGTCCTTGTCCGTGACGCCGACCTCGGCGAGACTCTGCGGGATCTTCAGCTCGGCCGTCAGCCGATCGAGCCAGCCGTAGATGCCCGAGGGATCGACCGGGTCGTCCGGGTGATCCCCGATGTCCTCGTGCAACGACCATGCGACTCGACCGATGCGCTCGTGGCTCGCCGCTTCGTTATACGCGAGGCAGTACGGAAGCGCCATCGCGCAGGTAACGCCATGCGCGAGCCCCGTCCGGTTCGCGATGGTGTAGGCCATCGAGTGGCCGAGGATGACGTTCGCGTTCAGCCCGATGCCGGCCCAGTACGCGCCACCGAGCATGCCCATGCGCTGGTCTACGTCATCGGGGTGGCGGACCGCGCCGGTAATCGACGATGCCACGAGCTGAGCGCCGTACAGGGACGCGCCCATCGTCAACGGGTTCGCCCGTAGCGACAGGTACGCCTCGAGAGCGTGCGCGAGGGCGTCCATTCCCGAGGCCGCGGTGACGCCCTTGGGTAGTTTGACCGTGAGAGCCGGATCGAGCACGGCGGCGCGCGGCACCAGTGGTGCGCTCGCCACCACAACCTTCTTCCCGGCTGTCGATAGCATGGCCACCTGCGTGGTCTCTGACCCAGTACCCGCAGTTGTCGGGATCATGACGGTCGGGACCGACTCCTTGCGGACCTTATTGAGTCCCAGGAAACCCGTTACCTTGCCGGGGTTCGTTACCAGCGCGGCTGCGAGCTTGGCGATATCCATCGTGCTGCCACCGCCCACACCGACGCACGCGGCGGGCTTCGCCGTTCGAACGTCGTTGACAACACGCTCGACCCATGGCAATTTCGGCTCGCCCTTGTCGCAGGGGATGACGATGACGGTGAATCCGCCCGACTCGATTCCCTTTCGAACGGGGTCGGCGATCCCAAGCGCGAACACGTCCGAGTCCACGACGAGTGCCACGGGGCTCGCATGGGGCACCCCCCAGTCGTTCAGCACGTTTCCGACACCGCTGCTGGCGCCGGCGCCGGCAACGGTCTGACGTGGACTGTACGACTGGTGTGTCACCGGTTCGGACGACATAATTCTCACGACCTAGCTCTTGTATCTATGACTGCGAAAGGGGTCTCGTTGGTGCGCTGCCGGCGCCGGCTTACGACTGAGCCGCGCTGCGCTGGTCGCTTTCGACAAGGGCGCAGAGCTGTTGCCGTCACGGTCATATGACCGCCTCTTCGCGGAACTGCTCCACCTCCGGCCCGGTGTAACCGAGCCACGCAAGCACCTCTGCAGTGTCGGCGCCGAGAGGCGGTGCGGCGCGGCCGATCCGGGCCGGTGTGCCGTGCAGCTTGACTGGCGTCGCCAATGCGCGCACGTCACCCTCGATGGGGTGTGGCACGTCGAGCACCAGACCCAGCGCTGCCGTATCCGGGTCGTTGAGCACTGCGTCATACGACCTGATCGGCGCGCAGGGAACGCCGGCAGCGATCAGCAGTTCCTCCCACTCCTTGGTCGTCCGCCTCGCGAGCGCCGACTCGAGTTCGATCACGAGCGCATCGAGTCGGGCCATCCGATCATCGTTCGTAGCGAAGCGCGGATCATCGACCAAGTCGGGCCGACCGACCGTAGCGCACAGCTGCCGCCATGACCGCTGGTTATTGCCGGCGACCGTGATGTACCCGTCGGCAGTTCGCAGGGCCTGGTACGGCGCCGTCAACCGGTGTCCCGATCCGAGCGGTCCCGGAACGGTGCCCCGCGCCCAGTACTCCGTCGCCTCCCACAGCGAAAGCCCAACACCGGCCTCATAGAGTGACGTCTCGACGTGCTGTCCGAGCCCGGACCGCTGCCGCGCGCTATACGCGGCCAGAATCCCGATCACGCCGAACAAGCCGGTAGATAGGTCGCAGATGGGTAGCCCGCACTTCGCCGGTCGGCCTCCGGGTTCGCCGGTAATGCTCATGATGCCGGTCATTGCCTGTGCAATGAGGTCGTAGCCCGGGCGAGCTGCATTGGGGCCTGTCTGCCCGAACCCCGATAAGGACGCGTAGATCAGCCTCGGATTTGCCGCGCGCACATCGTCATACCCGATTCCGAGACGCTCGGCGACGCCGGGTCGGAAGTTCTCGACGAGCACGTCGGCGCGCGTGATGAGCCGGTACATGATGCCGCGTCCGGCATCCGACTTGAGGTCCACCGTGACGCTGCGCTTGTTGCGGTTGACAGCGAGGAAACCCGCTCGATCGTCACCCTTCAACTTGGGTCCCATGGTGGAACGCGACTGGTCGCCGCCCTTGGGCATCTCGACCTTGATCACGTCTGCGCCAAAGTCGCCGAGCACCTGTGTGCAATAGGGGCCAGCGAGGACCTGCGTAAGATCGATGACGACCATGCCGGCCAATGCGGACGGAGCACTCGACCGGTAGATATCCGTTGGCATCTCAACCCAGGCTCACGGAGATCTGCTTGGTTTGTGTGAAGCCTTCGAGTATCCCCTCCAACGACAATTCGCGGCCGAGCCCGCTCTGCTTCATCCCACCATAGGAATGACCGAGCGCCTGCCCGCCGCCCTGATTCACCATCACCCAACCGGCCTCGAGCGAGTGCGCCACACGAAGCGCCGCAGCACCATCGCGGCACCAGACGTATCCAGCGAGCCCGTAGATGGATCCGTTCGCCCGCGCGAGGACGTCGTCCTCGTCGCGCCACGTCGACGCCGAGAGCACCGGACCGAAGACTTCCTCGCGGTTGAGCCGCGCATCGGACGGCAAATCGACGAACACGGTCGGCTCGAGAAAGTAACCCGCCGCCAATGGCCCGGTCGCGGGGATAGTGCCGCCCATATAGACGGACTCGGGATATGTCGCCGCCGCCTCGCTGACGTAGCTGCAGACGCGGTCGAACTGCCGCCGGCTGACGATGGAGCCGACATCGGTACCCTCATCGAGGGGATCGCCGATCTTCAATTTGCCCAGCGCGGTCCGCAACGCGGGCAATAATGACGGCGCAACGTCTGCGTGCACAAACAACCGCGACCCAGCGGTACACGACTGCCCTTGGCGGGTGAAGCGCATTGCCGACACAATGCCGGGCACAACCGCGTCGACGTCGATGTCCGGGAAAACGATCTGCGCGCTCTTGCCGCCGAGTTCCAACGAAACCGACGCAATGCGCTGACTTGCGGCAACGAGAATGGAGCGGCCAACCGACGTCGACCCGGTGAAGGATATCTTGGGCACCGACGGATGCGCCACGAGCGCAGCACCGCACTCGTCACCGAACCCGGTGATCACGTTGACCACGCCCGCCGGTAACACCTCGTTGCACGCTGCGGCCAGCATGAGGACGCCGAGCGGAGCGACCTCGGAAGCCTTCAGCACGATGGTATTGCCCGTCGCGATAGCGGGCGCAATCTTCTGTGCTGCCAGCGATACCGGCGAATTCCAGGGCACGATCGCGCCGACGACGCCGTACGGCTCACGACGCGTGTAGTCCAAGGTCTTGGCACTGACGTAGTCCGAGATCCCTTTGATCTCCTGACATACGCTTGCGGCGAACCGGAAGAGATCAGCCGTCCGCACGGCTTCCGGTCGGCTCTGTGTCCGGATCGCATTGCCGTTCTCCACCGCGATCTGGCGAGCGATGGCTTCGCTGCGATCGGCCAGCAAGTCCGCGATGTCATCGAGCGCGTGACGCCGCTCTTCCGCGCCCGTCCGTGCCCATGCCGTTTCCGCGTCGCGCGCGGCGCGGACCGCGTCCGCGACATCGTCCGCGTCACCGCGCGGAACGCGAGCGATCACGGATTTCGTGCTGGGATTCTCGACGTCGATCCAACCGCCGCCGCGTGCGGGCACTTGCTTTCCGTCGATCCACATCAATTCGTCCCGAATGCCACCACTCATGGCCGTCTTCCACCTCTCGTCTTCACAGCCGATCCGCATTTCAGGCGCGATTCGGCTAGGTCGCTCGAATCCCACCGAGCGACGTCGCTACGGTTCACGCAGTCGCTCGACGGGCCCGGTGGCCGCGGATTTCGGGGCGTCATCGCTGGGGGCGCCGTCCGGGCCGCCCGCACTCCTTCTATGAGGTATTCGGGCACCGATTGCGGCGATGATCCGCGGACCGTCGCCGCTGGTGAGGTACACGGCGATGAGAATGACGAGGCCCTGCGTAATGAGCTGAGGCTGCGATGCTATCCCCAGGAGATTCATGATATTCGTGATGATTCCGATCACGAAACCGCCCGCTACCGACGTCAACGGACTGCCGGTGCCGCCGAAGAGAGAGGCGCCCCCGACTACGGCCGCCGCAATCGCCGTCAGCTCGTCTCCCTGGCCGACTAGTGAGCTGCCCTGTTGCAGCTCGGCGGCAAGCATCACGCCGGCCAAGCCCGCCATGAGCCCAGAGAACGCGTACGCCAAAAGCAGGTCGCGTTTGACGGCGATCCCGGATAGCCGCGCCGCTTCCGCATTTCCACCGATCGCGTACAACTGCCGCCCGTACGGCGTGAACTGCGCTACGAGCGCGGAGACGATGGTGACGACAAGGAAGATCAAGATGAGGTTCGAGACGCCGAAGGTGTCTCCAGCAATGGCGTTCAGGAAACCTTGGTCCGTGATGTTTATCTGAGTGCCGCTCTGTACGATATACGCGACTCCGGTGAGCAACGTCATGGTGCCTAACGTCGCGATGAACGGGGTAATCCGTGCATATACGACGAGCGCCCCGTTCAGCAATCCGACGATCGCGCTCAGTGCCAGGCAGACGACGATGGTTACGAGGGTGCTCTGGCCGTGTTCGAGGAGAAGCGCCGTTACGACCGTGCCGAGCGCGAGGATGGCCCCGACCGAAAGGTCGATGCCTGCAGTCACGATGACTGCGAACTGCCCGATCGCAAGGACCGAGACCGTTGACCCGGTCACGAGGATGTTCTGGATGTTTCTCCCCGTGAAGAAAAACGGCGAGAGCATTCCGCCTATAACCATCACGAGGATCAGTAGCAGCAGAATATAGCTTCGGGCGCCGAGTCGCCGCGCGAATCCGCGCCAATCCACGGACATCGTGTCGCCGTCGTTCGCCGCACGCCGCGCGGACTTCGGCGTTCGCGTATCTTGTCCAAGGGCCATCGGTTCCTCCTTTCCATCCAAGTCCACCATTTTCGGAGCACCTATGTCAGGCGAACATCTCCAAGAGCCTGTTCCGATCGGAGATCATTTCTTCGTGGCCCAACTCGCCGACCACGCGGCCCTTCGCCAACACAATGGCCCGATCACACATCATGACTTCGGATAATTCCGAGCTCAGCACGATCGCGCTGCCGCCACGGGCCACGAAGTCGTGTATCAACCCGGAGATTTCCTGCTTCGCATGAACATCGATCCCACGCGTCGGTTCTTCGAATATCAAGATCCGCGATTGGGCCACCAACCATTTCGCGACGACGACCTTCTGCTGGTTTCCGCCGCTCAACGTCCCCGCAGCCTGCGCAATGCTATACGCCTTGAGGCGCAATTCCGATGTTATCCTCTTTGTCTCGCGCGATTCATCGCGGTTCTGCAGGATCCCGAACCTCGAGTAGCGGCGATGGTTCGCCAACGTCGTGTTGTCACGAATGGACATGCCGAGGATGAGGCCCTCGTACTTCCGATCGGCAGGTAACAGGCCGACGCCGAGCCTGATGGCTCGGCGCGGGGTGAGCCTCTTGATCGCCCGCCCGTTGACCCGCAGTGTCCCTCCGGATATCTTGCGCGCCCCGAACAGGCATTTCGACAGCTCCCCCTGACCGCTTCCGACGAGTCCGGCGACGGCAAGCATTTCGCCGCGATGGAGGGTAAGCGAGATGTCGAAGATCGTCTTGCCATCGCCCACACGGGCGGCCTCCAATACGGGCTCGCCGATGGTCCGCTGCTGCGAGGGGCCGGTATCCACCTGTGTCGCTGCTTCGTCTACCTCGGTGGTTCCGATCATCTCTTTGACGATCCGGCCGGCCGGCAGATCCGCCATGGCATACGTCCCGGCGAGGTGACCGTCGCGGAGTACCGAAACGGAGTCGGCGATCTCGTAGATCTCCTCCATGCGGTGGGAGATATAGACCATGGCGGTTCCCTGCGACCGCAGCCGCCGCATCACGGTGAAAAGGATGTCGACATCTCGTTGCGGCAGTGTCGCCGTCGGCTCATCCAGCAGGATCGCGCTCGCCTTGCCCTGCAGCGCCTTTGCCAACTCGACAACCTGCTGCTGTGCTACGGACAGGTCGCGTGCCTTGAGCCGCACGTCGAGGTCGCTGCCGAGACGCGCCAGGACGCTGCGAGCTGTAGCCCGGATGCGAGTCCAGGAGATCGGTCGAATCTCCGACCGGGCGATCGCGGCGAGCATGACGTTCTCGGCCACGCTGAGATTCGGCAAAACGCTCAGTTCTTGGTGGATCGTGACCAACCCCGCGGCCACCGCGTCGCGCGGGCCGTGGAAATTGACATGTGTACCGCGGACCCGAAGTTCACCGCTGTCGGGACGCTCGACGCCGGACAAGATCTTGACTAGTGTCGACTTCCCGGCACCGTTCAGGCCGACAAGTGCGTGGATCCGGCCTGCCTGCAGGCTCAGGTCAATGTTCGACAGGGCGCGCACGCCGGGGTACGACTTCGAGATCTTGATGGCCTCGAGAACAACGCCGGCACCAGCGGTATCCGTTACTGGGCTCGACATCTCAACCTCCTGCACATGCCCGACCCGGCTCGACCTCGACGGAGCGGGATGCAGGCGCCGTCGCGACAACCGCGGGGGTCACGCGGGGCGCCTGCATCCTCGGCCACACCTCAGTCCTTCGTCACGCCCGCCGGCTCAACGAACTGCAGGTCCGGGTGATACCACTGCTTCGCGTTCTCCGGTGACACCAGAATGCTCTCCACGAAATGGTTCCCGCCCGGGCATTCGCTGGTCAGGCTCTTACCCAGCGCGGCCGCCTCGGCATATTGCACGGCGACTTCGCCCTGCTCGAATGGTCCGTCCGTCGACTCCGCCTGCAGCGGGCCGTTCGGGTCATCGAGCATCATCTTGATCAGGCTGGTCTGCCCGTTGTATCCGGCCACGATGGCCTTCGTCACGCCGCCCTGCTTGAGTCCCTGGAGCACGCCCGGCACCATGTTGTCCGACTCGGCGAACACGAAGTTGAGATTCGGGTGACCGGTCGCGATATCGCGAATCATGCTCAGCGGCTTGTCATCCGTCCATTGCGCATATTGGATCGGCAGCCAGGTGACCTGCGGGTGGTCGCCGTGGTCTGAAAACCACTTGTTCATCGCATTCTTGAACCCGTCGCTGCGGAGGTGCGTGACGACCTCGCCGGGGAAACCGCCCACCTCGACGCCGGTGATAGCCGAGTTGCCGAGACCCTGCGCGGCCAACTTCGCGGCGATCGCCGCGCCGGTGAGCCCGGAGGCAACGGTCTGGTTCTCGGCCACGAAGCACTTCGCCTGCGGCGCGAGCGCGGCGCTCAGGTTGCTATTGACAACGATGAAGGGAATCTTCGCTTGGTTGAGCGCGGTTACCGAACTCGCCACACCCTGCGGATCGGCCGGATTCATGATGACGGCCTTCGCACCCTGCGAGATGTAGCTCTGGATCTCCGAGTTCTGCGTCACCAGGTTCGATTCGGCGTCGCCCACGATGAGATTGACGCCATCCTTCGCCGCCTGCGCCTTCGCGCCATCCACCAAGACCTGGTACCAAGCAACGCCCGAAATGGCGCGCATCGTAAAGCCGATGGTCATGCCCTTGGCCGAGCCGCTTCCCGCACTCGAACTCTCCGAGGCGCTGACGGTGGAGCTTCCGGAAGGCGAACCGGAGGCGGCGGAACTAGGCGACGACCCGCTCGAAGACGAACCCGTCGCGGGCGGCGCCGACGCCGAGGCCCCGTTACTACACGCGGCCAGAACCATCGCTAAACATGCGGCGCCAACCAGACTTGACACTGCCCTTTTGTTCATGTCCGTACCCGTCCTCTCACCGGTACATCGACCCTGTGACACTGCCGCCGCCCACGAGCACCCGACACGCTAGGCCGATCGCCACCATGTGCGACGAGCGTCGATGGGCAAACCACTCTCACCATTCGCGTGATGACAATCGCTGGATTGGCCATCTGAATGGTTACGTATTCAGGCTTGATGCATGCTATGCACGCAGATCCCGGGATGTCAAGGGTGCGACCGCCGGCGTCACGATGGGGCGCAAAGGGACCACGTGGCGGCAGATATCAAACGCGTTCGCGGCCGCTCCCAGAGCAGCGAAACGACACCCTTGAACCGCACGTTTGATCTATTCAACTGCGTGTCCTGGACACGTCGGATGACTCGATCCGGGCGCCTCACCGCAGCACCGCCGCCCGCCAGCTGGCCTCCTGATCCGACGCCGCGGCGTGGCGTAGCGACCGAGATCTCGCCGCAACGCGACCGCTGGGCCCGTCATTTGACAACCGGACGCTCCCACTGGGACCGTAATGACGGTATCGTAACCATGAACCGCGCGGGCGCTGTCCGCCGCGTTCGACGCACAGGCCGACCGAGCCAAGAAAGGAACCAGGTGGTGGAGATGACGGAACTGTTCTCTTTCCGCCTGGCGGTACGGTACCTCGAGGCGGATCAGCAGGGCGTCGTATTCCACATGTGGTACCTCGCGTACCTCGAAGATGCACGTAACGCATGGCTCGCTCGACGTGGCCTGCCGCTTCGCGACCTGGTGCGCTCGGGATGCGACCTACAAGTCGTGCATACCGAACTCAACTGGACGGGCTCCGCGCATTGGGGGGATGAGCCTGTCGTCACCGTCCGGCCCGCCCACGTCGGGACGAGAAGCTTCACGCTCGAATTCGTTGTATACGTCGATGGCGCCGCCGTGTTGCGCGCGTCGACCGTGTACGTCACCATCGGTCAGCGAGGCGCCAAAACCCCCATACCGGACGCGCTCCGCCGGTGCCTCGATCAATCGGCTGACGGAGCGGGTGTGCCATGACCGTCACCGATGAGCGCAGCGGACCCAATGGTGCGATAGCCACAATCACCATCGATAATCCTCCGGTGAACGCGCTGGGGGCACAGGTCCGCGCCGACCTGACGGCCGCATTTCGGATGCTCTCCGATCCGCACTCGGATGCGCGCGTGGTCATCCTCCGAGGGGCCGGCGGACGCTTCTGTGGCGGCGGTGACATCAACGAGCTCGCTCACCGCGAAGGGCCGGCGCACGACCGCCGCCTGCACGCATCATTCGCTTCGCTCTACGACGCGGTGCGCGACTGCCCGATTCCGGTGATCGGAGTGATCGATCGGTACGCGATGGGAGGCGGCTTCGAACTGGCGCTACATTGCGACCTTCGGTATGCCACCCCGGAGACGCGACTCGCGGCGTCGGGCGTGAACATGGGCCTCGTCGAAAGCGCGCACACGCTCACGCACGCGATCTCCACCAGCCACGCAGCGGAGCTCCTGTTTACCGGGGACGCGGTTGATGGCGCTCGGGCGGCTGCGATGGGCTTGGTTACCCGGACGGTACCCTCCGAGGATTTGTATGGTTACGTGACCGCGGTGGCGGAGCGTATCGCGACGAGACCTCCTCAAGCGGTCCGCAAGGCGAAGTCCGTTCTTCGCATCGGCATGGAGTCGCCGTCCGCCACAAGCGCTGCCGTGTCCGGTTGGCTCGAGCTTCGCGCGAGTCACGATCACGCCGAGGCACTTCGCGCATTCCTCCAGCACACCGAACCGCGATTCGAAGGGCGGTAGCCGATGTCTTCCGTCGATCACGGCCCAAAGTGGGCGAGCGCCGGAGCAGCGCGAGCTGCTTTGACCATGCCCGAGCGGCGTCAGCGGTGGCCCCGATGGTGACCAGCCGGGATGTCGCTCGAGCGGCTGGCGTCTCCCAGACCACTGTCTCGCGGGTGCTCCAAGACAGCAAGCATGTACGACCTGAGACACGCGAGCGCGTACTTGCGGCGCTCGCCGAAGTAGGCTATCGGCCGAACGCCAACGCTCGAGCTATGCGGACGGGCCGCACCGGGGCGATCGGTATCGCCATGGGACGCATCACCAACCCGTTCTATCCGCAATTACTCGTCGCACTGTCCAATGCGCTCGTGGAGCACGGCCAACACATGGTGCTTTGGTTATCGGAGGGCCGCGCTCAAATGGGTGCGGCTCGTGCCATCCACGAGCAGACGGTCGATGGCGTTATTTTCACGACGGTTCGCGAAGACTCCGCGACATTGCGGGAAGCTATCGATAGACACGCACCGTTCGTCCTTGTGAATCGCGGTCTCGCTCACCTAAGTTGCGACCAGGTCGTCAGCGACAACGTGGACGGCGGAACCACCGTCGCACGATACTTCGCGCAGCACGGTCGCGACAATCTAGCCGTCATTGGCGGCCTGGCAGGCGTTAGTACCAACGACGAACGACTGGCCGGCTTCACGCAAGCCGCATCGGCCGAAGGACTGCAGGTCAAGGCGCGAAGCACAATTCTCGGCGACTTTACGGAGGAGCACGGCCGTGCAGCGTTCGAACGACTCATGGCATCCAAGAACCCACCGAACGCGGTCTTTTGCGTCAATGATCTACTCGCGTTCGGTGCACTCAATGCCGCATGCGCCCTCGGCGTGAAGATTCCGGATGATGTTTGGCTCGTGGGATATGACGATACAACGATGTCAGCATGGCAGACGCACGACTTGACGACAGTCCACCAACGCCTTGATGATATGGCTCGCGCTGCGGTGGAATTGCTTCTCGATCGAATTGAAAGCCCCGGCAACGAACCGACGGAATTACGGTTCCCATCCCGGCTGATCGTGCGTGGAAGCACGAATAATCGGCCGTACAATCGCGCGGTGCCAGCAGCCGCACTGGCATATTCTTAGGAGCAAACATGCGAAAGATTCATAACTTCATCAATGGAGGGTGGGCAGATGCGGGGTCAGGTAAGACCCGCGATCTGGTGAATCCGTCGAACGGATCGGTCTTTGCAACGGCTCCCGAGTCCGACGAAGGCGACGTCGACCGTGCGTATAAAGCAGCAACAAGTGCCTTCGAAAAATGGCGGGATACACCGCCGCGCGACCGGCAACGGGCACTCCTGCGCTTCGCCGACGCGATCGAGGCGAAGGCCGACGACATTGTCGCGGCCGAGTGCGAAAACACCGGCAAGCCGGTCGCATCGACCGCGGAGAACGAGTTGCCCGGCGCCGTGGACCAGTTGCGCTTTTTCGCGGGCGCCACCCGCGTGCTCGAGGGCCGTAGCGCCGGTGAGTACCTGCCCGGGCTCACGTCATACGTTCGCCGCGAGCCCCTGGGCGTCATCGGCCAGGTCGCACCGTGGAATTACCCGCTGATTCTCGCGATCTGGAAGTTCGCGCCGGCCATCGCCGCGGGCAATACGGTGGTACTAAAACCATCCGAGACGACTCCGGTAACTGCGACGATGCTAGCCGAGATCGCCGCCGAGTTTCTCCCAGACGGTGTACTCAACGTGGTTTGCGGCGGTCGCGAGACCGGGCGCTTGGTCGTGTCTCACGCAGGCGCGGCGATGGTGTCGATGACCGGCTCGACGCGGGCCGGCTACGAAGTCGCTGCCGCGGCGGCGAGCGACCTGAAGCGCTCGCAACTGGAACTCGGCGGCAAAGCACCGGTGTTGGTCTTCGACAGTGTTCAGGTCGAAGAAGCGGCCGCTGGTATCGCCAATGCTGGCTACGAGAACGCAGGCCAGAACTGCACCGCCGCTGCTCGCGTACTGGTGTCAGCAGGCGTGGCCGATGAATTTACGGAAGCGCTCGCCACCCATGCGACAAAGACCGTCACCGGGCCACCATCAAATCGCTCGGCGTACTACGGTCCGCTGAACAATGCGGATCAGCTTAGCCGCGTCGAAGGAATCGTCTCTCGGCTCCCTGACCATGCCGCTGTCGTGGCCGGTGGGTCGCGGGTCGGCGACGAAGGGTTCTTCTGGCAGCCCACTGTGGTCACCGGGCTGCAACAGACCGATGAAGCAATTCAGACTGAAATCTTCGGGCCAGTCATCACCGTCCAGCAGTTCGGCGACGAAGACGAGGCCATCCGATGGGCCAACGACGTGGAGTTCGGCCTGGCGGCGAGCATCTGGACCCGGGACCACGGCCAAGCCATGCGAGTAGCGCGCCGTCTGGACTTCGGTGCGGTGTGGGTCAACACGCACCTGACGCTCGCCGCTGAGATGCCACACGGCGGATTCAAGCATTCCGGATATGGTAAAGACCTGTCGATATACGCCCTGGAGGACTACACCAGGATCAAGCATGTGATGCACAACATCAACTTCTGATAGATCGGTTAGAACGAGAGGACCGCATATGGGTGCGAAACTGCCTCAGCGTGTAAAAGAATGGCTGGACGACAAGACGGTGGTGAGTCTAGCGACCATCTCGCCGTCCGGACAGCCTCATATCTCGCCGGTGTGGGCGACATATGAGGGCGATGATATTCTTTTGTCTACACTGGAGAGTCGGCAGAAGTTCAAGGACCTGTCGCACAACCCGCGTGCAACCGTCCTGATATTCCCTATGTCGAATCCCTACATCTATGCTGAACTTCGCGGAACGGCGACGTTATCGCACGAGGGCGCCCGTGAACTGGTGAATCGGCTTGCCGTGATCTACACGGGCGAGCCGTATCCAGCGGAATCGCCGAACGAGGTCCGCGTCAACGTGCGGCTAACGCTTACCCGAGTAGCCGGCCGAGTCTCCGACGAGAAGACAGACGCCGAAGCATTGGCGGATTACGTCGTGCCAGAGGACATCTCTGGCGGCCAGGCTCGTGGGTGAGGAGTAGCCGCGATGCATGCGATGGTCATCAATTCCGAACGGCACACTCTCGAGTCCACAACCGTGCCCGACCCACAGCCGGGCCCGGGCGAGGTCTTGGTCCGGATCCGCGCCGCCGGCGTCGCCTATGCCGATCTCGGCGTCCGGGCCGGCACCTTCAGCTCACCACGCCCGCCGGATGCGCCACCACTCGTCGCCGGCACCGAATTTGCCGGGGAGATCGTCGACATGGAGCCGCAAGTGGATGCCTGGCGTCTTGGCGACCGCGTAATGGGTCGCGGCCCCGGCTATGCAGAGATGGTCGTAGCGCGCGCAGATCACCTGCTGCCGGTGCCCCCGTCGTTCACGTGGGAGGAGGCCGGAGGCGCCGCGGTCGCCATACTGACGGCCCACGATGCGCTCGTCACGAACGGCAGGTTCGGCGAAGGTGATGTAGTCGTCGTGCAGGGCGCGACGTCGAGCGTCGGTATCGCCGCTACCCGGTTGGCCGCGGCACTCGGCGCTCGCGCCGTCTTCGTCACCTCCCGCTCACGAGAACGCCTCGAGGCGGTTCGAAATCTGGTGCCCGGCGCCACGCTGATCGTGCCCGTCGACATTCTCACTGACGACCTCGCGGCGACACTTCATGACCAGGGCGCCCCGAATGGAGCGGACGTGGTCATCGACATGATCGGTGCGAGCGTACTGACCGCCAACATCGCGGCATTGGCGGTTAGCGGTCGTCTGGTGCAGGTCGGGCGCCTCGGCGGTCGCGATACATCGATCGATCTCGACGAAGTCGCTAGGAAGCGGCTCACCCTTGTCGGCGTCACATTCCGCACCCGGAGCCCGGCCGAGGTCACAGAGTTAGTCCGCCGGTGCGTCGCCGACATCGCGCCGATCATCGAGCAGTTACGGCCACCCATCCACCGAACCCTGCCGCTCGCGAACGCCGCGGAGGCACAGGACGAGCTCGCTCGCGGCGGGTTTGTCGGCAAGATCATCCTCATCCCGTAGCTGTACCGCCCTGCCGCGCCCCGCCGTAACACGCGCCGCGGCCAAGCTCGGCGTCGTCACGAGGGACCTTCCGGGCGTGGCAGCAGCGAATCGGCCGCCATCTGCAGGAATTCGGCGTGATTGTCGGCCACATTGTTCAGGTAGACCTGCTGGAATCCGGCGCCGAGAAGTGATGCCATGGCCGCCCGAATCTCTTCGGCATTGTCGGTGACCAGGACGCCGTCACCCAGATCCTCGGCGCGCACCAGCCGCGCGATCTGCTCGATGGTGTACGGCGAGCGGAGGTCGCCATGCGCGAATCGCATGGCAGCCATGGGAAACCGAGCGAGTGCCGCCTGCATGGCGGCCGTCCGGTCAGGCGCCCAGCTCACATTCATATAGGCCACCCGGCGTAGCGAATCGACATTGCGGCCCGATGCCTCGGCCCCCTCACGGAAGCGGTCGAGGAGCGCTCGGGCACGGCTCACCGACGTGCCCAGCACCATGATCCCGTCGGCGACGCGGCCCGCGCGACGCGCGGTGGTCGGCCCGCTGGTGGCGATGACGATCTGGGGCAGGGTCGGCGGCATCGTCCACACGCGCGCCGCCCCCATGGTGAAGTGGGCGCCGTGGAAGCGCGTGCTCTTCGCATCACGCGACGCAGAAAACAACTTCTGCACGAGTTCGAGAGCCTCGAACATTCGATCGATGCGTTCCGGAGCCTCCGGGATGTGAACGCCCGTGATGTGCTCGTGAATCGATTCGCCGGGGGCGAGCGAGATCCAGACACGATCGTGGTGCAACGCGGCGAGCGTGGCGGCGGCTTGGGCGAGCACTGCAGGGTGCAGACGGTACCCGGCCACCGCCATTCCGGCGACAATATCCCCGCCCGTGTGCTCGCCGATCGCGGAGAGCAGGTTCCACACGAACGGGGCCTGTCCCAGGCTCGGAAGCCAGGGCTGGAAGGTATCGGCCGCCAGAACGCCGCAGAATCCGGCCGCATCTGCCGCGGTGGCGAGGGCGACGCAGTCCCGTGGCGACATCCGATCCGCCGGAGCAACCCAGCCGACCCGCGAAGCCACCCGCACAGCATACGGGGCTCGGCGCCGTCATCCCCGATGACGGTGACCGCCGCGTCCGCGCTGTCGCAGGCACAACGGCGACAATCTCAGTCCCCGACGTCGCCGAGGCGACGGAAGATGACGACCGGCCGACCGCTCCCGGGGTCGGCGACGAACGCCGCCTCGACCCCGTAGACACGGCGGATCAGGTCGGCGTCGACCGCGTCAGGTGTCACGCCGGATGCCACCACGCGCCCTCCGCTCAGCACCACGACGTAGTCGCTGTCATTCAGAGCGGCGGAAAGATCATGCAGCGCCACGACGACCGTCAGATGCGTCCGATCGATCAGGTCTCGCAGCAGGGCGAAAAGGTCGAGCTGCGCGGCAATGTCGAGGTGGTTCGTCGGCTCGTCGAGCAGCAGTAGTCGCGGCTGTTGTGCGAGTGCCCGCGCTAGGGTGACCCGCTGCCGTTCACCTCCGGAAAGCGTGGCAACCTGCCGATCCGCCCACGCACCGGCACCAGCCAATCGCAGGGCGTCATCGATCACCCGGTCATCCCCGGCGCCTGCCCACCAGCGCCGAAACGGAATCCGTCCCAGCGCCACCGCCTCGCGCACCGTCACGGCGAATTCGATGGTCGATTGCTGCTCGACAAGCGCCACGGTCTTCGCCCGCTCCCGGCGTGACAGCCGCAGTAGGTCACGTCCGCCCAGCATGACCGCCGCGCCTTCTCCGTTGCTCGCCAGGGCACCGTTCATCAGACGCAGCAGCGTTGACTTACCGGCACCGTTCGGGCCGATCAAAGCGGTCAGAGTGCCGGCGGGCACGTCGAAACTCACGTCATCGACGAGCATCTTTCCGCGGACTGCGTAGCTCAGACCGTGAACCGACAGATCGTGGGCCGACACGGCAGGCATGGCCGAGGCCGCTGTCACGAACGGCTCCGATGACGCCACAGCACCAGCGCGAAGATCGGTGCACCGACCAGGGCTGTCATGATGCCGACCGGCAGTTCACGCGGTGCGAACAGGGTCCGGGCCCCCGTGTCGACCCAGATCATGAACGTTGCTCCGGCGAGCGCGCACAGCGGCAGGATCAGCCGGTGCCGGAATCCGACCAACAGACGCGCGGCATTCGGCAGCACCAGCCCGATGAACCCGATCGCTCCGGACACCGCGACCGCCATCCCGGTGAGCAGCGCGACAACCGCGAGGAAGATCCACCGGGCCCGCGTCACATGGATTCCCAGCGACGCAGCCGCGGTATCACCGAACGCGAACGCATCCAGCACGCGAGCACCGAGAACCAACGGGATGCCGATGACGGCCGTGACGGCCCAACTCACGGCCACAGTCGCCCAACCGGAACCAGCGAGCGAACCCATCAGCCAGTTGAGTACCTCCCGATAGGAGTCGCCCTGCACGTTCCAAAAGATCAGGAACGACGTGACGGCCACGCCGAATGCGGACACGGTGATGCCGGCCAGGATCGTGCGCGACGGTGAGATCGGCCCGAGGCTGCGCGCGAGCAGCAGGGTGAGCGTGAGCGCTGCCAGCGCACCGAGAAACGCCGCTACCGTGGGCATGATCGCGACGCCGAGCATCAGCGCTGCGACGGCGCCTACTGAGGCTCCGGAGGACAGGCCCAGCAGGTACGGGTCGGCGAGAACGTTCCGTGTCAGTGCCTGCATCACCGCGCCGGACACCGCCAACGCCGCACCGACCGCTGCCGCCGTCAGCACCCGCGTCAGGCGGATATCCCACACGATCCCGTCGCGCAGCGGCGATAGCGGCGACGGCATGCCAGCAAGGTGCGCCACAACGGTCTGCCACACGTCGATAATGCCGATCCCGGCCGAACCGATCCCGACCGCCAACAGCACCGATGCGGGCAGGGTGGTCGCGGCCGCGACATACACCGCTGCGCGCGGTCCGCCGCGCAATCGGGACGAGCGCCGGGAAGCCCGAGGCGTGGCCGGCATCGGGTTCTCGCCGGCCCCCTCCGCAACGGAGGGCGCCGACGGGACCGGCAGGCGGATTCTGGTGCTCGTCATCTCGAACCGAACCCCAGAGCCGCCAGTTGACGCGCGATGTCTCTCGCCGCATCCACGGACCGCACCCCGGCCTCGGACGCGGGGAACGGAATCGTGACGAAACGGTGTTCCCGCACGGCCGTCAGCCGCGCCGTCGCCGGATTCTGCTGCAGTAGGCCCACCTTCTTCGACCCCCACCTCCAACCCCCACCCACCCGAATCATCCCCCCGCCCCCCCCCTCGCGCCGCCCCTCACGCCCCCCCCCCACCCGCACCACTCCCACCTCCCCCCCCCCCCCCACCCCCCCCCCCCCCCCCCCCCCCCCCCCCCCCCCCCGGCCCCCCCCCCCCCCCCGCCCCACCCCCCCCCCCCCCCCCCCCCCCCCGACCCCCCCCCCCCCCC